>Ga0209292_1000937_pt1 | contig 36900 bp, 34 predicted proteins | sample GOMGulsemesocosm_2_FD_184634 | JGI IMG/M metagenome (GOLD analysis project Ga0209292, IMG submission 184634) | Methane-oxidizing microbial communities from mesocosms in the Gulf of Mexico - GOM9C Gulf of Mexico (SPAdes) (version 2) | ecosystem: Environmental > Aquatic > Marine > Cold seeps...
TTTATGGGATAAAAAATGACGTTATGAGTAAGGTATCTTATTATAGTGAAGAAGGATTACAAAATTTAAGAGACGAATTAAATCAATTAAGAGATATTGAACGCCCAAAGGCTTCTCAAGATATTGCTGACGCTAGGGACAAAGGAGATTTGTCTGAAAATGCTGAATATGATGCTGCAAAAGAAGCACAGGGAATGTTAGAAATGAGAATTTCAAAATTAGAAACTATAGTCTCTAACGCAAGAATTATTGACGAATCACAATTAGATACTTCTAAAGTATTAATCCACTCTAAAGTAAAAATTAAAAACCAACTGAACGGAATGGAAATGGTGTATTCAATAGTTGCAGAAAGTGAAGCTGATTTAAAAACCGGGAAAATATCTGTAAGCTCACCAATAGGAAAAGGTTTATTAGGGAATTCTGTAGGAGATATTGCTGAAGTACAAGTGCCTAATGGAATTATGAAGTTTGAAATATTAGAAATTTCAAGAATATAAAAAATCATAAATTATGGCATCAATTTTTACAAAAATAATCTCTGGAGAAATACCTTGTTACAAGGTTGCTGAAACTGAAGATTTTCTTGCTTTTTTGGATATTAATCCAAATGCAAAAGGACACACCTTATGTATTCCTAAAAAAGAAGAAAATAAAATTTTTGATTTAAATGAGAATGACTACATCAAATTGATGAAATTCTCTCGTAAAGTAGCAAAAGCAATAGAGAAAGTAATCGACTGTAAAAGAGTTGGTATGACTGTAATTGGTTTAGAAGTTCCCCATGTACATGTACATTTAATCCCATTAAACACTATGGAGGATGCTCGTTTTATTCAAAAACAACAACTAACACCTGATGAATTTAAAACTATTGCTAATGAAATTAGTGAAAACATCTAAAATCAAACTATCGTTTTTAAACTAATTTGAATAACTGTTCCTTTATCAATTTCTGATGAAAGTACTGATATTTTACCATTATGATAGTCTTCTACGATTCGTTTAGAAAGTGACAACCCTAATCCCCAACCACGTTTTTTTGTGGTATGCCCAGGTTCAAATATTTTTTTAAATTGTGATTTTGCAATTCCTTTTCCTGTATCCGTAACATGAATATATACAATATCCTCCAACTGATGTAGCTTCACCAACAACTCCCCTTTTCCTTTCATTGCATCAATAGCATTCTTTATTAGGTTTTCAATAGTCCAGCTATAAAGTTGCGAATTTAAATTAACATAAATTTCTTCATCTTTTGTCTCAAAAGAAAATTGAACCAATTTTGATGAGCGTGATTTTAAATAATGAAATGTTTGCTTCGTTTCTTCTACAATATCTTTCCTATTCAATTTAGGTATTGATCCTATTTTAGAAAAACGCTCTGTAATAGTTTGTAACCTATCAATATCTTTCGACATTTCTTTTAAAGTATCATCCGCTACATTTTCCATTTTTAAAATTTCTAACCAACCAATTAACGATGATAATGGTGTTCCTATTTGATGAGCCGTTTCTTTAGCCATACCAGCCCACAATTTATTTTGAACCGCATTCTTAGTAGACTTATAAAAGAAAAATACAACACTCCCAAATAAAAACATAATTAACAATAAAGCCATCGGGTAGTATTTCAACTTGTTTATTAATGATGAATTTCCATAATAAATAGTTTGCAATACTTTACCTTGAAATTTTGCTTCAATAGGTGTATTCTCCTCTTTAAACCTACTTATCAACTTATATACTTTTAAAGAATCTTGATTTGCTACTTTATCAAGATTATGCAAATCATATTCTCCTTTATTATTCATTATTATCATGGGAGTAGTATGATTGCTTCTTATTATTTCCAAAGAAAACTCATTAACCTCTGCATTTAAATTACCTTTATTAACATCATCAAAAGCTTTAGCCCATATGTTCATTTTTACTCGCTCTTCATCTTTAAAGTTTTGAAAAAAAGTATAAGTATTCCATAATATCAGAGATACTAATATTAAGGAAATCAAAATGCTCACCCAACGAAATAAATTTTTATTTTCAAACATTAATTCAAACAATTTAAGTAAACTAAAATAAGATTTTTTGTGATACTATACGTATTTAAACACACTGGTTATTTATTGATTCTTTTTTTAACTATTTTTGAAATCAAAAATCACAACAATGTTATCAATAAATCCAAACGAAATTTCTGTAGCAAAATTGCATGGATATTTATTAGGGAGTATAGCTCCAAGACCTATTGCTTTTGCGAGCACAGTAGATAGTGATGGGAATCCAAACTTAGCACCCTTTAGTTTTTTCAATGTTTTTAGTGCAAACCCACCTATTATGGTCTTTTCTCCGGCACGAAGTGTAAGAGATAACACCACCAAACACACGCTGGATAATTGCATTGCTACCAAAGAAGTGGTTATTAATGTAGTTAATTATAATATGGTGCATCAAATGTCATTGGCAAGTACTGCATATGAACAAGGTGTGAATGAATTTGAAAAAGCAGGCTTTACTATGCTAGCTTCTGAAAAAATATCCCCCTTTCGAGTAGCGGAAAGCCCTGTGCAATTTGAATGTAAAGTAAAAGAAGTTGTTGCTCTAGGAGATGAAGGAGGTGCTGGAAATATGATTATATGTGAAGTTGTTAAAGTTCATATACAAGAAGATATTTTAGATGATGACAGAAAAATTGATCAACATAAAATTGATTTAGTTGCTAGAGCTGGAGGAAGTTTTTACAGTAGAGCAAAAGAAGGGTTCTTTGAAATCCCTAAACCAATTGCTACCTTAGGAATTGGAGTGGATGCCATTCCTGAACACATTAGAAACAGTAAAACATTAACTGGGAATGATTTAGGAATGTTAGGTAATGTGGAAGAAATCCCTTCAAATGAAGATGTTGCTGTATTTAAAAAACAAACTATGGAGCGTTGTGCTCACATTTTACAAGCTACCCAAGAAGACATGCATAAAAAAGCACAAGACTATCTTGAAAAAGGAGATGTAGCTACCGCATGGAAAATTTTGTTAATAAAATAATTATAACCAACACTTTTTTCAACTAACAAAATGTGTTAATCTGTTCAAAATTAACTATTTTTGGCATTGAAAATATTACATATTAATATACGAATAATGGAAGTACAAGGGAAAATTAAAATGGTAGGGCAAACTCAAACTTTTGGGAGTAATGGGTTTAGAAAGAGAGAAGTAGTATTAACTACTGAGGAACAATACCCACAATCTATTATGATTGAGTTTGTTCAAGACAAATGTGATTTATTAAATTCATACCAAGTTGGTCAAGCTGTTAAAATTTCTATCAACTTAAGAGGTAGAGAATGGGTTAACCCACAAGGAGAAACTAAATACTTCAATTCTATTCAAGGATGGAGAATCGAAAACTTAATGGCAGCTCAAGGCGGAGCCCCTGGAATACCTCCAGTTGCACCAGTAGATGCTTTTGAACCTACCTCTGACTTTAAAGAACAAGACCATGATGATTTACCTTTCTAATTCACATTAGAAATTAAATTATAATTAGTAAAAGCCATTTCGACATTTATCGAAATGGCTTTTACTTTTCTTACTAATATCCTTATAAATTATTCGTAATTTTCAACAGTAAAACTTAACTCATGAACTTTACTAAAACAATAGAAAATATATTTAAACGCGTATTACCATCTCCATTTACTATTGCTGTACTATTAACATTATTGACTATTTTTTTAGCTTTCTTTTTTACCGAATCAAATTCTGACAATCATTTTGTTTCCATATTAAAACATTGGGAAAATGGAATTTGGAACAGTAAACTATTAGTTTTTGCTTACCAAATGATTTTAATATTAGTACTTGGACATGTTTTAGTGTTAAGCAAACCCATTGACAAGCTAATTAGCAAACTAGTGGTATTTACAACATCTACAGCATCAGCAGTTGTTTTAGTTAGCTTTACAACAATGTTAGTCGCATTTTTAAACTGGGGTTTAGGCTTAATTTTTGGAGCAATTTTAGCACGAAAAGTAGCCGAATATGCACAACGAAATAACATACCTATTAACTACCCAATTATTGGAGCAGCTGGTTATGTAGGTTTAATGGTATGGCATTCTGGAATGAGTGGATCGGCTCCTTTGGATGCTGCAGGAAATGGACGAATAAAAGAATTATTGGCAAACACAACTTCAATTTCAGTTTCAGAACTACCTGACATGATAGCCACAAGCAGTACTACTTTTAGTTATTGGAATTTAATATTGTTTGCAACCATACTTCTAATCATCCCATTTTTTTTATATTTCATTGCAAAAAAAACAACTCCAACACAATTAAACTTACCCGAATATCAATTCAATACAGAGCCAAAGGATTTGATAGGTGCTGAAAAATTGGACCATTCAAAAATATTAGCTTGGATATTTGGCGGATTACTATTTATTGTATTTTGCTTTAAGTATGGAGCATCTGCACTACAACTGAACTTTACATTAAATGCTATTAATTTATTAATGTTAAGTTTAGCTTTAATTTTTCACAGTAAATTTAGCAGTTTCTTTAAAGCATTAGAAGAAGCAATAAAAGGTACTGCAGGAATATTAATTCAATTTCCTTTATACTTTGGTATCATGGGAATTATGACTGCAACTGGTATGGTTACACAAATTTCCGATTTCTTTGTGTCAATTGCTACGGAAACCACCTTACCAATTTTTACATTCATGAGTGCAGGATTGGTTAATATATTTGTTCCTAGCGGAGGTGGTCAATGGGTTATTCAAGGCCCAATAGTTCTCGAATCTGCATTAAAATTAGGGGTTCCACTACCAAAGGCAATAATGGCATTAGCCTATGGTGATCAAATAACAAACATGTTACAACCTTTCTGGGCATTACCTTTGTTAGGAATTACCAAACTAAAAGCGAGAGAAATTTTACCTTATACACTATTGTTATTATTAGTCGGTTCAGTTATTTACATTCTTGGTTTACTAATTTTTTAAATTACAATATGTATTTATTAACCGACAAGATTGTTTTTCCACACCCATCTGAAGCTGATGCAAATGGCTTAGTTGCTATAGGAGGGGATCTATCAATAGAAAGATTAGTACTTGCCTATACCAACGGGATATTTCCTTGGTATAACGAAGACGAACCTTTATTATGGTGGTCACCAAATCCGAGAATGGTATTATATCCTAAAGAATTGCGTGTTTCAAAAAGCATGAGAGTTATATTGAGAAAACAACTCTTTCATATCACTTTTAATGAAGCATTTGAAGATGTTATTCAACAGTGTGCACAAATAAAAAGAGATGATCAAGATGACACATGGATCACAAATGATATGACGGAAGCATACACTAAACTTCACAAACAAGGTATTGCTACTTCTGTAGAAGTTTGGCAAAACGAAAAACTAGTTGGTGGACTATATGGCGTTGATTTAAAAGACAAAAAAGTATTCTGTGGAGAAAGTATGTTTTCAAAAGTAAGTAACGCTTCAAAAGCTGCTTTTATAACTCTAGTCCAGAAATTAAAAACTAACGAATACAAACTAATAGATTGCCAAATGCACACTAGCCATTTAGAAAGTCTTGGCGCAAGAGAAATAGAACGGGAAGACTTTCTTAACATCTTAAAATAAATACTTCTGAAAATATAAGTATAAAAAAAGCACTGCTATTGCAGTGCTTTTTTTATACTTATATTAAATACTAGCTTATTTCGTTGCTGGCTTAACCGACAAGTAACTAATTTTTAACATATTTTCTTTACGAAGCTCTTGCTTTACATCAGAAACTAATCCCATATTGGCATTTCTATCAACTTTTAAAGCTGTAACCATAAATGGTATAATTTCTTCTGCTCTCAAAGCTCTTTCAGCGTGAATGAATTGTTTCAGGTCAGAAGGTTGTGCAATTTTATCATTTAATTGCAACACTGCTTTCTCTCCAAATTTTTCATATCCTGCAACGGGCTTTCCAGCGTAGATATACATTACTCTATCGTTTTTACGATTTAGCTTTTCAATATCGTCTGCTTCAGGCAACTTATTTTCTACCATTAATGAATTGTCTTTCATAACAGTAACTGTCATAAAGAAAAACAATAACATAAATACGATATCTGGTAAAGCTGCTGTGGAAGCCTGAGGTAATTCGCCGTCTTTTTTCTTTTTAAACTTTGCCATAATTAATTCGTTTTAGATGGAACTTCAGAAATAAATTGAGTATACATTCCTTTCAATTTCTTCAAACGCGTGTCAAGTTTTTCTTTTAAAGCTGCATCTTTTACTTTAGGATCTTTATAAATAGCATTCATTGCTGTAAATGTATTCCCTGCGCCATATAAACGCACTGCTTCTCTATTACGTAATTCTGTATATGCAGCTCCTAATTCATTTTGAATAGACACATAAAGACTATACGATGTTTCCCGCTCGTTCTTTAATGCAATAATTGCTTTTGAAGGATGATCAGATGATTCAGCACTTCTAGCACCTTGACAGTAATCACATTTTTCACCTTCAGCACTAACTCCTCCACCATTATCGATGAATTCTATTGCTGCTTTTCTCAAATCTTTAAGCTCCATTCGTTCGTCTTCAACTAACAGCTCATCATTCTTATTTACTACAACAGTAAAAATGTTTTTCTTTTTAATTATTGGAGGAATGACATCTTCTGTTTCCCATCTAGGAAGTTTACGTGTTATACCATTGTCCTGTTCAATCGTTGTAGTTACTAAGAAGAAAATTAGAAGCAAGAAAGCAATATCTGCCATAGATCCTGCGTTCACTTCAGGTATTGATCTTTTTGCCATAATTTATTTATTTAAAGCTTTCTTAACTCCAGACGCTACCATAGCACCTAATGCTATAATAATTAAAATATAAAATACTCTTAAACCAGTACCTACTAATTTTGATCCAGACTCAGAAACCATTTGTTCTCCAGTTCCGTTTATTACTTCTTGTCCATCAGACAATCCGTAGCTAATTCCAATAATTGCTAATAGTGCTATAATAGCAATACCTGCAATTTTAATTTTTGCTGGGTTAGAAGCTATGTTTTTTAATGACAATACAACTGCTATTGCACCTGCACCATACACTAAAAGTTTCCCAAACCACAACATCATGTCAATTGCTGAACTATCATCATCTCCTTTGATGATCATAATCCATAACACAACAGCTACAAGACTAATTACAGCAATAGCTACTGTTAACATTTTTTGTAAATTCATAATTATTATGTTTTTACCTTGATTATTTACACGCCTATTACAGCTTGTAAAATGTCAAGAGTTATTATTTTTTGTTTGCAACTAATAAGTCAATCAAAGAGATTGAAGCATCTTCCATGTCATTAACGATAGAATCGATTTTAGCGATAATGTAATTGTAAAAAATCTGTAAGATAATTGCTGCTACAAGACCAAATACCGTTGTTAATAAGGCAACTTTAATATCACCTGCAATTAATGACGCATCTAATCCACCTGCTGCAGAAATTTTATCAAAAGCCTGAATCATTCCGATTACAGTTCCCATAAACCCTAACATTGGTGCAATTGCGATAAATAAAGATATCCAAGAAACGTTTTTCTCTAATTGTCCCATTTGAACTCCACCATAAGCTACGATAGACTTTTCAACTGAATCAATTCCTTCATTAGATCTTTCTAATCCTTGGTAAAAGATAGAAGCAACTGGTCCTTTTGTATTTCTACAAACTTCCTTTGCAGCTTCAACACCACCTGAAGCTAAAGCTTCCTCAACATTTTGAGTTAATTTTTTAGTGTTTGTTGTAGCCATATTTAAATAGATAATTCTTTCAATTACGAAAGCTAAACCTAATATTAAACATAATAATACAATCCCCATGAAACCAGCACCACCTTCGATGAATCTAGTCTTTAATACTTCATGTCCGAATCCTTCTGCTGGTGCATCTTGGATAATTGTTACGGCTTTAGCATTAGCTGAAGCTAACATCATTCCTGCTACTGGTAAAATTGAAAATACCTTTTTCATTTTTTTAATCTTAATTAAATTAGTACTATTTGTTTTAAACGATATAATTTTAAATATTCTTGTCTTTCAGCTAAATAAATGTTGTGAATTTAATAATCACCCCATTTTATATGGTCTTAACTAATTAACGACTGCCAAATAACAAAAAAAATGTGATTTGATGAAATTTTAAACGTTATTTTTTTTAAAGAGATTTGTTAAAAACTAGGTGTCAACTCCCCTTTTATTGAAGTCTCAAACTTAATTTTAAATTCTTCTCTTGATAACTTTTTTGACAACAAGTGCATCATTTTTGTTATCGCTGCCTCAAAAGTAATATCTCCTCCAGATATCAATCCTATTTCTTGCAAATGCACACTTGTCTCATAGTGTCCCATGATAACACTTCCGCCACTACATTGAGTAACATTTACAATATGGATTCCTTTAATAAGTGCCGCTTCTAGCAAGTCTACAAACCATTTTAAAGTTGGTGCATTCCCTGCACCATAAGTCTCCAGAATTACTCCTCTTATATTTGGCGTATTTAAAACAGCTTCTACAACTGCTTCAGTAATTCCTGGGTATAATTTTAAAACTGCTATTTCTGAGCTCATACCCTTGTGCACAAAAAACATTCCAGAATTATTCTTTTCTAATAGATTTGACGAAAAAACTTTTAAATGCACTCCTGAAACTGCTAATTCCGGGTAATTTAATGATGCAAACGCTTCAAAATGTTCTGCATTAATTTTCGAAGTTCTATTTCCCCTATAAAGTTTATACTCAAAATACAAACAAACCTCTTTAATTTGAGCCTCTCCGTTTTCTTGTAATGAAGCAACTTGTATAGCAGTAATTAAGTTTTCCTTTGCATCAGTTCGCAAGTCACCAATTGGTAATTGTGACCCTGTAAAAACAACTGGCTTTGAAAGATTCTCTAGCATAAAACTTAAAGCAGAAGCTGTATAAGACATGGTATCAGAACCATGTAACACGACAAAACCATCTATAGTTTCGTAATTTTCCTCTATAATTTCTGCTATCTGAAGCCAATATTTTGGATTCATATTAGAAGAATCTATTGGATCCTCAAAAGAATAGGTGGATATATCACAATCCAACTGTCTTATTTCCGGAATTCTCACTAAAAGATTATCGAAATTAAATGCCCTAAGTGTATTCGTATCAAAATCTTTAACCATACCGATGGTACCACCAGTATAGATTAATAATATCTTAGGTTTTGCCATTTAATTGTTCTTTGTTAAGTACAGGGTTCGCATACATTGACAAGAAATTCTGATAAGCAACAGCATCAGAAGCATCAATTCTTCGCTCTACTCTACGCTCAAATTGCCTTTTCTCTTTATCAGTATATTTTTCAGTATATTTTTCAGTTTTATGTAACATGTCATAGGCTACATAATTTGTAGGCCAAAGCTTGTAATATTGATGAATTTTATCATCAATAACAGAAGCTAACTGTTGAAACTGTTTATTTGCAGGTTCTCCAGAGTTTGCAATTTCATCTAACTCTACATCTAATACTTCACCAGCACTAATATGTATTCGCTTTTTCTGACCTGTTAATCCTTTTAATATGGAATTAAAATCTTCGTTTGATGATTTTATATACTCTTCCTCATAATGTTTAGCCATCAATTCTGGCATTTTATACATATCCGTAGGATCAAACTCATAAGAAATTGAAACAGGTACTATTTTAATTTTTTTGAAATATTCAAAAACTGAATCATCTCCTTTCCCAAGCCCCATCATTTTCAATACACCTTGCTGAGTAACATCATTCCCATCTTTTGTTCTACCTTCTCTATGAGCAATCCAAATTGAACGATTATCCTTTAGAACTTTTTCTGCCATGTACTCTGACATCAACTTAGAAGATTTCAACATTTCCCTAGGACCCAAGCCTCGCTGTACTAAGAAATTTCTATTCAACCTAGCCAACTCCATTAAGAACGATTTTCTTACTAAATTATCCCCAATAGCAGAAGCAGTCATAGTTAAATCATGCTTATATAATGAGATATTTATCAAACAAGTATCCAATAATATATCCCTATGATTAGAAATATAAAAATAGGCAGTATCATTTTCTAATTTATCAAACCCAGAAGTAGTTAAACCATGAGATGACCTTGATAATACATTTTGAATTCCTTGTGTTATGACAGTGGTTTGAAAATCACGAATAGAATTACAATTAGCCAATTGCTCTTGAACATACTCCTCACTCGCCTGAGGATATATAAACTTCATCATTGATTTCACCATAGGATGTGAACCAATTGCTTTTAAAGCATGATTTACTTCCTCATCGTGATATGGCCTTATATGATCGTATTTTGACAAAATATTGTGTATTTAAGCTACAAAAAAACGAAAAATAATTGAACTTAATGTATTATAGGCATCAATAAACTGTTATAAAGATTATAAATTTACAATTAATAACATCTGTTCATAATTCTCCTAATTACCAAATAATAAGATTAAATTCCAAAAACTTGTTTTGAATTTTCCGTAGTAATAGATGCAATTTCTTCTATAGTCGTTTGATATATTTCAGCTAACTTATCAACTACATTAACTATATATGAAGTTTCATTTCGCTTTCCTCTATACGGTGTTGGCGATAAATATGGCGCATCAGTTTCTAATACGATATGTTTTAAATCAATTTCATTTAAAAACTGATCAATTTTCCCATTTTTAAATGTCACAACTCCACCAATCCCTAATTTCATATTATATGAAATCGCTTTTTTTGCCTGCTCAAATGTTCCTGTAAAACAATGAAATATACCGAATAATTCAGCTCCTTTTTCTTCTTCTAAAATCTCAAAAACCTCATCAAAAGCATCTCTACAATGAATTACAATTGGTAGTTCATATTGTTTTGCTAAGTGTATTTGAGCTCTAAACGCATCCTGCTGCTGAGTAAGTAAGGTTTTATCCCAATATAAATCAATTCCTATTTCACCTATAGCAACAAAACTACGTTTCGTTAATAATTCTTTTACATGGGCTAGCTCTTCACGATAATTCTCTTTTACATGAGTAGGATGTAAACCAGACATTAAAAAAACCTGTTTAGGATATGTCTTTTCTAAATCAAACATTGCCTCTGTATACGTAGAGTCAATTGCAGGAACAAACATACGCTGTACATTATTATCAAAAGCACGTTGCATCATGGCTACCCTGTCTTCATTAAAAGCTTCACTATATAAATGCGTATGTGTGTCTGTTAAAACCATTAATTTGGATGTTATTTTGTTACTTTTACAAAAATATTTAATTATGTCATTACCAAGCTATCTTTCTAAAAAAGGTTATCAAAAAAAGAAACTTAATCTTACAAAAACGAGTCATTTTAAAACTTCAGCTAAAATAAATGGTGTAAAAGGTAGTTTTATAGTGGACACAGGAGCATCTAATACCTGTATTGATAATAATTTAATTGAACATTTCAATTTAACTTCTGAAGAAAGCGACACTAAAGCTGCAGGAGCTGGAGCTACTGATATGGTTACTCAAGTTTCTAAAAAGAACACTATCAAGATTGGAAAGTGGAAATCTAAAAAAAACAACTTGGTAATATTTGATTTATCACACGTTAACGAAGCACTAACTAACCACGGTTCCAAACCAGTTCATGGCATTATAGGTGCCGATATACTCCAAAAAGGAGATGCCGTAATTGATTACAAAACCAAAACACTTTTTTTAAAGTAATTCAATTTTATTATTGAAATTAAAAAAGGCTTTTGAATATAATTATATTCAAAAGCCTTTTTATAAGATACAAATGGTTTTTAACCAATATTTACTACCTCTTCAATTTGTGGTGCATGTTTTTTAATTGTCATTTCAACACCAGATTTTAATGTCATTTGATTTACATTACAAGAAATACACGCTCCTTCAAAGCGAATATTTACTTTTTTTCCATCCTCTATCGACATTAGTGTTACATCACCCCCATCAGACTGTAAAAAAGGTCTGATTTCTTCTAATGCATTTTCCACGTTCAATTGTAATTCTTCTGACGTCATATTCTTATTTTTTTACTGGTGAACAACCTGCCATTGTTGTAATTTTTATTGCTTCAGTAGCAGGCAAATTATCATTCCTTTTTATTACTTGTGTCACAATATTCCTTGTGATATCTGTTATAATTCCCTCTACAGGAGTGCCTTCTTGTAATGCTGCTGGACGACCAACATCTCCTGCTTCACGAATACTCTGTACTATAGGTAACTCTCCTAAAAAAGGAACATTTAAATCTGTTGCTAAATTTTTAGCACCACCTTTACCAAAAATATAATACTTATTTTCCGGCAATTCTTCAGGCGTAAAGTACGCCATATTTTCAACTATTCCTAAAACAGGGACTTTTATGCTTTCTTGCTGAAACATAGCTACACCTTTTTTTGCGTCAGCTAAAGCTATATTTTGAGGAGTACTTACCACAACCGCACCAGTAATTGGTAAAGCCTGCATAATTGACAAATGAATATCACCAGTTCCTGGAGGTAAATCAAGCAATAAGAAATCTAACTCTCCCCAAGCAGCATCAAAAATTAATTGATTTAATGCCTTAGAAGCCATTGGCCCTCTCCATATAACCGCTTGATCTGGTTTTGTAAAAAACCCAATTGATAATACCTTAACTCCGTAGCTTTCCACTGGCTTCATCTTTGATTTACCATCAATAGTTTCTGCTAATGGACGAGCCCCCTCAACATCAAACATCATAGGTATTGACGGTCCGTAAACATCCGCATCCAAGATCCCTACTTTGAAACCCATTTTAGACAAACTTATAGCAACATTAGCTGTAACTGTAGATTTACCTACCCCGCCTTTTCCCGAAGAAATGGCTATTATATTTCTCATCCCAGGAAGTTGATTCCCTTTAATTTCTGGTTTTTCAGCAACAATAACTTTTACATTCACTTTCACTTTCACATCTTCAGAAATGTTTTGCTTTATACATTTTTCAATTTCTGACTCTACTTTTTTTCTAGCTTGCATTGCTGGATTTGTAATTGAAATTTCAACCACAACCTCATCTCCAAAAGTCAATACATTTTGTATCGCTCCGCTTTCTACCATATTAGCTCCTTCACCAGGAACAGTAATTTGCTCTAATGCTTTTAAAACGTCTTTTCTTTCAATTTTCATCTATGATTGTATGGAATTATATATTACGCAAATATACACACGTTGCGTGATTTAACATAATTAATTACTAACGAAGTATCTGTATCTTCTTAGACATAGCAATTCCCTTCCCTTACAATTTATCATGTAAGATTCCTTAAATAGAAGTATTTAATTCTTTCATCGGATCCCAAAAACAAGTTTCTAAATTTTGAATTTGATTATCAATAATCACTATACCTTCATTCTCTAACAATTGTTGCATTAAATTTGTTCCTTCAAAATGATGTTTCCCAGTTAACAAACCTTTTTTATTCACAACTCTATGAGCAGGCACGTCTTTTGCGTGAGAACCATTCATTGCCCAACCTACCATTCGTGCCCCTTTAGCCATTCCTAAAAAACTGGCTATTGCACCATAAGAGGTAACTTTACCTTCTGGGATTAACTGAGCTACATTATAAACTCTTTCGAAAAAATTATTACCCTCCTTTTTCACATTAAAAATTCAATTTTACAACAGAAAAAATAGCCAATATTAACGCAAGAAAACTTAACACATAATTAGTGTTTCTGCCAAAGTTTTCACTTTTATTAGATTTTTTAAACAAGGCTATATAAGTGCTAATTGCTAAAAAACTACCTATAACGATAGCGAGTATAAAAATAATTACATCTGAAGTTGAAAAACTAAAATTACCTGAAGTTGTTAATGTTGTACAAACAAAACTGTAAAAAGGAATAGGAAATACGTTCAATACCGAAAAAATAATTCCTTTCAAAAACAAGTTTCTCTTCTTTTTCAATTCAAATTTTTTAGGCTCCGATTTTACTTTTGCCGAAAAGAAAAAATAGATAGATAAGCAGAAGAAAATAGCAATCCCTACCTTCTGAATTATCGATAACTCATCCGCTGATAAGTTTAAAAACTCTGCAATAATGACAGCCATTCCTGCTTGAGCAGCAATTACTAAACACGCTCCCAAAGTAAATATTAGCGCCGATCTCCTACCTTGTTCTACACTTATTTTTGCTGCATTGATGTTAATAATTCCTGGTGGTAAAACTCCAAAGAATGACCACAAAAAGCAATACAAAAACAAGACTGATAAATGCATGATTATTTTATTTTAAATCTAATATACGTAATTGATTTATCAACCTCTAGATATTGCTTCTCGTAAAAAGTTTGAATTCCTGTTACTTCAACTGGAGCACCTTCGTTATTGTATACATTATGATTTGCATATAATACTTCATGACCAGCACCATGCAATAACCCTAAAGTATATCCATGCATAAACTCACTATCCGTTTTTAAATGCACCACCCCATCGGCCTTTAATACTTTTTTATATTTAGCTAAAAAGTCAGAATTAGTCAAACGATGCTTAGTCCGTTTGTATTTTATTTGAGGGTCTGGAAAAGTAATCCATATTTCACTCACTTCATTTTCCTCAAAAAGCAAGTCAATTAACTCAATTTGAGTTCGTATAAACGCCACATTATTCATGTCGTTTTCTAAAGCTGTTTTTGCCCCTCTCCAAAAACGTGCTCCTTTTATATCTATTCCAATAAAGTTTTTTTCAGGAAAACGCTCTCCTAGACTCACTGAATACTCTCCTTTTCCACAACCTAATTCTAATACAATTGGGTTGTCGTTTTTAAAGAAATCAGTATTCCATTTCCCTTTTAACTTAAAAGTTTCATCAGTTATTTCTTTTCTTAAAGGTTGAAAAACATTTGAAAAAGTTGCGTTCTCGTTGAATCTCTTTAATTTATTCTTACTTCCCACTGTCCGTTATATTTTTGACAAAAATAATGTAACTTGCCTTAATATTCATGGCAAAACCAAAAAACATACTTGTCGCCCCATTAAATTGGGGTTTAGGTCATGCCACAAGGTGTATTCCAATAATTAATGAACTGCAAAAAAACGGATTTACACCCATATTAGCTTCTGATGGAAATGCCTTAGCATTATTAAAAAAAGAGTTCCCGAACCTCGAACATATTACACTCCCTTCTTACAATATAAAATACGCTAAAAAAGGAATATTCTTTAAGTTAAAATTAGTATTAAATCTTCCTAAACTAGTCAACGCTGTTCAACAAGAGAAAAAGCTTATTAATAAATTAGTCGAAGAAAAAGGTATCACTGGAATAATTTCAGATAATAGATTTGGCATCTACCACAAAAGTATTCCCTCAGTATATATTACGCATCAACTAAATGTTTTAAGTGGAGTAACAACCAAGTTAAGTAGCAAAATACATAGACATATTATTAAAAAATTTGATGAATGTTGGGTTCCTGACTTTAAAAGCAATACTAATTTTAGTGGTAAACTAAGTCAGATAAATAGTTCTAACTACAATTTAAAATATATTGGAGTATTAAGCAGATTTAAAAGAAAAACAACAACTGCCACATATGACTATTTAATAATTTTATCAGGACCTGAGCCACAACGCACCCTTTTAGAAAACAAACTATTTTCAGAGCTAAAACATACTCCTAAAAAAATTCTATTCATTAAAGGTGTTATTGAACCTGAGCAACAAGTAACTACTACTAACAATATTACCTGTTATAATTACATGACTAGTTTTGAACTAGAGCAAGCAATTAATAATAGTCATATCATTATTGCTAGATCAGGCTATACAACTATTATGGACTTAGCTAAGATGAATAAGAAAGCTTTTTTTATTCCAACTCCCGGGCAATTCGAACAGCTATATTTAGCAGAAAGGCTTCAAAAACATAGATATGTTCCTTATTGTAGACAAGATGATTTTTACATTGAAAAATTAAAGGAAGTTGATCTTTACAATGGACTTTCAATAACTAATGAGAATAGTACCTGTTTCCCCGACTTATTTAACTGTTTCCAAAGTAAAAGAAAACTCTGACCCAACTCCATACTCACTCTCAATGTATATTTTTTGATTATGAGCTTCAATAATATGCTTTACAATAGATAAACCCAAACCAGAACCTCCTTTATCTCTGGACCCGGTGTTATCAACTCTGTAAAAACGCTCAAAAAGCCTAGGCAAATGTGCTGATTCAATTCCAATTCCATTATCCGTTACTCTAACTACAATTTTCTCTTGATTTAATTGCTCAACACTAACCTCTGTTGTTCCGTTATTTTGTCCATACTTAATAGAATTCACAATTAAATTGGTAGCAACTTGTCGTATTTTCTCTTTATCTCCTTTTACTAAAATTGATTTTGAATATAATTTATCAAAAATCAATCCTACTCCACTAGATTGTGCCTTGATTTCGAATAATTCAAAAATTTCTTTTATCATTTCAATGATATCAAATTCTGATATTTTCAGGCTTAAATTACCAACTTCAATTTTAGTAATTAAATCTAAGTCATCTACAATATAAATAAGCCTATCAACTCCTTTACTAGCTCTATTTAAATATTTTTCTCTTACATTTTCATCTTCAGCAGCACCATCTAATAATGTAAGAATATAACTCTGAATTGTAAATAAAGGGGTTTTTAATTCATGAGCAATATTCCCCATAAATTCTTTACGATATTCATCTCTAATTTGAAGTGTTTCGATTTTTAATTTATTCTCACGAGCAAATTTTTTCACATCACTGGTAAGTGTTTTAATATCTGTCGTAACAGCCTCCTGATGTAAATTAGTCTCATCCAACAACGAAACCTCTTTATACGTTTTCTTTATTAAACTATATATAAATTTCTCTGATCGATATTGTATTACAAACAAACAAATTGTAAAACAGACAATAATAAAACCTATAGCATTTACTAAAGTTAGTTCCTTATAAAAAAAAACGACTAATAATACACTCAACAACACAGTAATCATTAATGAGGAGTATAAGGCAAATTTGTATGTTTTTTTGATTTTCATTACTAGTTAACCACGAATTTATAACCAACTCCTTTTACTGTTTTAAAAGATTGTTCCCCAACTTTTTCTCTCAACTTCCTAATATGCACATCAATTGTTCTTCCTCCAACAACAACATCATTTCCCCATACAGAATTTAAAATTTCATCTCGCGTAAACACCTTTCCTGGTTTTGAGGTTAACAAAAATAACAACTCAAATTCTTTTCTTGGTAAAACTAGCTCCACCCCTTTTTTAAGTACTTTGTACTCATCTCTATTAATTATTAATTGACCAATACTCAATGAGTTTTCATCATTCTTTTCAACTGAGGTTCTACGCAATAAACCTTTTACTTTACTTAATAACAATTTTGGTTTAATTGGCTTCGTAATATAATCATCAGCACCTGCGTCAAAACCAGCAACCTGCGAATAATCTTCATTACGAGCAGTTAAAAATGTAATAATGGTATTAGATAGCTCTGGCAATTTTCTTAATTGCTCGCAAGCTTCAATGCCATCCATTTTTGGCATCATAACATCCAGAATAATTAAATTCGGTACTTCCTTTTTAGCAACTTCTATTGCATCTAAACCATTAGCAGCAGTAAACACCTCATACCCACCTGAAGATAAGTTATACCCTACAATTTCTAAAATATCGGGCTCATCATCTACCAATAAAATTTTAATACTATCCGAACTCATTATCTTAACTAAATTTATGATCTTCAACCAAAGGTACTATATAAATCAAACTTACAAACACAAAAATTTAGAAGATAACATTCTAATAACACACATAACTTTTAGGTAACACTAAACGCAAGAGTGTTACTTTAACGTTAAAATCAACTGATTAACAAATGTATTCCGTAAATACAATTAAAATATTGTATTTTTGTACCTCAGGTTTTACTAACTAATAAATACAATAATTATGAAAAAAATCTACTTTTTTTAGTTGCAAATCGTTGTAACTTCACTTTCTTTTGGACAAAGCCCTGGAGATATTATTATTACTGAAATAATGCAAAACCCCAATGCAGTTACTGATGCTAACGGGGAGTATTTCGAAGTATACAACACTACAGCAGGAACTATTGATATGAATGGCTGGGTCATAAAAGACGATGGCGCAAATACTCACACCATTAATAACGGAGGCCCATTAAATATTACATCTGGCGCTTATTTAGTTTTCGGAAAAAATAGCACTAGTGCCGAAAATGGAGGAATAACATTAGATTATGCTTCTACTTCTATATCCTTAACTAATGCAGATGATGAAATCATTTTAGAAACTGGAGGAGGAGTAGAGATTGATAGAGTGAATTATGACGGAGGTCCAAATTTCCCTGACCCAACTGGAGCTAGTATGGAATTAAGTACAATGGCCTACACTTCTTCTGCTAATAACAATGGAGCAAATTGGGCTGAAGCGACATCGGCTTATGGAGCTGGGGACTTAGGTACTCCCGGAGCAGTTAACGACAATTCTGCAGCTTTAGGGATTGCTAACAATAAAATTGAAAAATTTAGCATATTCCCAAACCCTTCAAATACAGGTTCAATAAATATTACCACAGCAACTAATAACCCTAAAAACATTAAAGTTTATGACATGTTAGGGAAAAAAGTTATTGATCAAAAAATTGATACTAAACTTAACATTTCTAGTTTACGGTCAGGTATATATGTAATTAAGGTTACAGAAAACAATTTTTCTGCAACAAAACGTTTAGTTGTAAAATAATAGCTAAACCATATTTTATTTAAAAAGTGTTCTATTAAATAGAACGCTTTTTTTGTTTTTAGCTTCTCTATAGTATACCTTTTAAACTTATTAGCTAAAACATCATTTACCTTCCTGCATTTCAAAATAAAAATAAACCGTAACTTTGACTATGCTTAATTTCTCTTTTTCATTCAATACAAAAAAACACAACTTTATACTTAAGGAAATTAAATGCCTAAAAAGTATCATGCACAAACTTCCTTTCTACACACTACTACTTTTTACCGTTATTTCGTTTGGGCAAAATACTACTCTTGCTAATGCTTTTTTTAAACAGGGAGAATTCAGTAAAGCTTTATTAGAGTATGACAAAATTTTAGTGAAACAACCTCATAGAACTGATTACTTCATTAAAAAAATAAAATGTCATCAGGAACTTGAGCAGTACAGTATTGCTGAGAATGCTTTAACCCAAAAGTTAAACAAAAGACACAGTCAACCACAATTATATGTAGAACTTGGATACAATTATACATTACAAAAAGACAGTATCAATGCACGTAAAGCATATAACAATGCTATTAATGTTATAGACAAAAATCCAAATTACACACATACAATCGGGCAACGATTTGAAAACTATAGCTTATTATCCGAAGCAGAAATCGTCTACAATAAAGCTATTGCCACAAACAAAAATGCAAATTTCGATTTTCAGTTGGCTAATATTTACGGACAACAAAATAAAATTGAAAAAATGTTCAACAGCTACTTAAAGCTGATTAAAAAAAGTAAACAAAATACTACAACTGTACAGAACTTAATTGGTAAGTTTTTAAGTGACAATCCAAAAAACGAAAATAACATTTTATTAAAAAGAGCTTTATTAAAAAACCTACAAACAGCCCCAGACACATTCTGGAATGAGCAATTAAGCTGGTTGTTTGTACAACAAAAAGAGTTCAACAAAGCTTTTATTCAAGAAAAAGCCATTTTTAAAAGAAAAGGAGAAACACTAAACAGAATATTTAATTTAGGAATTTTAACAAAGCAACAAGAAGACCTAGAAACTGCTCAAAAAATATTTATTTTTATTCAAGAACAACCTTTAGCAAAAAACACTAGAATTAGTGTACTTACTTTCTTACTAGAAATGAAAGAAGTAACTAGCACTTCTTCGGAACACAATTCAATTGCTACCGCATATCAAAAAGCCTTAGACAGTTTTGGGATAAACAACAATACACTCAAATTACAATTAGCATACGCTAACTTCTTAGCATTTAAAAAACATGACATAAGCTCTGCTATCATTTTTTTAAAAACCAACGAGAAACAACCTTTAGCTAAATTTGACAAGGCTCGCTTTCAAATGACACAAGCGGATATTCTAGTAGCCGACGGTAAGTTTAATCAAGCATTATTAAATTATTCTAAAATTCAACGTCATTTAAAAAACAATACTTTATCGCAAGAAGCTCGTTTTAAAGTAGCCAAAACAAGTTATTACAAAGGAGATTTTAACTGGGCTTTACAACAATTAAAAGTATTGAAAACCTCAACATCTCAATTAATCGCTAATGATGCTCTGGATTTACATTTACTGATTAACGACCATATAAATGAAGACTCTTTACATGTTGCTTTAAAAAAATACTCTAAAGCTGACTTATTAGCCTTTCAAAACAAAAAAACAGAATCAATAGAAGTGCTTAATGACATATTAAATAAGCACCCTGTAAATAAAATAGTAGACGACGCTTTATTTCTTCAAGGAAAATTGTTTGAACAACAAGGAGATTACGAAAATGCAGCCCGTAATTATGAGCGAATTATAAACACCCTTAAAGAAAGTGTTTTTGTTGATGATGCTTTATTCAGACTTGCTTATTTACACTTGAATGAATTTAACAATACACCTAAAGCTACTGAGTATTTTGAAGTGATTCTATTTAATTATGCTGATAGCATTCATTTTGTAGAAGCCCAAAAAATGTATCGTAAACTCCGAGGAGACACGAATAAGAATAGTTAATTTACCTACTAAGCCATACTTGCCTTAAAAAACCTTATTTTTGCTTAAATTTTTAAGCAATATGATTATTTATAATGTTACCATTAACGTAGAAGATAGCATTCATTATGACTGGCTATTTTGGATAAAACCACATATAAAAGAGGTACTTGCTACAGGTAAATTTATTTCTGCTAAAATGACTAAAGTTTTAGTTGAAGAAGAAATGGAAGGGACAAATTACTCCATACAATACACTGCTAAAAGCAGCGACGACCTGCAAGCATATTATAAAGAAGACGCACCTAGATTACGCGATGCTGGCATAGCTAAATTCGGATCAAAAATGCTTGCTTTTAGAACTGAACTATTACTTATAGAAGAATTTCATGCATAAAGAATTTAAAGCAACATCTTTGTACATCATAAAATCCGTAATGCTATTTGCTGCAGTAATTACAGCGTTTTTAGTTTTCAATTTCCTAATGATGCTCCTAAATGCTTTCATTCCAATTTGGTTGTTTTATACCTTAAATGTCGTTTTTGCATTATTTATACTCTTATTTCTTTTCATGCAATTAACCGCCAAAAAACCTGGTTTTGTATTTCATGATGAAGGATTCAAATACAAACGTAAAAACATTAACTATACTGAAATAAAACGTTTTATACCAACACAAGGAGGAAGCGAACCGGAAGTGGTTTTTCACGACAACAATACACATGTTCTAGAACTATCTTGGTTTTCAAAGAAAAATCGTCAAGAAATAGAACAAATAATTGCAACAAATATTAAATAATGGATAAGGTACGCGCAAAAAAACATTTAGGACAGCACTTTTTAAAAGACGAAAGTATCGCTAAACAAATAGCAGATACCCTTATTTCAAAAAACTATACAAAAGTATTAGAGATTGGCCCTGGAATGGGTGTACTAACTAAATACTTATTAGATAAGGATATTGACACATATGTGATTGAAATTGATTCCGAATCTGTCGAATATTTAGGTGCTCATTATTTAAAATTAAGTAATAAGATAATTGAACAAGATTTTTTAAAATACAATATCAACGAAGTTTTCAACCAGGAACCTTTTGCTATAATTGGAAATTTCCCTTACAATATTTCAACTCAAATTGTATTTAAAACATTAGAGATGAAAGAGCAAATACCTGAGTTTTCTGGCATGTTTCAAAAAGAAGTTGCCCAACGTATTTGTTCAAAACACGGGAGTAAAACATATGGAATCCTATCTGTTTTAGCACAAGCATTTTATCATGCTGAATACTTATTTACGGTTCCTCCTAATGTATTTAATCCACCTCCAAAAGTAGACTCTGGAGTAATGAGGTTAACCCGTAAAGAAGACTACAGCTTACCCTGTAACGAAAAACTATTCTATAGAGTAGTTAAAACAGGTTTTCAACAACGTAGAAAAACCTTACGAAACAGTCTGAAGAGCATGAACTTATCGGACGAAATAAGAGTATTAGAGGTATTCAATATGAGACCTGAGCAATTATCTGTTCAAGAATTCATTGATTTAACCTGTATTATAGAAAAAGACATCGCTACAAACTAGCTTTCCTTTTTCGTTTAAAAAAGTATCTTTGTAACATGCAGTTTCATTTAGACCATAAAGTAGTCAATCAAATTAAAGGATTCATTCATGAAAAGAATGACCTTCAATTGAATGAACTATTAAGTGAACTTCATTATGCTGATGTTGCTGAAATTCTTGAGGAATTAGGTTTTGATCAAGCTATTTATATCATCAAGCTACTTGATAGTGAGTTAACTTCAGAAATAATTGCTGAATTAGATGATGATGTACGCGACAAAATATTAAAAACACTTTCTCCAAAAGAAATTGCAGAAGAGATTGATGAACTTGAAACTGATGATGCTGCAGATATCATTGCGGATTTACCGAAAGAGAAAAAAGAAGAAGTAATATCTCAGCTTGAAGACGTTGAACACGCTAAGGACATTGTTGATCTTTTACGTTATGACGAAGATACTGCTGGTGGTTTAATGCGTAAAGAACTTATTGCAGTAAAAGACAATTGGACTGTTATGCACTGTGTTAAGGAAATGCGTAAACAAGCAGAGGCCTTTGAAAAAGTACATACTATTTATGTAGTTGATAATGATGATATTTTAAAAGGGCGCTTATCTTTAAAAAGCCTTTTAACTACTTCTACCAAAACACCTATTAAAGATATTTACAATCCAAAAATCACTTTTGTTGAAGTAGAAGAAGATGATCAAGAGGTTGCTAATATCATGCAAAAATATGATTTAATAGTAATGCCTGTTGTTGATGAAATGGGAAGGCTAGTTGGTCAAATTACAATTGATGACATTGTAGACGTTATAAAGGACGAAGCTGACAAAGATTATCAAATGGCAGCCGGTTTAACCCAAGATGTTGAAGCTGGAGATACAATTGCACAACTAACCAAAGCTCGTTTACCCTGGCTTATTTTAGGCCTATTTGGAGGTATTGGTGCTGCTGCAATATTGGGAGGTTTTGAAGAAGTTCTCAAAAAGCATCATGTATTACTTTTATTTACACCATTAATCGCAGCAATGGCAGGAAATGTCGGAGTCCAATCTAGTGCTATTATTGTTCAAGGTTTAGCTAATAATGATGTAAAAGGGAGTATCGTCAACCGACTATGGAAAGAGCTACTTTTAGCTATCGTAAATGGAATTATACTCTCAATTCTATTATTTATTTATACGCTTAGCACAGACCAAGAATTTAAAACCTCACTTGCAATTTCAATATCTTTATTCAGTGTAATTATTGTTGCAGGAGTAATAGGCACATTCATACCCTTATTCCTAGACAAAAGAGGAATAGATCCTGCTATAGCAACAGGACCATTTATTACTACTAGTAATGATATTTTCGGTATTCTTATTTACATTTTAATAGCTAGAGCCATAATAGGTTTCTAAAAAAATAAAAGCAACATCTGGGTAGGACATTGCTTTTGAACAAAGAGGGTAATTCGGGTAAATGTATTTTCTTTTAACTAATTCAATTGTTTTAAAAAAGAGACTGATTGCAAAACCAGTCTCTTTACCTAAAACCAACTTAAAAATTAACTTATATAAACAAAAAACTAATTTGTTTGTATACATATATAACACCTAAACAGACTTTTACCCTACCTCTAAATATTTTTTTTTGATAGTTGTAAAATAACTATTAGTTTTAACAACTCTAAAAACATTTACTCTTTTAACAATTATGTCTGATTCAGAAAATGAAGATATTGGCTTATGCAAAGAAAAAAGCTTTCAAGCATTTTTCAATACTAACGCTACTTTATTGCGAAATTTTCTTTTCTATAAATTCGGAGGACTTGAGGATATAGATGATATTGTTCAAGACTCCTTTATAAAACTGTGGGATAACTGCACTAAGGTAACAACTGAAACCGCAAAAAGTTATTTATTCCGAATAGCAATTAACCAAAGTAATAGTCTACTTCGTCATGAAACAGTTAAATTGAAACACCAGAAAGAAGTTAAGCAGATTAATAACAATACCAATCATGAATCCCCTGAATATCTTTTAGAAGAAAAAGAATTTATGATAAAACTAGAAAAAGCTATTTCTTCTTTACCAGATAGGCAGAGAGAAGTGTTTTTATTGAATAGAATTGAGAAAAAAACATACCGTGAAATTGCCGAATTATCTGATGTTTCGGTAAAGGCTATTGAGAAACTAATGCATAAAGCTTTGCTTAAACTTAGAACTGAAATAGATAATCTCCCTTAATGGGGTAGGGTATTCTGGTTTTGTAACGTTTTATATTTAGAAACGAATAAATGAAAATGAATAAATTAGACGACATATTCTTATCACGATGGCTAAATAATGAGCTTTCTGAAGATGAATTAAATGAATTTAAATCTTCAGAGCACTATAAAACCTATGTGAATATTATTAAGGGTACAGATAAATTACAAGCACCTAGCTATAATTTAAATGAAGCTTTTTTACATATAAAAGAAAAAAGAAATACAACAACTATTACTCATCCAAGTACATCTTCTAAAAATAGGTGGCAATGGGGGGTTGCTGCTTCAGTAATATTACTTATTGGCTTTTTCGCATATTTTAATTTTTTCAACACAACTGAATTTTCTAGTGATTACGGAACGCAATTAGCTTTTGAATTACCAGATGGATCTAAAGTATTACTAAACTCCAAATCTACAATTACATTTAACAAACATAACTGGGATACCAATAGAACATTAGAACTTAATGGAGAGGCCTTTTTTGATGTTGAAAAAGGAAGTACTTTTACAGTAGAAACTTCTCAAGGTAATGTAAGCGTTTTAGGAACTGAGTTTAATGTAAATGCAAGTGTCGATTTCTTTAAAGTATCTTGTTATGAAGGAAAAGTTAAAGTATCTGACAATTCAAACGATAGTAATCATATACTTACTCCTACTTTAGGTTATCAGAACATAAAAGGGAACGAGCCTATTACATTGAACTTTAATAGCGTTCAACCTGAATGGATTGATAATCAATCTGTGTTTAAAAGCACACCAATAAAACATGTATTTAAAGCTTTAGAAAAGCAATATGAATTACAATTTGAATACGATAATTTTGACGACACTATATTATTCACGGGATCGTTCCCTAATAATAATAAAGAAATTGCATTAAAAACTGTTTTAAAGTCAGTAAATTTGAAGTATACTACTCAAGGGAATAGTATTATTTTAGAAGACTAAACAGCACCTATGAAGCAATTCCTTTTATGGTTTTCCGCTTTACTTTTTTCTATGTCTATTTTTGCCCAAAAACAAACTGTATTTGAGCAAGATTCTTTACATACGGTTTTACCAGAAATTGAACACTATTACAAGGTTAATTTTTCTTATACCGACACGTTAGTTGAAGCAAAAAAAGTATCTATAATTCTTGATGATCTAGTCGATTTAAAATCATTATTACTAACACTATCCTCTCAAACAAACCTAAAGTTTGAATTTATAAATAAAACCAGTATTGTTATTTCATCTTTTAAAGAAACTGATTTAATAGCTATCTGCGGGCAATTATTAAGTAAAAATGAAATAGTTGCAAACGCCATCATACAAATAAATAATAAATATTATTCTAGCGACGAAAATGGCTCTTTTAAAATAAACAATGTACCATACAACTCAACAATTGAGATCAGCTCATTTGGCATAAAAAACAGTATTATTAATGCTGCTGATTGCAATTATCCAAATTGTATTACTATTAATCTAACTGAGAAAAAAGAGCTCCTTGATCAAATTGTTATTGACGAATATTTAACTAGTGGTGTTTCAAAAAATGTAAAACAAACTACAATTCACACACAAAAACTAAGCTTACTCCCCGGTTTAATTGAACCAGATATACTAGAGAGTATTCACCAAATTCCTGGAGTTAGTAATTTAAATGAAACAGTAAACAGTATTCATGTTAGAGGCGGAAACTCTGATCAAAATTTAGTACTTTGGAACAATATTAAAACTTATAATAATTCCCACTTATTCGGAGCAATATCAGCATTCAACCCTTATATTACTGATAAAGTAAACTTCATTAACAAAGGTACCAGTGCTCAATACGGCGAACGTGTTTCAAGTGTTATTGACATTACTACTAATTACAAGCCTGCAAAAAAAATATCGGGCGGAGCTGGTTTTAACTTACTACATGGAGATGTATTTCTTGATATCCCTGTAATTAAAGACAAAGTTTCTGTTTTAGTTTCTGGACGAAGGTCCTATGCTGATATTTATAAAACATTTGCATTTAAAAATTATGCCTCAAAAATTTTTCAAAACACAAAAATTTTCGACAACACTTTAGAATTCAGCAAATCGAAAAATATTTTTTGGTTTTATGATTATACAATTAACGCTGCCTATAAAGCAACTGATAAAGACCTTATTAAATTCAATCATATATACAATAAAGATTTTTTAAATTTTTCCGCATTTTCTGCTAATGCAAATCATTTATACACTGATATTTTAAAGACTCAAAATGAAGGGTATAATTTAGAGTGGGAGAAAGAATGGTCAAAAAAACTCAGCCACCAAATAGACAGTTATTTCTCTGAATACTCTTTAGATTATAAATTTAGTAATGAATCAAATTTAGGAATATTTTCTAATACTAAAACGAATCAAATAAAAGACTTTGGAATAAATTTAAATTTTAAATATGATGTAGCAGAACACAAACAACTAAATTTTGGGTATCAGTTTTCAAATAAAAACTTTAAGCATTTATTTAAAGACATTACTCCTTCCCAATCTATGTTGCTTGATACTGCAAATGACAACACAAATTCCAATAGTATTTACAGTGAATATCAAGTAAATAAACCCAAAGATCATCTATACTCAATTGGACTTAGGGCTAATAAGTATAGTAGCTCTCAAAAACTATATATTGAACCTAGAGCAGTGCTTCAGAAGTTTGTAATCCCTGAATTTAGTATTAATGCATCAATAGAATACAAAAGTCAATATGTAAATCAAGTTCAAGAATCTGTTATTAGTAATTTATCCCTTGAAAATCATGTTTGGGCACTTTCTAACAAAACTGACTTACCTGTTTTAACAAGTTACCAATACACTATAGGTGCAAATTATTCAGAAAATAAATGGGTAGTTGATTTTGAAGCTTATTTCAAAAAAACAAACAATATAAATACTTTAGATTTTGATTTTAATAACCAAGCTATATACACATACCATATTGGAAGCTCCAGTATACAAGGGGTAGATCTATTTATTAAGAAGCAATTGAAAAGCTATAATACTTGGTTATCCTACTCTTTTAATAGTGCTAAATATCGTTTTGAAGAGCTAAATAACGGTAATCCATTCCCCAGTAATGTGAATATAGATCACACCATAAAATGGTCTCATTTTTATAAATGGAAAAAAGTAGATTTCTCATTAGGTTGGTTATGGCATAACGGAAAACCATACACAAAAATTAGCACAACTACCAATATTGATGGCACACTATCACATTCATACGATAGTTTAAATACTGAAAATTTACATGTATATCATCGGTTAGATTTTTCTGCTGTTTACAACTTTAGACCTCATAAAAATAAAAAAATAAAATATCGTTTAGGCTTCTCTGTCTTAAACTTATATAATAGAAAAAACATAATCAATAAAGACATTCGTTTTTCAAACAATACATCTAATGAACTGAACATAAATGATATTAGAGGCACAGAAATATCTCCAAATATGGTATTAAGGGTATTTTGGTAATACCCTTAATTAACTTCCTTATTATTTTACTAATACCTTAGTAGTAAACTCTCCTTTTGACGTTTTCATACTTACAATATATCCTCCGGTACTTAATCCGTTAGTTTCAAGTTTATGATTTGTATTATTTGAAAGTACATTAAAAGCATATACTGACTGTCCTAAAACATTAAACATTCTAACTGATTCAATTTTTTCCTGCATAGGGTTATTAATAACAATGCTGCTTGCTGAATTAGAATAAAAAACATCTATAGTATCTTCTAATTGATTATCTACTATATCAAGAACTGAATTATTAAATACAATTTCAAAACGATTTAAATATTCTCCAACTGACAAGTTCACTTCATAATCACTAACTCTTAAATCGCGATATACATCGGTTTCTTTATCATGCAAATAAATAAACTGTGAAGCATCAATATTTTCTAACCCATCTAAACTAAACTTCATTAATCCACCTTCAGCCACCTTAACCCCTAGAGGTAAAATTTGGTCAATATCAAAGTTGTTTACAGCTTGTATTACAAATTTACTTTCATTAAACATCCAGAATCCATCTTCTGCATTTTCTTCTACTAAAGGAGCATCGAAACCAAGTTCAAAACTATTTGTAGCCACTTCATCAATTCCTGCTAATAATTGACGGTAATATCCTGAAGGAGTTTGAATCATCAATCTAAACTTTTGCCTTGTATCCGCATTAGTATTGTAAGTAATGTCTGCATTTCTAAAGCTAACTGAAGGATCAGAAAGTTCTGTTTTAAACACACGTTGACTATTTTTAAACGTGATATCACCTCCTGCAACTGTAGCAGTTGTATTAGCTAAACTTGCATCTAAGAATGCAAAAACAAAGAACCCTTGATTTAAAGTAACATACCTTAAAGGAATTTTTGTTCCTAAAGCCCCGTTATCATTAATTCTCGCATCATTAGAAATAGCTTTCACCCCCCCCATTAAAGTATATGAGGCGTATCCTCCAACATATTCAGCTAAATTATGTGAAGCTCCAGCAAAATGATCCCAGAAATACAATGCTCCATTAAATACATTATCTGATGCATTTCCTCCATTATCTTTAATGTTATCTAAGATAAATTGATTTGCATCTAAAGCTGATAAATATGGATTCCCAACTAACCTATCATTACCTATAGCTAGAGGTAAAGTTACATCTCCATTATATGGCCTTCCTTTGAATATATAGTTTTGATTATCCGTTACTGCTGCCAGTCCTGAAGTTCCTTTCATAGTATATCCTTCCCCTGGTAATAGACTAGTGTTCTCTCCAATTGAAATCCATGAATCATAATCATCATGTAATCCATGAAATTTGAATAACCAGTAACTACTTACTGTTATTGGAGATGTTAATGCCCCATCTGCCGCTGTATGTACTGATTGAAAGTTAATAGTTTGTGGAGTTCCCGAAGCTGTCCCGTCTGACAATGCTCCTGCAATAGTATAATTCCCATTTACACTAGGAACTCCCGTTCCTTTAGTTCCTAATCCAGAACCTATAGCTCCTACAGAAGATGACCAGTAATTATAATTAAAGCTAATTCCTGTTCCTTGCTGATCTCTTTCTACAAACCCTCCACTGTCATTATCAAAAATACTTCCTTCATCTTGAATAAATTGAGATTCTCCTATTAAGTCTATTGATCCATCTAACTCAATATAATGAGTAACTCTCAAACTTTGCCCTGAATTTAATTCATCTTGCGCTTCTATAGGATCTGCAATTGTTAATTTAGTATTTGTTGTATCAGAAATTAATCCTAAAATTGTAATGTTTTTGTCTCCAGAAATGATATCATGGGAAGTTTGTACAATATTCCAATCAATTCGAGTAACACCATCAATTCCCATGGCGTTTGGTGCATCCCAAACAGAATTACTATACAACCATGGTGTTGCTGCAGAAACATCTCCCCATTCACCATTTCTTATTGAAACATATGGTAACGGTGCTGTTTGCAACTCTATAGTAGTTATATTCTTTGGTGTTCCATGTTTAGTATTACTTGACTGGTCTTGAATTCTATCATTCACCATTGGGTAATATCCTTCTAAATTTGTCCAAGCTAATCCACCAGACACATCTAATGGTACAACTTTACCTCTTACATTCACTCCATTTTGTTCGATTTCTTGATTCATCATTTGGTGCAACTGAGTAGCCGTCAAACCTACATTCCACACACGAACTTCATCAATAAAACCATCAAAGTAGTGTTTTGGAACTGTAGGAGTACTACTATCATAACTAGCTCCTAATAAGCATTTTTCAGTCCCAATTACAGGAGCAGCCGTTGGAGTCCCACTAGCTACTTCTACACCATCAATATATAATTTTGCTGTAGTACCATCATATGTTGATGCTATATGATACCATCGGTTATTTGTTATTGCATAAGGAGAAACCAAATTGATTTGTACCGCACCAGTATTATCATACCATACTAAGTTTGGAAAACTATTATTTAATTTTAAATGATATCCTCTTTGATTTCCTGCTCCAGCTTTCATATCTCCTTTTGAAATAATCGTACCTGTTGCAACTGTTGCTTCTTGTAAAACCCATGATTCTAAAGAAAAGGCTCCTGTAAAATCATGATTATCTCCAAAGTCAACATGGTCATTAAATCCATCAAAATCAAGAGCAGCAGCTGGCGCTCTCCAATCCGTATCTGGGCCTGCATCAAAACTTGGATGAGAACTTGGACTCAGGTTTAAATTTGTTGGGTCTACAGCAACAATATCATTATCAAACCCATCATCTAATCCATCTTTATCACTATCAGTACCAATAAATAGCCCCGTATTAGCATTTGGAGTATCCGCTCCGTTTATTACTCCATCTCCATTAGTATCATGTCCTTCTATTGAATCTATTTCTTCTGAATCATCAGAATCTAAATCTAAATAATCTGGTGTTCCATCTCCATCTGAATCTACCGGAATTACTCCTGCACCACCAAAGTTTACATTATCAGTATCATAATTATCATCTATCCCATCTAAAGTCCCTCCACTATCTGAGTCTGAATTCGCTAAGGTAACATAGGCCCCTGTACTCTGAGCTTCAGAATTATCAGTAACTCCATCATCATCTGAATCTATATCCATAAAATTCGGAAAACCAGTTGCATCAGTATTGTCATTTGGATAACTATTAGGAAAACCATCACTAGTTGTATCAGCTCCTGTTATTAAAATACTTCCAGCTCCATCATAAGCATCATGGTATCCATCATTATCAGCGTCAGTAAATCCGTCTATCATACCGTTTCCATCCGTATCCTGATCTCCAGCTTCTCTTAAATCTACGATACCATCATTATCAGAATCTAGATCAATTCTATTCACTAAAGTATCACCATCAAAATCATAATTTGGAATAGTTGTAACTTCTAAGCTAAAATATGTAAACGGTGTTGTGTCATACATATCTACCAAACCATCACCATCAGTATCTAATAAATCATCTGCAATACCATCTCCATCAATATCAACTCCACCAGCTTCTACTAAATCTGGAATTCCATCATTATCACTATCGGCATCATTAAAATCATCTATACCATCTCCTTCAGTATCCAATCCACAAAAATGCATTGCAGCTATACGAATTGTTGATCCATCTGGTTGGTCCACTAAGAAATCTATTTTACTGATTTTTACACCTGGGAAATAAAAGTATACTGATCCAAAAGAATCACTCGCCACTACATCTCCATTATTATTTGCCCCTAAACCTAAAAACTGGTCATTAAAAGTATTTCCAGTTTGTGTAATATATGTTCCTAAATGATATACATTATTACTTACTGTTAAATCTATTAAAGTATTCGTATCATCATAAGCATTTACTGTCCACGTTTCATTTTCATCAAAATCTACTAATTTGAAAAATAGATTTTCTACATCATTCATAAAATCGAATGTAAGTGTACCCAATGTCCCAGGCCCTTTAACTCTCATTGCCCAACCATGCTCACCTGCAAAGTAACTAGTGATATCATTAAAATCTGCTTGATTGCTTACAGAGAAATCTATTTGGTTACCATCATCCATTGGATGATTTAAAATTGGAAAACTAGCCAAAATTGATTCTTCATTTGAAGGAAGACCAGTTGAATTTAACCCTTCTAAGTTTGCAGTATAACATCCTTCTAGTATATCGGTAACACCATCATTATCATCATCAGAATCAATATAATCTGCTATTCCATCTGCATCATTATCTGGTGCGGTAGGTGGAATAAACACATAACTATTATCTGTATATAATGAAAAATTAAAACTTGTATCACTACTAGTTGCACTTACTTGATGCACCTCTACTGCAACTTCGTTATTTCCTACTACTAATATATTTGCTAAACTTTTAGTAATCCATGTTGATTCTGCTGCTCCTCCAACAGTTCCTGTTGCATAAGATAAATAGTTAAAAGTTGCAGCCATGTTATCGCTCCATACTTGAACACCATTAATATAAACTACCATACCATCATCACGAATAGCATTTAGTACTAATGTTGAATTTGCTACATCTCCAGCAGTTGCTGTGAATGATTTCCTATAATAAGTTGTTGGATATTTATTACTTGAATCTGGTCCGAAACCAACTACTGTAACCTCATCGCCATCACCATATCCTAATTCAGCATTTCCAGTTGCCCAAGAAGTATAATCAAATCCTATTCCATACCAAGCTGTTCCTTGATCTGATCCATCATCTAAATAACTCCAATTTCCACCTGCTCCCAATAATGGTGCAGGTATACCTGTACCACTTACTGTAAACGTATATGGATTTTCATCAGCATCGTCATTTACAATAGTAATAATTGATGAAATCACCCCTAAAACACTAGGTGTAAACGTTACCGTGAAAGTAGTACTCCCACCACCTACAACTGAACCACCTGGAGCGGTTGTTATTACAAAATCACCGTTACTACTAGTTGCCGATGCTATGTTTAACATTCCTGAACCAGTATTTTCTATCGTATATGTTATATTTATTGGTGTTAATGGATCTGTCGATCCAAACTCTGTACTGTTAACTACAGAAGGACTGTTTCCACTACCACTAGAAATCCCATTTGAACCACTATCAACAATATTAATTTCTGGTGAAGGAGCCACTCCGTTACCTTGAATTGCAAATGTATATGGAGTATTTGTTCCGTCTGTAGATGTTACCGTAACAATGGCTGTTTTTAAGCCTACCGAACTAGGTGTGAATGTAATATCCTGAGTTTTTGTTCTGTTTCTTCTTATTCTTCCAAGATTAGAATTTACGGGAGTAAAATCTGTAGAACCCGTTATACTAACCACTACTCCGTGAATATCCGCTACAGTAGCTCTTAATGAAAAAGTATTCGAGTTAAAACTACCCACAGTTACGTCTCCAAAATCAGTATCATCGAGTATTAAAGGAGTCATATCAGGATTCGCTATTGCTGTTCCGTTTCCTGAAACCGTAAGTGTTTGACTAAATGAAAAAATAGTCGCTAAATAAAATAATATTAGCAACAGTGTGTTTTTTGAGAAAGTAATTTTGTTCTCCATAGTACTCGATTTTTTAAATTCAACTCATCTTCTCCCCATTTTAATTTTTAATGTATAGCATTGGTTTATGTTTTTAAATATATGTAATTATTAAATCCTTACAAAATAAAAGCGATTATTAGCATATTATCATGTTTAAGTGTGTTTTAATACACATAATTAACCATAAAGCGCCGTTATGTTAACAAATGTTTATTTACTATTCGTGTAGTTATTTAACTAGAATAGATTTATAGTATTGATTTATATCTGTTTTAATACTGACTAAATACCTTCCCGATTGAAATTTAGCTACATCAATTACTTCTTCATTACCTTCAAAAACTAAAGTTCCTATAGTATTGTAAATTTTTACATTTTCAAGATTCTCATTATCATGTAGGGCAATGCTTATTTTTGTATTAGTAGGAACTGGATAAATACTTATTGATTTATTCTTTATCACTTCATCTGCTACTGACAATATAAAACCTGTTTTATTAATTATAAACTCATCCGTTATATTTCCACTATCATTTAAAAACTTAACGGTTAAATTTTGAGCTGTAGCTCCGTCATTTTCAATTTCCAATATACACGAACCTAATTCATTTATTGATGCATACATTGCATTATGATTTAACGAACCTCCAGAAATTTTACCAGACGACCCCGCTGTTATATATACAGCTCCTTCAGTATCAGTTTCAGTTTTCTGGTACTCTACACCTGATCCTCCTGAACCATTACCGTTTGCACCTACCGTATGTGTACCTGAATTAAACGTACTAGAAATACCGTAATGACCATTTATAAAATAAGATCGTTCATAGGAATGCGAATGTCCGCTTAGTACTAAATCTACTCCATTGTCTTCTAGAATAGGTAAAAAGGTATTCCTCATTGCTACTAACTGAGTTTCAGAATCTGAATTATGCGACCCTTTCGTATATGGTGGATGATGAAATATTGCTACTATCCAATCTTGTGTAGTTGCCTGCATATCTGACGTACACCATGCTATTTGCGCTGCATCATTATACAATTGATGAGACTCCAGTACTATAAAATGAATGTTTCCATAATCATATGAATAATATGCTTCGGTTCCTGATGAAACTCCACCTGCTTCTGCAGCTGTAGGAAAAGTAAATATATCATAATAAGGACCTGTTGACGCCCCTGGATTAGAGCTAGATGTTGCAGAATGGCCATCGTGATTTCCTAATGTTGACCAAGCTACTGATTTTTTAAGCATGTCAGGATAAATATCAAATACTGCTGCTTGATACTCTGTATCTGTACCATCATTATATGCATTATCTCCTAAAAACAACATCATATCAGTTTGATTAGGATTGGTTGACGCTGTATTTACATAATTATAATATTGGTCTCTTACATCTCTCTGGTCTTGATTTGCCGTACCAACATCTCCTAAAATCCAAGCTCTAAAAAACTGTTTCTCTCCAACATTAGGAGCTGTCTGAATAAACATATCTAAACTTTCCGAAACATAAACTCCACCACCATCTGCTATTTCATAGTAGTATTTTGTATTAGGTAACAAACCCGTTAATTTTACTTCATGATCAATTTGTAATGAATTGTCAGTTTCGTTACTTGTCAATATCCCCGAAGTAGTTCCATAATTTACAATAGATTCTGTACAGGTATTAGTTCTCCATTTTACAATTACACTAGTTGATGTTCCTGTTTGCAAATACGGCCCTCTTGTAATTGCTACAGGGATTGAAGTATTCCCGGTAAGCTTAAAATCAAAACTAATATCCGAGCTTGTTGCTGATCGTTGATGAATTTCAACTGCTATAACATTATTTCCTGTTACTAAATTACTGCAAATTGATTTTGTTATCCAAGTAGTCTCTCCACTTCCCCCAACAGTAGCTGTTGCATAAGTAGAATAATCAAATGTAGCTGCCATATTATCTTTCCATACCTCTACACCGTTTAAATACACTACCATTCCATCATCACGAATAGCTTCCATTGCTAAATTATTAAACAAGGTATGATCTGCTACATTAAATGTTTTTCTAAAATAAGTAGTTGGATATTTGTTATTAGAATCTGGTCCATACCCTACCGTTGTTACTTGAGTATCTCCATAACCTAACTCAGATGCACCTGACCCCCATGAGGAGTCATCAAAACCAACTCCATACCAAGCTATTCCTTGGTCAGAACCATCATCCAAATACTTCCATGTTGTTCCGCTGGAAAAAAAAGTAGTCTGTGAGAAAAGGGCTGTAGAAAAAAATAATAAAAAATACAAAGTAGTTTTGTTAATCATAATACATCAGTTTTTCTAGTTCATTAATTTGGGTTTGCAATTTTTTAATTGCTATAGTATTTTTAAATTTTAATGGCAATAATTCTATTGCAATTATTGCTTGCTGTAAAGAAATATTAGCCGCAGTATTTCTATCTACACTATTTTGGTACTTAGATTTTTCATAATACCAAAATTCCTTACGCACACTACTACTTATTAGTTGGTTGTATTGTTGTATTACTCTATCTACTTGATTAGATTTTTTTAGATACTCAATTTTTTTTAACTGAAAAGTAACCGTATTACTTCCTATTTTCTCTAAACCAAGTTCAATAGCCTCAAGAGCGCCTTTATAATTTAAACTATCAATTGTTAAAATAATGGTGCTGTACTCAATAATAGCTTCAGGTCTAATATCAATAGTATTATCTACTACATATTTATAAGCCACCATTGTTTCCTCGTAACGTCCTAACTTAAGTAATATCCTAGCTTTTAGCTTATATACATTTACATTTTGAGTTTCTGACCCAAAACATAATAGTATATTTTTTAAAGCTTTTTTATATTTTTTATTTTCATAATAGGTTTCGGATAGTTTAAAATTTAAAAGCCTATTATCACTTCCTAGGGTTTTTGCCTTTTTATAATCTTGTATTGCTTTTTTGTATTCAATATGTTGCTGATATAATACCCCACGCTCATAGTATAGTTCTGAATTATGAGCATCTTTTGCTATTTCTTTAGTTTTCTGTTCAATTCTAATTGATAAATCCCCATGCGCAAATAGCGCTGAAGAAATTAATAAGCAACTGATTATGAATATTACATTTTTACTTAGAATCA
>Ga0209292_1000940_pt1 | contig 36825 bp, 37 predicted proteins | sample GOMGulsemesocosm_2_FD_184634 | JGI IMG/M metagenome (GOLD analysis project Ga0209292, IMG submission 184634) | Methane-oxidizing microbial communities from mesocosms in the Gulf of Mexico - GOM9C Gulf of Mexico (SPAdes) (version 2) | ecosystem: Environmental > Aquatic > Marine > Cold seeps...
ATGTTTCACTACACCCATCTGCATTACCATTATTTTTAGCTTTACAAGCCTTAACATTCCAAGTGTTATAAATTGCTGATGAAATAGAATTATCTAACAATTTTATTTCAATAAAACCTACTTTACCTGCTTCATTTAACGTTGCTAAGCCCATGTATTGAGAGCAAACGGCAAGTACTTGTGTGCTTATTAGCGATATAAAAAAGCAGAATATTTTGATGCAATTACCCACTACAAGCTCCTCGCTTCAACCTGAATTGTGCGACTGCTCACCACAACACTTTTACTGTCACTCGCTAGTGCTGAACTACCACACTTGCCAGTACTTTTTAGGCGATAGAAATTATCACCTGTTTGAGGATGAGTTGCATACAAGCTACACGAAACTACAGCTGTGCAATGGAACAGACCGTCTATATTCTTTCCCGATGTTGAGAAATTATGATTTGACGTTGAAGTTAAGGGTGATGCAGGGCAAGTTGAAGAGCTATTTAACGGAAATAATTGCTGTAATTCAGCCTGCATAGCTGAATTTGCCGCCATATAAGCACGAGTCCCAATAACTTCTTGGGCAATAGCTTCACTACTTGTTGAAAAGACACGCAATAGTGTCGTACCAAGAAAAATTAAAATGATAATGATAAACAGTGCCATAACTAAAGCACTACCCCTTTGCTTTTTGCAATGACAGGTAACTTGTGGAGTGTACGAGGGAGGAGCTATCATCTAACAATAATCATTACGGTATCCATAAAATAAAGGTAACGCTAAGTCACTAAACATGCAAATAAAAAGCAATAAAAAACCCCGCTATTGCGAGGCTGTAGCTGTTTGTTCTTTGTTATAAATTATAGGGTTTTTCTGGTGATTAAAATAAGCGAAAAAATAAAAACAAAAAATATTGATGGCTCTGGTACAGATAATACATCATGATTTCTAACATAAAAAGTTTCAAAATCTATATTATTACTCCACTCACCACTAATTTTATTAGCATCGAAATTTAACCGATCTCCGAGAGTATAATCTGTATTCCAATACTCTGTAGCTTGAATATACATTGAATTATCAAAATCATAAAATGAGCTTATTGTTAATACATTAAATATCACACTAAGCTCTGCCCCCGTAGCAAACCTCCAACCATCACGATATTGAGGCGCTAATAATTGATTTTCACAGCCACTATCAATTAGAACTTCTGTCAAATACTCTTCAGAATTTTCAATTGGTTGGGCGCAGCCATTAAACTGAGTATTGACAGGAGAAACCCAAGCCCAATCTCTACCATCATGAGTAACATAAACTTGGTATGCTGCATCATCTATATCAACCGAAAGCTCGAAAAGAGTCGCACTTACGAATAATGGGAATAATAATATTATTACAAATATACACTTAAATAGTTTCAACATTATAAGACCTAATTAATGGAAGCTGTAACCAAAACACACAAGCAACTATTACACCAAAAAATATAAACTCTAATTAACAATTACTTAAGCACATTTATTTTACTACCTTACTCAGAGTGTAAATAAAATAGACATTTTGTTAAGGAACATTGGTAATATGAATATCATTATTAAAAGAAACAACTTCCTTATCGCGGTCAAAATTAAACTTAATTTGAACTAAGGCATTTCTCTGTAAAGTAGCTGGTAATACTTTAAAAGGTAAGTCATTTTCATCAAATAGCAAATTTTCAGCCATGAGCGAAAAGCCCCCTGTAGGTTGTAAAGTCTGATCAGCAGTCAAATTATGTCCATAATAACGTCTTAACTCTGAATTTATAACACAATACGATACTGGATAATCAAAAACATACGCCCTTCTAGTCGGTGAATGTTCATCAAAAACCATGCCTGGATTAGGCCTAATAGGTATAGTCCATATGCTGCCAGGTAAATTAGAAAAAGCCTTAAAAGCCGTGACCTTACCGCTCCCTGAATTGACATTAAAATCATATATATCTGATGTTTTCAAAGGATAAACAGCAATATAATCTAAACAAAACCCTGAGCAAGCAAAAGGGCTGCCGCTAGAATCTTCAAAAGCAACAACAGTGATTTCTCCTGACGTTGGATCGGGTGCAACGGGAATATCGATATAGGTGGTACTTGCTTTGATAGGAGTGAACTCTAGGCATTGACTCTCGGTATTATTTTTAACCCTTAGGCTATTAGGCACTGCATTTCTCACCTCACGATTTAAACGTTCAACTGCAAAGCGAGCACTAGAGAGTAATTCATCTCGCTCTGTAACATTTAAATACGTTTGTGTGGTTAACGATATAAAGCCTGCAATACCAACTGACATTACGCCTAAGATAATTATAACTACTATCAGCTCTAGCAGAGTAAAGCCTGATTCATTTATTCTTTTCTTTAACTTTACTTTGGCTTTAGTCTTGCTCAAGAAATCGTTATCAAAAGACTCTCTCATTAAAAGTTAGCCTTATGTGTAGCAAATTGAACCTTTGTCCCCAAAGGCGTTGTTACAGAAACAGTGATTTTTTTGGCCTCCAAATTAGTTGGTAACCCCAAAGATAAGCCATCATAAACCACGCGTACATCTATGGTAAAATTATTATACCCTTGGGCTAAGCTTTCGTCGTTGGCGGTAAATTTTTCAGAATAATTATTAAAATCATCAACATCGTTATACAGACCTCGTTTGGTTTCACCTTTATTATCACGTCCCCCATTACCATCCTCGGGACCAAGTTTACCGGCATCGGTACAAGCATTTAAACCTACAGGCTCACCACAACGAATTAACCCGCCTACCATATCTGAATTTTCATCAAAAGCACGAGAGCTGATATCATTTAAAAAGCTTTGAGCCAACTCGGCAGCTTTTACTTGCAGTATTTGGTCGGCACTTTTTTCTTCTGCTGGTATTATAAGCGTTGAAATAATAGCGAGTGAAATCGATAAGACAACAATACCGATAATGAGCTCTACCAAGGTAAAGCCAGATATTCTTTTTTTATAAGAAGTTGCTTTTTTAGGTATTTTATAGGGCATGGATATAACCTTCTGACTCTATTTGAATCTTTAGGGTTTCAATATCACTGTCTACATTAATCACACAACCACCAACACAGTTGTTGACCAGAGTTGCGTTACTTTTTGGACGTCCCATATTATCAAAGGTGATGGCACTAGGATTAGCCTTGCCATCTATAGCAAAGCTCACTTGATACTTGTTATCAACTTCAAAACCCGTTGCGTCAGGTTTCCAACCAGTAAATGTGGTAACGGTGCAATCTAGCCTATTAGGCACTCCATAGCGTGAAACGGTATGATCATTGTCAAAAATCAGTTGATGACAGTAACCATCACTAGAATCGGTTTGTTGCATAGCGCGTTGCTGCGTTAACCGTAAGGCTGAGATGAGTTGAGCTCGGTGAGTATGGGCTTCATAGCTATCAGTGCTACCCAAACGGGGTAAAACATTCACCGCCAGAATTCCCACTATAATAATAACGGTGACTAATTCTATGGTGGTAAAGCCGTGAGTTGCTTTCATGATAGGTAAAAGGGTATTTTCACTATAAATTTTGACAAAAAAGGAGAGCAAAGCTCTCCTTTAGTTTTAATCTATTTTAACCAAATGACCATGATTATGGCACTTGACATGAAACAGAACCAATTGTTGGAACACCATTTACCGCTGTAGGGGCAACGTAATACGTAAGACAATTTACATTAGCTGTCGGCACATCGTTTGCTGGTAACCCCCCTGTTAAGTCGGCAGGGACTTTACTAGCAGGATATATAACGACAGTACCCGTAATTGAGCTATCATCATATGTAAAATCACCAGTATCTAAGTCTAGAATTTTTTGCCATTCGGTATCAGTAATAACAGGATAACCATAACCGACTAACACTTTAGTGCCACTGCCATCAACAGTTACATCTACCCCTACTGCAGGGGCTGTATCATTATTACCTTTAATCAAAGACTTGCTATGTACCAAAGCAGAAGCACTGCCCATTGATGCCTGTACACCTTGCAATGTTGCAGTTTGTGCATCATCTTGCAAATTAATAAATTTAGGTGCTGCGGTGACCGCTAAAATACCTAGAATTACGATTACCACAACCAATTCAATTAAGGTGAAACCTTGCTGGTTAGCTTTTACATTCATACCACTTCTCATTTTTTTTTCCTCTATTACTACAAATTCAATACGAGATGTCTTTTCAATGGTTCAATAATGCTTACTCCAAGTTAGCTATTATTAATATTTACCACAACAGCACTTGAAGCGGGATCGTAAGTAAAGTTATTACCATCTGTTGTATCATCTGGCGCAAGAAATAAGCCATCGCTGTCTTTATCTAATGATTCTTTTAAGAAGTACACACAGATAGTGTTGTTATTAGCTCCTGCATTGGCATCAGTGTCAACATAGTATTTAATACCTGTATCGTTATTTAAGGTAGTTATACTGTTACTAACAGGGGGAGGCTGAGCGAAAATATTTTCCCATACTTGCGTACAGCGAGTATCGTTCATATTTCCGCTAGCAAGTGAGCCTGTTGCCGTACCCATAGGATAACCTGCTCTAAGTGTAGTATTAGTTGCCGCTGGGGTAGTTAAGAATAATACCGTACCATCATAATTAACGGTATTCTCATCATCGGTGTTTTGCGGACGAGCTTCGGCTTCCCATTGCGATCGCGCTAAAGATACACCTGTAGCAAAACCGCCGGCCATGCCTTCAATATTCGCTTGCTTTGCTTGCTCTGTTAAATCAATAAATTTTGGAATCGCAGTAACCGCTAAAAAACCTAAAATCACCACAACGACAACCAGCTCAATTAAAGTAAAGCCTCGTTGAGTTTTAGTTGTATTTATAAAACCATTATTTCTTTTCATATTAGTTTTCCTACTGATTTTAATTTTTTGACCTCGTTATTTTATCAACTAAAACAACACTTAACTAACACTACAATAAAGCTATAACAGCAGATAAACTGCTTAAATTATATTACGCCATAAATCAATTGTAGCAACAGTTATTTAACTAAGTCATTTATTTATTGAGTATTATCGATGGAAACGACAATTTATTACAATTGATAATAAAGTATAATTATAGCTGATACAGCTCAATTGGCACTTATATGCTTTTCTCTTGATTAATCACCTTACTCACTTGCCCTGTTTTACTCTGATACTCAAAGTATTGCCCTGAGGGCAAAAGGTATCGGCAATGATGAAAGTCACTTAAAGCCTTATCTCGTAGTTCTATCGCCGCAATAGACAGCTTCATTAACTGCATAGGAATTGTCATCGCAAGCTGCCAAATTTGCTCACAAGGAGTAATATTTGTTTCGGTTATTGTTCCCTTTGGTATATCGAGCCATCCGCGCTTATTTACCGTTATCATCACTTTATCTTTTCTATTTAGTGAAGCTAACCATACAACTTTCGGCTGTTGTTCCATAAACCACTGCGCGTGAACCACCATAATAGTATTGTTAAAGTTCTGGGCTATACCAGTAAAACCTGTCGTTGTTAGATGTTGCTCTTGTTCGCTAAAGTAGCTAATAAATATTTTCATTAATATGGCAAAAATAATGATTACCACAACAAATTCCGCCATAGACCTTTCGCGTTTCTCAACACTTTTATTGTGTGACATTACTTGCCTTGCATAGCCGAAGCCATATCCCACATAGGTGTAAATATACCTAACGCCAATACCAGTACCATAACAGCGACAACGACTAAAAGCAGAGGCTCAATTCTTGCGGTTAACGTCGCTAAGTCATAATCAACCTCTCGCTCGTAATAATCCCCCACTTCGGTAAGTAATTCATCAACTCGCCCTGTTTCTTCACCAACAGCGACCATTTGCAATACTAACGGGGTAAATAAGCCACTGGCTACAGCAGAACGTAACAAGCTTTCACCACTTTCGATACCCTGACGCATAGCCGATATTTTATCTTGCATATAACTGTTATCAACCGCCTCCGCGACTAAGGTTAACCCTGTGGTCATAGGGACACCTGCTTTTAATACAATAGCGAAACTATGAGAGAAACGCGCCAAGATAGACCGTTCGATAATACTGCCAATTATAGGGATTTTAATCTTACGTCTATCCCACTGATATCGTCCTTTTTTAGTTTTCAGTGATTGGCGAATCATAAAAATTGTAAAAACAATGCCAAGTAGCATCAAATGCCAATAATTTATAAATAGGTTTGAACTAGCAATAATAAACCGAGTCGTGGGCGGTAATTCAGAGCCTAAACGAGAGAACATATCGGCAAACGTTGGGATAACAAAAATATTCAAAATAACCATAGCAGCAGAAAGTGCAATTATCACCATACTGGGATAACGCAACGCAGCTTTAATACGTTTACGGGTATCTAACTCACGTTCAAGATAGTTGATTAACTTAAAAAAGGCTTGGTCTAGTTGACCTGTGTTTTCGCCCACATGCACCAGAGAAACAAAGAGGTGGTCAAATATTTTTGGGTGATTGTTTAATGCCGAAGAAAAGGTATAACCGCCTTCAAGTTGCTTGCCTATATCTGTTAATGCTTTTTTAAGCGAAGTTGAATTAGCTGATTCAACCATGCCATTAATTGCGCGTAATATTGGCACGCCTGAGCGCATTAAGGCATACATTTGTCGACAAAATACGATCAACTCCTCTAATGAAACTCGTCCATTATTAAGCAACTCAAAAACATCAACGCTACCAGCACTTTGCCCGCCTTGTTTGGCTTCAACAATAGAGATAGGAGTAATGCTTTTTTTAAACAGTTTTTCTGCTGCCATATCTACATTGGCAGCATCAGTGCTACCTTTTACTTGGCTACCGTTTGCATTTCGTCCCGTATAATTAAATGACGCCATAAAACTCTCTATGTTTTGACCTAGGTGACTTATACCCAAGCGACTTTAAAATGCTCGTTTCAGGACGCCTGAGCGATTCATGTTCAAGGCGTGTATTTTATTAATGGTTGTTCCCTTAATTAGCTACACAACAATGAACGTTATTTGCTCAGACGTCCACAATGGCTGCTTTAGAAACGCTTTATACATCGTTATTGATTTCGATAATAGAGTACTATTATTTACAATCAATGCCTTGCCTAAAGGCGTTTCTAATTCCAGCTGAATCCTGCATTTTGAGGTAGCTTGGGTATATACCAATTCAGTTAAATTATTGACCACTTGTACTAGCTAAAATTCTCCATGACTGCGTTGCTTTCAATCACAATAGCCTGCTATTGGTCAATCTAGCGCCTTGCCTTGAAATATTTTTACTCCGTACAACAAGCTCAGGAACTTATCGGAATTGGTATTACTCAAACTACCGACTAGCTAATATCGATAGTTTCAACTAGCCGTAATACTTCTTCTACAGTAGTAATACCTGTTGCAGCATAATCAAACGCTGCTTTGGCCAACGGGGTAAAGCTAGGGTTTTCTTTAGAAAGTTTAGCAAATAATTCGCTATCATTACGCTTTAAAGCAGCCATCATACCTTCATTCATTTCAAGTATTTCAAAAACACCTATTCGACCTTTATAACCAGTATATTGACAAGTTTGACACCCCTTTCCTTGCATGAACTGTGTATTTTTCGCTCGCTCTCCCGCTAGATTTGTTAACCAAAATAGCTCTTGTTCATCTGCTTGATATTCAATAGCACATGAATCACAAACTCTGCGCACAAGGCGTTGAGCTATAACAGCGCGCAGTGCACTACCCACTAAAAAGCCTGCTGCACCCATATCAATCAAACGTAAAGCACTGGTGATAGCATCATTGGTATGTAATGTAGATAATACTAAATGACCCGTTATCGCACCCCTGAGCCCTATTTCTACAGTTTCTTGATCTCGCATTTCGCCCACCATCATAATGTCTGGATCTTGACGAAGTGCGGTTCGTAAAACGCTTGAAAAGGTTAAATCAATCTTAGTATTAATCTGTACTTGGTTAATACGAGGTAAACGGTACTCGACAGGGTCTTCAACCGTAATTATTTTTTTACTGGCTTCGTTCAGTTCGCTTAAAGCCGCATATAATGTCGTGGTTTTACCACTACCTGTTGGCCCTGTTACTAATACCATACCGTGTGGACGATGTATTTGTAGGCGTATACGCTTAACAATATCTGCTGGCATGCCTGTTTGCTCAAGTGATAATAAACCTGCAGACTGGTCTAATAAACGCATTACCACTGATTCACCATATTGAACTGGCATAGTAGACATACGTACATCAATGTTATGACCACTAATATCTAGATTGAAACGGCCATCTTGTGGAATACGCTTTTCAGATATATCAAGTCCTGCCATTAATTTAAGGCGCAAAACCATGGCCGAAGCAATTTTGTTTTCTTTAAGGATTTTTTCTTGTAAAACACCATCGATACGCTGACGAATCCGTAGTTGGTGTTCTTCTGGTTCAATATGAATATCCGAAGCGCGCATTTGAACCGCATCTTCAAATACAGATTGCAGTAACTTACCTACGGTTGCATCACCACCTTCATCGAGAAAGGTTGTGGCGAGATCAAAGCTTGACGATTCTTCATATTCTTCTTCTAATTGACTAGCAAAAGATTCAATTTCAGCCGTACGACGGTATAAGCTATCAAAAGCATCGAAAATCTGAGACTCCATAACAACGGCTAGTTCAATTCGCTTAGGTGACAACATGCGCTCTAATTGATCTAAACCACTTAAATCCGCGGGGTCACTCATGCCTAATAATACTGAAGCGCCTCTGTCTTCAATAATTAGCGCTCTTAGGCGCCTGGCGTGAACTTCTGGTAATAAACTGGCCACATTAGGTGATATTTTATGTTGAGAAATATCTAGGAATGGCACATCAAGTTGTTGTGCTAAAAACTGTAGCAATTGTTTTTCAGATAAATAATTGAGCTCAATTAAGGTATCACCGAGTTTACGACCTGTCTGTTTTTGGCTTGATAACGCCTGCATAAGCTGATCATTGGAAATGATATTTTTATCAACCAATAAGTCACCTAAACGCATATTTAATTTTGGAGCTGCCATAATTTTTCCTACTGTCCTATTACTTCTATGCGTTGTTTAATAAAATTTTCTGATGAACGTGATAAATCGTTTTTTGTTAATGCTTTTTTATAAGCCGAGCTTGCTAAAGTAAATTGACTATTTTTATCGTACAGCACAGCCAAACCTAGCTGCCAGCGGCCTTGGTCGGGTTGCATAACTATCAACATATTATATGCCTCAACTGCAACTTTATTTTTTTGAGCTTGTTGTGCAGTATTAGCCAGCATAACTTGATATTGCTCATTTTCTAAATTCGCTAGTGGTTTTAGGGTCTTTAGTGCTGCCGTAAACTTCCCTAACTTTATAAGGATTCGCGCTTTCATTTCCCGCAAACTGCTGTCCTGACCGTTTAATGCAATACCTTGAGATAATATATTTATAGCGTCCTGATATGCTTGCCGGCCAAACCATAATGCGGCTAATTTTTTACGTGTTTGGCTATCACTAGGCTTAAGAATTACCACATCTTCGAGCAACTTTTCAGCCTTATTAATTTGCTTTGCCGCTAAGGCTTTTTCTGCAAGGGCTAGTTTTTGATCTGCAAGTTCATCAGCCGACAATTGACGCCTTGAAACAGACATTTTATTAGAAAAATCTTTACCTGGGGTAGCAACATCATGATTATGATCCGAACTAACGCCTGAGTGATTATGTTTATCAGCCGCTAGTTTTTTCTTTTCCACCGGTGTTACTTGACTCACCTTATTACTGACAACAGGTGTTGCTTTTACTCCACTATCTATAGCTATTTTTTTATGCTGGGAGTTATTCAAGTTAGTGTCATTTGAAGCCGTTGTAACTAATGGCCCCAAGGCTTTTGGTGCAATAACTTTAGCTTTTTTATCTGGCCTGACTGGCTGAGTTATCTGGTCATGACTTTCAATACTTACTTGGTCTGCAATGCTCTCTTTTGTAGGATTAACTTCAGCTGTAGCCACTCGATTCATGACTTGTGCACTTGCTTGTTTACTTATTTTATAAGAGGCTCTATCAGCTTTTAAGGCATTATTTTCACTAACTAACTGCCAAACATAAAAACTAATAAAACAGATCAAAAAGACACAAAAACCGCTAATTATTGCGATTTTTATTGGTGAATAAACTAACAGGTTGTTACTTGGCTGAACGGACTTTGAATTAGACTCAGGCGGACGCTTTTCTAAGTCCTTCAACATTTGATTTATCACACTCATAATTTAACCATCAGGGTATAATATGCTAATGATAAAGCACTTAAAATACCAAAACTTAACACAATAAATAAACGCCTTTTCGAAGCAGGTTCAATACTTTCAGTATCTTCTGCTGCAGCTTTGAGTAAAGAGCTTGTCATCTTATAATGCCCTTGACCGTAAGCAAGCATTAGCATTTTATGGCACAATACATTCACTAGTCGAGGAACCCCCTGACTAACACGGGCAATTTTTTGACAGGTTTTTACAGGAAAAAGCTCAGCTCCTTTATAGCCAGCGATTTCTAATCTATGGTGAATATATCGCTCGACCTCCTGCTCATTCATCACTCTTAATTTATAGCCAAAAGTAATGCGCTGTCTTAATTGTCTAAATTCTGTTTTAGCTAAGCGGTCATCAAGCTCAGGTTGCGCGAATAAAACGACTTGCAATAGTTTACGGGTTTCTGTTTCTAAATTAGTAAACAATCTCAATGCTTCAAGGCTCTCTTCAGGTAATGCTTGTGCTTCATCAAGTATCAATACGACCGAATGTCCTTGGCTGTGCAACTCTAATAAACGGGTTTGAATACGCTGGGTGAGTAATTGGCTGGACATGCGTTGTGCTTGTTTAATACCGAGCTCAACGGCAACAGCTCGCCTTAGTTCATCTGGCTTTAAATAAGGATTTGGAATGTATGCGGTAACGAAGTGCTCTGGTATTTCGTTAAGCAGCTTTCGGCACAGCAAAGTTTTTCCAGTGCCTACTTCACCGACAACTTTAATAAAACCCTCACCTGTTTGCAGAGCAACAGAAATTACCGCTAACGCTTCGTCATGCATGGCCATTGGCAAATAAAAGTTTGTATTAGGCGTTAACGTAAAAGGTAATTCCCCTAAGCCAAAATGGTATAAATACATAAGCCCTCTACTGTTTCACTAATCAAGCAAAATCAAACAAGCTACTCTGCTTATTGCTCATTTTCAGCTGAATTTTGTTCTGCGATTTGACAGATGTTATGCTCAGTTGCATAGTCATCATCACGACATTGTTCTTGGCATTCTGGTGTTAACTGCCCTTCATCAGATAATTCACACGACTCTACTTCTTCAGGAAACCATTTTGTTAACAGGCTTCGTGCATCTTGTAGCTGATTTTTCCAGGTATCTTGGCCGACAACAATAGGTTTTAGCATGATAACTAACTCCCGCTTTTGCGATTTTTGCGATTTATTTTTAAATAACTCACCAAGGTATGGAATATCACCTAATATCGGCGTTTTAGATTCAATATCGACGGTATACGTTTCAATTAAACCACCAATGACCACGACCTCACCTGATTGTGCACGAATAATGGTATCTGATTCTCTAACACTACTTTGTGCCAATGGTAATATAAGTTGCTCGCTACCAATTTGAATCGTTTTGTTTTGCTCTTCGGTAATTGTCACTGAAGGGTGAACATGTAAAATAACGCTACCATCCTTACTAATTTGTGGTGTTACATCTAATGCAATACCAGAAAAGAAGGGAGTTAACTCTATTTCAGGTGTTGTGGTGGTTGAAGTACCTGTTGTGGTCGTGCTTGAAACCTCTGTGACAAAGTATTCATCTTCACCGACTTTAATAACCGCTTTTTGATTGTTAGTCGCAGTAATACGTGGACTAGAAAGAACTTGAACATTACCTTGTGTTTGCAAAAGCTCGATAACACCTGAAAAGTTACTACTGCCTGTTATTGAACTAATCGCAAGGCTATTAACACCACCAATAGTATTAGAAATAACATTACCGACAATATTACCTGTGGTTGAGAAAACAATGTCTGGACTACCCACGTTATCAATGACATTTTCCCACTTAATACCCTGCTGATAATCATCATTAAGTGTCACTTCCATTATCTTTGCTTCAATAATAACTTGGCGATGTAAATGGCTTTCTGTTGCGTTTATGAACTTTTTAACCGCAGTTATCTCTTGTGGTAAAGCACGTATTGTCACCAAACCTGCTTGAGGAGAAACAATAACGGAACGCCCTTCTCCTGTCCCAACAAAAGCCGTTAATGACTCTTTCAATTCATCCCAAAAATTTGATTCATTCTCGGTATATAAATTTATACCACTAGTCTGGCCACTAGAGCTACCACTATTATTACCACCATTACTGCTGTTGTTGCTATTATTTCCGCCATTATTATTGCCACTGTTATTACTGCTACCTCCACCATTAGGATCATTCTCAGAGACGCCACCAGAATTAATAGTGGTGCTTGATGAGCCAAACCGTTTCAGGAATAGATAATTTAAGGCGATGGTTTCAGTACGGATACCTGGAGGAAAAACCTGGATGACACTGCCGTGTTGAACAACTTCATAACCGTAGACATCCTCAACAACTTTTAATGCCTCTAGTAGTGTGACATTAGTCAAGCTTAACGATATTTGTCCCGTGACATCCGGGTGAATAACTACGCTATAACGCGAGCCACTGACTATCGCTTGAAAAAAATCTTTTGCTTCTACTTCTGTCGCTGAAACCTCTAAACGTTTTTCAGCTAACATGCCTTGCTTGACTTGATTCATATCATTTAGCATCAGTTCTTGCTGAACTGAGCTTGGTATTTGCGTTAACGGCTTAGGGCCACTCAGTTTTTTTGTTTCTTTAATAGCCGCATCCAAGTCTTCTTTTATTTCGACAGGATCATTAGGCACAGACTGGCAGCCTACTAGGACTAACAATAAAACAGGTAAGCGAGTGTTTAATTTTATTTTTTGCATAAAAGAACTTTTTTTTATCATAAGTTGGCTACCGTATTTTCTACAACCTTGCTTTTAAAACCTTCTCTTTTAAAAATATTAATCTTTAATCGTTTAGCTTTACTACGCAGTATCACACTATGACTGTTAATTGCTGTGATCTGAAAATTACCCACATAGTCGAACATTTTATATATTTTTCCATTAATAACCGCAGTATGGATACCATCACCATGAATGATAGAAGTCAATACAAAACCGCTATCAGGTTTTTTCTGGCTATTGGTATTTGTGACATCAACACCAAATGGACGAGTAGGATCAATATCAACAGCCATGCTTACCGATGAAAGCAATACTGTTATAACTATCAATCCTCGAGTAAACAAAGACTTAAAGTGAGCTTTATACACCGATAAACTCCTTATTTAATCCTAAGCTATAAATAGTTATTTCAACTTCGCTTTGTGGATACTCTTTTACCTCGAATTGAAATCCTTGCCAAAAAAACTTCCACGTTAATTGTTCAAGTTGTTGTAAATAATTACGTAATTGAAAATATTTACCTGACAGCTTTATTTTAATACCGTGTCTATATAAGTTTAAGCCCAACAGTTCCTTTGCTGGTTCTGCGCTTGCCACTGCAGCATCGGATTGCCCTTCATTAAAATTTAATAAAGGTTTAGCCCCTATTAATTCAAAAGAAAGCAGGGATACTCCGGGCTCTAATTTGAGTAGTTTAAGCAAGGCTTCACGCATTTCGCTTGGACTTATTAAATCAGTCGTTAAAACTACCAGTTGACTGTCAATTTTGGCGAGTTTAGTTTCAAATTGAGCTATTTGCTTAATAATATCTTCATTAGGATCTTGTTTGAGAGCTTCTTGATAACTTTTAATACTCAGCGTGAGGTTCTTATTTCCTGAGGTCATCGCACGACTTTGTTTTTCCAAGCTAATTATTTTGGCGCTTTTGTCATCAATAAAAAGATAAGAAATAATAAAAAAAATGGCCACAACACCCGTCAATAGCACTAAAAGTTGCTCTCGACTAGTTAATTGAATAAATTGATCACTGGTATGAACCCATTGTTCTTTCATTAGCTTTCACCATCACTTTCAACTGAGCTAACAACAAATTCGGTAATATTTTGCTCGTTCTTAGAGAGTTTGAAGTTTACAAAGGCTTTACCTGACAATAAGCGAGACTTTTTGAAACCAGCCAACCAAGCAGGTACCGCTTGAGGGTCTCTAGCGAGACCAGTAAAGCTCATGTGCTGCGAATTAATGCTAATCGTTTGTAGTCTAATATCTTTATGATGCATAGCGGACAAATCATTCATCGCCATGACAAAACCACCGGCAAAGGTTTCATTTGAATCTGTCAGTCTATTTAACAGTGCATCTTTATGTTGCATAACTAACTTTAACGTGTCGAGTTTCCTCTTTAAAACAGGTGATACTTGCCTATTCTTCAGCTGTGTTTCTAATTGTTTTGCAAGCTGCTGACTTTGCTTTTTAGCTTGCAATAAACCAGCATGCATTTGAGCAGATTGGTTGTAGTTAAGTTCGGTTACAGCAGCCCAAATAACCATAAGCAATAAGAGAAAGAGCCAAATATATACGACTCTTGATAGTGTCAATAATGCTTTTTCTGGGAAAATCTCTGCTTGTAATAAATTAATACTATGTTTGGCTGTCATAAGCTCCCCCCCGCTAAAGCATCTGTATCACTATTGTATGGGGTATTTTCTACGCTCGCGCCAATAGCTGCGGCATATTCTCTGTATAGAGAATATGCCCTAGGTAGCTCCAGCAAGCTTACTGGCACAGTACTATTTTCTGCGAGTTTTTCTACAAAGACACCTTCTAACTCGATCGGTAATAAGACTTTAATACCTTTGATGGGCGCTTGTTTTAACTGCCGTTCGAAGTAATCTGTTGAACGCTGTATTTCTAGACTAATATCATCAATAACGGAGAAAGAGAGTTCTTCCGCTGTCTTTTGCGAAATTTGAGAGAAGCCTCTTAAACGGCGTTGAAAATATATTTTTCCTTGCTTAACAATTAATAAAACAATCTCTTCATTAGGCTGCTGACAAACTAATAAATTGGCATCTTTTTGTGGCGGTAATAAGTTTGAAAAAGCAAATTCTTGAGTTGTTATTGCACTGACCTTTACTGCACCCTGCTCTGTGACGGCAACAAGGTTTTTCAATTCATCTAAGGAGGCGCACACGACATTTATCTTATCTTTTCCGCCAGCAAGCAGCGGAGCGTCATAATAATCTAACACCATGTTATTAGGAGTAATACTCACTAAGTCTTTTATCTGCCACTTAAGAGCACTGTTCATTTCGTTGTCAGGTAAACTAGGTTTGTCTATTTGAACTACGTGAGATTGCGCTTCATTGAGTACGAGGCAGGCAGCGCCTTCAAGGTCATGGCTATTATGTAATGTTTGAATAGCTTTTGAAAAATGTGCGGTATTTGCTTTTTGATGTTCGAATATAACGTCGCCTTCGGTATTTATATTAACAGTATTATCAATGTTTTGCTGAGGAATAGAACACATAGAAACACCCTGCTGCTGAAAAGCAATACCAAGACGTTGGTTAGAACTATTTTTTGAGAAAAACTGACTGATTTTTGTTAAAAAAGACATTTATAGGCAATATCGCATGAAAGCTAAAATGATTACTAATACTACCCTTTGTTATACTTATAGAGCAAGTAATATGAGTGGCTATTAACTAGGTTTATTAAGCATTTACGCTACTAAAAACAGGTTATTAAATAAATATTTTTTATTTTTAAACAACCTTAATTAGACAGAATAATAACTAAGAAAACGAGTAATATTGTTTATAATAGCTGTTAATTTCGCTGATCACTAACTTTTGATGAATTATAATGCATAAGCCACTGTCAATATTACAAAAATTAGAACATCCTCTCTTCAATAAGTACAATATTGATGTGCGAGTCAAACGAGATGATATGCTGCATAATATCATTTCAGGCAATAAATGGCGTAAACTAAAGTGTAATTTAAAGTACCTTAGCAAACACAATTATGCTGGTGCACTAACATTTGGTGGCAGTTACTCTAATCACATCCATGCTTTTGCTTTTGCTTGTTATCAACAGAATATTCCCTGTATCGGCATAATTAGAGGGGAGCCTCACTACGCCAATAATTTTACTTTACGCTGGGCGCAACATTGGGGCATGCAATGTCACTTTGTCGATAGAAAAACATATCGCCGCCGTTTTGAGGCAAGTTATCTTGATGAACTGAGTCAACTATATCCTAACCACTTTATTATCCCTGAAGGCGGCAGTAACTCATTAGCCATCGCTGGTGTAGCTGAGGTTTTAAGCGAGTTAAAAGAGCAAGCGGATTTTGATACTTTGATTACCCCAGTGGGTAGTGGCGGAACTCTAGCCGGTTTAATTTCTGGTGATAGTATTACCCATGATGCTCAGCATAAAATTTTAGGTATTGCAGTTTTAAAACAAGCTGAGTATTTAGTTGATGAAATTAAGCAGTTACTCCCCAATGAAGCTAAACAACATAATAACTGGCAGTTATTGACCCAATTTCATCGTGGTGGTTACGGTAAATTCAGTAACCATGATGCTAAACGCATTATCGCATTTAACCAACAAACAGGCGTATGCTTTGAGCCTATTTATTCAGGTAAAATGATTCTAGCCTTACTTGATTTAATAACACAAGGTTACTTTAAGCCCAAAGAACGGATTGTCTTATTACATACAGGTGGCTTACAAGGCCTTGGTGGCATGATTGAGCAAGGTAGGTTAAACGAAAATGATTGGCCAACTCTACCTAGCCTTAATGAAGAATAGCGCTACTCCCCATAACAGTCGCAAGTTTAGTCCGATAAACCGACTAAAATTTTAATTGATAACGACCTTGATTATCTGGTCGGCCAATAAATGATAGAGCTGATCTTAATTGAGAAGGAAACTTAGCACCTGGCTTTAAATAGCCCTTCCCTGATACTTTTTGTGTTTTTAAAGCCAATACACCATCAAAACTCAAGCCTAAGTTATTTTTTGGGGATAGCTTAGCTATCAGCTTGCCATCATCACAGCTTATTGCAGAAGAAAATTTACCTAATTTAATATTTTGTTCTAATGCTACCACACCAGCACGTGACCAAGTAACTTCCCCTTCAGCCTTTGAGCACGCAAGTTGCTCACCAGTAACAACAACTAATTCAGATAAGAATAATTCAACATGCCCTTGAGCCTTAACTGGAATAGGTAATGGTAACTGTTTAGCAATATCATTTGCTGAAACTATAAGTTCCATGTCAGATAATACAACTTGATCTGAGGATACGCTCAAATTTATCTTTCCTTCAGGTCCTGAAAGCATGGCATCACCAAAGACAATTTGAAGGTTTGGGGAAAGACTAAATAACGACCAAAAACTCACTGATGTTTGTACCTTTTCTATCTCATAATTATTTACCCACAGACGTGAAATCTCACCTTGCCAAATTGAGCCTGAAACATCATGAAGTTCAATACCCCTTGGTAATTTAATATTATTTACCACGAGGGAAAGAGGGGCATTTGCTAATAAAAACACTAGGTAACTACTTAAAAAAATTGCCGAAAAGGCAAACCACTTTTTCATGAACTCTCTCTATTTATCTTTGACTATTACTTTAAATTTTACTTCGGATATCACTTTAAGTATTACCAATTAAGCTAAATTTACCGCTACGCTTTGGTTATGTGCAAACGTCGCACTTTAACTTCACCAACATTATCGCCCTGAGTTAAATCTATCGCTTTAACTTGTAGGCCTTCGTTATTGGCTAAGTGCTCCAGCCAAAACAATAGCTGAGTAAAAGGCGTACTATCGATCCAAACTTGTAAATCATCTCCTTGGGGCTGCATACGCGTAATAGTTAACTTATATACCTTAGCACTTCGATTAGCTACGCTTGAAATACTGCCACGCAAGGTGGATTTTCCACCGGCACGTTTAGCTTGTTTATAGCGAGTGGTATTGTCTTGTACCCAAGTTAACAACTGCTCTTGTCTAGCTAACTTACTTTTAGCTTCAGAAATACTATTATTTATTGGTTGCCATACTGCGCTATAAAAAATAAACACGATAAAAAACAGCCCCATGACAGCGACAAGGCGCTGCTCTCTACTGTTTAATTGTTGCCACCATGCTTTCATTATGATGCTTCCTTATTCTTACTACGTCGCTTGGTAGAGCCTTTTTTGGCTCCCTTACGAGTGTCTTTGTTAGTAATACTAAAAGACCCCGTTACTTGGTCACCTTGGTTACTTTGCGATCCTTGCTTAACGGTTAAATTGGCAGCCGCGAGTGCTACACTGAATTGTTCAAAAGCTTGATAGTCTTTCGCAGTCGCTTGAATGCGCAATTCTTGTCGCTTACCATCAAATTTTAATGTCTCAGGCTTTAAAGCAGGTACCTTAGAAAAAGCAGGTTGTAATTTTGCTAGCATAGCTAAAAAGCCTTGCTTATCCCCTGTTCCACCGAGCAAAGCTAACTCTCGATTCAGTTGAGATTTGATTGTTGAAACGCGTACACGCTTTGTTTTAGGAAATGTCTTCTTATAGCTAGCAATAATACTTTGCTGTACTTTCTCCTGCGCTGTATTTAACTGCCATAATTGCACACTTTTATGGCCTAAATTAAGCAGTAGAGCAAACAGAGCAATACCTGCTACCCATAACCATTGCTGTCCAGCATAACTACGGTTTTCTTTTATTTTGTATTGACCTTGCAGCAAATTAAAGCGATTTAATTTGCTGTGATAATTTTTAGCCATGAGGGCTAAAGGTAACTCTTCTGGCATTGATTTTATTGTTAACTGATCACTCTGCGCCAAATATGAATACGCTTCAACATTGACACTACTGGGCAGTTCACTGTCATCTGCACCTTCAGGTTGTTCTGTAGATAGTTTTAGGCATTGTAACTGCCATGCATTGGCATCTAAGGTAAACCCTTGCCAGAACCCTTGACGAACAATAACTTGTTCTTGGCTAGGATCACCCAAGGTGATTGCACTCCAGCCATCAGGGGAAAATGGCATAGCTAATACATCAGGTAAAATAGAGTTAGTGACTATATTTGCATCTTCTAACCATGATAACCATAGTTGCATTTGCTGATGAGCCACAATAGCAGTAAAGCAATTATTATCATCCGCATCATTGGGTAAATCAGCATAGGAAAAAAACAGCTTTTCTACTTCTTCAGCGAAAATATCTTCTAACATGTAAGGCACTGCAAGTCGCATCGCCTTTGACGATTTCCCAGGTACCTTCAACGACTTTAATAATACATCGCTGCCAGGTACTAAGACTTTCACCTGACGACGTTCTGCTTTTTCAGTCAGTTCACTTAATTGCTCAACGTCTTTTAACTCGCCACTGGCAATTATTTCCTGCTCATCACTGTTCGATTCAGCCACTACCAACCAATGAATGGTATCGTGTGCTTGACTTCCTAGACGGATAAATAATGTTTCTGTCACTAGTTACGTCCTATAGTACGACTAATTACTTGAATTTGTTGTGTTTCATTAACTTTCATAATTGAACTCATAGAAAAATAGCTATTATTAAAACGGGCACTGCCTTTCAATTTGAAGTATTGGCTATCGATAACAAACGCTGCTTTTTGCCATTTTTCCAAATTAATTTTGCTTAGTTCAGGCAACTGATAAAAATCTTCTATATTTTCATAACCTGAACTATCACGTGCACTTAACACGTTTTGTGCATCCTCTAAGCTTGAACCAAGCAAAGCTTGCAATAATTCAGGCTTTTCTGCATCAAGGGTATTGATGTTGATCAAATGTTGAGCATTTTGTGGCAATACACATACATAAGGTGTCAAGGCTAAAATAACTGCTGGGGTAAAATGCTCAACCAGCCTTAATTCATTCACACTCGCTAAATAACTATTTGCCGCAAGATAGGGAAACTCACGCGAGGCATAATCGTTATCTTCAGCGCCACCTGCGCCCGTTATCATATCATTACTATCTAACCAATCCGTTAACGCATTCACCATAGCTTCAGCTTCAAAATTGCCAATACCTTCAATAGTTAAATTGACAATAAGTCCCTCTAACACGGTTGCCGCTGGTAAGGTTTTATCACTCGCTGATTTACCCGTTGAAGCAGGAGTACTTTCGCCTTTACTCTCCGTTTTAGATGAGTTGGCAGTAGCACCAGAATCACTGTCCGCAGCCTCATCCTTTGTTTTTGCTTTAGGGTGCAATGCATTGAGATTCAAGCAACTTTGCAAGTCGCTTATCTCGCCACTTATTTCACCAAAGGCAACTGGGTAGTTACTACCTTCTTCAGCCCAAATTTGTTCAAGGTGCGTCACCTTAGGCTCATCTTTAAATGCTTTAATTAATACCCGTTTGCTAAAGGCCTCTGCGCCTAATGCATACCAATATGCCTGCTGGTTAAAGCTAATGTTAGTACTACGCTGCATTTGTGTTTGCAAACGTGTTGTCATCTGAGCAGCAATAATTGAACACAAAGCGACAATAAGCATGACCGTAATTAAAGCCACGCCTTTTTGGCGTGATAAGATTAAATGGACTGAAAGCCGCTTAATAATCATAAGTTAGGTCTTAGCCTTATCATCAGCGCCAAGATCGCCCGCAACTAAAAACTGACGTCGAATCAATCCATAATCAAGTGTTTCAATTTCAATGGCAATAGCTTGCGGTAAAGCAGTTCCAGACCACTTTTTTTGCCATTTTTTCCCATCGTAAAATTCAAAATCTAAACTCGTCACTTGGCTTATTAGTGGCCTAATTTTTGGCTCTTGGCCAACCACGGCGTCAACAAAGTTATAATGGAGGCGCTGCAAGGTTTCTTCTTCAAGTCGATAAGCAACACTTTGTATATCACTTCGTGGTAATAATAATCCAGGATTAGTCCAGCCATTACGAACAAAGGCGATAGCTTGCTCATCAGCCAAAAAGCTATCATCTGCCGTTTGTAAAAAACTATCACTTGGAGCTTCGCCGTTAACACGCATATTACGCTTTGCTATTTGAGTAAAATCTCGTTCAATTAATAAAAAAGCGCGCTGCAATTCATTTTGTCTATCACTTCGTATTTTGGAATTTTCATCACCACGCAAAACAGTATCAAAAATGGTAAAACTGGCTAAACTCACTACCGAAAAGATAGCAACAGCAATTAAAACTTCTAATAAGGTAAAACCGTACTGAGTTTTTTTAATCCCTTTGATAATATTATTGTTAACAGTTTTCATCAGGGTTTTTCCTGCGCAAGATAAGTCAACAAGCTTGCACTGACTAATTCGTCATCTTCGTTTAACCTGATTTCCATGGTTAATTCACGCAGTTCTTTATTGGCTGTTTTTACAACTTTTTGTTGCCAGTACCAAGTTCGGCCTGCCATTTCTACTTTGCCTTTACGATTGTTTTTCGGCGGCCAGGTTTGATCTAAACTCACTTCAACCAACTGATTGGAGGCAACCCAATTAGCAAACATTTGTTCTTCTAAGTGACTAATATGGCGATAATTATTATCGGCAACACCCAGTAATGCCACACCCGCGATAGCAAAAACAGCCATGGCTAGCATCACTTCTATTAAGGTAAAGCCTGATTTATTCACACTATTAAAGGTCTTAATGACATTAATCATCGAGAACTGGCCCCTCAATAGTTAATGGAATGCTATAGATACCCGTAACTCGATAAGCCAACTCTTCAGTATCTTCAGTAAAGTTCAACTCTTCATTTAAACGAAAGGTAAGACTAAAAGGCGTTAGATCGCCGCCAGAAAGAATATAGACTTGTGGGATTATTTTTTCTTCTTGCTCTTCTTTTGATAGCAAAGTGAAGTCATCTTCATCTTTTTCTTTAAACGTATCAGCATCAAAGAGCATGGGTTCTTCAATGGGTAAATCATCAAGCTCTATGCTCAACATTATATCTTCAGGAACAGTAACATTAGCTTGCCAGTCTTGTTCTGGAATTTCAGTCCACCGGGTACCGTCATAACCTAGAAATTGATAGCTATCTTTTTTAACAATTAACCCCAACTCAACATTATTCAACATACCGTAATCGGCTGCGACTTCAAAAATAGCAGCAAAACGCGCACTTTCATGCTTTAACTTATCTGCCGGTTTATTACCGGAAAAGTTAAATTGCACCAAACTGGCCATTAAACCAATCAGCACGACAACCACCATTACCTCAATTAAGGTAAAGCCACGGTTTGTTCCTACTCGCTTCAATGGTCTAATTTTCATAATAAAAGGAAGCTGTTATAAATAAGCATTGTTGAGTAAACAAGCAAGGCGCATTAAGCCCTCCATGGGGCTCAACACAAGCATCCCTGCTTGTGATGCTTGCTTTTATTACTTCAACAATACTCATTTAAAGCCTCTTTACCACCTAACTAGGTAGGTAAATTCAAATAGAATTTTAGGCTAAAACTTGCTTAATCAAGGCGTGGAATATGACGTTTAGCCCGCTAAACGAATATTTTAACAACGATGAGTAAGTATGTTTTAGACAAAATTACTGGAAATCGCCCAAATTCCAGTTACCGATGTCATCTTCTGTACCGGCTTCACCGTCTGGTCCAACTGAGAAAACATCCATTTTACCCTGTTCACCTGGATTCAATAAAACATACTCGTTGCCCCACGGATCTTTTGGTAAACGTTTAATATAACCTTCATCTGGAAAACGACGTGGCTCTGGTTCGATATCCGTTTGGTCAACTAACGCTTCTAAACCTTGCTCTGTCGTTGGGTAATCATAGTTATCCATCTTATATAAACTCAAAGATGTTTCTAATGCTGTAACATCTGAAATAGCTTTTTGCATATTAGCGCGCTCTTGGCTACCCATTAAGTTAGGCACAACCATACTGGCTAAAATACCTAAAATAACAATAACTACCATCACTTCTAATAAAGTAAAACCTTGTACTTTTTTTATGTTCATATCGTTTTCCTACGTCTGATAAATTAATCTATACTAATGACCAATCAATATGCATGCATCTAAGTGCATTGATTGGTTACGAATTTAACTAGGGTAAATGGATAAATGTCTTAACCACCAACAAGGCTATTAAGTTGTAAAATAGGTTGTAAAATTGCCATAACAATAAACAGTACCACGCCCGCCATAGCAACCATCAGTGCCGGTTCAAATGCTTTTAGCGAAATGCTGACTAATGCTTCAAACTCTCTATCTTGGTTATCAGCTGCACGGCCAAGCATATGCTCTAACTGTCCACTTTTTTCACCACTGGCAATCATGTGTAGCATCATGGGTGGAAACAATTTAGTTTGCTCCAATGATACACGTAAGCTTGCGCCTTCTCGTACCTTATCGGTAGAAGCACTTACTTGTTGTTTAATATATAAATTATCGAGTACTTGACCAGAGATACGCATACTCTCTAACAAAGGCACGGCACTGGCGGTTAAAATACTTAACGTCCGAGCAAAACGTGCAGTATTGATACCACGAGCTACTTTACCAATGCCGGGTATGCGCAGTATATTTTTGTGAAAGGACAATTCGAAATCGGGCTTTTTCAATAATTGTGAAAAAACAAAAACTAAAGCTGTGATTAGCAAAACAAGTGCTAAACCATAATCTCTAAGAAAGTCACTGCTGGCAATTAAAAACTGCGTAGTGCCAGGTAAATTTTCACCCATATGCTCAAACTGACCAACAATTTTGGGTACTACTGCCGTTAATAAAATAGCGATTACGCCAACAGCCACCACTGTCATGATAATAGGATAAACCAATGCTTGGATAAGTTGTGAACGCATTTGTTGACGTTGTTCAGTATAATCCGCTAAACGGTTAAGTACTTTATCTAGGTGACCTGATTTTTCACCCGCAGCGACCATAGCTCGATATAAGCGATTAAAAACTTTGGGATATTCAGCCATACTTTCAGATAGACCATAGCCTTCTGTCACCTTGGTTCGAACGCCCATGATCATACTTTTTATACGGTTTTTTTCACATTGCTCACCTACGGCCATTAAAGATTCTTCTAACGGCAAGCCTGATTCAACTAAAGTGGCTAATTGACGAGTGATAAGGGCAAGCTCTGCTGCTGAAACCTTACCCCCTGAACTTTGACCAAAACTCGCCTTAAAGCCCGCTTTATCACTGTCTGTTTTACTTTTAGCTAATGTTGGCGTAACAACCGTTGGCATTAAGCCTTGATCTCGTAGCAAGCCGCGCACTTGTCGAGGTGTATCACCTTCGATCACACCTTTTTTCGTTTTACCACGGTTATCTACCGCTTGGTATTCAAATGCTGCCATAATTAAGCCTTAGTAAGTTAGTCTTCACGAGTCACTCGCAAGACCTCCTCTAAAGTGGTTTGTCCAAGCATGACTTTATCAAAGCCATCTTGACGGATACTTGCATTGGCCTTGCGGGCATATTTTTCAATAGCTTGCTCACCATGACCATTGTGAATAATCTCTCGAATGTCTTCATCTACCGGTAATAATTCATGAATGCCCATTCGGCCACGATAACCTTTAAAGCTACATTCCTTACAGCCAACAGCGCGATAAATGGTCGCTTTGCTATCATCAGATAAGGCTAATAAATGTCTCTCTTCTTCATCAGGTAAGTGACTTTCCTTACAATGTCGGCAAAGTGTTCGTACCAAACGCTGCGCTAGCACACCCAATAAACTAGAAGACAATAAAAATGGCTCTACGCCCATATCTTCCATACGAGTTATGGCACCAGCAGCGGTATTAGTATGCAAGGTTGATAACACTAAGTGACCGGTTAAACTGGCTTGAACTGCAATTTGCGCTGTTTCTAAATCACGAATTTCACCCACCATCACCACATCAGGATCTTGACGTAAAATGGCACGTAATCCTCGGGCAAAAGTCATATCGACTTTAGTATTCACTTGCGTTTGCCCTATGCCCTCAATGGCATATTCAATCGGGTCTTCACAGGTTAAAATATTACGTTCTTTGGCATCAATCTGCATTAAACCCGCATAAAGCGTGGTACTTTTACCTGAGCCGGTTGGCCCAGTAACTAAGATAATACCATGAGGTTTTTCAATAAGATTAGAGAAATTAGTGCGATTTCTATCTGTCATGCCTAGATCTTTTAAATCTAAGCGAGCCGCATTTTTATCTAATAAACGTAAGACCACACGCTCGCCATGACCTGTTGGCATAGTTGAAACACGTACATCAACAGCACGACCGCCAATACGCAATGAGATACGACCATCCTGTGGAATGCGCTTTTCAGCAATATCGAGTTTTGCCATTACTTTTATTCGTGAAACTAATAAAGAGGCTAGTTTTCGATTAGGCTTAAGTACTTCGCGTAAAACCCCATCAACGCGAAAGCGAATTTGTAAGGTGTTTTCAAAGGTTTCAATATGAATATCTGAAGCCCCTTCTTTAATGGCTTCGCTAAGCATGGCATTAATCAACTTAATGATTGGCGCATCATCTTCGTTTTCAAGTAAATCTTCACTTTCAGTAAACTCATCGGCAAGAGAGTATAAATCGACCTCATTACCGATATCTTCCATCATCTGCTGCGCTTCAGAAGAGTCTCTTTGATAAGCTTGGGTAAGTAACAATTCAAAAGCTGATGGCTGTAAAAAATCAAGGTCAAATGGCGCTTTGAGCAGACGACGTACTTCCAAGATAATATCAAAATTAACATCTGCTAAGCAGTGTAAAATATAACCACCACTATCGTCATTAGTAGAAATAAGAACATTGTGTCGTTTAGCAAAAGCAAACGGCAGTAACCAAGTACTGCTTACTTGTTCATTATCAACTTCATCACTTGCTGTTACAGCTACTTCATCAGACATTATTGCTTCTCTTCCTCAGCAACGCCTTCTGTGGCTGTCGGCGGCTTAGGCAGTTCGATGTTCTTTTCATCAAGCTTTTTCTGATATTCATTAAATGATGGTGGTAACGTTAAGTTGTCTTGCCACTGCGGTAAGATAGGCATATTTTCATTACTCATTAATGACAAACCTTCTTCATGTTTACGAATTTGATCGGCACGAATATAGTTATACTTAGACTCACTGATTTCTGTCATTAATGCTGAATCACGGACAATCGTTGCGCGTAAAAACACCATCAGGTTACGTTTACGTGTACTATTACTGGTTGATTTAAACAAGTGACCTATAATCGGTATATCACCTAGAATTGGTACTTTTTGAACGCTCTCTTGAACGTCTTCATCTATCAAACCACCTAGTACTACAGTGTCTCCACTATCAGCCATCACGGTAGTTTTGATTTCTCTTTTATTAATGGAGATATCAACCCCTGTATTACCACTAACGGAAGACGTTTCTTGTTCAATGGTTAACTGCACGGCATTACCTTCATTGACTTGTGGGGTAACACGCAATTTAATACCCACTTCTTGTCGGTCTACCGTTTGGAATGGGTTGGAATTATTATCACCCGTGGCTGAACCAGTAATAATTGGCACTTCTTGACCAACAATAAAGTATGCTTCTTCATTATCAAGGGTAGTAATGCTTGGTGTTGCCAGTACATTTGAATTAGTATCAGCACTAACCGCTTGTACAATGGCGCCCCAATCATTTTTAGCAATACCAAACATCATGCCGCTGACATTACCTAATACTTGTGCAAGTATGCTGTAATCACCGTTGGTATTTGGATTATTTGATTCTGTTATAGTGCCATCTGGATTAGTAACTTTCGTTTGACTTGCTTCCTGACCTTCAGCAGCTTTTGCTCCTGCCGCAATAGAAGAAATACTCGCAGGACCATTGGTAAACTGAGTAAACCCACCCGCTTCGTTATACCACTGCACACCTAAACTAACACCATCAGTTTCATAAACTTCAACAATGATAGCTTCAACTAATACCTGTGCACGACGCACATCTAATTGGCGTATGACTGCTTCTAATGAACGTAACATATCTGGCTGAGCAGTTATAACAAGGGCATTGGTCGATTCATGAGACTCTATACTCACATCACGTTTTTTACTGGTATTACGCTTTTTAGTGCCTGTACCCTTAGTTTCAGAGGCAATAGAATCACTTACTCCTTGCAATACTTTCACTAAATCTTCAGCTTTTGAATATTTAAGATAATACACTCGAGTATTACCATTGCTCTCTAATTCACTATCTAAACGTTTTACTAAACGCGCTACTCGCTCACGAGCTTTCACTTCACCGCTAACGATTACGCTATTTGATCTGTCATCAGCAACAATTTTAGGAATTAAGAAAGTCGGCTGGCCCGCTTTACCACTGGTAGGTTTGTTCATCGCTTCAATGATGCGCACCATTTCACCCGCCGAGGCATATTTAAGCTTTATGATTTCAACATCCTGATCGCCGGCTCTGTCAACACGTTCAATGATTTTAACCAAACGGTTAACTGTAGAAGCTGTGCCTGTTAGCATAATAACATTTGCGGGATCGTAATTAACAACGTTACCGCCACCCGCTTGATCTGATAATTGTCGTAAAAGAGGCACTAATTCTCGTACCGTAACATTTTTCACTTCAACAACGCGGGTAACCATTTCATCACCGATAATATTACTATTATCACCAATCACTGGAATAGCTGCCGTTTTAGCATCTTTATTACGGATGATTTTGACAATATTATTGTCCATTTTTACAGCAGCATAACCATAGACTTCAAGTACATTAAGAAAGAACTGATAATACTGCTCTTCGGTCAACATATCATAGCTACGGACATTAATTTTTCCACGAACATTAGGGTCGATAATCATAGTCTTTTTCAAGTGCTTACCGACTATAGTAACGAATTCGCTAATTTCTGTGCCCTTAAAGCTTGGAGAGTATCGCCCGGCACTGGCTTGACCAACGAAACACAAGCAATTGATGGCTATTGCTGTCGTTAGAATTAGTAAAAACTTTTTCATCATTATGAGTATCTCTGCTGTATTATTTTATTAGACAATCGTTAAAGAAAGTCTTTATAGATCACTATATAGCTTAATTGTTACGTTAATTAATTCTATTAACTCAGACTTTTAATCTAAGCTAATCAGTATTTCAGTTAAATTACCTTGCCGGTTAACCAACAATGAAATATCACGTGCTGTTTTCATTTCTGACATTGCTTGCATCGCTTGACTAGGGGTAATCAAATCAAAGCCGTTCATTTCAACAGCCACATCCCCCATTTTTAAACCCGCTTGTTTGAAAAACTCAGCTTTTTTACCTGGACGTAATGTATAGCCAATTATTTTTCCATTTTTACGTTTAGGTGATATACGTAAATAATCACCTATTTTTTCCGGATTATTAGAAAACTCGTTACGAAGATTTTTAGCTGCAGCTGTTAATTTCTTGTTAGTGCGTTGGTCAACAACCCCTAAACGTGGAGGTTTTGAGGCTACTGCCGGGCGAGTTTTTCTTGGGACTGGTTGGTTATAGTCAAAACCATCAAGCATTAAGGTTTCCAGCCTCCCTGATTGTTTGATGATCACTCGATCCATCAAAACTTGCTCAAGAGTGGCCCGAGTACCAACAATAGTATCGCCTATGCCATAGGTATTTTGCTGCCCCTGATTTTCAATAATAGCCGCAGCAATTAATTTATCATCACTAGCAACTAGACCACTCAAGGTTAAATTTAACGTTGTTTCTGGCACATTGCTCATTTCAACCAGTGCTTCTTCTTCAATACTTTCGTTATATTGGCCAAAAAGGTTCAGTTTTTGAATATCAGCGACATTAATCGTTTTATTTTCTTTATTGCCGTTGAAGTTTTTTGCGTTGTTGTTAACGGAAGCATTATGAGTTGATTGATTTTGTGGTACGACTAGCCAGGTTATTTTTGCGCTTATATAAGCTATATAGACTAATAGCAATACTATGACTAATTGCGCAGCACGTCGATGACAAAGTAGCGTAAGAAGAGGTGTGAAAGCTGTCATATTAGTGGGAATTACCATAACTATTTATATTATTATTTTGAAAAATCTAACATATATAGCCACAGCCCTATGTTAGATTTTTGTTACGTAAATACGAATGATACTTGACCACAAGGCCAGCAACAAGTCATAGCCGGACTTTTTAATCTAATAGAGTAAATAAAACAGTAACAAAAAATCTACTTAAGGGTAAATAACGACTGTTTAGCCGTTACAAATCAAGCTACTGTTTCGAGTGCACATTGAATGGCAACGGGTATATAATAATTTAAGACCCATTCTTTTTATATAAGTTCCAGCTGTTAGGTTTATTATGTCAACAAGTAAGACCCCTCAAACTCACTCAACTCGATTAGACAAATGGCTGTGGGCTGCTAGATTTTATCGTACTCGCGCTATCGCTAAACAAATGATTGATGGTGGAAAGATTTTTTACAATGGCCAGCGTACTAAGGCAGGAAAAGCAGTATCAATCGGTGATATAATAAAAATTAGGCAAGGGTTTGAAGAAAAAGAAGTCACGGTTATTGCCTTAGCAGATAAACGTAGCGATGCTACTTTTGCGCAAACCTTGTATCAAGAAAGCAAACAAAGCATTGCAACCCGAGAGAAAAACTCCCTAGCACGTAAGCAAGGCATATTACTTAGCCCTGCTAGTGATACTAAACCAGATAAAAAACAACGTAGAAAACTACGTGAATTTAAAGAAAGGATCTAACGACCATGAGCCAATTCAATGTACTAAATCGCTACTTATTCTCCGACGCCCATGCCCGTGGCGAACTCGTACAATTAGATAGCAGCTTTAAAAGTATTATTAAAAACCATAATTACCCTGCCGGTGTTGAAAAATTACTGGGTGAGCTACTTAGTGCGACTTGCCTATTAACCGCAACATTAAAGTTTGAAGGTGATATTACGGTTCAGTTGCAAGGTGATGGCCCAGTCGGTTATATGTCTGTCAGTGGTAACAATAACCAGCAAATGCGTGGCATTGCCAAAATAGCAGAAGAGACATCCGCTGATACACTGCAAGGCTTAATAGGCAAAGGTACCATGATTATCACTATCCGCCCAGAAGTGGGTGAAGCTTATCAAGGCGTTGTCGCTTTAGATAAAGATAATCTTGCTGACTGTTTAGCGCATTACTTTGAAGTTTCAGAACAAATTCCGACTAAAATTTGGTTATTCAGTAACACTGAACAGCAATTAACCGCTGGCGCTTTAATACAACTATTACCTGATGGTGATGGTAGTACTGAAAACAAAGAGAAACAGTTAAGTGATTTTGAGCACTTATGCCAATTGACCAATACCATCAAAAGTGAAGAAGTATTTTCTTTAGAAGCAGAAGCCTTACTTTATCGCTTGTATCATCAAGAAAAGGTAAATATTTTTGATCCTCAACCTGTTACATACTTATGTGGCTGTTCAGCAGATAAATGTTTATCAGCCATTTCTCAAATTGAGCCGAGTGAAATCAAAGCTATATTAGCTGAGCAAGGTAAAATTTCGATGACATGTGATTATTGTATTACCACTTACGACTTTGATGAACTTAGCTTACAAAGTTTCATTTCGAAAGTTAATCATTAATAAAATAGCAATTTTCTCAATAATTCTGCGTTAAAACACCCTGCCTTAATTATCACTTATTCCACATAGTGGTAATTAAGGCTAACAAGACATATCGTTAAATCCCTTTATTTACTTGACCTAAGCACAACAAACCCCATAACGAAGTAATCATCCTTACCACCATTCATGTTGCTTATAGTGAAAACTTTCACATTAAAGCAGTTTTTACTTTCGTTTTGTTCACTATTATTTTAAAATACCCTCAATGAAGACAGCCTGAAAACTTTCAGTACGTCATTCATCACTTATATTACTTAATTAGATATTTGTCATACTTAGGAGTGAACTTGCTATGACCGCCCCAATAAACTCAATTGATTTGTCACAATACGGCATCAACGATGTTAACGAAGTTGTTTATAACCCATCGTATGAGTTACTTTTTAGTGAAGAAACTAAAGATAGCCTTGAAGGCTTTGATAAAGGCGTAGTAACTGAGCTTGGTGCAGTTAATGTAGATACTGGTATATTTACTGGTCGTTCTCCTAAAGATAAATATATTGTTCGTGATGAAGTAACTCGCGATACGGTATGGTGGTCAGATCAAGGTAAAAATGACAACAAAGCGATGACGCCTGAAACATGGGACCATTTAAAAGGTTTAGTAACCACACAACTTTCTGGTCAACGTCTATTTGTTGTTGATACTTATTGTGGTGCTGATGAAGCAACGCGCTTAAAAGTACGTTTCATCACTCAAGTTGCTTGGCAGGCTCATTTTGTTAAGAACATGTTTATTCGTCCTACGGATGCTGAACTGGAAACTTACGAACCTGACTTCGTTGTAATGAATGGTGCTAAAACAGTTAACGACAAATGGCAGGAGCAAGGTTTAAATTCAGAAAACTTTGTTGCTTTCAACTTAACTGAAAAAATTCAATTGATTGGTGGTACTTGGTACGGCGGCGAAATGAAAAAAGGTATGTTCTCAATGATGAACTACTACCTTCCGCTGCAAGGTATTGCTTCAATGCATTGTAGTGCAAACGTTGGCAAAGATGGCGACACTGCAATTTTCTTCGGTTTATCTGGTACGGGTAAAACAACATTATCAACAGACCCTAAACGTCAACTTATTGGTGATGATGAACATGGTTGGGATGATAATGGTGTATTTAACTTTGAAGGTGGTTGTTACGCGAAAACTATCAACCTAAGCAAAGAAAACGAACCTGATATCTACAACGCTATTCGTCGTGACGCTTTATTAGAAAACGTTACCGTTGGTGCTGATGGTAAAATTGATTTTGACGATAACTCAAAAACTGAGAATACTCGTGTTTCTTACCCAATTCACCACATTGACAATATCGTTAAACCAGTTTCTCGTGCCGGCCATGCTAAGAAAGTAATTTTCTTAACTGCTGATGCTTTTGGTGTTTTACCACCCGTTGCTAAGCTTACGCCAGAGCAAACTGAATACTACTTCCTTTCAGGTTTTACTGCTAAATTAGCAGGTACTGAACGTGGTATTACCGAGCCTACTCCTACTTTCTCTAGCTGTTTTGGTGCCGCTTTCTTAAGCTTACACCCTACTCAATATGCTGAAGTTTTACACAAGCGTATGGAAGCAGCAGGCGCTGAAGCTTACCTAGTAAATACAGGTTGGAACGGTACGGGTAAGCGTATTTCAATCAAAGCAACTCGTGCAATTATTGATGCTATCTTAGATGGTTCAATTGATGATGCTGAAACAGAAATCGTGCCATTATTTAACCTAGAAGTTCCTAAGGTTTTAGCGGGTGTTGAAGGTGATATACTTGACCCTCGTAATACTTACGAAGACGTGAATGTTTGGAATGACAAAGCTGAAGATTTAGCTAAACGTTTTGTTAATAACTTTGAAAAATTCACTGATACTGACAACGGTAAAGCGTTAGTTTCTGCTGGTCCTCAGCTTGAAACTGAAGAGTTAAAAGCTGTTAGCTAAACGTATATTCGAATAATAAAAAGCCACAAGTGAGTAATCACTTGTGGCTTTTTTGTCTAATAACTCCAGCGATTGTACAACTCAGCGATTATTTATAGAGCATATAGCCCTACTAATATTCACACTCAATTTACTAGCTGAACGATAGCATGTTAGTTATTTTGACTAAGTTTTACCTAGATATGTAAGGAGGTATTGTTTGAGAGTAATAATTACATTATCACTGAGAATATTAGTTACTTTAACAATAATCAAACCACAGAGCACAAAGCTAGCTAAGCTAGTTTGATTTTTACTGAATATGTTAGGGTCAACCAGTCGTTTAAAACTTAAGAGGTAAACATACCTTAGCTTGCAAACCACCTTCTGGTTTATTTGATAACACCACATTACCACCATGAGTATCAACAATACGCTTGATAATAGCTAAACCTAGGCCACTGCCTTCTGTTCCCCGGGCTGTATCGCCTTGAGTAAAGGGTTGGAATAATCGCTCAATATCCGCTTCAGGAATGCCTGCGCCTCTATCGCTGACAATAAAAAAGGCATAGTTTTTTTCCATGCCAGTAAAAACTTCAATTTCTTCAGTGGTATAACGAATAGCATTCTGTACTAGATTTGCCAATGCCCGTCTAACCGCTACATGCCGTAAAGGTATTTTAATACACTCCCCTTGATGAAAGGTAATTAATCTCTCATTGGGCGTTTCAACGTTCAAAACCTCTTCAACTAAAACATTTAAATCACCTAGCTCTGCTTTGTCTTTTGAGTCATGACGAAGGTAATCAATAAATTGGTCGATAATATTATTCATATCATCAATATCCGTTTCTATGCCTTCTTTTAGAAAAGCATCTTGATCTTGCATCATTTCACTGGCTAATCTGATACGAGTCAAAGGCGTACGTAAATCATGAGAAATACCCGCCATTAATAAATTACGGTCATCTTCGAGCTGCTTAATACCTTTAGACATATGATTAAAGGCTTGCGTTACCGCCATAATCTCTGAAGTACCACTTTCAGTAAGTGGCTCTGGAAAATCTCCTCTGCCAACATCTTCTGCGGCTATTTGTAGAGATTTTAACGGTCTATTAATTTGCCGAACAAAAAGCCAGCCGCCCATAACACTGAGTAAACCAATAACAACCATAAAAAAGATCATAAGGTTAAAGTCATTTTTTTTCATACCATTCAATGGGATTTTCACCCAGAGCATGGGAGCTTGTGGTGCACGTATCCAAACAAGGTATTCATCACCTTGTGAAATACGAACTTCAGCTTTGCCCCCTAGTAATTTTGACATCCTCTCAGAGCGATACGGGTATAAAGTTGAATTAGCTAAACCAAACTTATAAGCATCTTTTTCACGATAAACACCAATACCCGTTTCATTGTGAAAGGCTTTAGCCATTTTAGGGCTCAATTTAGCATCATTAATATCGATAAAAACAACTCGTACTTGTTTAGCCAATAACTGATCTATTTGTTGCAGATTTGGCTCAATAGCATACATTGTAATAGATATGAAATAGACAATTTGATTGATAAATAGTAAAAAACCTATCAATAAAACAGTCTGACCAAACGAACTACGAGGCAATATTTTCATATAACTACTTAACGTGAAAGAATAATAAATGAACAGCTACGCTGGACTGCCGTCAGGTACAAACACGTAACCTAAACCCCAAACAGTTTGCAGGTATCTAGGTTTTGCTGGATCATCTTCAAGCATTCGGCGAAGTCGTGAGACTTGCACGTCAATACTACGCTCTAATGCCGAGTAATCTCTACCACGCGCTAGATTCATCAGTTTATCACGTGACAATGGCTCTCTAGGGTGAGTCACTAATGCTTTAAGTACTGCAAATTCACCACTGGTTAATGGCATGCTGACATCATCTTTTTGCATTTCACGTGTTGCTAAGTTTAAGTTATAGCCACCAAAGCTAATAATATTTTCTTCTAATGCAGGAGCGCCTGGCGCTTCTTGAGTTTTGCGACGTAATACGGCTTTAATGCGGGCAAGTAACTCTCTTGGATTAAAAGGCTTAGGCATATAATCATCAGCGCCTAACTCTAGGCCGATAATACGATCAACCTCATCACCTTTAGCGGTTAACATAACAATAGGAATATTATTTGAATTTTGACGTAAGCGACGGCAAATAGATAAACCATCTTCACCGGGTAACATTAAGTCGAGAACTAATAAATGAAAGTTCTCACGCTCTAGTAAGCGGTCCATTTGTTCGGAGTTAGCCGCACTTCGTACAGTAAAACCTTGTTCTACTAAATAACGCTCTAATAAAGAACGTAAACGCATATCGTCATCTACGACTAAAATTTTAGGTGTTTCTTGAGTCATGGCTGTTTCACCTTGTCCGTATTGTTTATTATTATAAATATATACCCGTACTATAAGGGATATTGCTTACAATAAGAAAGTGGCAAAGGTAAAACTACTCAAGTATTTGTTACAATTTATGTAGTTGCTCAGCTTATTAAGCTATTTAAGATACTGTATGCTCTGCTCAGTCACACACTGAGTAAAACTTTTTTTACGCTCGTCATGTGAAAGCGAGGAAACCGCTTGTTTTACTAATTGCATTTTTTGTTCACGCTCTGCTTTAGGTAAATGAGCAAGTTGATCTTGAAAACAACCAAATAAGCCAAAATTTAAAGCGACCTCCGATTGCATAGTATCTTCACCCAAGCAAGTAGCTAATTTTTCCGCTAGATTATTCTTATCCATCTTATTAATTAAGAAGCTTAGTTGATAGTCGGCCTTGTCTGTCTTCCTTGCTCGATTACAGCTAAAGAACATATCGGCAACCGCAACAACAGGGATCAATTGTTGGTGTTGTTCGCTAAAGCGTTTTTTTAACCACTCGTTATGGGCTTTCTCATTATTATCACTTGAGTCAACTGGAGGGTTCGTTGAAGTAAGCCACCATGCATGGCTTGAAAAAGCGCAGCAAGATAAAATAACCAACAATAAATTTAACCGTATTTTCATATAATTAGACTCTAATCACTCATATTTTTATGAATTTTTCGTAGTGGCTATATTGTGCATCACAGCTAAAACTAAGTATAGTCAACTTATGTATAAAAAATGTAGGATATACCATGCATCATCAGTTGAAGCTTTTGAAAAGTCTGTTGTTAATCACCTTGGTTTTTCTGTGCACTTGTCAGAGTGTCTATGCAAGTAGTGCACTTGATGAATTCGAGCAAGTCATGGAGCAACATAAAGGTAAAATTGTTTATGTTGATTTTTGGGCTTCATGGTGTGTTCCATGCAGAAAGTCATTCCCGTGGATGAATGCCATGCAAGCTAAGCATCAAAAAGACGGCTTAGTCGTGCTGAGCATAAACCTTGACGCACAAGCTGAGCTAGCCGAGAAATTCTTGCAACAAACACCAGCAAACTTTGCCATTATTTACGACGCAAAAGGTAGTTTAGCTAAAAAATTCAAGTTAAAAGGCATGCCCAGTAGTTACTTGTTTAACCGCCAAGGTAAATTGATTAGTGCCCACAACGGTTTCAACGGAGCAAAACAACAAAAGTACCAACAAGAAATAGAAAAAGCGCTAGCCCAATAATACCAATCCATCTAAAGAAGTGACCACTTAGAACGATACGGGCGATAACTGAGCAGTACTTAAGCTTTAATAACAAAATAGTAGCAAGTCGCTAACTTTTGATGTATCTAAAACTTAAACGGCTTCAAGACTTTCAAGGTATAGATACGCCGCCCCCAACAGGGCACTATCTTGTCGGTTACTTTGTTCAATGGTTAAGTTATTAATGACACTTTGATAGGGGAAACTTGATAAATTATCCCAAACAGAATCAATGAATAAATCATAAGAATTAGCTACAGATCCCCCAATAACAATTAGCTGCGGGTCTATCATCATCAGCAAATGACTAACAGCAACCGATAAGTGTAATCCGAATTTATTGAACGCACCAATTGCTTGTTCATCACCAGCACGAGCCTTTTCAGCTAACACAGCGCCGCATTCTTGATAGTTATCTTTAAAGAACTTTCCTGAGCAATAGTCATCTAGATGAGCATCTAAATACTTAACACCACCGACTTCACCGGCACAGCCATTTACCCCCGCATAAAGCTTATTATGTAGAACAATACCTGCACCTAAG
>Ga0209292_1000942_pt1 | contig 36762 bp, 26 predicted proteins | sample GOMGulsemesocosm_2_FD_184634 | JGI IMG/M metagenome (GOLD analysis project Ga0209292, IMG submission 184634) | Methane-oxidizing microbial communities from mesocosms in the Gulf of Mexico - GOM9C Gulf of Mexico (SPAdes) (version 2) | ecosystem: Environmental > Aquatic > Marine > Cold seeps...
AGACAACATTGAAATGCAAGGCACTGTGTTAGACACATTACCTAACACGATGTTCCGCGTGGAATTAGAGAATGGTCATGTTGTGACAGCTCATATTTCTGGAAAAATGCGTAAAAACTACATCCGTATCTTAACGGGTGATAAAGTTACCGTGCAATTAACACCTTATGATCTAACTAAAGGTCGCATCGTATTCCGAGCGCGTTAATTAAATCAGTTAAAACAAATTAATTTGTTTTACATATGAAAAAGCCCATCTTAGATGGGCTTTTTAGTTTCTACTATACAACTGTTTGACTAGTTGATTTCTTCACGCTTTTCTTGCGCTACATAATCAAAAGCTAGCTTATCACCCTTGATAGTCACGTTAACCGTGCCACCTTGTGATAAGGCACCAAATAACAATTCATTTGCCATCGGTTTTTTGAGTTCTTCCTGAATAACTCGCGTCATTGGTCTAGCGCCCATTTTTTTGTCATAGCCTTTAGTAACTAACCACAAGCGTGCTTCTTTACTAACTTCCAAAGCTACGGCTTTATGATCAAGCTGAGCTTGCACTTCAACAATAAACTTATCGACAACTTGCTCAATAATTGACTCATCAAGGCCGTTAAACCACACAATAGAATCAAGGCGATTTCTAAATTCAGGCGAGAAAATACGATTAATTTCTTGCATTGCGTCAGTTGAGTGATCCTGAACTTGGAAACCAATAGATTGACGTTCAGTGTGTGTTACCCCTGCGTTAGTTGTCATCACTACGATAACGTTCCTAAAGTCAGCTTTACGGCCATTATTATCAGTTAAGCTACCATGATCCATAACTTGTAGTAACAGGTTGTAAACATCACTGTGGGCCTTCTCAATCTCATCGAGCAGTACTACACAATGTGGATTTTTTCTAACAGCATCCGTTAGTAAGCCACCTTGATCATATCCGACATAACCAGGGGGCGCCCCAATTAACCGACTAACCGTGTGACTCTCTAGATATTCTGACATATCAAAGCGAATTAGTTCTACGCCTAAACAATTAGCCAGTTGCTTACACACTTCCGTTTTACCCACACCGGTTGCACCAGCAAATAGAAATGAACCAATTGGTTTTTCTTCATTACCTAAGCCTGAACGTGATAAACGAATAGCAGATGTGAGCTTTTCAATCGCTGGATCTTGTCCAAAAACAACCATTTTTAGATTGCGGTCAAGATTTTTTAGTAATGTTATATCTGATGATGAAACTGATTGCTCAGGAATACGCGCCATTTTTGCAATAATAGTTTCGATTTCTGCCACATCAATTACGTTGTCATCATCTTCACTGCGCGTCATTGCATGGCGTGCACCCGCTTCATCCATTACATCAATGGCTTTATCCGGCAGGAAACGTTCCAAAATATATTTATCTGATAACTTAGCCGCCGCTTTCATGGCCGCTCTTGTATATGAAACATTATGATGTTTCTCATAACAGTTCTTCAGCCCCATCAATATTTCAGTTGTATCTTCAATAGATGGTTCAACGACATCAATTTTTTGAAAGCGTCGCGCCAAGGCACGGTCTTTTTCAAATATACCGCTAAACTCTTGATACGTTGTTGAACCTATACAACGTAATTTACCATTAGATAATAAAGGTTTAAGCAAGTTTGACGCATCAAGCATGCCGCCAGACGCAGCGCCAGCACCAATGATCGTATGTATTTCATCAATGAATAAGATAGCATCTGCTTTTTGCTCAAATTCTTTAAGAACCGATTTAAAACGCTTTTCGAAATCACCACGGTATTTTGTTCCAGCGAGAATGGCGCCCATATCGAGTGAATAAATGACATGGTCCTTAATCACTTGCGGCACATCGTCGTTGATGATTCTTAATGCTAAGCCTTCGGCGATAGCTGTTTTACCTACACCAGCCTCTCCAACCAACAGTGGGTTGTTTTTTCTTCTGCGTGATAAAACCTGCACGGTTCTTTCCACTTCACTAGCACGGCCAATTAACGGATCGATTTCACCAGCGGCCGCCGTTTCGTTGAGGTTAGTGGCATACTTAGTTAACGCATTTTCCTTGCTTTGCTCTTCACTGGCTTCACTTTGCTCTATTCCCGGCAAAGGCTCACAATCATCATCTTTTGATACACCGTGAGAAATATAGTTAACAACATCCAATCGTGAAACATCAGATTTTTTAAGTAAGTATGTCGCTTGTGATTCTTGCTCACTAAAAATAGCAACTAATACATTAGCGCCGTTAACTTCATTATTTCCTGATGACTGCACATGAAAGACAGCGCGCTGCAGAACACGTTGAAAGCCTAAAGTGGGCTGTGTCTCACGCTCTGTATCATCAAGGGGTAATAATGGAGTGGTTTCTTCGATAAATGAGACAAGCTCCTGCTTAAGAATGGTCAAGTTTGTACCACAAGCATTGAGCGCGTCTTTTGCAGATTCGTTGTCGATGAGTGCTAATAATAAATGCTCTACTGTCATAAACTCATGACGTTTTGTGCGAGCATCTCTAAAGGCATTATTAAGCGTTAACTCTAATGATTTATTTAACATAACTTTCCCCTTAAAATAAAGTTACTGTTGCCAGCAATTATACTTCTTCTAACGTACATAATAATGGGTGACCATTTTCACGTGAACAGTCATTAACTTGCTGAACCTTAGTTTCTGCTACATCTGCACTATATGTACCACATGTGGCTTTACCTTGCTCATGTATTGTCATCATTATTTGAAACGCTGTCTCATCCGTTTTTGAAAAAAAGACTCTGAGTACCTCAGTAACAAAGTCCATCGGCGTATAATCATCATTAATCAGGACCACTTTGTACAAAGACGGCGGTCGTAATGCTTGTTTTTGAGTGTCTTTTTCGAGCACCAATTCACTATCACCTAATTCACTCATATTTTAATTTTAGACTCTTTTATAATAAATGTGGAAAAATCAAAGAGATTTTAGCAAAAAATACTAATTATCGCTTGACTGAAATTTGATTTTGTTTAACTATTTTAGTATTAAATTCGTATTAATATCCAAACTTAAATTATTTTATATGAAATTATTTTTTATTTAGGCGATGGATCTCCAATAAATCACAAGGAATTGAATGATGGCGACAGGCACAGTTAAATGGTTTAATAATGCAAAAGGTTTTGGTTTTATTTGTCCGGATAGTGGTGGTGAAGATATTTTTGCTCATTACTCTGTCATCGAAATGGATGGATACCGCACATTAAAAGCCGGACAAGAAGTTCAATATGAACTGCAAAGTGGCCCCAAAGGCGCTCATGCAGAAAAGATAAGTCCCTTAGAGCCGCAATTAGCTAATTAGTTAGTACAATGCGTTCACATCGTTTAGGGCTGTTGCTACAATAGCCCTATTACACTCTTTTGAAACAATCTCATGAATAATTCTCGCCAACGTCTTTCGATAAAACGAGCACCAAAAACAGACAGGCCCACTAACAACCAAAAACGCCATTCGGTAAAACGTAACTCCTCCCCTCAAAAAATTGTCTTATTTAATAAACCATTTGATGTGCTTTGTCAGTTCAGCCACGGTGAAGGTCGCAAAACACTGGCCGATTATGTGACTGAAAAAGAAGTTTATGCCGCAGGACGTTTAGACCGAGACAGCGAGGGTTTATTAGTATTAACCAATGATGGCAAGTTACAAGCTCAAATAACGGAACCTGAACACAAAACAGAGAAAACGTATTGGGCACAAGTGGAGGGAATTCCCTCAGCCGAAGCGGTTCAAGCATTATGTGAAGGTGTCGAGCTAAAAGATGGTGTTACTAGACCAGCCGACGTAAAAATAATTGATGAACCTTCAATGTTATGGCAGCGTACCCCGCCGATTAGAGAACGTAAAGATATCCCAACATCTTGGTTAGAAATTACCATTAAAGAAGGTCGTAATCGTCAAGTTAGGCGTATGACGGCACATATTGGCCATCCGACTCTGCGATTAATTCGTTATAAAATTGGCCAATGGACACTCGACGGCCTTGCAAATGGTCAATGGGAAAAAATAAAAGGCTAAATGATTTCTTTGCTCTAGCGAACTAAAAGGGATTAGCTAGGGACACAACATATTTCTATAATCGGTCTAACATATCCTTTTTTCAACTACCCATAGCGCAATGGTTATGTTAGAATTTGCGCCCGAAAAATGCCAATCATTTGTTAATCTCATCACATAAAAATAGGCGATGAGGATTATTAAGTGATTAACTTCACAAAGTACAGGGTTTCAATGTTAGACAACGCCAGCAAAAAAGTAATTGTCGGAATTTCCGGCGGTGTAGATTCTTCCGTATCAGCTTACCTGCTTAAACAGCAAGGGTATCAAGTCGAAGGCTTGTTTATGAAAAACTGGGAAGAAGACGATACTGATGAATATTGCTCAGCAGCGGACGATTTGCGCGATGCACAAGCTGTATGTGATAAATTAGACATTCCACTTCACAGTATAAACTTTGCAGCAGAGTATTGGGATAACGTATTCGAATACTTTCTTGCTGAATATAAAGCTGGTCGAACACCAAACCCTGACATCATTTGTAATAAAGAAATTAAATTCAAAGCGTTCTTAGAATTTGCTGCCGAAGCCTTAGAAGCTGATTACATTGCAACAGGTCACTATGTGCGCCGTCGTGAAGTCGATGGTCAATGGCAGTTATTACGTGGCCTAGATAATAATAAAGACCAGAGTTATTTCTTATATACCTTGGGCAGTGAACACGTTGCGCAAACGTTGTTCCCAGTAGGTGAGCTAGAAAAACCCGAAGTACGTGAAATTGCATTGGCACAAAATTTAGTCACTCATGACAAAAAAGATTCAACTGGTATTTGTTTTATTGGCGAACGTAAGTTCAAAGATTTCCTGGCGAAATACCTGCCTGCACAACCTGGCAAAATTGAGACCTGTGAAGGTGAAGTCATTGGCAAACATGACGGTTTAATGTACCACACACTTGGCCAGCGTAAAGGATTGCAAATCGGTGGTTTAACCAATCATGGTGAAGCACCTTGGTATGTTGTTGATAAAGATTTAGAGCGTAATGTGTTAGTTGTTGGGCAAGGCAGTGATCACCCTCGCCTTTTCTCTAACGGTTTATTAGCCAGCCAAACTCATTGGACTGACCGTCAAGGGCCACAGAAAATTACTAAAATGACCGTAAAAACACGTTACCGTCAAACTGATATTCCTTGTACTTTATACCCTGCAGGACCGGATCAGGTTCGTGTTATTTTTGATGAGCCTCAAAGCTCTGTAACTCCAGGGCAATCAGCGGTGTTTTACCTCGATGAAGTTTGTTTAGGCGGCGCAATTATCGATGAAGTCATCAGGGATTAACGTGAATCTAACTCCTTTAGACAATCAAGTTATCGCTTTTTCAGCATTAAGCCAATGCGCTAAGTTAGCCCATGATATCGCGCGTACAGGTCTTGTAGATAGTGAACAATGGCGTGTGTGCATCGATAGTCTATTATGCACCACCCCTGAATCAATTAATGATGTTTATCAGCCATTATCAGCACTTCAAACTGGCATGGATACATTGATCAAGCAGTTATCTGATAGTGGTGAAGGTCGCAGTGTTGAAATAACAAAATACTTGGCTGGTTTAGTTTCGCTGAGCCGCAAGTTAATACGCTCTGACAATTCACTGTCAATGATGAGCCAGCGTATGGACCAAGTGAAACGTCAACTACATCATTTTACAACAAATGATGAAGCTGTTATCGCCAACTTAGCCAGCATTTATACAGATATAGTGAGCCCGCTTGGTGCAAAAATCCATATTTCTGGAACCCCAACACATTTGCAGCAACCGCTCAATCAGAAAAAAATTAGAGCATTATTATTAGCCGGCGTGCGCGCTGCGATCTTATGGCAACAGATGGGAGGCAAACGCCGTCATCTATTTTTTAGCCGAAAAGACTATGTTAATAGTGCCAAACAACAATTAACCCAATTTTAATCACCCTATTGAGGAAATATTCATGGAACTTTCTGCCCTAACTGCAGTGTCTCCAGTTGATGGTCGTTACGGAAGTAAGACTAAAGAACTGCGTGCAATTTTTAGCGAATTTGGTTTAACAAAATTTCGCGTAGAAGTTGAAGTTCGTTGGTTACAAAAATTAGCAGCTACCCCTGCTATTACTGAAGTTCCAGCATTTAGTGATGAAGCAAATGCCTTTCTAGATGCCATCGTTGTTAACTTTGATGAGTCACATGCTGCACGTTGTAAAGCGATTGAGCGCACGACAAATCATGATGTTAAGGCGGTTGAATACTTCCTAAAAGAGCAAGTTGCTGATAATGCTGAATTACATGCCGTTAATGAATTTATTCATTTTGCTTGTACGTCTGAAGATATCAATAACTTATCTCACGCATTAATGTTACGTGCTGGTGTGAATGACGTTATTTTACCTTACGCTGACCAATTGCTTACTGAACTTAAAACACAAGCAATAGAATATAAAGATGCGCCTCTATTATCTAGAACCCACGGCCAGCCAGCTTCGCCATCAACTATGGGTAAAGAGTTTGCTAACGTTCATCAGCGTTTGGTTCGCCAAGTTTCTCAAATCAAGCAAGTTGAGTTTCTAGGTAAAATTAATGGCGCTGTGGGTAACTACAATGCTCACCTAAGTGCTTACCCTGAAGTTGATTGGCATACATTTTCACAAGAATTTGTAACGTCACTTGGCTTAACGTGGAATGCCTTCACTACTCAAATTGAACCACATGATTACATTGCTGAATTATTTGATGCAATTTGTCGATTCAACACTATCTTATTAGACTTTGATCGTGATGTTTGGGGTTACATTTGTTTGGGTCATTTCAAGCAAAAAACCATCGCTGGTGAAATTGGTTCATCAACAATGCCGCACAAAGTTAATCCAATAGATTTTGAAAACTCTGAAGGTAACCTTGGTTTAGGTAACGCTATCATGGGGCATTTGGCGCAAAAGCTACCTGTTTCTCGCTGGCAACGTGATTTAACTGACTCTACGGTTTTACGTAATCTAGGTGTTGGTCTTGCACATTCAGTAATTGCTTATCAGTCGACGCTTAAAGGCATGAGCAAATTAGAGCTTAACAGAGAAGCTTTACTTGCTGATTTAGACAAAAACTGGGAAGTATTAGCAGAACCAGTACAAACGGTAATGCGTCGTTACGCTATCGAGCAGCCATATGAAAAACTTAAAGAATTAACACGTGGTAAACGTATTAATAGCAATGATTTAAGTGTATTCATCGATAAGCTTGAGCTACCAGACACGGTTAAAACACAATTAAAAGCTATGACACCAGCCAACTACATTGGTCGTGCTATCGCTTTCGTAGATGAAATCGCGTAATCGATTTTAATCTGTGATTAAAAGGTCATGTATTTTATTAAAATGCATGGCCTTTTGTCATTATATTAAGCCAAATTTTTATCGTTCATTACTAGTTTCAGCCTTTGGCCCCAGTTAGATACTTCCTTTCCTTTATCTATTGTTTTTATATTAATAACCTATTCAACAGTTATAACTGCAATAACTTTTAGTGTTTTAAACAAGACGCAGATACAATACCCCTTATTAAAGCGCCTACCCTTGTATGGCACATTCTATTTCACCCTCTTCAATCGAGAACACTATGTATAGCGTCAATTTAAACAACCTTACTCGTCAGCAATTTCTTGAGCAATACTGGCAAAAAAAGCCGCTATTAATAAGACAAGGCTTAGCAAACTTTGAAGATCCCATCACCGCCGACGAATTAGCAGGTCTAGCGATGGAAGAGCAAATAGAATCGCGTTTAGTGTCTCAAAAAGATGGCCAGTGGCAAGCGCAGCACGGTCCTTTTGAAGACTATGACCATTTAGGTGAAAGTCATTGGTCGCTATTAATTCAAGGCGTTGACCATTGGGACGAGAATGTTGATGCATTATTAACGCAATTTAGATTCTTGCCTAACTGGCGTATTGACGACGTTATGGTGAGCTTTGCAACCCCCGGCGGCGGCGTTGGTCCCCATGTAGACAACTATGATGTATTTATAATACAAGGTAGCGGTAAACGTCATTGGCAAGTTGGCAGTAATGAAGAATTAAAAGAAGTTATCGCCGATCAGGCTTTACTACATGTAGAAGCCTTTGAGCCTATCATTGATGTGGAGTTAAATCCTGGTGATATCCTCTATATTCCCCCAGGTTTCCCTCATCAGGGCATAGCTATTGAGCCATCGATGAGCTTTTCAGTAGGCTACCGTACCTGTGCTAAGTCTCATTTGTTTAGTGGATTGGCCGACTACCTCATCGATAACCAGCTTGGTAAAGACATGGTTGTCGACCCACAACGTGACGCTACGCAGACCCCTGGTCTGATCGATGACAATGATTTCGATAATCTTACTCAAAGTTTGCATGAAATGCTTGATGACCAAGCAATGCTTACCGATTTTTACGGCAAGTATCTTTCAAGCGCCAAACATGAGTTGGCAATTGATGATGAACAAGAACCGTTTGAGTCTCAAGATATATTAGACATTTTAACCAGTCAGCCCCTGCTCCGTTTAGGTGGATTACGCTGCATGTATTTCGATAAACCTTGGGCGCTAGACGACCTTTATATTAACGGCGAAAAATATACACTGACCTCGTTGAGCCCTGCACTTCGATTGTTAGCCGATACCAATATATTGACTCAATCACAACTCGCTCCATGGTTAAATGAGCCTGAGTTCATTGCTTTGTTAACGCAATTAGTTAATGCCGGTTATTGGTATTTTAACGAGAGTGACTAGCACGATTGTAGTGACTATCAATTTATCTTTACACCTAGCAAAATAACTTTTGCAACAAAGGGCTAGTACCACCTAACACTGGGTGGTATGTTGCCAGCATAAAAATAAATATAGCCTTACTCAAGCTATTGTTACTTAGTATATTTGGAGAGTTAACCGTGTCTGTTTTTAATTTACCTTCGTTTGATAATCATGAGCATGTTGCATTCTTTAGTGATGAAGAAAGTGGTCTTAAATCAATTGTCGCCATTCATGATACGACTATGGGCCCGGCTGTTGGCGGGTGTAGAATGTGGAATTACGCCAGTGAAGAAGAAGCTATTACGGACGTATTGCGCTTATCAAAAGGCATGACTTATAAGAACTCAGTGGCAGGTTTAGCCATGGGCGGTGGTAAGTCGGTCATCATTGGTGATGCAAAAACAGACAAATCACCTGAATTGTTTCGCGCTTTTGGCCGCAGTATTCACAGTCTTGGTGGACGTTATTATAGTGCTGAAGATGTTGGTATTAATACCCAAGATATTATGATTGCGCATCAAGAAACGCCATACATGGCTGGTCTTGAAGGGAAAAGTGGTGACCCATCACCATTTACTGCGCTTGGCACCTATTTAGGTATTAAAGCCGCTGTCAAACACCAACTCAATAAAGATTCAGTAAAGGGCTTACGAGTTGCTATTCAAGGCTTAGGGCATGTTGGCTATCACCTTTGTCGTCACTTACATGACGCTGGTGCAAAGTTAATCGTAACAGATTTAAATCAAGAAGCACTGGCTCGGGTTGCTCATGAATTTAATGCCACCATCGTTGGACTTAATGATATTTATCATCAAGATGTTGATATTTATGCGCCTTGTGCACTTGGCGCTACAATTAATGACCAAACAATAGATATGATTAACGCGAGCATTGTCGCTGGTTGTGCCAATAATCAACTGGCAGAAACGCACCATGGTGACTTATTGCGCAATCGCGGCATTCTATATGCTCCTGATTATGTTATTAACGCAGGCGGCATCATTAACGTCTCATTTGATGATAATTACGACAAAGATAAATCAACAGCGCAAGTTGAGCGCATTTATCATACCTTGTTGAGTATCTTCGAGCAGGCCGATAGTCAATCATGTCAAACCAGTCTTATCGCTGATGATTTAGCGCGTGATATTATTGCGACCAAAAAATCCCAAATGAGCGTGCTTTAAATCAATCCTTAATCAATTGTTTATTGTCTAATGTCCTCAGATTCCATATAGTTATTATATGGGATCCTATTAAAGACAGTTATGGACAATAAACGATTAGCTCAATTTAGTCATATACCAAGTCACCAACTCGACAGTTTCAATTACGTATCTACTCCTATGTGGATTTACGACGTTGAGAGTTATAATATTTGTTGGGCCAACAACAGCGCATTCATATTATGGAATGACACCAGTGACGATCCCTTACTGCAACGCGATCTTTCCATCGATATGTCCCAAGTCATTGAGCGAAGCATTAAACAAATTGCCGCGGAAAGTCGTGAGCAAATCCGTAATAGTTGGTGGACCCTTTATCCCAAAGGTATTCCTAAACAGGTCTATATTCGTTTCTCTAACATTTCCAATAGCACCGATAACAACCTGCTATTATGTGAAGCTGTCATCAACCGTGATGAAGTAGAAAGAGACACTACCTTTTCACTGGATAATACCATTCAATCACTGTTTGATATTAATGGAACATTGTTAAGTGGCAATTTAAAATTCTCCGAAAATTATGACAGTCAAAGCATTGACCTTGGTGAATTAATCGAGATGGAATTAGAAGAACTACAAGCTAGTTTTTCAGATAACACCATGATTGACTTTGAGCGCCAAACCATTAATCAAGGCGTTATGGCTTGGTACAACTTTCAAATAAAGAAATTATTACCTGAACAGCATTTCTTAGTCAGCCAAGAAAATATTACGCCGAGAAAACTAAAAGAACAAACCTATAAACACCTTGCTTATCATGACCAATTAACAGGTTTGTTAAATCGTTATGGCTTTAATGATTATTTGGTAGAGCGGTGTAGTAGCGACGAGCCATTTCATTTATTCCTAGTTGACCTAGACGCCTTTAAATTAGTGAACAATAACCTAGGGCATAGTGCGGGTGATGAAGTATTAGTCGAAATAGCACGTCGATTTGTAATGTATTTGCCTAATAGCTACCAACCTTGCCGTTTTGGTGGTGACGAATTTATTGTTGTTGTGCCTCAACGTCAAGATAGTCAGTCTGTTGATGCCATCAGTCAAATGATCCTCGATATAGTGGCCCAGCCCATTGAAAAGATGGACAGTATTCAAATGACGGCTAGTATTGGCGCGGCTAATTATCCCAGTGATGCCAAAGATCCCAGCGCATTAATTATGTATGCCGATACTGCAATGTATAAAGCCAAAGAGAGAGGCTCTAAAAGTTATTGCAGTTTTGCCCAGCAAATGAGTTTAGATATACAGCGGCGCTCGGCCATTCAACAAGGCTTGAAACAAGCGCTCGATTTTAAAGAGCTTGTTCCCCTATATCAGCCAATCGTTAATATGAAGACTAATACCCTTGTTGGTATGGAGGCTTTACTGAGTTGGGACAGCCCTACATTAGGACGAGTGCCGCCGCAAGAGTTCGTCGAAGAAGCAGAACGCTCAGGCATGATGAATGAAATAGGCCAATGGATACTTCGTAGTGCCTGTGAGCAATGTCTTCTCTGGCAACAACGCACGCAAAAAAAGCTAACACTGTCTGTTAATGTGTCAGCGATACAGCTCAATGATAACTTTATCAACATGCTCGATGATGTCATACAAGCAACCGGCTTTCCCGCTAGCAGCCTTACACTAGAGCTAACAGAGTCAATATTTTTACTGAACATTAAGCAAGTAATAAAACGTCTTAAAGCAATCAGTGAAAGCGGCGTATCTGTATGTATCGATGATTTTGGAACCGGATACTCTTCTTTATCCTATATTCACAAGTTGCCCATTGATGCGTTAAAAATTGATCGCTCATTCATTAGTGACATTGATGGCAGTGACGTAGTCATTGAAGCTACAATCGCTATGGCAAGCAAACTAGGTTTAAAAGTAGTGGCAGAAGGCATTGAAAACCAGCACCAACGTGAAATGATGCTGCGTTATCCTGATTTACTCGCACAAGGTTTTTATTACAGCCGCCCTGTTAATGGTCATGATTTTGAAAAACTATCTCTATTCAAAAATTTACTAGCAAAAGGCGAAAACGATAACATTATTGGATTTTAAACGCATTTTAGAGGCGTTATTTAAAATGTACCTAAGCATTGTCGATATGAATGGCTATCTAACCACAACTGGTTGTTAACATCGCCGCCCTGTTGCAGGGCAATATCAATTAAATCGTATAGCACTGCACGGTTAATCAATGCTTCTAAGCCACGTTTTAATAACAAATGTGGTTTATTGTCGCTTCCTTGAAACTCTAATTCATATTCTTTGGATAAAGGAATCTCATCACCTATATTAGTGATTAAATATATATTTTGAGCACCACTATCGAGTGTCTCAATGCGGTAATCAACAACAATATAAGGCGTGTGTTCAACTTCAATTTCAATTTTTTCGACGGGGGTTTTTAAATAGTATTTATCACCCTCTTTGCACAATACTTTACTGAATAATAAAACTAATTTATGACGCTTAATTTCACTGCCTTCATGCCACCATTGTCCGTTAGCTTTTATCGTTAGATTCATGGTGCCGCAACTCTTTGGATGCCATGAATCTAATGGATAAGCGTCAAACGACAACCCTTGGGATTTATCGTCTGGGAATAGCTCTGTCAGTTTTGATAGATCATTAAATGACATAACTTTCCTTTATTAATCATTAACTAATAAGTTGGCTAACACCTGTACAGGATGCAAGGGCTTAAAACCATCCATGCGCTTAACTTGACTACGACACGAATACCCTGTTGCCAGCACTTGCTTAGACTGTAATTTGTTTACTTTGTTTTGCCAACTTAGTCCATAAAGTGCTTTCGAGTTATCAATATTTTTAGACTCATGACCATAAGTACCAGCCATGCCGCAGCAACCAACCTCTTGAGAAGTTAGTTTAAGACCAACATGTGTAAATATCTTTATCCAATCTTGATGAGTTGAAACGATAGCTGTCTTTTCACTACAGTGAGCAAACAACTGATATTCGACCTCGTTAGATACCGACTTGCTTGTTATTTCACTGAGTTTAGGTGATAACCATTCTTGAAATAGCATCACGTTAAATTCACCACGCTTGTCACCTAAGACTTGGTAATATTCATCGCGATAACAAAGTACTAATGAGGGATCAACGCCTACTAATGGAATATTTAGCTTTGTTAATTGATTAAAAAAATCACTCGCGTTTTGCGCCATTGTTGAAAATTTTGATAAAAATCCTTTTACATGCGCAGGCTTTCCGTTGGGTTTAAAGGGCAGCAACATGGGCGTAAACCCTAACTTCTCAACCGCATTCATTAACCCCTCAACCACATCCGCATCATAAAAACTTGTAAATGGGTCTTGCACTACCAGCACCATCTTTTGCTGCTGAGCCCGGGACATTTCAGTTAAAACATTAAGATCAAAATCGTTATACCGTGGCTGTTTTTTAAGACGAGATTGCAGTGTCGGCACTGATAACGCAGGGCTGTCCACCATGCCAATGGCTTTTTTAAGCACAAAACTACTGACTGGATTAGTCATTGCCACATTGGCTAATCGCGGGAATTTAGCCAGTAATACACTCGTTGTCTCAACATTTGCCACAACATGATCACTTAGTGGTCTTAAATATCGTTGATGATACAAATTAATGAAACGACTTCTAAAACCTGGCACATCAACCTTTATGGGGCATTGGCTAGCACAGGCTTTACATGCCAAACAGCCCTTCATTGTATCCATGACTTCATGAGAAAAATCGTATTGACCTTGATGCTTGAACCAGGTGTTTTTTATACGGCTAAATACCGATGCACTGCAATCGGCCTTTTCAAGGACCACAGGATCGATGCCTTGGTTACTTAACAACCGTAACCATTCTCGCACCATGGTAGCTCGCCCTTTAGGCGAATGACGGCGATCTCTAGTTACTTTACTCGATGGACACATAGGTGAATCAACATCAAAATTAAAGCATTGTCCATTCCCATTACAGCTCATGGCTGGCATAAAGTCTTCTCGTACTGATATGGGAATTTGACGGTCAAAAGTACCGCGCTTAATGTCACTTACCTTAACTAAATGATGGTCACCAGTGATGGGTGTACAGATCTTGCCAGGGTTTAAGCGATTGTCCGGATCAAATATGCCTTTAATAACCCGTAATTGTTCGAATAATTGTTCACCAAAGAATTCTGGCCCATATTCACTACGGTAACCTTTCCCATGCTCTCCCCACATTAAGCCGCCATACTTTGCAGTTAACGCAACAACCTGTTCAGATATTTCAACCAATTTAATTTCTTGAGATTCATCACACATATCCATGGCCGGTCTAACATGCAAAACGCCAGCATCAACATGGCCAAACATACCGTAGTGTAATTGATGAGAATCAAGTAGCGCTCGAAATTCAACAATAAAGTCAGCTAATTTCTCTGGAGGCACCGCTGTGTCCTCAGCAAAGGCAATAGGTTTAGTAAAACCTTTAGTCGCCCCTAACAAACCTACTGACTTCTTGCGCATGGCATAAATTCGGTTAATTTCATGTAATTCATTACACACTTGATAACCTAAAATGCCGCCTCGCTGCTCAGTAATATCGCTATCTAGACGCTGACGTAATAAAAGCAATTGCGCTTGTTGCTCATCATGATCATTACTGGCAAATTCCACCATATTTAAGCCATCGGTGATTTTGTCTTTACGCTCAGGGATTAAGTCACGAACCGTATCCCACACTATATCTTGTTTCGCTAACCCCAAGACTTTACTGTCAACAGTTTCAACAGAGGTTGCATTAGCCTTAACAAGGTTAGGTGCATCCCTTAACGCTGAATCAAAGCTATCATAAATAATATTTACTAAAGTTCGAAGCCGAGGTATCGGTGTTAAATTAAGCTTAGCCTCAGTAATAAATGCCAATGAACCTTCTGACCCGGTTAAAATACGGCTTAAGTTAAATTCAGTGAGTTCATCATTAAATACATGTTCTAAATCATAACCCGTTAAAAAACGATTGAGTCGTGGAAACTTTTCCAAAATAAGTGCACGATTATCATGACAGATATCAGCAACTTGCTTAATCAAAGAGGATTGACGTGCATCACCACCTTGGCGCGCCGATGACGCAGACTGTGTCTTAGTTTTAAGCACATCACCGCTCATCAAGACACTGGTTAGCTCTAAAACATGATCGGATGTTTTACCGTACACCAATGAACCCTGCCCTGACGCGTCGGTATTTATCATACCGCCAAGCGTTGCTCGGTTAGACGTTGATAAATCGGGGGAAAAGAAAAATCCAAAGGGCTTAAGATATTTATTTAATTGATCTTTGACGACACCAGTTTGAACACGAACCCAGCCTTCTTGCTCGTTGATTTCAAGGATGTTATTCATATGACGAGAAAGGTCTACAATGATACCGTTATTTAACGATTGACCATTGGTGCCAGTGCCGCCGCCACGGGCGCTAAAGGTGATTGTATTAAATTCAGTTTCGTTAGCTAATTGAGTAACAATCTTTAGGTCACCGGTAGACTTTGGGAAAACTACCCCTTGCGGCAAGTTTTGATAAATACTGTTGTCTGTTGAAACCGCTAACCTAGCACCATAATCTTGCTCAATATCACCACTAAAACCAGACTTGGACAATGCATTTAAGAATGCGACATAGTTAGGTGCAATTAATTGGTCAACGCTTAATTTAGGTAACATAGATAAGATAGGTTCAAATAACGAATAAAATGTAGCATGAATATACCACGAAGCACTCGCCTATACAGCGATATACTGCAACTTTTTTATCGAATTTTCACAGGTAGAGCGTAAAGGACGACAGCTAGAGCAAACATACTAACGCATTGGAGTTAGACACCAATTTCAGGCATAATGTGAAAAAATACAGGAGAATTTATATGTTACGACTAATTTTAGCGTTATTAATACCATGGTTACAGTTTTTTACGATTGGCAAGCCACTCTCTGGCATCATTTGTTTAATCTTACAACTGACTCTAATCGGCTGGCCAATTGCAGCTATTTGGTCAGTATTTGCATTGAGTCAATACAAAACAGACCAAAAAATTAAAGCAGCTATGCGCGACTAAGTTGCGCACAGCCAAAATAATGCTTTACGGCAGTACATGATAGCGATAGTGATAAACCTTTAAGCCTTTATCACTATCAATTTCTTTAAATACATCTGGGTTTTTTATCACTTGGATAAACTCACACGATGGTGCATGTTCCAGCATCATTTTCGATACAAATTCTTGATCTAAATCCGGTGAATTTAAACACACCAATAAATCGGCTTTATCACTCGCAAGTTGCTCAACTCGTTTTATCAAACGCTGATAATCTTTTTCTGCTGTAAAACTACCTACTTGATTCGTTGGCGGATCAAAAATGATGGTTTCATAAGTCCCATAACGTTTCAATTTCCCCCATGATTTAAATATATCGTGTCGAAAGAACTTCACTCTTTCAGTCGCAATATCATTAATTTTGTGGTTAATTTTCCCCAACTTGAGCGCCCCATGGCTCATGTCTATATTTATTACCTGTTTTGCGCCACCAGCTAGTGCCGCTAATGAAAATGAACAGGTGTAACTAAAAAGATTTAACACGTTACGGCCCTGTGCGTGGGTTTTCATCCATGACCGTCCGTTAGCCATATCTAAAAACAATCCATTGTTTTGTCCATCAAGTAGCTTAACCTGATAGGTAACACCAGATTCAGTAACATGGTGTGGCTGTGGTAATTCACCGCTAATAACTTCCACAGGCGCACCTTGTAAATATCGGCGTTGAATCAATATTGCACCTGAAAAGTCAGGATAAGCACCAGTTACAGACTCAATTAATGCCTCGGTGAAAGCGTCATCATAAACAGAGAATAAGGTAATAAATATGGCTGGAGAAAACCAATCGATCGTTACTTGTTCAAACCCCTCATAACATTTACCTCGTCCATGAAAAAGACGACAGGCATCTGCGCCCAGTTTCTGCTGCGCTAAATGTTCAACTAGTGTGTTCATAACGATTATCTAATAATAGAAAAGACGCTGATTATAGCCTTGTACAGGGTAATGTTTAAGTGTTAATTATGACCATTGCTCAAATTGATATGGCTGATCTAAACGCAATTACATGCGTATCCATAATCATATGGATAGATTTGCAAGCAGTCCACTGGACATAAAGCGCTTGCGATGTCAGGCTAATAATAATTGATTAAAAGTGATGGGAAGCATTAATGAAAAGGATCGTGCTCGTTGCAGTGTTATTTTTTAGCCTACTTTTTAGTAGTCATTACTTATTCGCCTTTGAAGATAAAGCATCATTAAATAAAATTCATATCACTCTAGTCTCACCAAACACTAACGATCAAGATTTTTGGGGCGATGTACATAACTTCGCACGAGCAAGCGCCCGTTCTCTAGATATCAAATTCAACGTGCTCTATAACGCTTCTCATCATGGCATTACGTATGTTGAGCAAATAGAACAGCTTCTTAGCGCTACAAACAAACCTGATGCCATTATTGCAGTGTCTTATCGACAGCAAACCCAAAAAATCATGAGATTGTCCCAAAAATATAATGTGCCAGTATTTATGATTAACAATGAATTGCCACAAGAAACAAAAGACAAAATTGGCTTACCCCGCACCACATATAAAACATATTTAGGGCATATATCGGCCAATGATTATGTATTGAGCGAGCAACTGTCGACATTTTTGATCAACAAAGCTAAACAGGCCCACCCCAATCAAATAATTAATGTTGTGGGTATCAGCGGCTCAAGAGCCGCCCCTGAAACTTATAATCGTAATTTGGCACTCAGCGATGTTGTTACAAGAGATGCATCATCAAAGCTATATCAAATTTTGCATGCCGACTGGCTAGCAGCTACAGCGTCTCGTCAAGCCAGTGCTGTTTTTAAACGCTATAAGGATATCAATGTGATGTGGTATGCGAGTGACCACATGGCCTTAAGTGCCAACAGAACCTTAACTCAGCAGCACGAAAGAGAAGTTGTTAGTGGTGGATTTGACTGGACTAAACAAGCGATTATCGCTATTAAAGAAGGTCATTTAGACGCTTCGGTAGGTGGCCATTTCACCGACGGCGGATTCGCACTTGTTCTTTTGTACGATTATTTTAATGGTAAAGACTTTTCGCACGTCTACCCATTGTTAACCTATTCATCGGGCGGCGTCATACATCAGGGGAACGTTGATCAATATTATCAGCTGTTAACTAAAAAGAAGTGGTCATCTATTGATTTCAAGAAATATTCACGGGTGCATAACCCTAATTTGTTGACCTATGATTTTTCAATTCAAAGCTTGCTTGAGCATTAATATGACTAGTCGTAATACAACGCCACAAGCAAACCTCACAGAAAATATTTAAACAACAGATTTTGCAGATTCTCTACGTTTTACAAATAATCGACTGTGAGCAAACCACGCTCCAAAACTCACCATCACAAGCCCAGAGATCAGCGCATAGTTTGACGGTTCATCAAAAATAAAGATCGCACTTACACCGGAAATTAACGGCACAATAGCCATCATGGAACCCATGGATGAGGGACCAATATATTGTACTGCTTTAACATAAAAGACAATTTGAACTATGGTTGCCAAAAAACCTTGATAAACGGCTTGGGTAGCAATCACCGGCCACAAATCAAAACTCAGCGCTTTGGGTGCAAAGACAATATATAACGGCAGATAAATAAGACAGGTAACGACAGCCAAACTAATGGTCACTTCCCAGGGTGAAATATTCCAACGTTTTATTAGTACTGAAAACAATGAAAAACATAGCGCACCAGCAACGAAATATACATGCCCTATCCCTAATAAATTCCCTTGTATCAAAGGTAACAACAACAAGGTAATGCCCAATGTTATAAAACCAACACCGAGCCACTTTTGTGTTGAGGGTCGCTCTCCATTAACCAGAAAAGACAGCACAATAATGAAAAATGGCATCAGACCGGCTAATAAAATGGCTGCATGTGACGCAGGGGCTGTGGCAAACCCTTGAAATGCAAACAGCGCGTATATCAAACCACCAATAATACTTGCAGCAATTAGCCGTTTATCAAATAACTTGAATCTAAATTTAAGCCACCAAATAGGTATCACCAATATCGTACAAGTCACATATCGAATAGCAATTACATCATAGGGTGTTAATTCACTCATCCCACCATGGCGAGAGACAAGTATGAAACCACTCCAAATTAAGGCCGCCGCTAATGCACATAAATATCCCATCTGTGTAGTATTCATTTATTTCTTATATCGAGGAAAATCAGGAAGGTGAGTATCTAACATATTATCCATTTGATCTATCAATCTATCCATGAATTGCCCTCAACAATATCATTTTCATTAATAATGGCGACCTAACCCCCTTGTTTACTATTTATTGAATCATGCGCTTAAGTCAAACCATCCAAATACGCTATTGATAATCATTATCATTCGCGTATACTGCATTTCAAAATTAACCGCCCTTTAGGAATAATGCATGCGATCTACAAAACTTTTACTACTCACAGCCCTTTTAACCTGTGCAACAGGTACATTGGCACACACACCTTACCTACAACCTACCTCTTTTGAAGTTAATCGAACGGGTACTGTGAGCTTGGATGCTTCATTTTCTGAAAAATTCTTTGTGCCTGAAGTGGCGTTCAATAATAGTATTTTTCGCATTACATCACCCAGTGGCAAACAATCAAACCCTGAGTTCTTATCTCAACTCGCCGTTCGCACAGTTGTCGAGCATACCTTATCCAATGAAGGCACCTACCGATTTAGCACAGGTTCACGCCTTGGGAAAATTTTTAAAGTATATGAAAAAAACGGCAAACGCCATTCAGCTAAAGACCCAAAACTTCCGATACCTGAGGGCGCCAAGTTACTATCATTTTTTCAATCAAATACCAAAGCTGAAACATATATCACAAAAGGTAAGCCCAATAAAACAGCTTTAAAAGCAACTAATGAGGGACTTGAGCTAGTCATGGATACTCACCCAAATGAATTATTCGTTGGCGATGATGTTAACTTAACAGCCTTATTTGATGGCCTTAAAGTAGACGATGCAAAAATGGATATTATGCTAGCGCAATACCAATTTAGTACTGACAAAGCCACAAAGAGCGTTAAAAGCGACAACGGGAAATTAACATTCAATGTTGAGCAAGCTGGTACATATTTACTGCGTGTTCGCCACCGAACGCCTGCACCTGAAGGCTCAATCGCCCCTACAATCAGCAATACTTACACTCTAACGTTAGAAATTATCTAATAGCACCACATATAAGGCACTATCATGAATAAAATAAAATGGCTTTCACTAAGCATCCTTTTTACAAGTATGTTTGCTCAAGCAGCGTCACATCATAAATTGGTCTTTATTAATCAATACGATGGTAATCAGGATTGGTCATTAACTATCGGCGAATTTGATAATGCTCGCCAAACTAGATTTAACCACACAGATGAAAACAATGATGGATTTATCGACGAGAGTGAATATGTTTTTGAATACAAAAATCGGATGGACAATCAATTAAATAAAGATCGTCAAGGCCAAGTAAAACAAACTGTCATTCGTTTTAACGCCCTAGACAAAAATGACAATAACCGTATTGATTTACATGAGTATGAAGCATCAGCTAAACGAACCTTTACGTATTTTGATACAAATGAAGATGGTGTTATTGATGGCAAAGATCCAAAACCTAAACGCAACAAAAAGAAAAAGCAGTTATCAGCACAAGAAAAGCAAACTAAACAAATAAAACGTTTGCCCTATGCCAAAAGCATATTACGCATGCCTACCACACATAGCTTTAAAGGTTTATTAGCTAAATATGACGACAATGGCGATAAGGTTATTACTTCCCAAGAAATTTCTCAGATGAGACATAAAATCTGGAATATAGCCGATGAGGACAACAATGGCTGGATTTCAGAGCAGGAATATTTATACGAATTTGAAGACAGAATGGATGAACACATTGCTAAAACAAGAAAATCAGCCATTAAGCAAACCTACGTCAGATTTAATATTCTAGATAAAGACGATGATAAAAAAATGACTTTCAAAGAATATCAAACATCAGGGCATCGTAGTTTTAATCGCTTTGATACTGATAACAATCATATTGTTACCTTGGCAGAGGCGATGCCAAAACCCCGTAAAAAGTCTAAAACGAAAGCTGCGCAGGCTACTAGTTATTAACTATTTATGAATTAGCCGATGCGTCAGCATCGGCTCACATCAAATTTTATAATTATCGGATTCAAGGATGAATATTACGGTAAGAAAACGCACCAAAGAGATTGATTATGTTCACTAAATTTTCACTAATATGGCTGTTGATTATTCCTTGTCAGCAGCTATTAGCAGCGCCAACTAGCGTCCATACGGATGGCGTTTTAGGCACCTCCTTAGACGTCAGCCTTTACGGGAGCTCTGAGTCAAAGTCACATGCCGCGATTGATTCTTTACTAAAACGCATCAATCGCTTAGAAGGTGTCTTGTCGACATGGCGTAAGGATAGTGAAATAAGTCAATTAAACATCAATAAAACCAGTGAACATCTATCAACACATTTACATAATGTACTAACTCTTTGCCAGCAATGGGAGCAGTCAGCCGAGGCGCATTTTAGTTGTCGACTTGGTCAGTTAACACAGCAGTGGAAAAAAGCTGTTGCTCAGCAACAAATCCCAGATCGTATCCAGCTCAGACGATTGGCACGGGACATTAGAGGCCAGGAGCATATTGTTTTAGACAATCAACAAGCCATTGTTATACCTCAAAAAGTCACATTTGATATTTCTGCCGTCGCTAAAGGGTATATTCTTGATGACAGTGTCCAATATTTGAGAGCTCAACTCCCCACTGTCACAGGTATTAAATTAAATATCGGCGGCGATATTATTACCTGGGGTCACAAAGACAGTCATAAACCATGGATAATTTCTATTAGCCCTCATAATAAAATCAATGATAATAATCATCATCAAACCATTGAAATAACGCATGGGGCTATTGCTCACAGTGGGATTGGTGAGCGTGATTTTGTCATTAATCGACGTCAATTTAATCACATTTTAAGCCCCCAAGAAGGCTGGCCCTTAGATAATCCACACACGGTCACGGTTTACGCACTAAGCGGCGCAACTGCCGATGCCGTCGCAACGGCTCTAAATACCATGGAAATACCACAAGCCATTGACTATGTGAACAAGTTAAACAATGTTGAGGCGTTGATACAAACCACTCATGGTAAAGCTTATACTTCAGCGCATTGGCATCAATTGACCAAAAACAACGAGCATGCAGTAACTCCAACACAGCTACGACTTGATTATCAGATCCCCGATATTACTCACGCCAATTACGAGCGCCCTTACTTATCCTTCTGGTTAACGGATAACAAGGGCCTGTTTTTGCGCCAAGTATTATTATTAGGTGATGCCAATCGATGGGCACAAGAAAATACACGCTGGTGGCGAACAGTTGGCAGGAAACAGGATGATTTACTTGATGCTAGTGCCCGCCCTACTCGGCGTCCCGGCCATTACATGATTGAATGGAATGGTTATGACTTTAATAATCATCGTGTAACCAATAACAACCTTGTTTTGCATATGGAAGCATCACGTGAAAATGGTGGCCATAATTATCGCAAGACAGCGATTAACCTTAACGACAATGCCCCGATGACTCTGCCTCAAAAAGGTGAAATTGGCATGACGACCGTAACGGTTATCCATCAATAAATAAAACAAGCATGACATAATCAAACACCATCACTTCAATTAAATAAAGTGAAACCACAACAACCTGCAGTACGAATCATTCGTACTACAACTACCATAGAGAAAAGTAATGAATACTACACAAACCCTCATTGCAACAACCATTGCATTAATACTGGCAAGCCCAGCTCATGCCGCAACAGAATTAAAGAAAACTAAGGTTGAAGAAAAATCAGCCAAGGTATCAACGAAAGAGAAAGTAATCACCAGCGCCGACATTGATAGAGAAATGAATGGTTCAATAACCGATACCACTCGTTATATCTCCGGTGTAGATGTAAGTGGTACTGGTAATAGATTTGGTGACAATGGCTTTAATATTCGCGGCATGGAAGGCGATTCAGTAGCCATTACAGTCGATGGTTTAGCCCAAGGTGAAAGCCTAAATCCACCAAATTTTAGTCGCTATGGCATGTTTAGCTCAACCCGAAATAGTATTGACCCTGAAAGTGTAAAAACGATTAGAGTCATTAAAGGAGCCAACTCGGTCACGGCGGGCAGTGGTGCTCTTGGCGGCGCAGTCATGTACACAACCAAGGATGCAAGTGATTTTTTAAATAATAGCGCTGATGCCTTTGGTGGTAGTGTTAAATTTGGCTATGACGGGCGAAGCAATGAAAAACTTGCAAGTGTAGCGTTAGCCAAACGTTTTAATAATATCGAAGCATTAGGTATTTTTACTTCACGTGAAGGCGAAGAAAACCAATCACACTCAGACGGCGCTAATATTGATGGTAATGAGCGCGGTCAATCAGATCCTTTAGACAGATCACAGCAAAATATTCTAATCAAATTAGCGTATCACTTAAGTGACGATAAAGCCTTAGGTGTCGTATTTGAAGACTACTCAAAGGACACAACAGGACACTCATTATCACGAGAGTCAACTAGTTACAGTAAATTTTCCTTTGATGATGCTTCAAACCGAGATCGCATGAGTGTATTTTTCGATTGGCAAGCTGACAACCGTTTATTTGACCAGTTACACGCAAAAATTGATAGGCAAGAAATATTCACCAGTGGTATTACCGCGTTCGATTATACGAGCCGAGGCAGCAGCTACTTACGTACAGAGGATCGTAATTTCAATCAAGAAATGAGCACTGCGAGTATTGATTTAAGTAAATTAGTCAATATTTCAAATCGTGTTCATGACATTAACTATGGCCTAGTAGTGTCATCTGCAACGGTTAAAAATAGCTTACAAGATATCAGATATAATGGTTTAAGCACTGACACGGGCCTTAGAGATGGCTACCCAATTATTGACCCATCATGGGTACCAGAAACAGACACCAAAACAACATCAATATATGCACAAGATGCCGTTAAAATAACTGATAAACTAACATTATCTGCCGGTGCTCGTTATGATAAAACCAGCTATAGCCCAACCGTCGATGATACCTTCACAGATACGACAAATATTGCAGTATCGGATTCTGATTTTAGTGCTATTTCAACGCAGTTGAGCGCCAGCTATCAATTTACGCCTAACCACAATGTACTTGCCAGTATTGGCACTGGCTTTAAAGCCCCGACAACGCAGCAGCTTTATTTAAGCGCGAACGGTGCAAGTCAGTTTATCGATGCAGTGCGAAGCGTTGATGAGACAACTGGTGCGGTTTCGTATGTACCTACAGGGCTAACGGCGGTTGATTTAGATGGTGTGACTAACCCTGATTTAGAGGCGGAAGAAGCAGTTAACTTAGAAATAAGTTACACCTGGTCAACACCAACGGCCACCATAGCAGTAACGGCTTTTAACTCAAAATATGATAACCGTATCATTAATCAGTTACAGACAAATACCTTTGGTACACCAATAACTCAAGCCACTTCTAGCCGATTCAATCCCGCGTGTAATGTCCCCGTTCGCGGTGATGATTGTTACCGCGTTTCAACAGTCACTGGCGATGAATGGACCATGCCAGTTAACAGTGGTGAAGTCACTGTCAGCGGCTTTGAGATTGAAGCAGCATGGCATATCAGTTCACAACTTGATTTACGCTTTAATTACTCACATGCACAAGGTGAATATGATAAATCCATTACAGATAGTCATCAAAAAGGCGACAAGCTAGAAAGCATAACACCTGATAGCGCGGTATTAGCTTTTGATTACCTCTCAGGTTCTGCCAATTGGGGCATAAGCGCTATCACACGTTATATTGCGAAAAAAGACATTGAAGATAGCTATGATGCTACCTTTTACAGCAACAGTGCAACCATCGTTGATTTAACCGCTTTTTACAAAATTAATGATGACATCACCCTGCGCGGCGGAATTTACAATGCATTTGATGAAAAATACAGTCATTGGCAATCCGTTCGACATGTTCGTGAAGGCAGTGGTGGATTCTTTGGTGGTGTCAGTGGCAATGGTATAGATCGTTTCTCACAACCTGGAAGAGAATTTGTTGTTAACCTTAATTACAGCTTTTAATTAGAACACTTAAGACATAAAGGGTCACTTTATCAAAGTGACCCCTTTATATTTATAGCGTAGAAGCAAAAAAGTAACGTGCAGATAATTGAAATTGCTGCTCAGTTAAGTTGATGGGTTGCCCAACGTACTGACGTGCAGGTCTGTGGCTATCTATTACATTATACTCACCACCTAAAAACCAACCCTTTGATAATCTATATTGATAACTTAGCGTCATGGAAACACCATGTTCGTTATTGTTGTCCCCCATTGTTGTATCGTTATCTTCAACAGAAAACCCTTCAACTCTTCCTGTGAGGCGGTGTTTTTGCCAACGTTTTGTTAACGCCACATAGCCGCTTTGAAAATCGTTATTAACCGCATCAGCTCGGTGTGGGTGCTGCATTAGCGTATCACCATGCAAATATTGCGCGCTAAGTTGTGTTTGTTTGTCAATAATCCATAAGCCCTGCGCGTGTAGGAATCGAGTCCGCCATGCATATTGACCATTTTTTACAACATAAGGTGCGCCATTATTATCATAAAACCCAAATGCCACATGCCCTTTTTTGCGGCGTTTAAATTCGATAGTGCCATGATAACCAACTCGATTGTCCACCTCTAAAAATGGATCAGAGCGCTGAGCTTGTGCTGATATATCATACCCCGGTAGATTCGCAGGGAACGGGGATATTTGCTTCGCTTCAGTCCATAACGTTTGTTGATTGCCCAACGTCCATCCGTGCCAAGCAAGTAATGAACCGGCAGGATCATTGTTGATAAAGGCGGTTAATGAAATTGATGTATCAAAAACACTATCATTGAATCGACCTAATCGAGTGAGTGTAAATTCAGTGCCCAGCACTCGAATTTCTTCACCAATCCATGTGTTTAGCATTGAAGAATTTAGCGTATTTTTACTGGCCCAGGCTATTGCGTTGTTTTCCAGCGATATTTTTGGGTAGAATGCCCCACTTCGATTTTGCCATCGATACCCCTGACTATTTGGAAGAGAACGGTATTTGATAAAGCCTTCAGTTAGGCCAACATTAGAATAGGCATCATTAACATAACCATTCGCCACAAGGTGCGCACTTATGCCTGACTCCCACGCCAAAACAACTTCACCGCCTAATTGGCTTAACGTTACATGAGTATTGTTATCTAAGCCAAACTTTCCATGTCCGCCATCAGCATAACTTTTAATGCTATCAACAGCGCTAATGCGCAAATCAACCACGCCTTTAACGGATAACTCAGTGGCTAGAGCATAATTAATACTTGAAGCGAGCATACCCAAACTGATTACACTTATCTTGGTCATTCTTTTTTTCTCATCCGTGAATTTAAACAAGGGAAAAATCATGCTTTTCTATCAGCCAAGGTGTGATTTTTTCGCTCGGCTGTGGCCGGCTGATGAAATACCCCTGGGCTAATTCACAACCATGTTGTACTAGCCATTGTAAGGTATATTCATCTTCGATCCCCTCAGCGACAACACTTAAGCCCATATTATGTGCTAACTCTATTGTTGAGCGCACTATAATTTGATCGTCCTCGTCTGTTTCTAAACGCTGTACGAAAGATTTGTCTATTTTGAGCTCATTAACAGGCAATTGCTTTAACTGAGCTAATGATGAATAGCCAGTGCCATAATCATCAATTGAAATTTTAAAACCATCATTTTTAAATGCACCTAACAAATCAATAGCGGCTTGAGGGTTATCAACGACGGCACTTTCAGTCACTTCAAGGGTGATGTATTGTGGCTGTACATTTTTTTCCTTCACGGCACTTCGAATAAAGTTATCAAACTGCGGATCTTTTAAGTTTTCAGCGGAGATATTAATGGCAATATTGATATGAATATCCAGAGCTTTCCAGCGGTTAAATTGATTTAATGCTGTTGTGAAAACCCATTGCGTTAAGGCGTTAATTTGCCCCGTTTGTTCCGCGATATGGATAAAATTATCTGGAGGCACCATGCCCAATCTTGGGTGCTGCCAGCGAACCAGCGCTTCAACATGAGTAACAACACCTGTTTTTAGATTAAGCTTAGGCTGGTAATGCAATTCAAGTTGATCGCCGCTAATCGCGTATTTCAAATCATTAATGAGGTTCAACCGCTCAACACTATTCACATCCAAACCGGCATGATAAATCTGAATTGTTTGATTATGTTTACGGCTAAAATTGAGTGCGGTATCAGACATCTGTAAAATACTTTTACCATCACCGCAATGCTGAGGAAACTTAGCAATACCCAATTTTCCTTGCAGTTGTAATGTCATGCCGTTGAAATCAAAACTCGCCTCTAAGGTATCTAAAATTCGGTCGACCATCACATCTATGCTGACTTGCTCTTTGTCTTCAACAATTAATACAAATTCATCGGCGCCTAAATGACCTAAGAAATAACAGGAATCTACAGATGTTAAGCGCTGCGCAGCCGCTTTAATCAGCATATCCCCTACTTCATGACCTAACGATTCGTTAACATCTTTAATGCGGCTAAGATTTAATTGGTACATGCAAAATGGACTGTCGTTTTTAACTAACTCAGTCACGGTCGAGATAACGGCATTTCTGTTTGGTAATTCCGTTAATAATTGATGCGTTGCCCGGTGCGTTATTGCTTGTTCACGGCTCAGTACCGCGTGTTGCATTACGTTGAACTCTTTAGCTAGTTGACCAAGTTCACTTCTATCATTTAACGACACCTTTTCACTATAATCACCTAGGGCAATCACTCTCGCTTGAGCGACCAGCGCCTTAATGGGGCGAGTAATTGATAATGCGATAAAATATGCACCAATTAAAGAAAGTAAAAGGGCTAAAAACGTTAACATAACCAGCTGCCACCATCTGTCCTGCAAGACAGATAAAAAATCAGCACGGTAGCCATACAGCGCAAGGCCAAACGCTTGGTCGTTATCATCAGTAATTAAATGACCAATACCAATATAATCATCAGGCACGCGCTGATTAATAATATTTTGTGAAAAGTTTAAAGTGGACTCTGGATTTGATGTGGCAACTAAACGCCATTGATTGTTTTCTTTATACACAAAATCTGTGTCGAGGTGGGTTAATCTTAAAGTATGCTGCGCTAATGTTTCATCTATTTGAAAGCCAAACCCAATCCAACCTAAGGTCTTTGAGCCAACTGTCAATGGCGATAAGCTAAATTGATATAAATTATCATTGATTAAGTACAGATTGACGTTTGATTCATTGCTTAACCACTGTGCGTATCTAAACTGTTGATCATGTTCAGCGCCCCTGGTAACCTTTTCATTATTTTCATCATCGGTAATGAGTTGCAGCTGGGCAGTGATCACACCAGACTCAGAAATAGCCATTGCTAGATCAGCATCAATGCGCTCTCTATGATTATTTAACGCGACTAATAAGCTGCGCCTATCATCACCAAATACCTGCTTGATGCCATAATCTTTGGCTACCGTTTCCGCAAAGGCTGCTAAATGATCACTGCGAGATTCAAACTGACTAGTAAACAATGTTTTAGCTGTGCTTAACCGATTAGTAATCTCTCGTGCTTCTTGGTTTTGTTTACCCGCAAATAACGTCGTCAAGGCAATAGCTTGAATAAATAAGAGTAGTAACACAAAAAATAAGAATATTCTGTTTTGTAAACTATGCATTAAGTTATAAAGCCTTAGTAATCTGAAAGAAAGTCAAAATCTTCATCAGTCTTTTGTGTAGGCAATTGAGCCAGTGGTTTCAACAGGGTCATGTTAACTGTTGCCGTGTTATCTAGAGTAATCATTTGACTCATTCTATGATCTTTTTCCCGCATTTGTGGGTGCCAAACAACAACTTTATATTCACCACCTTGTGCAACATTAATGGATACCTTACCCATTTCATCCGTTTTAGCAAAGTATGGTGTTTCTAAAATTAACAGGTGTCCACTCATCCAATCGTGAATATTACACCCCATGGCAACGGTGCCAGCAGTAGGGAAATCATTTTTAATGCGTTCTTTGCCAGCTTTTAGCTTAAAAGCGAATCTATTATCACCAACTGGTGAGTATATATGGTGTGTAATATTGTCTTTATTTTGAAATTTTACACTACCACCTTTTTGCATCACCCCAATATAAGGCGAGAATGACTTATCAATCTGTGTAATTTCAAGCGTCTTATTTGATACTGCCAGTGTCATGTTCTTAGGTGGCTCTAGATAAACGACAACATTAGGCAAAGCTTTTTCGTTACTATCGAAAACGGTAACAGTTATAGTTTGAGCAATGGATGAATAACTACTAGCAGTTAAACACATTAAAATGATTGTAATAAAACGATAAATACTCAATTGAGCGCTCTCTCTAATAATAAACGTCTGCCATAAACGACCTTTGATAGTAGCAAAATATTTCGCAATTTAGCCAATCAGCTGTAAATTTTTTGTCCCAAATACGCAACAACCAATCCAACCCCTTAGTACAGGTGATTATCAGCTTCTAATACTAAACTAGTAGATTGGACTTTGACATTGAAATTTCGCAGATTTTTAATCATTTAAGACTAAAATCTAGTCCTCATTAGTATTGGATAGACGTTTATGTAATAAAAGCTGCGCTTTTAGTTCACTAGGCTCAATGGCTGAGAATTGCTTATGCAACTTATGGTGCAACGTTTTGTGACCTACGTTTAAAGGTTGCAACGTTTTCCAAGGCACTATGGTCAGAAATTTTGGCTGCTCTTTTGTGCCAACAATCGTCGTTTCGATCTTAATAACCTTAGAGGTTTTAGTTTTAGGCACAGTATCAGCCGCTGCCGCATACGAAAACAGGCTAATCAATATGAAGCCAGTCATTTTCCCTCGAGATAATTTAATCATTGCTCATCCCCCTCGTGTTTAGCATCAATCTATTAGTAGATAATATTGGGCTGTTCTTCAATTGTTTCTTCCTTGTTATATCGCCCCGGTAGTAAGACAGCTAATGAGGCAAAGCTTTTTTTGACCCATACATCAAAGATTCCCTGCCAACTGCGCCGCGCATTATTTTCAAATACACTAATAGCTTTATCTTCAAATGGAAATGCTTGTTCTTCTAACAAAATTTCATATTGTTCTAACGCTAGTGCATCGAGTCCCTTAGGCCGTGTAGAACTCATTAAATCCTCAGCCATTTGTCGAAAAACTTGTGCTGATTTAAACGTAGACTCAGTAGCGAATTGTGCCACATTGTAAGATGCAGACTTCTGATACGCCGCTAAAACCTTAGTTAAACTGCTTTGTTTACGCTTTAAACTGTTTCGCAAAGGCAAGGTTAACTTCACCTTGTTAAAGACAAAGTGTGCATCACTGGCAAAGACCATTGCACTCATCGCTGCTAAGTAAGTAGCACGCTGGGTTGTTGCTGTTTTAGCTTCATCATTCTTTTTAATTATTTTATTTAACCAATAACGGCGCTTTGCATCTTCGCCCTGCTCTTTATAAATATTACTGAGCTTTAAATAAACCTCGATTAATTGATCAAAAGGCGGATTGTTACTGTGGGCATACCGGCGGTAATTTACCCTTGCTAACTCCATTTCCCCTGCTTTATCAAAGTAAGATGCCGCCATAAATAGTGGTGCTTGTTGTGCTGATGTATCCTTCATTGCGTTAGCAGTTTGTAAATATTCTTTGGCCGCGCTACGCCAGTCTTCTTGCTCAACATAAATGCTAATCATTTGCGTGCTTATATTCTCGCCCAACACATCATCTTTAAAACGTTGCCTAAAATCAGCTAAATAACCACCAGCTTGTTTAAACTCTTTAAGCTGATAGAGGTATTGCGCCGCATTAAATTGTGCCAGCTTACGTATTGAAGTATCAGGTGTTTTTTCAATAATAGTGACTAATAAGCGCACCGCTTTGGCAAGCTCTTGTCGGCTAATATGATCTTCACTTTGTTTGAATAAGCTAGCCGCATAGTTTTCTTTAATCTCTATCAAACGTTTGTCTGATGTATCAAGCATCCTCATTACAGCGCCATAGTTTGTGGCGGCCTCTTCATAGCGAGCTAAGTTAAAAATACTATGGGCGACAATCAAGTTTGCATCGAGTTGCTGCTTATGACTTAGTATGTGCTTTATTTTAAGCAATTGGCGAGCACTGCTTAAGGCATCACTATATCGCTGCGTCACAAAACGCTGATTCATTAATTGCAACAGCACGCTTAATCGGCGCTTATCATGTTCAAACGTATCAACAAATTGTTGGGCGCTGCTCTCTTGTTGCTTAATTTTTTCACTATTTGTGCCGATAGCAATGACTTTCTCATGTGCCAATAAAGCCGCGTAGGCAGCGTCAGCGCGCTTTTCTACGCTTTGATAATTAATCTTCGTTCCCTGTTGTACTACTCGCTTAACGGCGGCAATTAATGACTCATCGCCAGAGCTATTGACGGGAAAAGCTTGGGACTTCGCAATATGCTTTTGATAGGCAAAGGCTTCAAAGGAAGTTATCGCTAATGAAAATTGGTCACTAGCATAAAGGCTTTCAGCATATAGAAAAGCCATTTCATGACTGTCATTAAACGTTTGTTGATACTCTAAAAACCAACGCGCTGCAGCTGCAAACAACGCCTTTTGATGTATCTTATTCGTTTCTTGTTGCGCTATTCGATAACTGTCTTGAGAAAACTCAACAAGGTAAGCTTTAAGTGAGTCTGCCAACCGTGCTTTATAGGCCGTTGACCAATTACGCCAATAGGCGCCATTAATGCCATAGGTTTTAACAAATTGACGTTTTTCGGTGCTCACCGACGATGGAAAACGCCCTAGTTGATAGGTTTCTATCTTGTTAATAGCGAAAAATGGAGATTTTTCATGATCAGGATAACGTGTTACAAAATCCCCATAGGTCACGGCACTATCACGATATCGCTTGCTGGCTAAATAAGACTTAGCCAGTTGTTGATAATTTAGATACTCATAATAACGATGACCCACCTGCTCAAAATGTTGGGCTAACGTTAGCGCGCCATCTCTTAAGGTGAAAATCAATCCCATAACATGCAAAGTATCTTTAACCATTTTTCGGGTAGACAACGGTAATTTTTCAACATCAATATCAAGGGTCGCAGTTGCTGGCAGACTCAGATCAAGTAACTGGGTGAAATGAATGAGTGCACTGTCTTGATTATCGAGTTTAAACTGCGACCAAGCCAGCATATAAAGGGATGTAATATAATAAGGCGACGTTTGTGCCCGCTGGATTACTTGGTGATACGCACGCGCCGCATCACTAAATTTTTGCTGAGAAAATAGATATTCCCCACGCCTAAAATATAATTCCTGTGCGTACTCGGTATCTGGGAACTGCTCGGTTAGCTGAACTATCGTATTAAAACTAAGCTGAGCCTCTCCCTGCAATTCATAGGCCTTTGCCAATTGATATAACAGTTGCTCACGTTGCTCGCCCGCAGGGGAGGTTTTCAACAAAGTTTGATAGGCAGAAATCGCTTTATCATAATAGCCATTAGCATCTGCCGGCAACGAAGTGCCTACCTCTTGTGCCTGCTCATTGTTGATTAATAACAACTGCGCTAACCGATGACTAATCTGCGCTTTCATTTGTGCATCGGTACTCAGTTTAATGAGAGAACGATAATCAGCAATTAGTTGATTAACGTTAGGCGTAGGTAACACTGTTTTAACCATGGGCTGCGCGGTTAATTTAATATCTGCGATGGTAGCTCTTGGCTTAGCATCAGAATTATTAACTGTATCAGCAACCCAAAGATCTTGCGTAATACTACAACTTGATAACAAGCAACAGCATAGGATCATAACCACAATAGGTTTTATGTCATGCATCTTCATTATGGTTTGCCTGTTTGTGGTGATGCTTGTTTTGGCAATAATGCTTGCTGACTTTGTTTAAAGCTCGCATCTTGCATTTGAATCATCGCCAATTTTGCCTCTCGAATATTATGATCTAACACGCGATGACGCTCCGTGAAATACGCACTGAGCTGCGTATAAAAATCTTGTTCTATACGCGCCGCTATGCGCTGACTGTGCTGCCTTTGCAAAGTAATAGTAAGTCGCAGATCAGCTATTTTTGTCATCTCCCGGTTTATGTTTGTTACTTGAGCAACATGCTGGCTAAAGCGTTGGAATATCGCTGTAAGCGCGTTTAGAGCGAAGTCTAACGTTTTAATTTCTTCAAGTGTTTTATTCACATTAGCCGCGTAGTTATAATCGCTTTGCCATAAAAAAGTCCGGTTAATTAAATCTAAGCGCTGAGCTAAGCTCACTACCTTTTTATTACTGTGTTGTAATTGGTCTAATTTTGCGAGGGTGGCTTTAATTTTGTTGTGTTGATTTAATTGAGTTTGGGGCAGAAAAAAAGCACTGTTACTTTCACTTTTTGCTACATTAATACGCTCAACTAAACTCTTGCGTTGCGCCTTAAATGCATCAATTTTAGCTTCTAATTGCACGATATCGATATGTTCTAAACGTGCTTGGGTAACCTGTTGTTTTTCTTTGAGCATACCCTCAAAGGTCATTAATTTTTCTAACTTTTGCTTAAACTCTCTATTAAGTTCATTCACTTGTTGTAATTGTTGACGTGAAGCAGAAAATTGACTATCACTTATCAGCGCAATTAACGCCAAATCATTAAAACTATTACCTTCCTTATCACACGTCATATCAGATTGCAGTAAAACAACGGCGCGATAACAATCGCTTCCTTTGATCAATTGTTGCTGCATGGATAGTAAGTGATTTTTTTGCTGCTCGAACTTAACAAGACCACCAGCTAAGATTTGAAGGGAGTCCTTAATATCACCCAACAGTTTAGATGTATTGGCATTGGCTAGTATCGACTCTTGCACATAGGTGTTTAAGTCCCTACCTCGTGCTAAACGCGAAAATAAGTTCTTGGCTTGCCCATATTGACCTTCGTTATTTAACGCCCAGCCATAACCTAATAGTGCTGGTTCAATTAAATACGAATCGAGCCCTATTTTCTTAAACGCATGTATAGCGGCGTTATGATTGCCCCGTTCAATAAAGGCATACCCCATAGCCAGATAACTTCTATCGGCTAATGCATTTGATTGAGGATCATTACCTATTTGTGGAACCTGTAAGTCATCTATTGTTAGCGCTTTGGCCTTTATTTTATTCAGCAGATAATTGTGGCTAAGGTAGCCATGAAATTCATTTTCAGGGGTTATGTTGGACTTAAAGTTGTTATAACGTTCAATGTCATTCTCTTTAAGGGCAAGTTGCGCCTTAAAGTAAAAAAAATCGTCCTTATTCTCAATCGATACCGCATTGCCGGCACGCTCAAAAGCTTGTGACGCTCCCTGCCAATTGCCTTCCAAATATTGTAACTTGCCACTACCAAACCATGCGTCAGATTTCACTTCACGTGAACTATCACTTGCTAAAACGCGATCAAATATTGCATTTGCCTCATCATATAAACCATAAGATAAGCTCATGCCTCCTTTTACAAGTTCAGGAGAAACGCCTAGATGTTTAATGTCGCGTTCACTTTCTATAATCGCTAGTTGCGTTAACGCAGCTTGATGTTGTCCTTGAAAATAATGAAACAATACCAGACCATAATCGAGGTCTGTCACAATATTGGTGTTATCTTTGGCGTCATCAGCCAATGTGCTGTTAACGCATAGCAAGGGCATTAGCGCTATAAACACTGCCTTTTTAAACACTTTGCTGCATCTAAAAGCATCAAAGTGAGTAAAACGCCTTAACGTCATGTTAGCGTTTAACAAGTTCAAAAGTAGGCTGCTCTTTATTGATTGAATCACTTATTTTAAGTTCAATGGACAACGCTTTTTTGTCTTTATTAAAGTTGCCTGTAGTTCCTATTTTGTAGTCACGTTTATTGGGCCCAACGCCCCGTAAAATAGCTGTTACCTCGTGCTTTCCTTGACTAACATTCCCCATGTGTAAACGCTGAATACCGCCTTTTTTTAGGGATGATATTTGCTTTTGTGTGTAGAGGTAATGTGTCACATTAACGCCATCGACCAATAACTCGATGCTATCTAATTCAAAGAAATGCCCTATGTCCATAGAGACATAAACCGCAATCTGGGTATTAGTAGGAAATAACAAATCCTCTTCTAAAATAAATAGATCGCGATTAAGGGCAATAACTTGGCGTTTTAACGCTTGAATTTCTTTATTGATGCTTGGGCTAGTTTGCGCCTCAACATGACCAGCACACAGTAAACACAACACAGCGATTAATATAAGCTTCATTGTTTAATCCTTAATACCAAAGAGACACATAAAAACGGATAACGTTGGCTGAAAAGCCATACAAGGGTTCATTACCCGGGCTTTGACCTAGTTCTGGACTCAGTACATTGTGGAAATTATCATAATTAAACTGAATATGATCCACGGATAGGTTGACCGAACTAGCCTTAGCCCAAGAAGTGCGCGCAAACTTAAATAAATAACGCGCTTTAAAACCTACAGTGACGTTATTGAAGGTGCTCATTTCTTTGTCGCGCGCCATAAAGTTAAACTGATCTTTACGATCAAACATATCTTGATAAAAGTCTGCCTGGTCTTGTGCGTAACGCCTAACATGCACATCTAACAAAAAATTATCAGAAAAGCTGTGGCTATAGCCCAAACTATAGGTGTGAGACTTAATCCCCCACGTATCAGAAAATATCCTTGCACTGGCATACACTGCCGCGTTATAAGGCAAATAGTAACGCCCGCGCAAAGCGCCTGCCGTACTCGTTCTAGTGTTTGGGTATATCTCTGTCGCGTAACTATAACCATTAGCTGCGTTACCATCTAAGTAACGGTAACTACGATAAGGATTATTTAAATAACCTTCGTCACTAATCGCTTCTACATTAAAGCTAACTTGCAAATTCTTTGTAAAAATTTGGCTCAGGCCAACTCGATAATTAATGCGATTAGCCTGCTTGCTAAAGATATCATTACCATTTTTCGTAATATCATCACTGCCTCTAGAAATCCCCATGGTTAGGGTCGACAAATTACCAAAAAATTCATGACTGACATCAAAATTAAAGGATTTGGCTGCATAGTCATTTTCATTCGACTGGCTAACACCCAAGCTTAACAAGGTATTATCTTGTAAGTAATTCATGCCTACTGATTGTTCTGAACGCTCTTCTTTATAAGCACTTGCACTGGCCAACACATCAATTGAAGCACTGCTCACCATATCGACATAGTGATTAAATGAGGCTGATATCTTCTTATTGATCTTTTTTCGAATTAAAATAGACGGGCCATCGATAGACATGCCGCCGCCTTGATAACTATGATACATCACATCTGTGCGATCTTTAGGTAATACCGTTGCCATAGCGCTACTGGCCAAAAACAAGGTAGTAATTAGACCAAATACAACACCACTTTTCTT
>Ga0209292_1000945_pt1 | contig 36700 bp, 29 predicted proteins | sample GOMGulsemesocosm_2_FD_184634 | JGI IMG/M metagenome (GOLD analysis project Ga0209292, IMG submission 184634) | Methane-oxidizing microbial communities from mesocosms in the Gulf of Mexico - GOM9C Gulf of Mexico (SPAdes) (version 2) | ecosystem: Environmental > Aquatic > Marine > Cold seeps...
CGCGCTTTATTAATTAATCTATTTCACAACGTATTGATTCAAATAATTAAAACAAGTTTTCATCAAGATCAAACAAAGTATCACAACCGGCTTTAATTGAAGCAACTAATGATAAACGACGAGGTAATAGGCGAGCAAAGTAATAACGCGCCGTTTTTATTTTACTCTGATAGAATTCGTCTTTAGAATTTTCTTGAGCTAAAGCTGACTCCGCCATTTTAGCCCAAACAAATGCCATTGCCGTGTAACCAAATACGTGCAAGTAATCATTCGCCGATGTACCGAGCTCTTCAATATTACCTTGCGCTGCTATAAGAACATGCTTTGTTAATTCAGCTAAATCGCTATTCGCCGCTTTTAATGGTTGGATAAACTCTTGCATATTATTAGCTGACGTTTGAGCTACGTAAGTATTCACTTCGTCAAGAAATACTTGCATTAGCTCACCTTTACTAGCAGCTACTTTTCTCGCTAATAAATCCATCGCTTGAATGCCATTAGTACCTTCATAGATTTGTGCAATTCGGGCATCACGAACAAGCTGCTCTTGTCCCCATTCACGAATATAACCATGACCACCGAATATTTGCTGACCCGCAACGGTATTATCAAAACCTAAGTCGGTAAAAAAGGCTTTTGCTAAAGGTGTCATTAAAGTAGATAAACTTTCCCCCTTAGTTTTTGCTTCTCCTTCACCGTAAGTTGCCATATCGAGTGCCATTGAAATGTAAGTAGATAGTGCTCTTGAGCCTTCTGTTAATGCTTTCATGTTTAACAACATGCGACGAACATCACCATGAACAATTATAGGATCAGCTGTCTTTTCAGGATATTTTGCTCCAGAAAGTGAACGACCTTGTAGGCGCTCTTTTGCATATTCTAACGCGTTTTGGTAAGAACGTTCTGCTGCGCTAATACCTTGAATACCAACACCGATTCGCTCAAAGTTCATCATGGTGAACATGCAAGCCAAGCCTTTATTTTCTTCGCCGACTAAGTATCCTTTTGAACCATCAAAATTCATCACACAAGTTGCAGAAGCGTGAATACCCATTTTATGCTCAATTGAACCACAGCTAACATGATTAAATTCACCTAATGATTCATCTTCATTAACTTGATATTTTGGAACAATAAAGAGTGATATTCCCCTTGGGCCCGCAGGCGCACCTGGTAACTTGGCAAGTACCAAGTGAATAATGTTTTCGCTTAAGTCATGCTCTCCGGCGGTGATAAATATTTTGGTGCCGGTAACTGCAAAACTACCATCTTCTTGAGGCACTGCTTTAGTGTGTATTAACCCTAAGTCAGTACCTGAATGAGGCTCTGTTAAACACATGCTTGCCATCCAATCTCCGGCGTACATGCGAGTTAAATAGCGCTCTTTTAATGCATTAGTTGCATGTTTAGCAATTGATAATCCAGCCCCGGCAGTTAACCCTGGGTAGAGAGAGAAAGCAATATCCGCAGAGCAAAGCATCTCTTCATGTAATGCTGTGATAACTTTTGGCATGCCCATACCGCCAAATTCAGGATCTCCACCTAAACCAGACCATCCACCTTCAGCATACGTTCTAAAAGCTTCTTTATAACCCGGAGCAGTAGTTACTTGTCCGTCATTGAAACTTACACCAATTTCATCACCTTGGCGTGAAAGTGGTGCAATTTCTTGCTCTGCTATTTTAGCGCACTCTTGTAAAATTGCTTGTGCAGTTTCGCGGTCAACATGCTCTGATAATTTAGGCATTGACTGCCACAATGCTTCCATCGAAAAAACATCGTATAACAAAAAATTCATATCTTTTAATGGTGCTTGATAGTCAGCCAAGGTATTCCCCTAATTTTTTAGTGTTATACCAATTGCACTAATTAAGCATTCATTTTCAAACGTCCAACTATTCAATAACTTCGCTGTTTTTAATGCCAATAGACTGCTTTTGGTCAATCAAACACTTTGCTCTTGAATATTTGTTCACATTGAATTTTGTCACCTAATTAATCAAATGGTATTACGTCAAATAACATTGTAATTAAATTTTTGAAACAATCATTTCAAACATGCGTTTGAATATAGCAAAATCTACTTAAAAGTAAAGAGTAGACGATTAAATATTCAGTCATGCCTTTGCTATTGGTATGAAAAGTAAAAGTGCGCTACTGTTAGATTAGTTCATATTTTTGTTAGTGGTTTGATAATTCTCGATGACTCGCCATATTTTATTTAAAGCTTTTTGCATTACTCTTTATCTTTTAGCTCCTTCATTGGCTTTTGCTGATCAGCTCGGCTTTTCAAAAAAAGAAAGTGGTGACAATTATCAATTTAATTACCAGTGGCTCGATCAACAAGGTGCCACCCAGAGCATTTCATTTCTACTGTCTAAGCGAGCGATGTTTGATCGCTTCAGAAATTTCAAAACATTTAAACCTGCAATGGCACAATCAGCCATTAATAATGCACTGCAAAGAAAATTACGCGCAGAGCCAATTAAAGGGGTGATTATTGATTTTAATAAAAAGCCGAATGACGATAAAATACGTATAAAAGGTAGAGATAACCAAGCTGTAAATAACGCTTACACCAAAATAGGTCAATTAAAGCAAGAGCTAAGCAATGAATATTTAGCGAAAAATTATTATCAAGAATTTATAACTCATGACCAAATTAACGCAATAAAGCCAGATCATGTTCGATTTGCAAATATTTCAAGCATTGACTTAAAGCCAATGAAACCCTTTATTCTTGAAAAATTTTCAATAAAAAACATTCGAAAAATAACAAACTATGTATTGGGGTTCGTGCAAAGCATTCCCTACTCGACCTTAGAGTCAAGGGTAACCGCCTCTGGTGCAGGTTTTAGCCCGCCATTGAAGTTATTATGGGAAAATCAAGGAGATTGCGACAGTAAAGTTACGCTAACCGCTGCAATTTTACGAACCTTAATGCCACGTATAAAAATGATCTTAGTTTTTATTGATAACCACGCCTTAATAGGAATTGAGATCCCCGTACAAGCCGACGATCAAACGATCACAATTGATAATATATCGTATGTGCTAGCAGAGCCAACAGGGCCTAGGCTTCTAAATTTAGGAAAAATAGCCCAAGCGTCAGAGTTAGCCGTAGGAAATGGGCATTACTCGGCTGAATTGTTCCATGCAATAGCCAAACGCCCATCAAAAGCTATCGTAGAAAACACAAAGGAAGATAATCAGTAATATCAGACAAACTTGATTATTAGTAATAATCAATATTGAAGCAAACTATCTTAGTACATCCAAAATACTGGAAAGTAATAATTCGGCATTAACAGGTTTTGCCATATGCTTATTCATACCTACCTCGTAGCTTCTCTCTTTGTCTTCTTGTCGAGCATGTGCAGTCATTGCAATGATGGGTAAAGTAGCAAATTGAGATTGTTGACGAATTTTTTTAGTGGCTGTTAATCCGTCCATAATTGGCATTTGAATATCCATAAGTACAACATCAATTGTCTGTTTATTATCTGCCAATATTGCCAGTGCTTTCTCACCATTTTCAGCAATAATGACATTTGCTTGCATCGTTTTTAAGAGTTCTTTGGCGACAAGCTGATTTACTAAGTTATCTTCAACCAATAAAATACTAACGCCTTTCAAATGCTTAATTTCATCAGGTTTAGCTTCTAGACTGATTAATCCGCCACTAAATTCTTCATCATGTGCTTCTTCAAGACGCAGTTCTTTATTTGTTACCGCTGCAAATAATTTACTGATGACAGCTCGATAAAGGGGAGTTTCGAGTAATATATAAGGAAGCTTCAGTGCTTCGAGACGCTCAATTATTTCGTTCGAAATACCTTTTGCCATAGGATGACTAATCGCTAATTGCACTTGGTTATCAAGGCAGCATTGATATATTTCTTCAGGATTTTCATTAAGACTTTCTTCATCAACAATAAAAACAACCCTTTGGTTATTTTTAAACCTCTCGAGATCAGACAGCTGGACAATACGAACGTGATCTATCTGATGATCTGGTAATTGCTTTATTAACGGCTCTGACAATACTTGAGGCAAGCTGCACAAAGTGATTGTTGCTTTGTCTTTTAATAAATTAGCTTTAGGAATACTAAAGGGTAGAATAATACTAAATGTGGTCCCTTTGCCTAATTCACTTTCCAATGAAATTTCACCAGACAGTAGGTTGACAATTTGCTGACAAATAGACAAACCTAACCCTGAACCGCCATATTCACGCGTCATTGACTCATCCGCTTGACGGAACGCTTCAAATAAATGTCCCTGTTTTTCTTGAGCAATCCCTATACCAGTATCTGCGACAGTAAAACGCACAAAAACAGGCGAACTGTCGCCAGTATTTATTGAAGAGTATTCAGCTTTATCAACCCTTGTCACTACTATTGAAATGCCACCTTCGTGGGTAAACTTCAATGCATTATTAATTAAATTTGTTAGCACTTGCACCAGTCGCATATCATCGGTCAAAACGATATCAGGCACATCAGAATCAATATTTATTTTAAGAGATAATTCTTTTTCACCAATCGTAACAATATTTAGTTTAACGGCTTGGTCAATCATATGATCAATGCTCACTGGCATTTTCATAATAGACATATTACCAGACTCAATTTTAGCTAAATCGAGTACATCATCGACTAAATGCAATAATGACACTGACGCCATTTCAGCGTTTAATAAATGCTGTTTCTGTTCATTGGTCAAACGTGATCTTGCCAATAAAAATAGCATGCCTTTAATTGCGTTAATGGGCGTACGAATTTCATGACTCATATTAGCAAGAAACTGATTTTTCGCTTGGTTAGCATGCTCAGCTTGATTTTTTGCTTTTTCTAGAGCGACATTAGCCAAATATTGTGCGGTGACATCTCGAACCAAGTTAATAGTGCCAACAACCTCAGCCGTTTGGCTATATAACTGAGTACTAAAAACTTCATAAGTATTCGTAGGCGTTGCAACAACTTGCTCTAAGCCTTGATCAGTCGGACGAGTTAATGAGGCTTCCGACATTGAAACTAGCGATTTACCTAGCTCACTACTGACCACAACATCACTACTCTTGCCGATAAGCTCGATTGAGCTCGCTTTCACAAAAGTAGCAAATGCTTTATTAAATCCTATCATTTTCCCGTCTAAATCATTAAAAATAATGTAATCAGGAATCGCATCCATTACCGAGCGCAATAATGCATAGTCACGTTGATGCTGTTCACTTTTTAAACGTAGTGCCTGAGTTTTCTCATTCACCCGCGTATCAAGGATAATATTTTGATCTTTCAATTGTTGTAATAACGTACGGTTTTGCCCAAAAATATCTTCGACAATTTTAAACCAGTGTAACCAATCTTCGGGTGGTTTTATTTTGCCAGGATCACCTTGAGAACAATGTTCAATATGGCTGATAAACTCCTTAGTTGGCTTCATAAATGTCTTGCGCGTCACTAAATAAATTATACTCATAAATGAGAATAACCCTATAAATAGTAAAAAAAACATCAAGATAAATCGATTTAAAATAGGAGCCGCAAAATCTTGGTAAGGTTGATACTTTAGTAAGATCCAACCATTGATCGGTAATTGATATTTTTGAATCAACCATGAACCAATTTGATGATTATCTGGAAGTTGGCTAAAGCTTTCATGGGAATAGCCCACTAATGCTTTGGGTCCAATATCTTTCCAGGTAAGTATCGTTGCCAACGCTTTATTTGTCGCTGTTTTATGAACAAGTACATTATTTTTTTCATCAATAAGAACTAAGCCATGATTAGCGTTTTCAATATCTGGCAGACCTTTGCTCAAACTTGATAAATTAAAGTCCATTAATACCGCACCTGCTAATGTTTTATTACGGTAGACGGCAGTACCTAAAGTAGAATTCAAGCCTTTCCCGGCTGAGTCTAAGTAAGGAGGCGACCAAAAAAAATTGTTATCCCCAGGCAACAAAGATTTAATGCTATTGATATTATTATTATTCAAGTTGTGTTCAGAATATCGCCAACTATCACGTCCTATCCAAGGATATAGACTAACGAATTGATTTAAAGAAATATAATAAAACCAATTAGATTCTTTAATCGAATTTTTGGCAATAATAAAAGCAGGAGTTAATGCATTAGCCATTGCCAATTCTTGTTTTTGTAATTCATTAAAATCTGCAACCTGACCTAGGCCAGTTATACTCCCTCGGTAATGTTTACGGTGGGCAAATGAATCTCGGCTGTTTTTCTTTAAATAGAATTCATTGCCATCTTGTTCAAGGGGAGGCGTTGCGGCAAGCAGTTCATCAGGAAAAGAAAGATGATAATTAGCAAACGTTTTTATACCGGCAATGCTTTTCAAGCCTAATATTAGTGTATTTTCTAACTGTTTTGCTTCCGTATTTAGTGTGCTAAGTTCTTGAGTTTGGTATGAGTCCAATTCGGTATAATATCGGTAAGAAGCTATGGCAACAGCAATTAATGAGATAACAACAAATACCGCTAAAACAGAACGATTGTACCGACTAAATACTTGTTCTTTAGAAGACTTATCAAACACTGTTGCACCTTAGATTTATGCTTATCGTTTTTATTTTTTGCAATTAATGCATCTTACTGAATATATGCGTTGATAACTAGTCTGTAAACTAATACCAAATCTAATAAGTTTCTGAGTGGAAACTCACTTTATGGGCCTGGAATAATAGCAATGCACAAAAAAGGCTCAAAATGAGCCTTTATTCTATTCACCACGAAAAATCAGGTGCCCTATAAGTTTTCTTCAGCAAAAGATGCTAATCGACTCCTGACAACGCCACTTAAATTAATAGTAGAGCTACCAGGGAAATCTTTAAAACGTTCAACAATATAGGTTAGGCCAGAAGTAACCGCGGTTAAGTAATTGCTATCGATTTGTGCAAGATTCCCCGAGCAAACGAGCTTTGTTCCTTCTCCACAACGAGTGATAATAGTTTTTAGCTGAGACGCCGTTAAGTTTTGACATTCATCCAGTAAAACTAAAGAGTTTTGAATACTCCGGCCACGCATGAAATTCACCGATTTAAATTGAATATTGGCTTTTTCCATTATGTAATCAAGGCTACCATTCATATTTTCATCTTGCTTGTGCAACACTTCTAATGAGTCAGTAATAGCCGCTAGCCAAGGTGCCATTTTCTCTTCTTCAGTACCAGGCAAAAAACCAATAGATTCAGCAATTTCAGGTGTACTCCGCGTTACAATAACTTTATCGTAAAGACCACGTTCTATTACTTGCTCTAGCGCTGAAGCTAACGCGAGTAGTGTTTTCCCGCAACCTGCAGGCCCGGTTAAAATAACTAAATCAATGGTTGGGTCAAGCAATGCATCCATTGCCATGCCTTGGTAAATGTTTTTTGGGTGTATGCCCCATGCCTGTTTAGCCATTAAACGTTCTTGGCTTAAATCCATTATCGCAAGTTTCGCCTCATCAAAGCCAATAACTTTACCAGCAAAATGTTCGCTTTCATCGATTAGATATTCATTCATGTAAGTATTAGGCAAAACATCACGCTTAATATAATGGGTGGTGTTTCGACCTTCAGTTTCACTTTCACATTCACTCACATGTTGCCAAAAGTCACCTTCAAACTGATGGAAGCCTTTCGTTAAAAATTTTATGTCATCAATGAGTTGATCTGTACGGTAGTCTTCAACAAAGGCTAAGCCTGCTCCTTTAGCCTTTAACCGCATGTTAATGTCTTTCGTCACCAGTACAACTTTGGTCGGCGCCTTTTTTTCTTGTATGTATAAAGCGGCATTAATAATACGATTGTCATTTTCATTAAAGGATAAACAGCCCGCTTTTTGCTCTAAAGTATAATCGTTAAAAATTGATAAACAGCCACTCGGGTGTTCATCGTCATTTTGAGGTAATTTAACTCCAGCAAGTACTTCTTCGGGGCTAGCATCAACGAGGGTGTCTTCAAGTGCGCGAATGGCAACGCGAGCATCACGACTGACATCTTTACGGCGATCTTTAATGGAGTCGAGTTCTTCAAGAACGGTCATGGGTACGACGACGTCATGCTCTTTAAAGGAGAGAAAAGCGAAAGGTTCGTGTAATAAAATATTTGTGTCTAAAACGTAAATAATTTTTTCTTCATTCATACAAAGATCTCCGACCTAAGTTAACGGACACAGATGAATCGTTAAATAAGCATAGACTTAATCACGTAGTATTCAACTGCTGACTAAAAACCAAATACTGTAAGTGTAACTGTAACCATCACCTCATTAATTGAATGTTAATCCCAATTTGCCAGCTAGATTTAAGACAGGCAAGCCACTTTTTATGATTATTTATCCTAAGACAAACTATATTAAAACCTTTTGTAAATTCTCTGTTTTTTTTGATGATCATAACTATGATTAACGTTATTATAGCGCACTTTTTTAATGCCTGAATGGGCGAGTCTGTTGCACTGGCTTGTATAGTCGTGCAAGTGTTTATATTTTGGAGTTTTTATATGGTTTTTCACCCTGGTCAACGATGGATAAGTGACGGAGAGTCGGATCAAGGATTAGGCACGGTAATGACAGTTGAACATCGTTTTGTTTCTATTGTATTCACCGCTACAGGCGAGACTCGTCAATATGCCATTGCCAATGCACCATTAACCCGTGTGATTTTCAACCAAGGTGACAATATTCCGAGTCATGAAGGTTGGATGTTAACTGTTGAGCACATTGAAGAAATAGACAACTTGCTGACTTATCACGGCAAGCGCCAAGATACAGGTGAAGAAACCTCTATAAAAGAAGTAATGATTGACCACTTCATCAAATTTAATAAACCTCATGATCGCTTACTCAATGGTCAAGTTGACCGTCTCGACTGGTTTCGCTTACGTAAAGACAGCTTAAAGCACCAACATACTCAGCAGCAATCCCCGTTAATGGGATTAAGTGGTGGCAGAGTAAGCTTAATTCCTCATCAACTCTATATTGCTGAAGAAGTCGGTTGTCGATTTGCGCCGCGTGTATTATTAGCCGATGAAGTAGGTTTAGGGAAAACCATTGAAGCGGGTTTAATTATCCACCAGCAATTGGTAACTGGCCGAGCACAGCGTATTTTAATTATTGTGCCTGAATCGTTAATGCACCAATGGCTCGTAGAAATGTTGCGCCGTTTTAATTTACATTTTAGTATTTTTGACAATGAACGTTGTCAGGAAATCAAAAATTCTGGTGAACAAGAAAACCCATTCAGCTCCGAACAACTGGTGTTAGTTAATTTAGATTTTGTCACTCAAAACCCAGAATGGTATGAGGACTTAATTGCAGAAGATTGGGATTTAATGGTTGTTGATGAAGCGCATCACTTAAATTGGCATCAAGACAACCCAAGCCTCGAATATTTATGTATTGAGCAATTAGCTCAACACATCCCAGGAGTTCTATTATTAACGGCAACACCTGATCAACTTGGCCATGAAAGCCATTTTGCCCGTTTGCGTTTACTCGATCCAGACCGTTTTTTTGATTATCAAAAATTCACTGAGGAAGAAAGTCACTATACTGAAGTAGCCAATGCCGCCAATGCTTTAGTTGCTAAAGATGCTTTATCGCTCGAACAAAAAACAACGCTGACCGAGTTATTAAAAGAAACAGATATAAGCCAGCACTTAGAAAATATTAGTCTAACAGCTGAAAGTGAAGCAGAAATCATTGCGCAAGACTCATCTCGTGAGCAAGTACTTACACAACTGCTTGACCGTCATGGCACTGGGCGAATTCTTTTTAGAAACAGCAGAAACACCATAAAAGGTTTTCCTGAGCGTGAATTACATGCTACTCCTTTAGCCTTGCCTGAAGCTTACCAAGATCAAATGAATGATTTTTTATTATCAGACAGCAGTGATAACTTAAAAGCAACAGCACAAGCCAAACATATTTTTACGCCAGAAATAATGTTTGCCTTAAATAGCCATGAGAATTGGACCGAACTTGATCCCCGCGTTGACTACTTAATTGAGCTGCTACATTCACTGAAAAAAGAAAAGCTATTGGTCATTTGTGCACATGCACAAACAGCCATTGATTTGGAAGCAGCATTACGGGTAAAAGCGGGAATTCGAGCGGCTGTTTTCCATGAAGGCTTAAGCATTTTTGAACGAGATAAAGCTGCGGCTTATTTTGCGCAAGACGAAGACAGCGCACAATGCTTACTCTGTTCTGAAATTGGTAGCGAAGGACGAAACTTTCAGTTTGCCCATCATTTAGTGTTATTTGATTTACCTAATAACCCTGATCTTTTAGAGCAACGCATTGGCCGCTTAGACCGTATCGGGCAAACACAAACCATACGATTGCATGTGCCCTACTTTGCCGATTCTCCACAAGGGTTGCTATTTAACTGGTATCAAAATGGTTTGAATGCCTTTGAGCATACCTGTATTACTGGCCGTGCTGTTTTTGAGAGCTTTGGTGAACAACTCTTTGATTTAGCTTTAACGGCGCAATGGCAATCAACTTCCGCTGAAAAATTAATAGACGATAGCCATAGCAAGCACCTAAGCCTTAAAGCTGATTTAGAATCGGGGCGAGATAAGTTATTAGAACTACGTTCTTCTGGTCAAGGTCGCTCTCATGAATTAGTTAAAGAAATTTCAGCGCTAGATGAACAAATTGAATTGCCACAATTTATGTTTCAAGTACTTGATGTTTTTGGCATTACCCAAGATGATAAGTCAGATAATGCCATAGCTCTACAGCCGAGTGAACATATGCTTTGTGGTAACTTTCCATGCTTACCTGATGATGGAACCACTATTACTTTTAATCGTGATACTGCCTTAGCATGTGAAGATTATCACTTATTAACGTGGGACCATCCTATGGTTCGCGGTGCTATGGATCTAGTGCTTAGCGATCAAACCGGTAATTCCAGCATCGGTTTATTGAAAAACCCAGCATTACCTGCAGGAACATTTTTCTTAGAATGTATTTTCACCATTGAAGCCACGGCTCCAAGTAACTTACAACTTGGCCGTTATTTACCCACGACACCAATTCGTGTTTTGGTTGACAAAAATGGCAATGATTTAGCTGATAAAGTTAGTGAGGCAGTGCTGGATCAACAACTTGCTCCGGTTAAAAAGCAAGTAGCCTTGCAGTTAGTAAAGGCATTAAAAGATCAAGTAACTCCTTTGGTTACTAAAGCTGAAGCGCATGCAAAACCGCAAGTACTTAATATTCAAGAAAAGGCGCTTGCAAACATGCATAAGGCTTTAGATGAAGAATTTAATCGCTTAACTGCACTAAAAACAATTAACCCAAGTGTTCGCCAACAAGAGTTAGATTTTATCAAAGTTCAGCAAAATGAATTAAGTCACTACATTGACAAAGCACAGTTAAAGTTTGAAGCCATACGTCTAATTGTTGTGAGCAACTAATTATGGCAATCGAACAAGATCAACAAAGTATTCAACAGGCCCAACAAAAAGTTGTGCCTATGGCACCAAACCCTAACTTTGTTTATTGTCCTCCGATGTCACCTTATCTTGATATTATTTATCAAGATAACGATATTGTTGTGCTTAACAAGCAAAGTGGCTTACTCTCCGTTTCAGGCCGTTTACCTGCCCATAAAGATTGTTTGCAAAGCAGAGTCAATAAAGTATTGCCGACAGCAACTGTGGTTCATCGGTTAGATATGGCGACTTCTGGCATATTAATCATGGCACTTCATAAACCTGCCCATGTTGCTATTAGCCGTATGTTTCAACAACGAGAAACTAAAAAAAGCTATATTGCCCGTGTATATGGTCATATGAAAGATGATACTGGTTCAGTAGATCAACCCCTTATTTGTGATTGGCCAAATCGTCCCAGACAAATGGTTGACCATGAGCGCGGCAAACAGTCCCTCACACACTACAAGGTATTATCTCGAGATATTGATGATAATTCTGTACCCAGTACCTTAGTGGAGCTAACACCAATAACGGGCCGTTCGCATCAATTACGCGTGCATATGTTATTTTTAGGGCACCCTATTATTGGTGACCGATTATACTCACATGAGGAGGCCGTTACGGCGAGTTCACGATTATTGTTACATGCACAGATGCTAGAACTAATGCACCCTATGAATGAAACAACCCTTACCTTTAAAGTACCCTGCCCTTTTCTTTAATGAAAAATTTTAATGAGAACACGAATAAAAATTAGTTTCTTGTTAAGAAAACAGCTATTTTGCCGATAATTTATTTAGAATGAGTTTATAAATAAATTATCGGTGCCTTCTTTTCCTCTATTTTCTAAGGAACTTATGTTATTACGTGTGTTGTCTTTGCTCATAATTTTTAGCGTGTTAACTTTTAGCTCCGTTAATAGCTATGCCCTCTTATTCCAAGAGGAGGAAAAAAAGACCGAAACAAAACCTGACGAAGCAGAAAACAAATCTTCACCTTCAGCTGGCAAAATAAGTTTAAAACGCCCTAAAATTATAGCGCCAATTGACGCTCTCCAGCAAAAAGAACAAGACCTGGCGCATTACTTAACCGCAGAAAAAATCACACCAATGCTAGCTGGTGCCGAGGACTTTATTACCATTGTTAATGAAAATACCGCAAGTAACCAGAAAGGTGTGATGATTTTACTTCCTGATTGGAACATGACCGCAGCAAGTAGCAATGCCCTAAATTATTTACAAAACATTCTCCCAAGCCAAGGTTGGACGACTATTGCGATTCAACCACCCAGTAGACCTTCAAACTACCCATCAACAGCTTTATCGTTAACTTTACAAAACGATGAGAATAATAAAACGTTAGAAAAGTACCAAGAAAACTTAACCACTATTATGACTGCTGTAATGGAGAAAGCTAAAGATTACCCTGGGATATTTGTCGTGGTATCGCAAGGCAGCCATGCAATATTACTTGCTAATATATATAGTAAAGGAAAGCTTGAATCGCCAAGTGCAATGGTCTTGCTCAGTGGATATTTAGATAGCGCCACCGACAGTCTTTCATTTGCTAAAACACTCGCTAGCAGTGAATTTCCTGTTTTAGATATCTACCTATCAAGAGAACATCAAATTGCAAACATTGATGCCATAACGCGAAAAGCTCAAGCAACAAAAGAAATGAAAGTGTATTACCGACAAACTAAACTTCACAATAATCAAATCGGTTTTTACCCTGAGAAAAGCCTGCTAAGAGCAATAAACGGTTGGCTGAAATCGGTTGGTTGGTAATAAGTGAGCATCTACGGAATGAATTAAATACCACATAAAAAATCTAACAAAAAGCCCTGCTGAATTTATCAATTTAGCAGGGCTTTTTTAGTAAATACATATCTAAAAGCTATAAGGTAATCTATAGCTTCAGATTTATAACTTTCTACATCAATCTATAGTTTAAACTCTTGTACAGACTGTTGTAACTCTTCTGCAAGCTTAGCAACTTCGTTACTTGATACAGCCGTTTGTTGAGAGCCGGCAGTTGTTTGTTCCGCGATAGCAACAATAGACTCTAAGTTTTCACTAATTTCATGAGCAACCACACTTTGTTCTTCTGCTGCTGATGCAATTTGAGTACTTTTGTCAAACGCCTCATGAACTGAGTGTGTGATAGTTTGTAGCGCTTTTTCAGCCTCTTCACTTTGCTCAACACAATTAGCTGCTTGTTTTTTACCGGTGTCCATAACGCCAACCGCTTTTTGAGCACCGCTTTGTAGCACCTCAATCATATTTTGTATTTCTTGCGTGGACTCTTGTGTTCTACTTGCCAAAGTTCTTACTTCATCAGCAACAACCGCAAAACCACGACCTTGTTCACCAGCACGTGCGGCTTCGATAGCTGCATTTAATGCCAGTAAATTAGTTTGCTCTGCGATACCTCGAATAACATCAAGGATGCCACCAATAGAAGCACTGTCTTGCTGTAATTTATTGATAACTTGTGAAGCTTCTTCCACTTCATTAGCAAGCAATCCAATAGTTTGACGATTTCGTTCTGAAATAACTTTAATACGCTTTGCTTCATCATCGGCTTGCTTGATTTCGCCTAAAGTATCATTAGCACTTGATAACACACTTTGAGACGTACTGCTCATTTGTGTTGTTGCCGAAGCTGCTTGTTCAACCTGTGAACGCTGCTCTGCTATAGCCGTAGTTCCTTGCGCGGTTACTGCAGAAGTTTCTTCGGCGGCAGTTGCCAGTTGCGTCGAACGACTGACGATACCTTGAATAAGATTACGTAAGCTATCAATTAATAAATTACAATTACGTGATAACTCTGCGAATTCATCTTTGCCACTTTCATCTAATTTATGTGACAAGTCGCCAGAAGCTACAATATTTAGCATTTTGTTCACGCGGCTTAAAGGTCGAGTAATACTAACAAGCGTATAGTATGCAATGACAATGGCAGCTATAATTGAAAAAATCATAATCCCCCATGTTTGCGTAGTACCATCGGCAACTGATTCTTGAACAAGACTGCCTGCAGCTAGTGCTGTTTCATTGGCTAATTTTACTTGCGTTGCTAATATGTCGTTTGCTTTTTTGATGTTGCTCTCAGCAGCACTCAAATTCTCTGTTGCCGTTTTTAACGCCAATAACTGATTTTCTTTATGAGTAAAAATACCCTGATTAGAATTAATTAATTCTGACAACTCGCTTAAAGCGATAGTTAAATCATCTGCTACATCGCCACCACCTTTGTTAGATAATTCTGAAATAATATCTTTAAAGGATTGATCGACCTCAACATAAGCATTTGAAATTTGTTTACCAACTAAATCGGTTGATGCTACATCGAGTAAACCTCTATATTCGAGTGCCGAACTAACAACACCGTTAAGCAAGGTTTCTATATTTTCACCTAAGCTAACTGCTCGTTGTAGTTTGCTTTCAGCTAGGTCGTGATCAGCAAGGTCTAATAATATCGTGGCAGCGTCATCGGCTTTCTCTTCTAGAATATCGATTTTTTCACTTAACATAATCGCTTCATCAATACTGTTTTGTCGATTACTAAAAACCAATCCAATTTCTGACTCAAGCTGTTCATAAACCGTGTCCACTTGACCTAAGTTTGATAACAAAGAGTCTTCATCACGAACAACATTTTTTAATCGTTGTAATTCTTTTTTAAAACCTTCTTTTTCCGTACTAAAAGAAGCTAGGTTTCCATTAAGTGGCTCCATTTCTGTTTGATAATATGCACGTAAAGTGAGATTTCCGATTTGTGTCAAGGTATTAGCAAGTTTATTACTACCTTGTAAGGTGGGTATTGCAAGCTCACTCTGCTGAATTGTTGATTTATGAATTGTGCCTAAATTCCATAAAGATATAACGCTTGTTGCCACCAGAAATACTACAATAATGAAAAAGCCACCCATTATTTTCATTGCTACCGTTAAATTCATAAATGTCACCGTGTAAATAGATATTATTTGAGTATGTGTTTAAACCAAATGAACTGCTACTTCCTTGGCTGCAGCCTTATGTTTTCAAAGCTAATAATCACATGTTTTATCATTATTGCCGATTATAATATCGGCCAAAATTCATAAACATTTAGCTACCTATAATCAGTATAACAATCTGAATCGATTTTTCACCTTTAGTTATTGCTTTATCGTAAGTTTTTTAAATTTTGCTTCAAATGTGTGCATGTTCTGTGAATAATTTCTTATCAGACCATCTTAAAAGAGTTAAATGTCCACCCCATACACAGCCAGTATCGAGTGCAAAAGTTTTTTCAACTGGGCAGTGCCCCATTAATGAAGCCCAATGGCCAAATATCCAAGTGTAATCCTTGGGTTTATCAATAAATTCAAACCAAGGTTTTATATGTGCAGGTGCTTGTTCAACAGAGAGTTTGCATGAAAATTCTAACGAATGGTCTAGGTGGCAATAACGCATCCTAGTGAGTGAGTTAACGGTTAAGCGAAATTTTTCTTCAACAGATTTGGCTAACGACCAATGAGCAGGTTCTTCGCCATACATGATCTCCAACCATTGCTTTCTTAAAACTGAAGCAAGTTTATTACTGACTTCATTCGCTTGACCCATAGCTTGTTCAGGAGACCAAAACGGGGGCAAGCCAGCATGACTCATGTAAACATTTTCATGGGGTAATTTTTGAATGAGGGGTTGCTTTGCTAACCAATCCATCAGCTCGTTAATATCGCTAGCCGCTAATAATTCATCAAGAAAATCTGAAGGTTTAGCTTTTTTTAACCCTGCATGAATGGCTAATAAATGAAGATCATGGTTACCCAAAACAACCTTCGCACTTTCACCTAACCCTTTTATGTATCTGAGTGTTTTTAATGAGTCTGGACCTCTAGCGACAAGATCACCAGCAAGCCAAAGCTGATCTTGTTCAGGAGTAAAATCTACTTGAGCAAGTAAAGCGCGTAGTTCATGGTAGCAACCTTGTATATCTCCAACAAAATAAATTGCCATAACGCTGAGTTTCGCTATTAATTAAGAATATGAGGCTGGGCTAAACCAAAAACAGGGATCTCAACTTGCTGTAAGCTTTTACACGCAGCTTGCATTTGATAGTGCCCTTGCATTGTGCCAACTGGAGTCTTTAAAATACACCCACTGGTATAAGTATATGTTTCATTAGGCGCTATTAATGGTTGTTTGCCAATAACGCCTTCACCAGAAACTGTTGAGGTTTTATTATCACCGTCGGTAATCAACCAATAACGAGAGAGCAGTTTAACCGCCTGTTCGCCATTATTAGTAATACTAATGGTGTAACTGAAAACATAGTTTTTTTCATTCTTAATCAATTGTGCAGCAATATATTCAGTTTGAACACTCACCGAAATATCATTATTCATTTCGGTTAACTCAGATGCATTTATCGGTGAGTTTGGCATCATAATTCGACAGGGTTATCTGTTAAGAAGTTTGCAAGCTTGATGAAGTCACTGATTGGTAAATTTTCAGCACGAAGCGTTGCATCGATACCTAACTCTGCTAATTGCTCAACAGTGAAAAGTTTTTTAAAACTATTACGGATTGTTTTGCGACGTTGATTAAATGCAGCCAAACAAACTTGGTTCAGTGAATTGATATCTTTTACAGGATTTTTAATTTCACGATGCGGGATCAGTCGAACAATAGCAGAATCAACTTTAGGAGCGGGTTTAAAAGCTTCTGGCCCTATTTGCATGACAGGAATAACCTGACATTGGTATTGGGTCATAATTGAAAGACGACCATAGGCTTTACAATTTTCACTAGCGGCCATGCGTTGAACAACTTCTTTTTGCAGCATGAAGTGCATGTCTTTTACACTATCTTTAAAGGTAAGTAGATGAAAAATCAATGGGGTTGAAATATTGTAAGGCAAGTTACCAAAAATTCTTAACGGCTTCTCTTCACTGGCGATTTCGCTAAAGTCGAACTTTAATGCATCAGCTTCATGAATTGTCACTTTTGAAGCGATAAAAGGATGATGACGTAAACGATGCGCAAGATCTCTATCAAGCTCTACAACTGAAATGGCACCAGCTCGGTCAATAACGGGTTCGGTCAAAGCACCTAAACCAGGGCCAATTTCGATGAGGTTTTCACCGGGTTCTGGGTCAATAGCATCAACGATTTTGCTGATAACACCTTCGTCATGTAAAAAGTTTTGTCCGAAGCGCTTTTTGGCCTGATGGCCTAAGTGAGTTTTATTATTCATGATTGATTATTTGCTAAGTTAATGGCGGTAGTAATAGCTTCAATAAAGCTTCCAGAATCAGCGGAATTTGTCCCGGCTAATTCAAGGGCTGTACCGTGATCTACTGAAGTTCGAATAAAGGGTAAACCTAATGTAATATTCACTGAAGAACCGAAGCCTTTATACTTTAAGACAGGCAAACCTTGATCATGATACATCGTTAATATTGCGTCTGCATCACTAAGGTATTTTTCTTGAAATATAGTGTCAGCTGGCAATGGCCCTATGACTTTTATCCCTTCATTTTTTAATTCATCTAAGGCTGGGATCATCACTTCAATTTCTTCTCGACCTAGATGCCCATCTTCACCCGCATGAGGATTAATACCACATACGTAAATTTTAGGCTCTTCGATACCAAATTTATTGATGAGATCAGTATTTAAAATACGTGTAACTTTCTGTAATCGCTCAGCAGTTATCGCTTTTGACACATAAGCTAAAGGTATATGCGTTGTTACGAGAGCAACTCTTAAACCTTCAGTGGCTAACATCATCACAACATCTGAACAATTAGCTTGATTAGCAAAATACTCAGTATGACCACTAAAAGCGATGCCCGATTGATTAATGAGTCCTTTATGTACAGGACCTGTAACAATCGCATCAATTTCACCAGAAATATTTTTTTCACTGGCGATTCTTAACGTTTCAATGACATAACTGCCATTTTTAGCATTGAGATCACCGGGAATACAGTCTTCAACCATATCCACTGACAGTATCGTTAACGTTCCAGCTTTTTGTGGTTTTCCCTTAGCCTGATTATCATAATCAATCAAGGTTAATGGTAAGCCTAAGAGTTTTGCCCTCTCTAGCATAAGCTTTTTGCACGCAACAACAACCAGTTCAACAGGCCAATCCTGCTGAGCAATAGCAATGGTTAAATCAGGACCTATCCCCGCAGGTTCACCCGGAGTAATAGCAATTCTATTCGTCATTACTTATTATCACTAAAAGTAATATCAATATAAGCTTCATCACGAAGTTCTTTTAACCAGCGCGCACTTTCTAGTCCAAACTTTCTATTGTAAAGTAGTCTATATGCTTTATTTTCATTCATTTGGTTTGTTGCATCGAGTGTTCTTCGACCTGTTAATTGAACTAAATGCCAACCAAATGAAGATCTAAAGGGTTTATGGATTTCATCAACTTTCAAACGAGCTAATGCCTCTCTAAAAGCAGGATCGTATACCGCAGGATCTGCCCAACCAAGATCTCCGCCTCTCATGGCAGCCCCGTCTTCAGAATGCTCTTTTGCTAACTCTGCAAAATCAGCTTCTCCAGCGTTAATTTTATCCATAAAACCGATTAACAAGTTTTCTGCTTTTGCTTCGCTTAAAATTACAGATGGTGTAACCAAGATATGACGTGACTTAGACTCTTCTACTTCAACGACCTGACGACCTCGAATATCCATAACCTTAACAATACTAAATCCTAAGCCTGTACGAATAGGGCCTAAAATAGCGTCTTTTTTCTCATTTTCAATGATAGATGAAAATAATGTCGGTAATTCATTAATGTTTTTCCAACCTAAGTCACCACCTTGCAAAGCATTTGAACCACCAGAAGAAGCAATAGCAATCTTTGCAAAATCACTGCCGTTATTAAGTAATTCAATCACTTTTTCTGCACGTGTTTTGGCTGTATTCATATCTTCTTGTGTAGGTTCAGATGGGAAATCAATGAGTATGTGCCCTAAACGGTATTCAATATCTGTATTAGTTTGCTCTTTCATGGACGATATTAAATTTTCCACATCTTGTGGTGAAATATAAATACGACGACGAACGCTATTACGGCGAACTTCTCCAGAAATAATTTCCGTTCTTACTACTTCGCGATATTTTTCGTAATTGGTCCCTTCGTTAATGAGGTTTTGACGAAATTGCTCAATAGTTAAGTTATCTTCTTTAGCCATATTGGTAAGTGTTTCATCAAGCTGTGCATCACTTACCTGCACGCCCATACGTTCACCCAGTTGAGTGATTAAACTATCGTTGATCAACTTTTCGGTAACTTGAGTTCTCAACGCTTTATCTGACGGTAAACTTTGACTGCTCTTTTTAGCTTTTTGTTTAATGGTTTTAATTAAGTCTTGTATTTCAGACTCTAAAACAACGCCGCTATTTACAATAGCTGAAACCCGATCAAGTTCAACTTGCTCTGCTTGTACCGGAAAAAAAGAAGTGAACGCCAAGGCGCCTGTTAAAAGTAAAAATTTAAATGATTTTTTCATGTATCGTCTATTTCTTCTATTTAATTATTGAGAAAGTAAGGGCGTTTATAGCCAAATATACTTGAGTTGAACATATCTGTAATATCTTCTGTTCTCATGCTAAACCTTACCATGAAACCACTGTCAAATTCATCGCGATTTTCATGATCATTGGATTGTTCATCAAAATTTGCATTCAGGAAACGATGATAAGCGAAACTCACCGACCAACAACAGCTTTCGTATTGCAAACCAGCATAACTTTCTATGCTCCTATTTTGCTGTAAATCTTGCGTAACCCTTGCGATAACTTGCCAATTTTTGTTGATTCTTGCATTTCCAGCTAAAGATAATTGTTCAAGTGCCACACCTGAGACATCACGAGTATATCGATGGTTCAATTGTATTGTCTGATTTTTACTAAAAAGATAATCTACACTGGTTTGACTCTTGTTAGTAACATCATCTTCGGTATTATATTGAATGTCACTACTGAACTGCCATTTTCTATTGATACGTGCATAAAATTCTGCCGCTAATGCCGACTTATCAACAGCAATATCTCGGTTATCACCCAGATTTAAGTTACTGTCATTTAGATAAACAATACGGCCTAAACTAACACGTAATTGTTCCTGGTTTTTAGCATCAAGTAAACGGCTTGTCACTCCCCAAGAATATTGATTGGCTTGGGCTATTCTATCTAACCCACTAAAGCGCTTATCACGAAATAATCCGTTATAATCATCTTGTAATGTAGTGGTATCGTAAACACCGATATTACGTTGATCCTTTTCTGGGATATATAGATATTGCAGCTGAGGCTCTAGTGTTTGGGTAAAACCATTACCCCAAAAATTTGCTTGGCGATCAAAATTTACGCCACTATGAAAACGTACTTTAGGTAGGGTTCTACTAACTTTTTCTTCAAGTTTACTCCCTGGAGTAATATTATCTTGTACGTAATTAGTTTGTAGCAGCTTCAATTCCGAATTTAAAAACCACGCTGGTGTCGCCATCGGAAAAATAAAGCCGGCTTCTACATGGTAACGTTTAGCTGTGGGTAAGTTTTTATCTGAGGTTTCAAAATTGGTCATTTCTGAATAGACATCAAATACACCGTCCAGAAAATCAATTTCTTGATGACTATTTAGCTCAAGATGAGCAAGCGCCTTATAGTTGGTTTGATTATCACCTAACACTTCAAAATCTTGTAATTTTACTTTGGCTTGCCAAGTATCTGCGAAATAAGCTAATTCACCCGTCTGATATAAATAAGCGTCGTTGCCATTATAATGCTTACTGCCAATATCAACTAAATAGTTATCATCGCTGATAGTTGTGTAATCAATGTAAACTCGAAATCTTTCTGAAAACGTACCAACATGCTGCATGCGCATTAAATATCGAGCATCGGTATTGTTTTCTAGTTCATTGTCTTGATCTAAATACTCAAGGTCAAATTGCCCTTGCTGTTCTTCATGTAAATAACGAAATTCGGTAAGTAATTGAGTACCTCGCTTCGACATATATTTAGGGGTAATAGTTGCGTCCATATTAGGCGCAATATTCCAGTAATAAGGCATTGACAGTTTAAAGCCAGATTTATTCGATGAATCTATTTCTGGCGCCAAAAAACCCGACTGCCTTTCATCGCCAATAGGGATTTTAAAATAAGGGAGATATAACACAGGTACATCAAACAACGAAAATCTTGCATTATAGGCTTCAAGATAATTCTTATTCCTAGATATAGTTATTTCACTGGCATTTATTTTCCAATCAGGAGTAGAGCCATAACAAGTCGTAAACGATGAACCGACCAACTCTAAACTGCCCGCTTTAGAAACAGCTATTTTATCTGCCCCCCCTTTTCCAGCCATACCGACAAGTTGATAGGTGGTACTTGTTAAAGTCGTTGAGTTTAATGAATCACTTATATTTAAATGCTCAGCAAAGATATCAATGCCTTTATTTTGGAAGTGAATATTTCCGATTGCATCAACCGTTGATTTTTCCCGATTTATTTCAACTTCATTCGCGATAAACGTCTGTTGATCTTTTATCAGCATGACATTACCATTAAATTTGGCTACTTTATTTTTATTAATACTCGAACTATTAGCCAAAATAGTGAGTGTTTTACTATTTTCAATTGTTTGAGGTTCGATTAATTGCGGGTAAGTAGGGATCGGGCATTGAGCCGTATCATCGAGATTACTGGTAGCTTGTTGAGCATAACTAGATTTAGCTATTGATAAACAAGAAATTATTAAAACTAAATAGCGCGGAAATGACATTAAAAGTCCGATAGATGAATGAATAAAGCAACATAAAGAAAAGCGAGCAACATTTTATACCCAAACACTTAGATAATATAGCAATTTTCTTTCGTGTGCGAATTCGATATATTGACGATACTTTAGCCGCTTCATTTCAGCGTGCAGGTTTGTATCTTGAAATGGAGCGAATAAAGAGTTGTTACGAGTTAGTAAACCAACAAAAATAATTTATATAGGAATAGAAAACTTGCCAAGTTCTCGAGTTCAAGCCTTGCACCAATGGTTGAATCACCAATTTTCAGATGAAAACATCCAATTAATACCATTATCAGGTGATGCTGGTTTTCGTTGTTATTATCGCTTTGTCTTCGAAAAAAAATCGTTCATTGCGGTAGACGCACCTTCAGACAAATCAAATAATTCTGCTTTCGTCTTTATGCAAGAATGCCTCAGTAAAAATAATGTTTTAGTGCCCCAAATTGTCGCCGTTGACTTATCATTAGGTTTTTTCTGTTTAGCTGATTTTGGCGAAACACTTTTAGCAGATATTTTAACGGCGAAAAATATGGCTGTTACTTATCAAAAAGCCATTGATATTTTACCTTCAATTCAAACCGCGTTACCTCACAGCACACAAGAATTGCCCCATTATGACCAAGCATTCGTTGAGCTAGAGTTGGCTATTTTTACCCAATGGCTATTATCAGAACACTTATCTTTAACGTTAACCGATAATGAGCAAAAACAATTGCAGCATTGCTTCTCTATTCTGACCGAAAATATGCTGAGTCAACCTCAGGTGTTGGTACATCGTGACTACCATAGTAGAAACATTATGGTATTAGAAAACAGTGAAATAGGCATTATTGACTTTCAAGATGCGGTTATTGGTCCGGTCGCTTACGATATAGTGTCATTGTTACGTGACTGCTATATAAAATGGCCTGTTGAACAAGTAACGTCATTATTAGACTACTATATTGACATGACAGCAAAGCAATATTCATTAAGCCATATAACGCGCGAGCAATGGCAGCGTTGGTTCGACTTAACCGGCTTACAACGTCATATTAAAGCCAGCGGAATATTTGCCCGTTTACATCATAGAGATAATAAAAGCGGCTATTTAGCTGATATTCCCCTTACCCTTAGCTACATTGTTGACATTAGTGGGCAATACCCAGAATTAGCATTTATTCATCAGCTTTTATTAGAAAGAGTGCTGCCTGCCATGAAAAACATGAATAATAGTAATTTACAATGAAAGCAATGATTTTAGCCGCTGGCCGCGGTGAACGTATGAGGCCATTAACGGATCATTGTCCGAAACCTTTACTTAAAGTTACTGACACGCCCTTAATTGAGCATCATATTAACAAGCTTGTTCAATGTGGAGTGACCGACATTATTATTAACCATGCTTGGTTAGGAGAGATGATCTCTTCGTATCTAGGTAATGGTAGTAGATTTGGTGTTAATATAACCTATAGCCCTGAAGAAAATGGTGCGCTTGAAACTGCGGGTGGTATTATTCAAGCATTACCTTTATTAACTAAGAATAATGGCAATGAACCATTTTTGCTAATTAATGGCGATGTGTATACCGACTTTAGCTTCACAGAAATGCCTAAATTAGCCAAAGACCGTTTAGCTCATATCTGCTTAGTTCAAAACCCTGAACATAATATAAATGGCGATTTTATTTTTGATAATAATCAATTAAAAAATATTGAACATCTGTCAGAATCAGTGATGAAAAGCAAAAATAGCTACACATTCAGTGGCGTAAGTATTTTTCGTCCTGACTTTTTTAAAGGTCAACATACCGCACAAGCCTTAAAGCTTGGGCCTATGCTAAAACAAGCAGTCAGCCAAGGGAAAGTTTCAGCCAGCATACTTAATGGCATGTGGACCGATGTAGGTACGCCAGAACGATTAAAAAAACTCAATGAACAATTAACAGAAATGGAAATAAAGAAATAATGAGAATATGGGGAAAAGTTTTAGGCTTTCTATTCGGCTTTATGCTGAGCAAGAACCTAATTGGCGCATTAATCGGCATGTATATAGGTCATACTTTTGATAAAGGCAGAGCACTAAACTTCAGTCATTTGTCTGGCTCAAAAGGGTCAGAAAACCAACGGCAGGCCGCGTTTTTTTATACCTCTTTTTCGGTAATGGGCTATATAGCGAAAGCTAATGGTTTAGTATCTAAGCATGAAATTCAGTTTGCAAATGCTTACATGGATAAGTTATCACTACAGGGGGAATTAAGACAACAAGCGCAAGATGCCTTTCGCGAAGGAAAAATGGCTGACTTCCCACTAAACGATCGTCTGAGTAAATTTAAGCAGGCATGCGGAAGTAGACATGATTTATTGTTACTTTTTTTAGAGATACAAATTCAAGTGGCATTCGCCGACGGCACACTAGACAGCGATGAACGTCAAGCTCTGCATACCATTGCTCATCAGTTAGGTTTTTCAGCAAAAGAGCTAGACCAGCTATTAGAAATGATCATCGCAGGGGCACAGTTTCATCAGGGTCAGTCAGGTAAAAGCGTTCAATCTCAATTAGACAACGCTTATAAAGTGCTCGGTGTTTCAACACAAGCGTCAGAAAAAGATGTAAAAAATGCTTATCGTAAATTAATGTCGCAACATCATCCAGACAAGCTAGTTGCTAAAGGTCTTCCTCCTGAAATGATGGAAGTCGCCAAACAAAAAACACAAGATATTCAAGGTGCTTACGAATTGATCACTAAAAATAAATAACGGCTACCGGTTTCTTTTCTAAATAACGCCGTCGCAAAGTACCGAGTGATAAAATCAAAAAAACGCATTTAAAATGCGTTTTTTAATATCTGTTATAGCGTTCAAGCCAAATAAAATATGCTATTTTCGCTGATAAATACAAAAATCCAGCTCAAAACAATTCTTTTCATCAGCACTAAATTTACTGCTTTGACTGAGTTGCCAATCATTGTCTAAATCATATTCAGGAAATTGCGTGTCCCCTTCAACATTTGCTTTGATATGAGTAATATAAAGACGGTTAGCGAATGGCAAACAATGTGTGTAAATTGCGCCTCCACCAATAACCATAACTTCCTCTACATCCCCAGCTAAGCTGAGCGCTTGCTCAACAGAAGTCGCACTATCAACGCCATCAGCTTGGTAGTTCTCATCTCGTGAAATGACAATATTTTGCCTGCCGGGTAATGGCCGACCAATAGATTCATAAGTCTTTCGTCCCATAACAATAGGCTTACCGAGGGTAGTCTTTTTAAAATAAGCTAAATCGGCAGGTAAATGCCAAGGCATATCATTGTCTTTACCTATCACACGGTTATCGGCGTGTGCAACGATCATAGAAAGTATTGTCATGTGTCATTACTCAAAGAAAGAAACAAAATTAAATAACCATGATTATACCTATTTGATGAACGAAGTGATCTACTTTTTCATAGGTAATATATCTAAATCCAAGCTATAAAAAACAAAAAAGCCGATCGTTAGATCGGCTTTAACCATTTATAGGGTTTTTCTACTATAAATTTTTAGATAAAAACTTTTCAAGTTTTTCGTACATTTCGATTCTGTTTTCAACCTTTCTAAAACCATGGCCTTCATTATTTTTAACTAACCATTCAAACGGTTTTTCTAAAGCTTCAAGACGATCTTTAAGTAAGTCCGCATGCTCCATTACTACGCGAATATCACGGCGGCCATGTATGATAAATACTGGTGCCTTAATATTTTCAACATGATCAATAGGTGACATACTTTTCATCAACTCTTTATCATCTGGATCTCCAATTTGAACTTTTAATAAGTCCTTTTGTGGTTCCCAAGTCGTTGGCATTGAAGTAAACAACAAACCTACATCTGTTACGCCAACCACGTTAACGCCACACTTATAAAGATCAGGAGTAAAAGTTAAACCAGCCATTGTAGCATAACCGCCGTAACTACCACCATAAATACAAACTCTTTTATCGTCAGCAACACCCTTTTCAATAAAATGATTTACAGTATCTGTAATATCATTTTGCATCTCATGTCCCCATTTTCCGCCGTAACCTGCTTGTTCAAAAGCTCGACCATATCCACCTGAACCTCGGAAGTTCACTTGAACAACAGCATAACCTCTGCTTGCTAAGAATTGCGTATCTGGGTTATACCCCCAATTATCACGAACACCAAATGGGCCACCGTGTGGGTTGATAATTAATGGAAGGTTTTTGCCGTCGCTTCCTTTAGGTGTGGTGATATAACCACGTAAAGTTAAACCATCGCGACTTTTGAATTCAAATGGTTTCATCGGTGATAAAATTTTAGTATCAAACGCAGAGATGCGATTACCTAATGGTACGATGCTTTTTTTAGTTTCATTCCAAAGGTAGTAACTTCCTGGATCGGTATCGCTATAAACGGTAATAATTCGAAGGTTCTCATCATCACTCATGCTAGATGTGTTTACTATTTTACCTTTGAAAGTATTCTTTAAAATTTTATTGAATTTTGCTTCTTTAGCATCAAAGAAAACTTTTTCAGGGTAGTCATCAAGATAAGCAACACCTAAAACTTTTTGTTGTTTACGAGAAGTCATTAAGCCGGTTACATCAACTTTATCATGACCAAAAATCATATCGCCCATTTCATTAGTTTTAGGGTTATATTTATAAATAGCAGCTTTATCACGGCCGATATTTGAAGCAACAAACATCATTTTATTGTCGAAATCAAACATTAGTGGGGTCATGCCTTCATCTAAGACATTGAATTCACGTACGACTTTAAATTCTTCCTCATTTTTTTCTTTATAAAGGAATTTCCCTTTAACACCCTTTGTAGAGATAGCACCACGCACATCACCATCATGGTCAACAATCCAACCTTGTACATCACCAGGGTTTTTAGCAATAAGCTCTAATGAAGGGTTCTTCTTACGCTTATTATTCCACTTGCTATCAAGGCTTAATTTATATAAATCAGGGTTTTTAACATAACGTTTGTTATATTGAACAATTACATGATTAGGATCGTCAGGTAAGGTATGCACTACACTTGCCATTATCGCGCTTTTTCTTGAAAAGCTAGCTCTCACCAATTCAGTGATTTTAGGTTTTTTTGTGCGAGTTACTGTATATAAACTTAACGCTTCTTGACCATTTGTTTGATCAACAGTAAAGACGATTTTGTCATCACTGGCCCAAAAGTAATTGCCAACGTTATATTTTTTATATCCCGTTAAAACCGAAATATTTTCTCGGTTTTTTGTTTCCATAACAACTAAATTCAAACGGTTGTTAATTGGCATTAATGTCGCCATATACTTACCACTTGGTGATAAGTTAATAGCGGTATAATCTGGCAAGCTGAAAAAATCAGTTGCTGAGGGTAATTCTTTATTAAAAGCTAAAGAATTAAAGCTTAAAAACAACATTGTGCAAAGCACGAATAGACGGTTAATCTTCTTCATAAGACGTTCCTTTCCTTTTTTATTTTTATACATGTTCAACAAACAACTATCACGTTAATTGAATAACAAAAATAAATCTAGAAAAATACAATAATAAATTTTAAATTTTTTACATTTTCGTCACATTAACTAGACAGTAAGTTAATAAAAAAAATGCTCATATCGTTAAATATGAGCATTTTTAAAATAGAAACTTATTCTGAAAGTAGATTACTTACGATATTCAACTTCTACGTCGTACTCGTCTTCGTCCCAATCTTCATCGTCAAGCATATCTGTAGCTTCTGCAACGGTTTCTTCATGGTATGTATCCCATTTGAATTCAACCGTTTTATCTTCAGGTGTTTCCTCTATTTCTGGAGGTAACCCTTCAATGAAGCTCATAATACCTTGCGTTAAGTCAGCTGTACCTGATTTATTGATGGCAGAGACACTTCGAACTTCGCCCTGCCAATTTAGACCAGCAACAATTCTATCTGTTAGCTCTTTCGCTTCATCTTCCAACATTAAATCAAGTTTGTTAAAAACTAACCAACGTGGTTTATCAAAAAGTTTTGATGAATGCCGCTCTAATTCACTAATAATAGTTTTAGCGTTTTCAAGTGGATCAGAACCATCAGCAGGCATTACATCAACAAGATGCAATAAAATACGACAACGTTCTAGATGCTTAAGGAACTGTGTGCCTAAGCCAGCGCCTTCTGCTGCGCCTTCAATTAAACCTGGAATATCAGCAATAACAAAACTACGCTGCGTATCTAAACGTACTACACCTAAGTTTGGTGCTAAGGTAGTAAACGGATAATCAGCTACCTTGGGCCTAGCCGCTGAAACACTACGTATTAGCGTTGACTTACCGGCATTAGGTAAACCTAATAAACCCACATCAGCTAATAATAAAAGCTCTAACTTCAAGCTACGAATCTCACCTGGTGTTCCATCAGTTTTTTGTCGAGGGGCACGATTTGTACTACTTTTAAAGCGTGTGTTCCCTAAACCATGCCAGCCGCCTTTAGCAACAAGCATTTTTTGTTCATTTTGTGTTAAATCACCTAACTGCTCACCAGTGTCTACATCAACTGCGCGTGTTCCTACAGGTACTTTCAAGATCAAATCATCTGAACCTTTACCTGTACAGTCACGACTCTGACCATTTTGACCGCGCTTAGCACGATGAAAACGCTCAAAACGATAATCAATCAAAGTATTCAGGCTTTCGTCAGCCATTAAATAAACGTCGCCGCCGTCGCCGCCGTCGCCACCATTAGGTCCGCCGTATTCAATGTACTTTTCTTTTCGAAAACTTACACAACCGTTGCCACCGTCGCCGGCCTCAACTCTAATTTCAACTTCATCAACGAATTTCATGGTGCTTTGAAACACTCCAACATTAAACTATTGCCTTATTATAAGTCATTTTTCGAACTTACTAAAACAAAGTTATTTTTTATACAAAATTAGAATACTTATATCAATAAGCATTCAAAAAAAAACCCTGCTAAAGCAGGGTCTTTATTAAGTTTGGGTAAAGTTACTCAGCAACGATACTTACAAACTTACGGCTTTTAGGACCTTTAACATCAAATTGTACTTTACCATCAGTTAAAGCAAATAATGTGTGGTCTTTACCAATACCCATATTTGTTCCAGCGTGAAATTTAGTACCACGTTGACGAACAATAATATTTCCAGCTAGTACAGCTTCGCCACCAAAACGCTTAACACCAAGGCGTTTAGCTTCTGAATCGCGACCATTTCGTGTACTACCCGCAGCTTTCTTATGTGCCATTTTGAATCGCTCCTAATTAGCCGTTGATGCCAGTAATTTTCACTTCAGTGAACCATTGACGATGGCCCGCTTCTTTACGTGAATGCTTACGACGTTTAAATTTAACAATTTTAACTTTATCAGCACGACCTTGATTTACAATCTCAGCCACTACTTTACCACCGGCAATGTAAGGCGCGCCTACATTAACTTCTTCACCGTTAGCGATCATTAAAACGTTATCGAATTCTACTGTTGCACCAATTTCAAGCTCAAGCTTTTCAAGGCGAACTGTTTGTCCTTCAGTTACGCGGTGTTGTTTACCGCCACTTTGGAATACAGCGTACATACCTACTCCGTACAGCGTCATTTTATTTAGACGCTAAATTTAAAAATATAGGGCGCGAATTCTACGCGAAGATTTTTGTTCAGGCAAGTCTAATTCACATCTATTTCTAAATAATTTGCTTATCGTTAAACTAATGCGCTACAGCCCTTTATTGCTAAATAATTTCGTGTAAACTCAACCTTCATAAAATGTCTTCAATTCAACAACAAAGGTAGCTGTAGCTTTCTATGGATATCAAAAATATTCAATCCCTCACTCAAGATGATATGTCTGAAGTAAATAATCTTATTTACTCGCAAATTAATTCGGATGTGGCGTTAATTAATCAGCTCGGTATTTATATCGTTAATGCTGGTGGAAAACGTATGCGCCCAATGCTAACCGTTTTAGCCGCCCGTGCTTTTGATTACCAAGGTGATGAACACATTTCAATTGCAGCTATTATCGAGTTTATTCATACCGCTACTTTATTGCATGATGACGTGGTGGATGAATCAAATATGCGTCGTGGCCGCGAAACAGCTAATGCACTATTTGGTAATAGTGCTAGCGTGCTTGTTGGTGATTTCCTTTATACCCGCTCTTTTCAAATGATGACGAAATTAGGCAACATGAAAATAATGGATATATTGTCAGACGCAACAAATATTGTTGCCGAAGGTGAAGTCTTACAATTAATGAATTGTAATGACCCTGATACAACAGAAGAAAGTTATTTTGAAGTTATCTATTGTAAAACCGCAAAACTTTTTGAAGCGGCAACTCGTTTAGCTGCTGTTATTGCAGGACAAGATGAAAAAGTTGAAAAAGCGATGCAAGAGTATGGCAAATACTTAGGCACTGCTTTTCAATTAGTTGACGATATTATGGATTACACTGCTGATGCAAAAGCGATGGGAAAAAACGTTGGTGATGATTTAGCTGAAGGTAAACCCACCTTGCCGTTATTATATGCGATGAAACACGGCAATGAACAACAGAAACAGTTAATCAGAGACGCCATTGAGCATTGTAATGGTATGGAGCATTTAGACGAAATACTCGCGGCAATGAAACAAACAGGTTCATTAGTTTACACCCAAAAGAAAGCAGAGCAAGAAGCCGACAAGGCCATCAATGCATTACATATTCTGCCTGAATCAGAACATAAGCAAGCGCTTATTTCACTTGCCCATATTGCTGCTAATAGAAGCATATAGTAATGAAGACTCATTTAGGATTTTACGTTAATCTGATCGCCATCTTGTTATTTATTCCGGGCATATTTCTGCCTATGTTCTTTTTACAGATGGATGTTAGCGCGAATATCAGTGGCCCAGCACTTACATCACAGTTGATAAACAAAGAGCTTTCGCTATTAACAACGATTGAAGAATTATGGCAACACGACCGTTTATTAGTCGCGGTATTAATTTTTGTATTTTCTATTTGTATTCCATTACTAAAAGCATGCTTAGTTACCTGGTCTTATTTTAAAAGAAATACGCATGTCGAAAGAAAAATCATCAATTTTATCGGGGCTATTGGTAAATGGTCGATGGCCGACGTTTTTGTTGTGGCAATATTTTTAGCGGTGTTATCGACGAATCATTCTGAAACGGCAAACCAACAGACATTGAGTATTATGGGTTTTAAACTTAACTTGTTGATCAGTAGTGAAACGTTATCTTCTGTGGGGCAAGGCTTTTATTTCTTTACTGCTTATTGTTTGCTTTCATTATTAGGTACACAGTTAAGCCAAAGCGGTCTTAAAAAGCAAACTAGCCTAAACGATTAGTCGTTCTCAAATACTCGTCATAAAAAAAGCACTAAATTAAATTTAGTGCTTTAACTATTCTATAGCTGAAGTGATTAACCCTTGATGAAGTCAATGCCTTCATTAATGTCAGCTTTTAAAGTATCTAACATATCTGCTTTAGCTTTTTCTTCAAATGCACTAAGTGCACCGTAAGATAAAATTTCACTTACACCGTTAACGCCTAAACGTACTGGTTGTGCAAAAAACTGTGCATCTTCGCCTGCGCCTTCAACGTAAGCGTAATCAACAACGTCTTCACCTTGTAAGCCTTTAACTAAAGACATACAAAAACGAGCTGCAGCTGCGCCCATTGATAACGTAGCGCTACCGCCACCCGCTTTAGCGTTAACAACTTCAGTACCTGCGTTTTGAATGCGAGGAGTTAAAGCAGCAATTTCTTCATCAGAGAAAGTAGCACCTTCAACTTGAGAAAGAAGTGGTAAAATTGTAGTACCAGAATGGCCACCAATTACCGGAACTTTAACATCGCTAACATTTAAGCCTTTTAATTCAGCAACGAACGCTTCGCTACGAATAACATCTAGCGTAGTAATACCGAATACACGAGCTGCATCATAAGTACCTGCTTTTTTGAATACTTCAGCAACAATTGGCACAGTGCCGTTTACAGGATTAGTAATAATACCCACTAACGCTTTAGGACAGTTAGCAACAATGCCTTCTGCTAAAGTTTTAATGATACCCGCATTTACTGCGAATAAATCAGCACGATCCATACCTGGCTTACGTGGCATGCCCGCTGGAATTAATACAATGTCAGCACCTGTTAATGCGCTGGCTAATGCATCAGCACCAAAACCTTCAACTTTAACCGCTGTAGGGATGTGTGATAAATCAACAGCAACACCTGGAACAACAGGTGCAACGTCATATAAAGATAGCTCAGAACCAGCTGGTAATTGAGTTTTTAAAAGTAAAGATAACGCTTGGCCGATACCGCCAGCAGCGCCTAAAACAGCAACTTTCATTGGATGTCTCCGGTAGTTAAAGAAAATTTGAGTAAATACGTAAATTTTTATGCTGAAAAGATATAGCATCAGCCACTAAAAAACAATTAATATATATTCTATATATACCTGTTCCACTGCAATACCCATGACTCAGTAAAAATTCAACAGGCTATAGGCAAGGCTTTTACTGTAAATAATAGCCATTTTATTCTAAATATGAATAACGCGAATTCAAGTAGAGCGAGTATAAGCTATCAGGATACCGTATAATAATTTTTCTTAAATAATACTTAGGTCTTACATCCTTTTTGTTAAGATAATAAGATTAAAAAAAGTGTAGTAGAAAAATAACAAAGAGCACCTTTTAATTATGACAGTTTCACAAAAACAAGAAGCACTAACACAAGCCTTTAAAGGTTTATTAAAACAAGAGCAATTTGGTTCTCAAGGCGATATCGTTGACGCTTTGAAAAAGCAGGGCTTTGACAACATCAGCCAGTCAAAAGTTTCCCGTATGCTTAGTAAGTTTGGCGCTGTTCGTACCCGTAACGCTCGCCAAGAAATGGTTTATTGTTTACCGGCAGAATTAGGCGTTCCCACAGCAAAAAGCCCTTTACGCCAATTAGTCATCGATATTGAATACAATGAAGTGATGATAATCATTAGAACAAGCCCCGGCGCTGCACAACTAATAGCTCGCTTGCTTGATAGTTTAAGTAAGAGTGACGGTGTATTAGGCACTATTGCTGGTGACGATACTATTTTTATTGCCCCGACTAATGTCGGGAAAATTGCAGAAACCATTGTTAAGTTAGAGTTATTATTTTCAAAAAATTTAAATTAGCATTAAAGTTAAGAAGATTACGCTAAATTTTAACACTTTCGCCTTTCTAGACACTTTACCCAAACCACAGAAGTTCTAGAGAGGTTTGGGTATATAATTACTGAGCTAGCTTAGCTAGAAAATTCAAACTTGGTGCGAAAAAAGATGCGCCTGTCTCTGCTTGCGTATATTTAAGCATGTGATCAAAATGGCCATGTGCATCAGTTTGGATCATTGCTTTTAACATTAATTCAAAGGGCTCAGGCGAGCGACAATAAGAAACGAAAAATAATCCCTGCAACTTCATATCACCGTACGGCATACTTTGTCGCACGATTTCAATTGAATTACCTTCTTCATCTTTCAAATTGACCCGTTTAATATGCGATGTTGCCGGTTTATTTTCATTCGTATACTCTTCATTTTCGAGCTTGGTTCTGCCGAAGACATCTTCTTGGTCTTTAACTTTTAAACTATTCCATAAGTTCAAATTATGGCGATATCGTTGAATGTGTAAATAGCTGCCTGCAGCAAACTCATCATCATCTTCATTAGCAATAAGTGCGACTTTTCGGCGATGTAGACCTTGCGGATTTTCAGTTCCGTCAACAAATCCGGTTAAATCACGGCCATCAAGAAATCTAAATGCACGCACTTGCTCAACAAGTTCCACACTATTCGCGAGTAATGCACAAATTTTAGTACTGACAATATGATTAACGTCAGCGCGGTCACTTCTTATTTCAATATAAAGATCATAGCTACTAGCAGGCGCTGCACGATCATCACATTCAATAGCAGCAAAGGGTTTTAATTGTTTTGGTCTTGCATGTGGGTAGAGTTCATCCCAATAGTTAGCACCAATAGCAACTACGCCAGCTAGATTTGACTCGGAGAAACGGTCAGCGTATTTATCGAATAAGGCAGGTAATCGGGAAAGAGCTTGTCGAATATGGGCATTTTTATCGTCTAATACATTAAATAATAAATAATAACCGTGCAAACTTGGTTCTGCACATATACCAAATTGTTCTCTAGCCATCGAAATTTCCCAAAATTAAATGTCTGTTAATTTCTTAATTTTACACAGTTTTTTAAAATTCACAGTAAATCATTTACATTATAATAAGTGCTTTAATTAATTGACCTCTAAATTCACCCTTTTATATCAAAAAAATGCCGCTCACCTTAAGTGAACGGCATTAGCTCTAAAGCTATTTTTTATGTTTATTCGTCTAAATAAAAGAATACTTATTTATATTAAGTAAACTCTGGGTATGCTTCCATACCACAGTCAGATTTATCAACACCTTCATATTCTTCTTCTTCGCTAACGCGAATACCCATAACCTTCTTCAATACAAACCAAACGATAAAACTTGCACTAAATACCCAAACAAATATGGTTGCTGCGCCAATTAGCTGGCCACTAAAACTTGATGCCGAGTTGGTAACAGGGACAAGTAATAAACCAAATAAACCAACAACACCGTGAACCGAAATAGCACCTACTGGATCATCAATTTTCAGTTTATCTAAACCGATAATTGACAAGACAACTATCACACCAGCAATCATACCGAATAACGTTGACTGAAGAGCTGTAGGCGTAGAAGGCTCTGCAGTAATTGCCACTAAGCCCGCTAATGCACCGTTTAATGTCATGGTTAAATCTGCTTTTTTGAACAATATTTTAGCAAATATTAGCGCAGCTACTGCGCCACCTGCTGCAGCGGCATTAGTATTTAGGAAGACCATAGCAACAGAATGTGAGCTGTTGATGTCAGCAAGCTTTAAGACTGAACCACCATTAAAACCAAACCACCCCATCCATAAAACAAACGTACCTAATGTAGCCATTGGCAAGTTAGCACCAGGAATTGCATTTACACGACCATCAGCACCATATTTACCTTTACGTGCGCCAAGTAATAACACACCCGCTAATGCGGCTGATGCACCAGCCATATGCACAATGCCAGAGCCAGCAAAATCAGAGAAACCTAAGTCGCCTAACGTATATAAGCCAAATACTGCATTACCACCCCAAGTCCAGCTACCTTCTAACGGGTAAATTACCGCTGTTAAAACAACAGTAAAAGCAAGGAAAGCCCAAAGTTTCATGCGTTCTGCAACGGCGCCAGATACAATCGACATAGCAGTTGCGACAAAAACAACTTGGAAGAAAAAGTCTGATGCTTTTGAGTAGATAGCACCACCATTAAAACCATCTTCACGACCGGCAAATTCTTTTAATACTGCATCTGCATCAATCGTTTCGATACCCGATAAGAAAAATCCACCGCCGTACATAATTTCATAGCCACAAGCTAAATACATCATGCAAGCAATAGCATAAAGCGCGACGTTTTTAGTGAGAATTTCGGTGGTATTTTTAGCGCGAACTAAACCAGCTTCTAGCATAGAGAAACCAGCGGCCATCCACATTACAAGAGCACCACATATTAAGAAATAGAAAGTGTCCATTGCATACTGTAATTGAAAAATATTTTGTTCCATGATTTACCCCTTAGATAGCTTCAACGTCTTGTTCGTTAGTACGAATACGAACGGCGTGTTGTAAGTCATACACAAATATTTTACCGTCACCAATTTTACCTGTATGGGCAGATTCAGTGATCGCTTTAACCAAACGCTCAACAACATCGTCATTTACAGCAATTTCTAGTTTCACTTTTGGTAAAAAATCAACTTGGTACTCTGCACCACGATACAGTTCGGTATGGCCCTTTTGTCGTCCAAAACCTTTTACTTCACTTACCGTTAATCCTTCTACACCAATTTCAGAAATAGCTTCCCTGACATCATCTAGCTTAAAAGGTTTAATTATTGCGTTAACCATTTTCATTTTTTTCTACCCTTCTTTATAATTTCCTTAAGGTAATACAAGTGTTATGCCAGCAAATAAACCCTATACAATTCAATAAATTAATAACAACTTAACATTTAAGGCTTAAAGTAAAGCACTGTATTGGTGCGTTGTTTTTAACGAATGGCATTACTTGGTGCATGATTACTTGATCACCGCCACTTAAGTTGAGAATTCGCGGCAACCTGAGAATTTATTGAAGGTTGAAAGAGTAAGCAGAAGATAAAACCCTATATATGTCGGTATATAAAGATTACAAATAGGTCACTGTAGATACTTATGAGTAAGTAGGATCAAATGTGGATTCCAATTTAATTCGAAATTTTGGTCAGAGTATTTAAACTCAAAACATCCATGAATATATAGGTACA
>Ga0209292_1000951_pt1 | contig 36493 bp, 29 predicted proteins | sample GOMGulsemesocosm_2_FD_184634 | JGI IMG/M metagenome (GOLD analysis project Ga0209292, IMG submission 184634) | Methane-oxidizing microbial communities from mesocosms in the Gulf of Mexico - GOM9C Gulf of Mexico (SPAdes) (version 2) | ecosystem: Environmental > Aquatic > Marine > Cold seeps...
GTGGCGGTGAGTGTGGGAGTCGAACCCACGATACGTTACCGTATACACGCTTTCCAGGCGTGCTCCTTCGGCCACTCGGACAACTCACCAAGTAATTTTGTGGCATGCCAAGTAAACTTAGCTTTGCGAAGTGGCGCTATCATAGGGTAATCACAGAACTAAAGCAATGCTTGTTAGCTCAAGTGACTACAAATCAAGCATTTCCTTTAACTTTTAGCTTTAACTCGGCCGCAAAATCAAGCATGCGGCGCAGCGGAATTAATGCGCCTTCTCGGAGCGATTCATCAACAAAGATTTCATGCTGCGTTAGCTCATTAGCCGTTAGCGCGTTTTCAATGGCTGCTAAACCGTTCATCGCCATCCAAGGACAATTAGCGCATGAGCGACAGGTTGCGCCCTCACCTGCTGTTGGTGCCGCAATAAATGTTTTTTCAGGCATTAACTGCTGCATTTTGTAAAAAATGCCACGATCTGTCGCAACAATAAAGGTGTCATTGGGCATGTCTTGCGCGGCTTTAATTAACTGGCTCGTTGAACCAACGGCATCACCAAGCGCGACAATATTTTCTGGTGATTCGGGATGCACCAATATTGCCGCGTCAGGATAAACCGCTTTCATGTCTTTTAGCGCTTTAGCTTTAAATTCGTCATGAACAATACAGTCACCTTGCCATAACAACATGTCAGCACCAGTTTCACGCTGAATGTAACCCCCTAAATGGCGGTCCGGTCCCCAAATTATCTTTTTGCCCAGATCATCTAAATGCTCAACAATTTCAAGTGCAATGCTTGAAGTAACAATCCAATCAGCGCGCTTTTTAACGGCGGCTGAAGTATTAGCATAAACCACCACGACACGATCGGGGTGTTGATCACAAAAGGCACTAAATTCATCAATTGGGCAGCCCACATCTAGCGAGCAAGTCGCTTCAAGTGTCGGCATTAATACTGTTTTTTCAGGGCTGAGAATTTTAGACGTTTCGCCCATGAATTTCACCCCAGCGACGATTAATTTTTTTGCTGGGTGTTCAGCGCCAAATCGTGCCATTTCAAGCGAATCGGAAACACAACCACCCGTTTCTTCTGCCAAAGCTTGAATTTCGGGATCGGTATAATAGTGTGCAATTAACGCCGCGTTTTGCTCTTTGAGCAAACGTTTAATATTAACTTTATGATTTTCTTTTTGCGCATTGCTTAATGGCACTGGTTTTGCGGGAAACGGATAACTTAAATCCATAATCGTTGGCATGTCTGACATCAACTTCTCTACCTAGGCAGGTCTTTACAATAATAATTCGAGAGATTATAAGCGAATAGCCGCTATTTTCATAATTTTTGTCTGCTATTACCAACATATCTATCTATCATGCTATTTTTACACAACAAATATTAAAATAACCATAATATATATTCATGTTTAGCTGAGATCTTGTTATAAAGGAGGGGTGACTAAAAACTAATACAATAATAGGTAGTACGCAATGTCAGACAATCTTACAATTTTAATTGCCGATGATCATCCTTTATTCAGAAATGCTTTAAGGCAAGCGCTAGAGGCATCTTACCCGAATGCTAAATGGCTAGAAGCTGAGTCAGCAGACTCGCTGCAGCAAACAATCACCGAAAATGATTTGATCGATCTTGTGATTTTAGATTTAGAAATGCCTGGCTCACACGGCTACTCGACACTAATTCATTTACGCAGCCATTTCCCAGCGATCCCAGTGGTGGTTATTTCGGCCCATGAAGACAATGAAACAATTGCAAAAGCGATGCACTACGGTAGCTGTGGTTTTATCCCAAAATCAGCATCATTAGACAGCTTATCAACGGCACTTGAGCAAGTATTGCTCGGTGAAGTATGGTTACCAGAAGGCATCAAACCAAGCGATTTAATCATTGACGATAACAACTGTTTTGGTAATAAGCTGGCTGATTTAACCCCACAACAGTATAAAGTACTGCAAATGTTTGGTGAAGGTCTGTTGAATAAACAAATCGCTTATGATTTAGGCGTGTCAGAAGCGACAATCAAGGCGCATGCAACGGCTATCTTTAGAAAACTAGACGTACGCAACCGCACCCAAGCGGTCATTGCATTACAACAACTAGAAATCAGTAGCCTGCCGATTAAATAACCCAGGTCGATGTTACCCGTTTATTCAATTAGTAGCAGCTTGTAACAAACGCCTCATTATTGAGGCGTTTGTCGTTTTATCCGTTATTAACCAAGCTCGAAATTACCGCTCTTAATGCTGCAGGACGAACCATTTTCGCCATATAGCGATAGTTTTTACCTTCAACTTCTTCTACTAATTGCTTTCGGGTATCCGCGGTGATGAGTACCCCTGGTATTTCATAATTATAACGTTGACGCAACGCATCCATCGCATCTAAACCTGATTCTTGGTCATCTAGATGGTAATCGGCAAGCATAATGTCTGGCAATTGATCACTATTATCAAGCAGCTCAATCGCCTGCTCTAAACTTTTGGCTAGCAGCACTTCGCATTGCCAGCGTTCAAGCAGTAATTCTAAACCAACTAAGATCTTTTCTTCATTATCAATGCATAACACGCGAACCCCAGCCAGACCAGAATTACCAATACTTGGCATCGGAGTGACAAGCTGTGGCACAAAATTTCTCACTAAAGGCACGGTAATGCTAAACACAGAACCACGGTCAACTTCAGAGACTAGACCAACCGGGTACTCCAACACCTTACTTATCTTGTCGACAATAGCCAAGCCTAACCCCAAACCATTTTTGTCATAAATGGAACTGTTTTCAAGCCGTTTAAATGCGACAAAGATATCTTCGACCTGATTGGTTGGAATACCTTTACCTTGGTCCCAAACTTCAATTTTTACATTTTCACCAACACGGCGACAGCCTAATAACACTTTCGCGCCACAGCCATAGCGAAACGCATTGGTTAAAAAGTTTTGGACTATCCGGCGCAGTAGATTAATATCACTGTGCACCACTAATGAGGAATTAACCGTTTTAAAGGTGACAGAATAATCGGCCGCCATCGCGCCAAACTCAGCATTAAAGTTATTAAGTAATTGCGAAATAGCAAAACTCGATTTATTGACTTCGATCGCTCCCGATTCTAATTTTGAGATATCCAGTAAATCGGCCAATAATTGGCCTGACGCCTTTAATGAATCGGCAATGTGGCTGACTGTTTCTCGTGTTTTCGGATCGCTGTGTTCTTGTTGTAACAATGAAGCAGTAAACAGACGTGCGGCATTAAGCGGTTGCATTAAATCATGGCCAATGGCCGCCATAAACCGAGTTTTACTTAAATTAACTTGGTCGACATTATTTTTAGCCTCAATTAACCGTTCATTAGCCATCGACAATTCCATGGTTCGGGCCAAAACACGCGCTTCAAGCTCTGACTTTGCCCGCATTAATTCGCGCTCAACTTCACGATACTGGGTGATGTCAGAAAATGTGGTCACAAAGCCTCCATCGGGCATCGGGTTACCTTGCATTTTGATCACTTTACCGTCAGGTCGGGTTCGTTCAAAATAATACGATACCCCTTGTTTGACCCGTTCCATTCGTCGAACAACATGGGCGTCAACATCACCTGGACCACAAAAACCACGCAAAGCATTAAATCGGATTAACTCGACGATTGGCTTGCCTACAGTCAAAAAGCCCGGCGGGTAATTAAATAATTCTACATATCTCTGGTTCCACGCCATCAAGTTAAAACGATCATCGATAACACTCATGCCTTCGCTGGCGTGTTCAATTGCACCTTGCATTAGCTTTTGACTGATTAATATTTTTGATGACGCATCATCAATTAAGTTAACTAAGTCATCGAGCGGCATATCGCGCCCTTCTAATACCGAGTGCATCACTAATGAAGCGGACGAGGTACCGATCACTGAAGATAACAACAATTCAGTATGGGTAATGAGTGGGGTTTTAGCCGCTTTATCCCAATTATTATGGGCAATAAATTCCGAATCAAAGTCAATAAAACTGTCAAACGCTTTTTCTGGACCAATAAATCGCCCCGCTAACATCAGCAATTCTTGTTGCGAAACCGCTGCTCCCTTAATCGCCTTGCGCCGATTTAATCGGTCGACAAACAAACCAGCTTGCATTCGTTCGCGAACCCCAGAGCGAAATATTAACGATCCCCAAATATAACACAGCATGTTTATAATAAGACTGGCCAACATCCAGTTATAATTTAGCTCAAGACTGTCGTTTAAAATTACTGAATTTAACGATTCAAATTGACCATTTACCGGCCGTAATAATGCATAAAACCACAGGGACAATCCCGCGACTAAGCCAATAAACACCCCTTTTCGGTTGCCGTGCTTCCAATAAACCGCGCCAATGAGACCGGGTAATATTTGTGTGAAGACGCCAAAAGCTATTTGACCTAAATTAGCCAGCGAGCCCCCCGCTGAAACTTGCCAATAAAATAACCAACTTAATGTCAGCATCGCAAATATCACAATTCGGCGAATAAACAAAATACTTTGACTAAACTGGGAAAAATCACGGCGTTCAATATAGCCAGTACGTAATAATACCGGCATCACCCACTCGTTGCTGACCATAATAGAGATAGTTAATGCCGCGACGATAACCATGCCAGTCGCTGCAGACACCGCGCCCAAAAAACCAAACAGTGCGAGCGAGTCATACCCTAATGCCAGTGGTAACGCGATAACGTAAGTATCTGCTGAAATCGACGGATCTAACACCAACTTACCAGCCAACGCTATCGGCAAGACAAACAATCCAGCCAAGACCAAATACCCCGGAAAGATCCAACGACTTTGGGTTAATTGCTCTGGGTCGTCGCATTCAACCATCATGTTATGAAACTCACGCGGCATACAAAGAAAAGCCGCCATCATCACTAACGTTTGTGACACAATGCCCATCCAGTTAGCGAGGCTTTGATCATTTGCTAATAAGTTACGTTGCTCTGCTTGTTGCCAAATATCACTAAAGCCATCGAAATAGCCCCAAGTCACGACAGCGCCAATGGCCAGCAGGGCGAAAAGCTTAATTAAAGATTCAAAGGCGATAGCTAACATCAAACCAGGGTGGTGTTCTGTGGCGTCGAGCTTACGCGTACCAAATAGTGCCGTAAATAGGGCTAAGATCATGGCCACTGAAAAACCCAATACGCCAGTAGGCACATAGTCGTTAGTAACAAATATTTGAAAACTATTGACTATTGCCTGCAGTTGCAACGCAAAGTAGGGCAAGGTGCCAAACACCGCTATTAAGGTGATGGTCGCCGCTAATGCTTGTGATTTACCATAACGAGAAGCAATAAAGTCAGCCAACGAGGTGATCTTAAGCTCATGGGTTATTTTTATAATGCGAGTCAACAGAGGAAATGCAAAGATAAATAATAAAATTGGCGCCGCATAAATGGGGATATACGACCACAAATTATTCGCCGACATGCCAACCGTGCCTAAAAAACTCCAAGACGAACAATAAACAGCTAACGATAAACCATAAATGGTATTTCGCACGCCCTGTTTAAACAGCCCAAAATAGCGGTCACCTAACCAGGCCATCAAGAACAACATTCCGATATAAAACATTGAAATAAGCGGGAGTAAACTACCTTGTGCCATCAAACTTTCCCTAAACTAATACAGCATAGAATTAATTGGCTCTATCATAAACAACTTAACGAAGCTGATGCAAAGAAAAACTGACTTAAGCCACACATATTACGTTTCGATTAACGCACTGAAAATAGTTGGCGAAAAATGAAGTTAATCTCACGGTCATTACATTGGCGAGTTTATTACCAATAATCATTCGCTTTGAGGGCACGCATTATCGAGTGCAAATGTTGTTATTCGATTGTGTTTGTTGCTATATTGGAATTATATTAAGCAAATGGAATTGTGAAATGGCTGCAGCAATAAAGCGCGGTTGGTACGTGGTCTATTTACCAGCGCTGATCTCGTTACCACTATTTATGTTGGTCTCTTTAATCAACGAGTATCATATTTCGGCGAATGCGCGCCATAATGCAATTAATGAGTTGAACTATAAAGCAAAATACCTTAGCCAAGCGCTAAACTACGTCAATGAGAATAAACTTCCACTGATAAAATCAGACTTTGACCGTTTAGTAGACAACTTAACCAGTAATGATTTATCCCACGTATCAGTTTTTTCAACCGACGGTACCCTGATTGCAGACAACCTTGCGTCTGGTTACTCAATTACTAATACGCCTAATGAAATAGATCAACCAGAAATTGCGCAAGCAATAAAAGACGGCCGCGGCACCATTAATCGATTTAATCCAGTTATCTCACAAAAAATGAGTTACGTCGCGATTAACTTACAAGGCTATATATTACGCGTCGGCATTAATGACAAATTTGAAAAACAAGAAATAACACATCAACGAATTAACTACTTACCAACCTTTATAGTATTGTTCTTGCTCACCAGCATTGGCGGGTTTTTCTTTATTACCTGGCTTAACAATAGATTAAAAATACGCTATCAATTACTTAAGCAACAAGTACAAGCGCAAACCTCTGAGCTATTACTGCTACAAGAATTCGGGACCTTGTTAACCTTATCTAAATCTTTTTTAGACATTGAGCAAGTACTGGGTAAGTTTTCACAAATGCTGTTGTATCACGATGCAGGTCGAATATCGGTGATCCGTTCTTCGCGTAACCTTGCAGAAATAAAAATGGCCTGGGGCCAAAAAGATTGGATTGAATTAGGTCATTACCCCCTTGATGACTGCTGGGCATTGCGCAAAGGATATATTCACCCACAAGGTCCCTATGATAAGTTGATTCAATGTACCCACGATATTCAAGCATTAGCAGACATTAACACCATTTGCATTCCATTAGTTGCGCAAGGTGAAACGCTTGGCGTAATGCATATTAAGCGTGAGAACCCGCATGACGAATTTAGCGATAATGATCGCCAAATGGCGACGTCGCTGGCAGAACCTGTCGCGTTAGCCATAGCCAACCTCCAGTTACGTGATAATTTACGCAATCAAGCAATCAAAGATTCACTAACTGGCTTATTCAATCGGCGTTATTTCTCTGAAACGGCAGAAAAAGAGCTCGCTAGAGCAATCAAACAAAGTTCGCCGATGGCAATATTAATGATAGATATTGATTTTTTCAAAAAACTCAACGACAGCTTTGGACATGACGCCGGTGATGCCGCCTTAAAAACATTTGGTGCTCTGTTGGCTAAGCTCACCCTCACCGAGCATGTTGCCTGCCGCATGGGCGGCGAAGAGTTTGTTATATTACTCTCAGATACCACCACCACCAAAGCGGTTGAGTTTGCTAACAACCTACGGATAAAAATTAAAGAATTAAAAATTTCAAACAACGGCATGAACGTCGGCCCTATTACGGCTTCAATTGGTGTCGCGATGTTTGATAACGACAGTAAAGATATTAACGATTTGGTCAAACTTGCCGATCAAGCGTTGTATCGTGCGAAAGAAAACGGCAGAGATCAAGTCGTATTATCAGAGCCGCTCTGCGTCGTGGAATAAGCCATTGCTAGTCGCTCAGCGTCTATTGAACCAAATCAATCTTATGATTAGGTCCCAATGAGTTGGGTCGCTGTTTTTATTCTATTTACTTTCAACCAACAAACTTTCAATAACTTAACTGTGGCCACTAAGTCCCCGATATCAGTTACCTGCTTCTCAATAGGTGTTAGGACAAAAATTTAGACCAATTTTTTTGGTGAGTGTGCAGGCATCGACATCGATGCAGTAGTAAAATGCCCCTCACATCTATCTCATTAAATTCACCACAGCGGCAATAATAACGCCTGTCTATGTTCCAAATAGTTAGGCCTATCGTGTTAAGTCCGAGCACGTGGTGTGCTGGGAAAAATAGACGAGAACAAGGCGCTCGATTGACTAATAGCGAGCTATTGGGATTGAGAGCAACGCCGATATTGTTTATTTTAATTGGCACCAGTGGGCAATTATTTTATGTAAATGGTATTACATCGATGTGGCTATCAACTTATAAATGATCGTCATGCAGGAGCAATTATCGATCAGCATATTTCGACTAATAGCATGATTAGGATTAGGATTAGGATTGAGAGTAACGCAGCTTACGGATACTAGTAGTAATGGAAATTGCCGACAATAGCGATGGGCAGACACCGTATTGCTGCATTAAACGCCAAAACTTAAGTACAACATAGCCAAACCAAGATAAATTATATAACTTGCACAGTGTTTTGTCCGCTGACCTCATAACCATTGCTACCTCGGTCTGAAAAATCATTTTGAATTTTTTCTATCTGTTCGAAATTATTAACAAAAAGCTCGACAATAGTTGGATCAAACGCTTTACCCGATTCGCCGACAATAAGTTCGATCGCGGCCCCATTGCTCCAGGCTTGTTTATAGGGTCTGACTGTGGTTAACGCATCAAAAACATCTGCCACAGCCACAATCCGCCCTTCAATGGGGATGTTTGCACCAGAAAACCCTTCAGGATAACCCGTACCGTCCCATTTTTCATGATGACTAATAATAATACTACGAGCTACTTGCATGACGGCAGAATTATTGCCTTCAATTAGGTGCACACCACGGTGAGTATGTGACTCCATAATTTTTCGCTCATCTGAAGTTAATCGACCCGGCTTTAATAGGATATTGTCTGATATACCAATTTTTCCGATATCATGCAGTGGAGTCGCTATCGCGATCAAATGAACTAATTCAGTGGGTAAATTTAAGGCAAGGGCGATAACTTTAGCATAAAGCCCTACCCTGACGACATGATAGCCAGTATTGTCATCGCGTAATTCCCCAGCTCTGGCCAATGACTCAATCAGCATTTCATTAGCTAAAGCCAGCTCTTGGGTCCGTTCGACAACTAACTCTTCGAGTGTTTCATTCATTTGGGCCAATTGTTCAGCATGTAGATAAGCTGCAATAATATTTTGCGTACGCAAGATGACTTCTTCCGGATCAAACGGCTTGCGGATAAAATCGTTTGCTCCACTGGACAAAGCATCGTTGCGAACTTTAGGCCCCTCTTTACCAGAGATAATCACTATCGGTAGTACATCAGCACTGTATTGTTTTCGCACCAATGCAATCACTTCAAGGCCGGTTAAATACGGCATTTCGATATCAAGAAATAATAAGGATATTTTATCAGATTTAAGCTTGCTTTCTACTTGGCGAGGATCAGTGACCATCGAAACATTCGCCTTGAAATTATCTTGAACCAACGCTGATAAAATCATGCAATTAGTCAGCGAGTCATCACAAATTAAGATGTTAATCGACTTATTCTTCTCCATAAGAAACAGGGTCCTTGATTGTAATAGTTCTTAGTTAAGGCGTCCTGAGTCAAATCCTTAACTTATGTAATGCTATCATAGCCATGTGGCAGTTATATTAGCAAGACAATGATGATATTACCGCCAAATTCACGCCACCATTGAATCTAAGCACACTAAATGAATAATGCACAACTTAGCAATAACCACGTTGATCTAGGTCAATTTAATGATTAATAAAGATTAAACTAGACTTTTTTCTTAGGGCTGTTATATGATATTTATCACGATAAAAGGAATTAGTTCACGATATTTAAGGAGAAATATATGAGTACATCATTACGCATCTTGATAGTCGATGATTCACGTAGTATGCGAATTATTGCTAAAAGCCTAGTCACTAGCTTGGGCCATGAAGTTGTCGCTGATGCAGAAGATGGTAAAGTAGCCCTGAAAAGGTATGTTGAATTAAAACCTGATGTGGTATTACTTGATCTTGTCATGCCCCGCTTCGACGGTAAAAAAACCCTCACTAAGCTTATTCAGTTAGACCCTCTAGCCAATGTAGTAATCTGTAGTTCGCTAGGTTCGCAAGGCGATATAGAATTTTGCTTGCGAGAAGGTGCAAAATTTTACTTGCAAAAACCTTATGAAATTGAAGGCATAAAGAATGCATTAGCGAGTCTCCCTCTCCCCACCGAACAACAAGCGTAAGGTATTTAGATATGTCAAATAAATTTTTTGGACAATTCTTGCTGGAAAAAGGCTTGCTAAACAGTCAACAGCTGCTCAATGCTATCGAACTTCAGAAAGAAGCAAATCCTCCTATTGGTCAACTGGCCATCAAAGAAGGATTCATCAGCGATGCCGCGGCCATTCAAATAAATATGGAGCAGCAACGCACAGATAGCCGCTTTGGTGATTTAGCTATCTCAATGGGTTTCATGACTGAAGAGCAAGTGTCGATGCTATTTCATGTTCAAAAAGAAATTAAAAAATTCTTTGGTGAAATCTTAGTCGAGCAGAGCTACATCACTGAAGCGGTATTGCAACAAGAACTGGCCGAACACGCAGAACTTAAGAAGACCTCAATAACAGAGGTCGATAGTAAAATAAAAGAGCATAAATATTGCCAACAGATAACCGACACCTTAGACGCAATTATTAAGAACTTTACCCGTATCCCAAAAATACCGTTGCAAATAGCGCAGATCGAGACTCAAAAACCAACCCCAGCTAGTGCTAGCGTTATTATTTCACAGACGATGCATGTACCAGAGCCACTTAAAGTGGGCTGGATCATGGAAAAAGATTTAATGGAGCAAGTCGCTAACAACTTCCTTGGCATTGATGTAACAGATCAGGAAGATGTCTATGTTGATGCCGTCAGCGAATTTCTTAATATTATTCTAGGCAATGCATTAGTGAGTAATGGTGAAGTTCAGACGTTGTTAGATCCGCCGATTATCGAGTCATATAACGATGATTTTCAAGGAGAATACAACGGTGCACTTTATTTAACCATGTCAGCACCGCAAAAAGATTTCAGTTTGTTTTTCATTCATAATTAACACTGCAAAGCTCAACATTACGCGATGGCAGTGCGTTTGTTGAGCTTTTATATGCCACCTTTATCTTTTGATATAGGTGTAATAACTACAACTTCTAAACTAATTTTTTTAAAGAAAAAAAGTAAAGGATTACGTATGATTAGCGCCAAACTTATGGCACAAAAATACAACCGTTTTTTTAAACAAACTGGCGCTAGTTTCGAGACCAACGCCATCCGTGTATGTATCCTGTTAAAATCTATTCGCGACCAAGTTCAATCCGGTTTTAACTTACCTTCACCGTTATTCCAACTTCGTAGATTAGCGGTTATATATCACTTAAATTGTTTTTCCCAAGGATTTATCAATGAAAACGTTCTTTAGAGACCTTCCTTTAAGATTAAAATTATTCGGTTATACCGCGGCTATGCTGTTACTGATTACGGTGAGTTTTGGTTATGCGACGTACTCTCTGGAACAAATTGGTGACGAGCTAACGACTATCGTTGAAGAAGATATACCATTAACTAAGCTAATTTCGTTAATAACGGTCACTCAATTAGAACAAGCCGTCTCTTTTGAACGCTCACTGCATTACGGATCAAAGTTGAATGACAAGCATGGTCAGGAAAAATACAACAGCACTGTTTCTCATTTTGACCACGGAACGCAAGTGATAGACGATGCCATTATTAAGGCAATATCTTTTACCGAGCATGCACTGTCAAGTAACGATATTGCGCTAATCAATAAATTTGCAGAAGTTAAACAACAGCTTCAGCAAATTGAGCACGACCATGCAAGCTACGTTGAACATGTTCATCAAACCTTTGCTTTACTGGCCAAAGGCCAAGATGATGCTGCTGCTGCTAACGTTTTGATTGAACAGGTTATAAAAGAAGAAGAAACCCTCGATAAAACAAGTGAAGCGCTTTTATTAAATATTCAGTTATTTACTCAAGACAGCGCCATAGCCGCACAAACTCACGAACAACAGGCTATATCGACATTGTTAATCATCGGTGTTTTTAGTTTAGTTGTGGGCACAATACTTAGTCTACTGTTAAGCAGGTTCATTGTAACCGGTATTAATACCGCAATAGTGACTGCATCTGGAGACCTAACCCAAGTCATCACCGTGACGAGTAAAGATGAAGTTGGTCAATTGTTAACGGCCATGAAAACGATGCGCGATAAATTAAGAGTAATGATCGGTGACATCACTAGTGTGACCGGTCAACTATCTAGTGCATCACAAGTGATGTCAGACGTGACCAGCCAAACAAGTTTAATCATTGACCAACAACGCAATGAAACCCAATTAGTCTCGAGCGCGATGGATCAAATGACCTCAACCTCGCGCGAAGTGTCAGATATTATCACCCAAACAGCCAACCATGCCGTTGAAGCAACCGCTCAAACGATGGAAGGTAGCAAGATCGTTGATAATGCGGTTGCTGAAATCAATACATTGTCCGAGCAAATTGATCAAGCATCCGTAACAATTGAGCAGCTAGAGCAGCACAGTGGCCAGATTAATTCTGTCATGGATGTGATAAAAGGCATTGCAGAACAAACCAATTTATTGGCCCTAAACGCAGCCATAGAAGCTGCCCGCGCCGGCGAACAAGGCCGTGGGTTTGCAGTAGTCGCCGATGAGGTACGGACCTTAGCGGTCAGAACCCAAGAATCGACAAAAGAAATTAACTCAATGATTGAGAAACTGCAATTAGGAACGAGCGACGCAGTTACCATGATGCAAAAAAGCCGTAACCAAACAAATACTGCGGTTGAATGTGCAAAGAAATCAGGTGAAGCCTTCACCTTAATCTCAGCCTCAGTCAATCAGATAAGTACGATATGCGAAAAAATAGCGACCGCAGCTACCGACCAAGGTATCGTCAGTGAACAAATAAGTAAAAATATTATCGATATTAATGAGATGTCATCGCAAACCGCAATCGGCGCGCAAGAAACTTCCGCCGCCAGTGAAGATTTAGCAGCAATGTCATCTAAGTTGAAAGTTCTTGTTAGTGACTTTGCCGTTTAATGACGACATAACCTAAAATTAGCCAGCGAATAATTTTCGCTGGCTAATATTTCCAGTTTACTATTTATTTTTCAGGATCAAGCAAGATAAACGTTAGTAATCATTCCTGTATTCCGTTATGTTAGATCTGTAAGACAATGCTCATTATATGTTTACATTCAAGGATTGAATTGTGGTCAAACCGGCTTTAAAGGCGCGAACATTAGCAGATAAATTACTGCCGACTAATTCGTTACAGGACAGTTTGTCTAAGGTTATTATTTTAACTGGCACAATTGCGCTAATTCTATCTTTTGGCTCATTTCTCATCTACGATCAAATCAGTTTTAAAAAAGATTTAGCACATCAAGTTAATGCGATTGCATTAGACACGGCGAGCAATTCGCAAGCAGCGCATTCATTTGATCCTGCTCCCGACGACGGCGACAACCACACCTTCACTTCGCTACAACACTACCCGCAAATTCGCTATGGGGCAGTACTTAATTCCGCCGGTGAAATTTTATCGCAATACCACAATAATTGGACGAACAAAACAAATCCAAGAGTCTTAGCGCAGCATATTGTAATGACCGATGATTTTATTGAAGTCTCGCAGCCAATGGTTAAAAATGGCGTAACGATTGGTCAAATATATTTACTCTCTGATGTTGAACGGTTACGAACCCGACAACTAGAATTAGCCATCGTAGTCTTCACCATTTTTGTAGCGGCATTAACTTCAACCATAGTGATCACGCGTAAAAAAATTAAAATCATCATCAACCCCATTTCTACCTTAGTGCTACTTTTTAAACAAATAGGTAATCAGCACGACTTTTCATTGCGCGCACAGTCAACCCCCGTTTTAGAGTTAAATACATTAGTCGAAGGTTTTAACGGCATGCTCGAACAATTATCAGAATCCGAGCAGGCATTAAAAAAAAGCCAGCAACGTTTGTCACTGGCCCTGCTTGGTGGTGGTGAAGGGTTATGGGATCTGGACCTGTTGCAGCAACAGCTTTACTTAGATAAGCACAGCTGCAAAATTCTCGGGATTAATAAAGACGAAACGCTATTATCTAATGCCAACTGGCATAAAATGATCCATCCAGATGATCGCAAGCGATTTGAATTTTATTCGCAGTATTACATCACGCAGCAAATTGAACAGTATAATATTGAATTGCGAGTGTGTTATCAAGCCAATTGGCTTTGGTTGAAACTGACCGGTAAAGTGACCCAGTTTGATCAAAACAACGTTGCGTTAAGAATGACCGGCACCTTGCAAGATATCACCAAGCAACATCTAGCTGAAGAGCAAATAAAGCTCTATGCGTCGGTCTTTGACAATACCAGCGATGCAATTGTTATTTTAGATGACCAATTACGTGTGATCGCGGCCAATCAAGCGTTTAGTAACATCACTCAATTTGAAGCCAGCGAAATGCATCAAAAACAGCTGTCGGTGATTGAAAAAATTGATAATTTCAGCCACATTGAAACGGCATTAACAAACCAAGGCTGTTGGAGTGGCGAGCTTACCGATCAGCGAAAAGATGGCACTGATTACATGTTAGAACTGGCGTTAAACGCTGTAAAACATACCGAGTATGAAAATTATAACTATGTAGTAGCCGTTTTCTCCGACATTACCGAGCGCAAGAAAAATGAGAATGAATTATATTTCATGGCAAACTTCGATCCCCTAACCAAACTGCCCAATCGTGCGATGTTCCACGATTATTTTTCAAAATCGCTCGCCAGTGCTAAACGCCATAACAAGGTGCTTGCATTACTCTTTATTGATTTAGACAAATTCAAACAAGTTAATGACACATTAGGTCATGACGCGGGCGATGAGTTATTAATTCAAGCCGCTCATCGAATGAAGTTGCATCTGCGAGACACCGATCTGCTGGCACGACTTTCTGGTGACGAATTTACCATAATACTTGAAAACATCACGAGTTTACGCCAAGCAGAAACCGTGGCACGTAAAATTATACAAGACTTTCAACAGCCATTTACGCTTAAGGATCAATGTACTCACATTGGTACGAGTATTGGCATTAGTACCTTTCCCAACGACGCGGATACTACCGAAGAATTGCTAAAGCAGTCTGATACCGCAATGTATTATGCCAAAAGCAATGGCCGAAATAATTTTCAATTTTTTGATCAAGCGATGAATGTGCAAGCAGAGCGCCGTAATTTAATTGAACATGAGCTACATTACGCGCTGGAACGCCAACAAATTTCGGTCTACTATCAGCCAAAAGTCGATAGCTATGATTTCAGTATTTTGGGTTTTGAAGCCCTCGCCCGCTGGTACCATCCGGCACTTGGCACCGTACCCCCTTCTGAATTTATCCCCGTTGCAGAAGACGCAGGTTTAATTAAAGACCTAGGACAGTTCATTTTTACTACCGCCTGCCTGCAGCTGAAAGAATGGCACAGTCGCGGGTTTAACGATTTACAAATTGCGGTCAACGTATCAGCAAGAGAATTCCAATTATCTGACTACCCACTGGAAATTGCAAAAATAATCAAAGATATAGCGATCGATCCGCAATATATTGAGCTCGAGCTCACTGAATCCATCGTGATGGAAAACCCTGAAAAGACCACGTTAATGCTTGATGTTATAAAGAACTTAGGTGTTAGCCTTTCGATCGATGATTTTGGAACCGGCTATTCATCCTTATGCTATTTACGTAAATTACCGGTTGATGTATTAAAAGTGGATCAATCGTTTGTCCGAGAACTCGACCAAGATAATAGTGCGGCAATTGCTCGCGCGATTGTCTCTATGGCTCACAGCCTTAAGCTGAAGGTAGTCGCCGAAGGCGTTGAGACCGCCGAACAACTGAGTTTTTTCCAGCAACAACAATGCGAATACATCCAAGGCTTTTATTTTAGTCCAGCCGTTACTGCTGAACAATCATATAGCTTGCTTACTCAGCAGTGGCAACAAAAATTCGTTGATTCCACAGAAACGGAACTCAGTAAATAGCCTTAATAGCAAACCTTAAGATCCAATTCTAATCAACTGTTAGCAATAGCTTTTAAACGCTAATACCCACCACAAAACTGAGCCAGCGATCTAGCTGGCACATAAAATAGTAATTCAACTTTCATTAATGCGGTGATCTTGTTGTGTCTGAGTCAAATAATTTAGAACAAGGCGCTCAATTGACTCATGGCGGGCTAGCAGAACGCAGTGGCTTTATTGCTGATTTTAGTTGGCACAAATGGGCTGTTATTTTCTGTAATGGCATCAGACAACCCACCTTGCTAGCCCCCCTATAATTACGCTTGCTGGTTAATTTTAAAAAAACGGCAACAGCAAGCGCCCACTTTTACAACAACCAAACAACCATAGCGTGACGCGCATCACACCTTTAAGCTTTAAGTCTTATTGCACTCTATAAATATTGTTGCAGCCATGTAATATTCGGCCGCTCATTGTTAACGGCAGATTAATAGCCGTACCAAACAATATACATCCACCATATACAACATCTTAAGGAGTCCGCGATGGGTCAGTCTTTATCCGGCAAGATTTTTATCGGTTTATTTGCCGGTTTACTATTAGGTACACTAATACAGTACGCATTTCCAACGATTGGTTTTTTAGATACCTACATCGTAGGTACGGCTGAAGCCGCTGGCGGCATGTTCGTCTCACTAATCAAGCTAATGGTTGTACCATTAGTATTCATCTCAATTGTTTGTGGTGTTTGTGAATTAAAAGACATCAAATCTTTTGGTCGCCTTGGCGGCAAAACATTTGGTTTCTATATAGTTAATACGCTGCTTGCCATTACTGTTGCATTAACTGTTGGCATGTTAGTTCAGCCCGGTGCTGGTGCAAACCTTGCTGTAACTGGTGATGTAATGAAGCTAGCAACAACTGAAACACCGGATTTGGCTCAGTTGATTATTAACATTGTTCCAAGCAACCCTGTTCAGGCATTTGCGAGTGGCGACATGTTGCAAATCATCTTCATGGCAATCATCACCGGCCTTGCTATTCAAGCACTTGAATCTCGTGGCGGCCCAGCTGTTCGTACGTTCAAAGTAGCGAACGAAGTAATGATGAAGCTAGTAACGCTTATCATGAAATTAGCGCCTTACGGTGTGTTTGCGTTAATGATTCAATTAGGTGGCACATTAGATGTGGCAACCTTAGGCTCGGTCGCTGGCTATGTCGGCCTCGTTGTCGCCATGTTGATTTTCTGGATTTTCGCCGTGTACCCACTGGTTGTATGGGCCTTCACTGGCATTAAGCCAAGTGAGTTCCGTCGTCATACTCGTGAACAAGTATTGTTTGCTTTATCGACCGCTAGTTCAAATGCAACTATTCCGGTAACGATGCGAACCCTGACTGAAAAAATTGGTGTTTCACGTTCAGTGGCCGGTTTTGGTGTGCCATTAGGCGCCACCATGAATATGTCTGGTGTTTCAATCTACATTGCACTAGCCACTATCTTCGCCGCTAATGCTTACGGTATGCCGATTGCAACTGCTGACTTATTCTCTATCGGTATTACTGTTTTACTACTATCAATCGGTGCCGGTGGTGTTCCTGGTGGCGGCGTAGTAATGATTGGTGTTTTATTACATCAACTAGGACTACCCATTGAAGCATTGGCTATCATTGCTGCGGTTGACCGTATTAATGACATGTTCTGTACTGCTGCTAACGTCGTAGGTGATACCGCGGTCAATACGATTGTCGCGAAAACGGAAGGTGCATTAAACACGGGTGATGTTGCATCACTAACACCTCAAGAACCAGCACAAAGTGAAAAAGCAGCGTAATCTCCGCTGCTGACATTCTTTGTCACTAAAAAGCCGCTCAGTAAATAATGACTGAGCGGCTTTTTTATATCTAAGATATTCCAACCTAAGTTCATTCAAGCCTAAGTTCATTCCAACCTAAGTTCATTCAAGCCTAAGTTCATTCCAACCTAAGTTCATTCAAGCCTAAGTTCATCCAACCTAAGTTAATCCAAATATAAGTTAATCCAAATATAAGTTAACTCAAGCACAGCCTCATTAATGCAAAGGCACAACCAACACCGGAATATCACTGTGGTGCATAACTTTGTTCGCTGTTGACCCCATAAAGAACTGCTTAGTCGCGCTATGCGTTCGAGTGCCCATCACGATCAATTCTGCTGATTTTATTTTGGCGGCTTCGACAATGATTTGATGAACGCTGCCTTCTAATAATAACGACTCAACGTGGGGCTGCCACTCCATCGACGCCAGTTCACTGGTGCAAAAGTTATCAATACGTTGACCAATCGTCTCACGTAAATGGATTAAACCGTCTTGACGAATTTTACGGTATTGCGGCGCTGACAAGGTTGACTCTAAAGTGACGCGCACCGATTCAGGCATAGGAGCGATCACATGTAAAAAGATAATTTTAGCGTCATATTGCTTAGCTAAACTAACAGCCATGCGAAAAGCGGGTCGTGAACCATCTTCAATGTCAGATACGTAAAGGATTGTTTTTATTTGCGGGATCATAATCTTCTTAAGCTATATTATTTAATTAAGACGATTATATTGTGCTAGTTACCGCTCAATCATGATCTGAATCAAGTGAGCGATAACAATTATGAATGGGCGAACTTAAACGCTGGCAAATGCCAGTTTAACGGCAAAAAATACAAATAACGAACCGACACCACCGCCCGATATAGCGGTGACTTTTTTACGCTTTTTAAACGCTGCAGCCAGCGTCGAACCGGCATAAATTAACACGGCCAAATAAACCAAGCTAAAAAATTGTAATGTCACCGCTAGAATGAAAAATGGGACCGCCGGTGATGGATAATTTGGGTCAACAAACTGCACAAAAAATGACAAGAAAAATAGTATCGCTTTCGGATTTAAGATACTGACCAACAACGCTTTATTAAACGCTTTAGTACCCGTTGTTTTCTTGAGTGATATTTTATCATCTAACCCATTGTCATCTAATGTTTTCCACGTTGATATCGCCCCACCAATCAGAGTAATACCAATGTAAATCAGATAAGCCGCACCGGCATACTTAACTACCATGAACACGGCAGGATAAGCAGTCAAAATTGAAATCGCGCCCAAGGCTGTCGCAATCATCAACAAGCTGTCACCGACAAATACCCCAGCGACTGCTGCCCAGCCACTGCGCGTGCCTTGTTGCGCGGCCAGTGACAGCACGTAAATAGAGTTAGGCCCCGGTAATAAGATGATCAACACCGCACCCAAAACATAGGTTAAGTAATTGATTATGCCAAAACTTTCCACATTTAATCCTTAGTTATAACAAAAATAGCCAATGCTAACGCCACGCATTAGTCGAAGACCTGACAGGTTAGTAAATTCAATTACATTTATCAATATTTAATCCCAATCCGATTAATTTAATGATTACCTGATTTTGATTAAAAACACGCTGAATTAAAAAAGTGGTTTCATTTTATCACGCAGCCACGCTAGCGCCGGACCCACGCATTGATTTTTTGCCATCACCAAATCAACTGGTACATGCCACGCTTTATGGTCAAAGGTCGTCGTCAGGACTTTCACTTGCCCCAATGTTACAGCAGTTTTAACCAGATGATTTGGTAGGTAACTCCAGCCTAAGCCTTGCAACATTAAGCAATAAAGCGCATTAAACGAATCACAATACCAAAGATTAGCGCTCATTGGCGGCAGTTGATGCAGATCGTTGTGCCCTAAGCCACTTATCACCAACTGACGATGACCGATCAAGTCTGCTGTAGCGATTTTCTCATTGGCGGCCAATGGATGATTGCTGCTGACCACAGCGACAAAATCGACGCCACCGAGGTAACATAAATCAAGCGCTTGGGGAAAAGAAAGATCGCTAAACATCAGGCCAATATCGGCTTGTTGTGCTTGAATTAACGTGGCAACCTCTTGACTGGTGGTCGTTTTAATGGTCAATGTCGTTGCACCAAAACGTAGCGAAAAGTCGCTTAATACCTGTTGAAATTGCGGTATCAACAAGGCGTCATCAAGCGCTATCACCAAACCTGCTTCTTCATTGTTATCGAGCGCTAAGGCGACCGTTTCCATCTCGTGAGCTTGATTTAATACCGCTTGAGCATGTGACAATAACTGCTGGCCTTTTACCGTTAATGTCGGTTTTCGGGTTGAGCGATCAAATAATAGTGTGGCCAAGTCGACTTCCAAATTCGCAATGCCCTGACTAACAGCCGATTGTGCTTTACTGAGTTTTCGCGCACAGGCAGAAAAGGAACCCGTTTCGACCACAGTAACGAACATTCTAAGATGGTCTAAATTATACATATCACTTTTCCTGATAGTTACTAAGTTTTAAAGATATTAAATCCTGATATTATAAATAATAACGCAGACTAACAGCAATATTTTTATCACAGGAAACAGAACCATGAGCACGGCTGAACGAATTTTTCACAGCATTTTATATGAAGCATTGGCGTTAATTATTGGCGTAACGCTGGCGGCATTGTTTTTACAACATGATAAAAGCCTATTGGCGAGTCTCGGCGTTGCCTTTTCGGTTATCGCGATGGTTTGGAATTATTTTTACAACCTAATCTTTGACCACTTATTTGGCCAAGACAGAATAAAGCGCACGATTAAAATACGTGCTGCGCATGCCTTATGTTTTGAATTTGGTTTATTAGTAGTGACCACCCCGCTAATCATGTGGGCATTAAATCTCGACTTTATCAGTGCGTTGTTAATGGATATCGGCGCGGCTATTTTCTTCACCCTTTATACCATGGGATTTAATTGGGTTTATGATCTGCTGCGCCACCGTTTATACCCCGATAAACAGTTAGCTTAATCAAGCGAACTTATTCAAATTATCTCAGCCAAATTATAATTGGTGGCGGCGATTGGCAACATCATTAACAACCACTCGCCCCGTATCAATTGCTTGGCAAATGTGTTCAAACACAGCACCAGCATTGGCATCATCGTCAGCGACGAAATAGCTGTGACCAATTGGCCAATCGTACTGAGAGTTGACGTTATCGCAATCTATTGCAAATACGTTAGCTTGAACCTTCGCCATATCTTCAGGCCCCGAGTGGCCTAAGCGACGCGAAGCCACTCGATTTTTTAGGTTAGATATTTTACTCGCGCGCAATGCCAAATCATCGGCCGCATAATAAACGCTTACATTGCGTGACGACTCGCTGATCAACCGGCCAGATTGTTGTTTTTCAAGCGATTCATTAATGACATCGGCTGCGACCATAAAGGTATTTCTAAATAATAGCGGTACCCCATTGGCTAAATCGTAATGATCCCAAGTACTGAGTGTTTCGCGCAGCACCCGGTTACCCATTGAATGCGCTAACACATTAATCCGCTTAAGACATGGCGCCTCATTCATCGACTGGTGACGCCAGTGGATAAATTTTTGCAATACCCGCGCAAAGGAGTAACCACTTAAGTCGGCAGACTTTTGATCATCCCAATAATCTTTAATAATGCCAAAGTCATTATCACAAGGCCAAATGAGCGGGATCACCTCGATCATGCCCTCTTTATAGTGATTAAATGCCTGTTGCAGTTTTTGTGCGCGCTCAAAAACATCGGGTTCGGGCATGCACGCGGTGCCATGAATATAAAACAGTAACTGTTTAGCCGCTGTTTTTTTGAGTGCGTTCATTAACGCCACTGAACCTATTTCACGATAGTCATCTTGGCCATGCCGCTGGCAGTAATACACTGAGTTAGCTGGCGCATTACAATTAAGATCAAATTGGTAAGCTCGGTTCAATGTCGTTTTAATCGAGCCTTGCGGCGTTCTATTGGTGATAAATAACATCCGTTCCCCCTCGCATTAATAAATTATTACTTGGATAGTCTCACTGGTCTTAAGTGTAAAAACAACGCTATGGTAGTTACATTAGTCTCTCTTTTATAATCTGCAAAAATATCATCGTTTTTATTATTACAATATTTTGACGCTAGGCTATGCTGTTTGTTATTAACAATATTTTAAGGGATTAAAATGATCGCAACACACCTAAGTCGGCGCATCCTGCGTTGTTTGCACGTCACCGCTTCAATACTTTTAATTGCCAGTTGCGGCAGCAGCGGTGATGACACAGCCACCACGACCAGCACGACCCCAAAAGAGCAAACACCCGCCCAAACTACAGCGCAATTATCGGGTCAAGTCAAATTAGAACAAGGCTTAGCAGGAGTTAAAGTTTCAGTTGGCCAGCAGATGGTTGAAACAGACAGTAACGGCTTTTTTGTGCTGACAGCGCTTGCAATCCCGCAAAATAATCGTTGGGTGGTTAATACCGCCAAAGCCGGTTATGTGCAAACCCAGCAAATAGTAAACCTTAGCCAAGACAAGCTCGACTACAGCGTTGCGTTAACGATGACCGAGCCTGACAAAGTTATCGCGGTCGACCTAACCCAACCAAACACCTTAACCCTTAATCAGGATCAAGTTGTTATCACCTTGCCTGCCGGTGCTGTTACAGGTGGCGATGCCAACTCGACGCTTAGCTTAACTTATGGTGACCCAAGTTCAGAGCGTGGCCAAGCAATATTCCCTGGCGACTATTTTGCGACCAACGATATTAGCCAATCGTCTGACATTTTGCTTGAAAGCATCGCTTTTTTTGATATCAGTGTTAGTGATGCCAGTGGTAATGATTTATCCCAGCTAACCGAACCAGCGCAAGTAAGCCTTCGATTACCTGCCATTTATCAAACCGGTGGTATGCAGGCTGGTAAATATCAAGCCAATGACACCATACCGTGGTGGTCGTATAACGAGCAACAAGGGACTTGGTTACGTGAAGATGCTCAACCAGATACCCCGGCAATAGACAACGCACTGATCACTGAGGTTGATGGCGAGTTATTCGCAAGCGCTGCGGTCACTCATTTTAGTTGGTGGAATGTCGATGCACCCATGGACGATCAAGCTTGTTTTACCGTTCAGGTGCTCGATGGTGATGGCCAGCCGATGCCTAACATGTCAGTGTTGGCTATAGGCGTTACCTATGAAAACACGTATTATACCAGTACTAATGCTGAAGGTTATGCAACGGTAATCGTCAAAAAAGAGACCGATGCTTTACCCGAAAAATTCAAATTATTAGCCCAACAAGGTAGTACTCGCTTTGATTATAATGTCACCGATGCCGCTGAAGGCGATACCGGTTTAGACCATCTTTATAGCTCTAGCATGACCAGCACGCCCACCGACACGGGTTTCGGTAACTGTACCTTATTAACTAACCAAATTATCGCGTCATATAAAGGCGCGGTGCGCGGAATATTGCAAGACAGTAACGGTAAACCTATCCCCCATTACCAAATCTATAATTCATTTGGCAGCACCATTATATCGGACGTATTGGGCGCATTTACCTTTAACAGTCCGCTTGATACCAATTTCAGTATTTTTGTACCCACGTTATACGCTAAAACCTTTAAAACAACGGTGATCAGCCCACAAATCGACGTTACTATCACCCTTGATTTAGTGAACCACACGCCCGAAATACAAAATGTAACTTTGAGCCCGAGTGGATCAGTAACCCCAGAACAACGTGTCACACTTATCGTCACCGCATCCGACGCCGACAATGACCCACTAAGCTATCAATGGCAGGCTAGTGCTGGCCAGCTTGATACAACGACAGGCACGACCGTCAATTGGACCGCGCCAGCTACCGACAGTGGCTCGGCCCAAATAAGCGTCACAGTAACCGATTCAGCTGACAACACGACCAACACTATTCGTACCATTACTTGGAGTAACACCGATACAGCCACCCCTTTAATTGTAACGGTTAAGCCTTGGGTATTAACCCCAGACTTAAGTGTTGCAGGCAATACCGTCATTTTGCACGGTATTGATGGTAAGTCGATTGAAAGAACCGTAGTAACTGATGCCGCTGGACACGCTAATTTCGGAATAATTGACCGCGACCGAGTGACTATCACAATGATTGAGACATTTGATTTGCCCAGCACAGGTCAACATACCAACATAGAAACTATAGTGGATACTCTTGAACGTAATCTGATTTTTCAGCTAAGCGAGCAAGCTGGTACAGGCATGTTTAACACCGTATTTTGTAGCGAAGCAGAGCAAAGCAGTGTCGATATTCAATTTATTAACGTGCCAGCTAATGTTATTTCTCTCGTGATCCCCTTTGGTTACTATAACAGTAGCATTGGTGAATCGATTCCAAAACCAACCTCAGAAAACGACACCGTGGCAATAAAGTTTTGTAATGCACTGCTTAACCATGACGCTTACTACCTCATCGCTAATGGCATAGATAGCACCGACGCTCAAACACCACCCATCGCACATTCGCAAGCGGTACAGAGCAATACTGTTGGCTCTAGCTTGGTACTCGATATGGCCAATACCCCGGTTATCATCCCTGTGGTAAATAATAGTCAATTGACCATTAGCCCTTATGCATTATCTGGTGAGAATTACCATCAACCCCTGATGATGGTTACCACTGAACCGACGATAAACCCTTTTCGGATCTATAATGTGCCTTCGTCATCTTATTATTTTCAATTAGATGCGCAGGTCGATAATGGCACCGATGATACTCCTGTTTTTAGTCAGTCGTGGGTTGAAACCCAATTACCAACCACAGGTCTGGTGTTTAATCTGCCCGCGTTTAGCGCGGCTAATATTAATTACGATGGCAATAGTTTCTCTTGGCAGGCGAGCGATAGTGCCGCTGTTGATGGTATCAACCTTGAACTAGATTTTACTGGGGCTAGCTGGAATATATTCATGGCGGCGACAGTAACCAATTATGTGCTGCCAACCCTGCCAGCTAATGTTAGCAGCGAAATAGACATTACAGAGGCCGATAGCTTCTTAACATTGCACGATTTTAAGCAACTAACCGGCTTTGACGCCACGGTGCAGGCCGTATATCAAGCAAACTTAGTCTTGGACAATGGTTTGCCTTTCTTTAGTTCGAGCACGGTAATGTATCCATTTGAGATCCCTGTAGACTAAAAAAATAATCCCTCCCACCGAATATCTCAAATCTAAGACCTAGGCCGTTAACATCATGTTAACGGCCTTTTATTGTTCTGTCGCTGATGTTTAGAGCATGCCAGCTGGCAACAAGTTAAAAATAATTGAAATAAATTGAAATAAAAAATTAAAAACACGGTTCTTATTAGATACATCCAGTAAATGTTAGCCACATTGATCACCGTGGCCCCAAATACACGAGTATTTATTATGCTTAACAACAAAACTGTAATTAATCTTGTAATGACTTGTCTTATGATGATTTTTTCAGCAACCAGTACTGCTGGTTCAAAAACGTATACCGCTTTTTTTAGTGATTTGGCCGTATCGGGCTACGACACTGTCGCTTATTTTACCCAAGGTAAACCAGTCAAAGGCAGCAGTGATTTTACCACCCAATATCAAGGGGCGACTTGGCAATTTAGTAGCCAAGAAAATTTAGCCCTTTTTGCTCAAGCGCCGACCAAATATGCACCTCAGTACGGTGGCTATTGTGCGTGGGCAGTTTCACAGGGTGATACGGCCAGTTCAGATCCCGAAGCATGGCAAATAGTCGATGACAAGCTCTATCTAAATTACAATGTTGATATTCAGAATAAGTGGCTTAAAGACTCAAAAAAATTGATCTTGCAAGCTGATCAAAACTGGCCTGGCGTCATCAACTAAGGTAGTACCACCCTTAAATAAATTATCGAGAACATCATGAAAAACCGTATCACCACCGTATTTAGTTGGCTGGCTGTTGTTTGGATTTGCAACGTATTTTTATCTTCATTACCTTACAAATTTACCGGCCATCCCGATACTCAGCATATCTTTGGCACTATCGGATTATGGATCCAAGACAGCTTAAACGTAACTTTAGGCCAATGGTTTGTCGCTAATGGCGCAGTCGCTGTCGGGTTGGTTGAATTGTTAGCAGCGCTGATATTACTGTTGCCAGTATTGCTGTGGGCAGCCAAGAAACTAAATATCATCGAACAAGCCCCTTCACGGGCATTGATCCACACGGCCGGTGGTCTGTTATCAGCAGCCGTTATGTCTGGCGCGGTATTTTTTCATTTAGCGACTCCGCTCGGGGTTGAGGTATTGCACAACGGTGTCAGTGATGGGGGTTCGTTATTTTATGCCGCGGTCTCAATTTTGATCTTAGGCTTGCTCTTGGCGGTGCTTAATAACCGTCAAGCCAAGTTGTAAGTGTGATCAATTGTGACGATTAATTTTAACGTAAAACAAGGGTGAATCTGTTCTCATGTTAATTCGAATTTTACTGGTACTAAGTTATATATTTTGGTGCATTAAGTTATGGGTTAAACCTTGGCACTATTTTCGCCTCAATGGTGACTATTTCAATCAAAATAAAGGCTTATTCTCAAAGCTCGATATTGATCGACACATCCCAGCGCGCTGGCGCTTGTCCCAATGGATTGATGATCCCAGCCGTCAGCCACAACGCTTCCCGGTTTTTGTTAAACCTGAGTGGGGACAAAATTCACAAGGTATTGGCCGCGCTGATAACTTAGCACAGCTGCAACGGTTACGTCGTTTGCGCAGCGCCACAGACATTGACTATCTGGTTCAAGAAGCGGCCTTAGGCGCAATTGAGTTTGAAATGTTTAGTATTTTAGATCATAAAGACCTCAGTAAATCGGCTATTTTATCGGTTACTCAGGTCAGCAACTCAAGCCAAGAGGCTTACCCAATTAACGGTATTTATAACGATAATACGCATTATCAAGATATCACCCCTCGCTTAACGTCAATGCAACGCAATGCATTAGCTGAGCATATTAGTCAAATGGGTCCGTTTAAAATATCTCGGGTTGGCGTGCGCGCCGATTCGCTTGAACAGCTCATTAACGGCAATTTTCAGGTCATCGAAATTAACCTCTTTGTACCGATGCCGCTGGTTTTATTAAGCTCGAACACCGCGCTTAAAGACAAAGTGAGTTTCGTGTTTAATGCAATGTTGGCGCTGGCCAAAGTCACCAAGGTTATACCCAAAGAGCAACCGCGCACCGCGGTATTTTTTCAAAAACTCGGTCGGATCCGTCAGGCCAAACATCTTGTTAGCAATGAGGTCGGCAATGAAAGCCATTAAGAAATATATTTATGCCTGGATAAGTAAAACTTTCATGGGTGGCTGCAGCAGTTATAACAGCCTTGAAACACGTAAAGGTTGTCGTTCTAAAAAACAAGCGCGCCAAATTTTTGAGCAAGGCAATGTGCCGCATGCCAAAGGTCAAATTTTCTTAAACCCGATGGTTGCGCACCGATTTGCTAAACGCCATGGCTTTCCTTTGGTGATTAAGCCCAATGTCAGTGGTTTTTCGCGCGGCAGTCATTTTCCTATTAATAACTACCGACAGCTATGGAAGGCGATATTCCTTGCCAAGTTATGGTGGCCAACCACGGTAGTAGAACAGTTCTTGTTAGGTAAAAATTACCGGGTGGTCGTTATCAAAGGCCAAATAATGTCAGTGATTGAGCGTTATGCGCCGTTTGTGACGGGCAATGGCCAGCACAGTATTAGTGAACTGATTGACCAAGAAAATGCCATTCGTCAACAAATGGGCTTGTTTCCTTGCATGTATCCACTGACTAAAAACACCACGACGGTCGATTTCTTAAAAAAACAACAAATGAGCTTAACCGACATCCCAGCCCCTGGCGCTATTGTGACGTTATTTTATCGTATTTCGTTAGCGCCAGGCGGTGTGGTACGCACCATCGACAAACAAAGCATTCCCGCGCTTAATAACCAACTTTTTCTTGATGTGCTGCAAATGTTTGATGCCAACATTTTAGGGATCGATGTTATTTTTGAACACGATATCAGCCAAGAATATACCAGCCAAAAATGTATCTTTTTAGAAGTAAACTCGCGGCCGTACCTCAAAATGCACGATTATCCACGTTATGGTAAAAAAGAAGACCTAAGCCCTTATTTTAGCCAGCTTGATCAGTTAGATATTGCCCAAGCTGATATATTCTAATGACCTCGCACACGCACAGTTTTTACCGATTTTGCGCCGTCCATTCACTATTAATTGGGCTGCTACCGTTTTTTATCCCGGTACTCTTGTGGCAACAAGGCTTTGGATTGGCTCAAATTAGTCTGTTTGTTGCCATCACTGGGCTCGGGTTTATGGTTTCACTGCGTTGGTGGCAATCATTGTATCAACGGTCGCAATGGCGCCAAATTCTGGCACTGTCATTTATCGCAGAACTTGGCTTAATTGCGATTATTATTAGCGCGGACAATACCGTGGTGTTAATCGGTGGCGCGCTGCTTAATGGCATGTATAACTGTTTTTATTGGACCAGTCAGCGAGTTATGTTTAGTGCCATGACGACCCAACAGATCTCGAATAAAACAGCTAATAAAACCGGCAAGCAATACGGTAACTTTCAAATATTGGTGGTGGTGTTACTTAAACTGGGTATTTTAATTGGCGCTTATCTCCAACAACATCAGCAGGTTGAAATATTATTTGGCATCAGTATCTTTTTATCATTACTGGCAATCTTGGTGTTAATACGGGCTGGCACAGATCCTACAATTAAAGTTAGCCCAGCCAAACCCTTAAAAAAACGCGATAAGCTAGTATTTGCTATTGATGGGGTATTTCTATTTTTTGAAAGCTATTTTTGGGTCTTAAGCCTGTTTTTTATCAGCCGCGGCAATGTATTCGAGCTTGGCTTGATGTTAGTGGTATTAACGCTGGTCTTAAGTCTGATTTTTATGCTGATTAAAAACACCATTGACCGCTTAAACCAACATTATGTTTTTTATAGTGCGGTTGTTTTATACGCCTTATCCTGGGTATTACGTGGCATGCTGACGGTTGACGTTGAAGGGGCCTCTCTTTATTTGTTGGTCTTAGTCATTGCCTTTTTAACCTCATTTTTTCGGCTTAGTTTTAATAAACGATTTTTCGACCATGCTAATCAATTAGATACGATTAATATTATCTGGTCGAAGAGCTATTTATCTCAAGGGGCGATCGTTATTTTCTTCGCTGCGCTTGCCACAGTTTTGTTCCTTGGCGATGCGACCGTGGCTAACTTACCTGCGCTTTATTGGCTGTTAGCGCCAGCCGGATTACTGTACGGACTTTACGCCCCGCCTCACGTTACCACACGACACCAAGCGTCACTGTCAGAAACTGATTCAATCAACTATGTGCCAACGCACGATAAACGGATTATTTAAATGAACGTAATTATTAAAGGCAGCGTTGAGTCGCTTGATCAAATGATCGAATTTATTGCTGGGCTCAGCGATGTCTCTTATCAGCAGTCGCCTGCTCCGCTATTTGATAGTTCAATCGGCCAACATTTGCGCCATATTCTTGACCTATATATGGCGCTGATGAATCCGACACACCCTAACAATGTTGATTACGACATTCGTCGCCGTGGCCTTGCGTTAGAACGCGTAAAAATGGAAGGGATTCATCAATTGCAATTGGTCCGAGATTGGTTGTTACAATTAGATCTCAGCACGTTAGATCAACCGCTGACCATCAGCGGCGAGGTGTCGATTAACAGTGTGCAAAGCGCTCAATCAAATTCGTCGTTAAGCCGAGAACTGTGCTTTGCCTCGAGCCACTTAACCCATCATTTAGCGTTAATGGCCGCTATTGCCAAATATGTCGGTCAGTCGGTTGCAATGGGGTTAGGCACCGCGCCAGCCACGGCTAGCTTTTTACGCGGTCAACAACCAGCACCGTGCGTCTAATAAGAGGCGAGTGATGCCATGCCGTTTAATCGCGCGAGGCAATGAACGTGCCTGCTCATGTCAAGTTATTACAGTCTTGTGCCATGTAAAATTAGGTCGACACTAACGGTATATTTTAGCATGGCAGTCGGATGATTTACTCACCGCCGTGAGTTAGTTTGGCCGGATCTAATAACTGTTGCAGTTTTTCACGAGAAAGTTCGGTATGTTCTAAGGCAACATCAACAATCGCACGTTGTTCTTTATACGCAATTTTAGCTATTTTTGCCGCTTGCTCGTAACCAATAATCGCGTTAAGCGCAGTAACCAGAATTGGGTTTTTGTACAAGGCTTGTTTAATATTGTCACTGTTGACTTCAAACGTCGCAATCGCTTTGTCTGCTAATAATTGCGAGCTGTTAGTCAATAGTTCAATGCTGCTCAGTAAGTTATTGCTTATCATCGGCAACATCACATTAAGTTCAAAATTACCCGATTGGCCGCCGATAGTAATAGCAGCATCATTACCTATTACTTGCGCCGCCGCCATCGCGGTCGCTTCTGGAATAACAGGGTTTACTTTGCCGGGCATAATCGACGAGCCCGGTTGCAAGGCTTCTAGTGCTATCTCACCTAACCCAGATAATGGCCCAGAGTTCATCCAACGTAAATCATTGGCTATTTTCATCAGTGAAACAGCCGTTGTTTTCAGTTGGCCCGACAGTGCCACAGCCGTATCTTGTGAGCCAATAAGGGCAAAGAAATTGTCACTGGCAATGAAATTAACCTCGGTAATAATCGATAACTTTTGATTAAATAAGTGGGCAAATTCTGGGTGAGCATTAATGCCAGTACCAACCGCAGTGCCACCTTGGGCTAACGTTTGAATAGTCGGTTGCAGCGCCTGCAAGTTAGCAATGTTTTGCTTAATTTGACTGCTCCAACTATATAAACTTTGGCTCATTCTGACGGGCATTGCATCCATTAAATGAGTACGGCCAGTTTTAATATGATGATCAATCGACTTGGCCTTAATATCAATCACCGCGGTAAGGTGTTTAAGGGCTGGCAACAATTGCTGTTGCAGCGCTAACGCCGCACTGACATGAATGGTACTTGGGATCACATCATTACTACTTTGACCGTAATTGACATGATCGTTAGGGCTAATCGTTAAGCCACTGTCTTGTGAAGCTATGTGTGAAATAACTTCATTGGCATTCATGTTGGTGCTGGTGCCCGATCCCGTTTGAAATACATCAACCGGGAAGTGAGTCATCATGTTTGGATCGTTAAGCAACTTGGCTATCGCCGCGACTATGGCATCGGCAATTTCGGGTGATATCACCGCTAATTCTTTGTTGGCATTTGCCGCGGCCATTTTAATTTTTAACAGCGCGCTAATGAAACCCTTTGGCATAACTTGACCACTTACCGGAAAGTTATTTACCGCCCGCTGGGTTTGGGCACCGTACAGGGCGTTAATCGGTACTTGCAGTTCGCCCATACTATCTTTTTCGATTCTAAAATTGGTCATTAACTTCATACCTTGCAATGTGACTAACCACTTGGGGTAGCCTGTAAAATTAAAAGGGTGTTTGAGTAAAGGCAGTATTTAATTGCTGGTTTACCGAGATATAGAGATCTCGAATTTGCGCACCATGAACATATTCTTTACTGATTTGTTTTAAGGATAATAACGGCCGATGAACACATTCAAAGCACATTCTGCGCCAGTGCGCTGGCACGTTTTGATCTTCAATGGTCGACAGTAATAGGTGCAGTTGGCTGAGGTAAAGTTGCCATTGTTTATCGATAGGCAATGTCGAAGATATTTGCTCGCCGAGCGTAAAATATACAACAAAGGCATCACTTCGTTCAGGGTGTAATGCCTTTCTAATGACCGTTGCTAGCTCGTGCCATAATTTAATTTCATGTGTAACGTCACTCATGTCAAAGTGCTCCTGAATAATATAAAGTGTTGCGAAACTCAACATCGTAATGATAACCATTATCATATAGGTTTTTTTAACGGATAAGTAGTCATTGTGATAAAAATATTATTGGTTCAATCTCAGCAAACAAGTGTTCAATGTTTAACGATCAGGGCGTGCATCTATTTGGATAAATGGCATTGTTTTGAAATAGCATTGTTATGAAATAGCTTTTTTAGCTATTGCTTTGTTTAGGTATTGCTTTGGCTTGAGTATATAATGTGGCGATGTATGCATTTCGGATTGCTCGGTCATAAGTAGACCAACAGTTAAAAGCTCTGTAGCAAACTGACCGGAGTCGCCACACAACACAATGACCACCCCATCGTAAATGGGCTTATGGAACAACATGAATCAAAAAAATAATACCAGTAACCAGCAAACTATCTTTTGGCACGATTATGAAACCTGGGGAGCAGATACCCGGCGCGACCGCCCTGCCCAATTTGCCGGGATCCGTACCGATCTTGATTTAAATATTATCGACGAGCCAATTGAATTTTACTGCCAACTCGCTAACGACTACCTGCCGCAGCCACAAGCCTGTTTCGTTACGGGCTTGACCCCACAAAAAGTAAACCGACTCGGCATACCTGAAGCCCATTTTATTGAAAAGATAAATGATATTTTTTCAGTGCCCAACACAGTAGTCGCCGGATATAACAGTATTCGGTTCGACGATGAAATTACGCGACAGTCGCTGTATCGTAACTTTTTAGATCCCTATGCCCGAGAATGGCAAAACGGTTGCTCACGTTGGGATATTATTGATTTGGTCCGTGCCTGTTATGCGCTGCGTCCTGAAGGCATTAACTGGCCTGAAAATGATGATGGCATTGTTAGTTTTCGACTTGAATTGCTCACTAAAGCCAATAATATCAAACATGAAGGCGCTCACGACGCGGTTTCCGATGTTATAGCGACAATCGAATTGGCCAAACTTATCAAACAGAAACAGCCAAAACTTTATCAATTTATTTTCGATTTGCGCCGTAAACAGCAAGTTTCAAAGTATTTAGATTTAGTCAATTTGACTCCCTTGGTTCATGTCACATCAAAGATCCCGGCCAGCCAAGGCTGTTGTACCTATATTACGCCTTTGGCTTATCACCCAAGCAACAAAAACGCGATCGTTTGTATTAACCTTAATATGGATTTAACCCCATTATTAGAGCTCGATGCGGCCCAACTTGCACAGCGGATGTATACCAAACGCAGCGAACTAGGTGATGATTTACCGGTGCCAATAAAACTGATCCATATTAATAAATGTCCCGTTATTGCACCGGCTAAAACCCTGACACCCGAAGCTGCCGATCGCCATGGCATTGATCGCGCACTGTGCCGTAAAAATCTTGATTTGTTAAAACAGCATCCGCAATTACGTGAAAAAGTAGCGGCGGTATTTGCGATAGAGAGCGATCGCGCACCAGAAACCGATCCTGATTTAATGCTCTATAGTGGTGGCTTTTTCAGTGGTTCAGACAAAGCAGCAATTGAGCGTATTAGTCAAACGGAGCCAGAACAATTGGCGAGCCTTGAGTTGCAATTTGACGATCCGCGACTAAAAGAAATGTTGTTTAGGTTTCGTGCCAGAAACTTCCCGCTGACCCTGTCAGTAGACGAACAGCAGCAGTGGAATGACTATCGCCGCAATGTGCTTGACGGCGAAAGTTACGGTTTATTGCTCGAGAGCTTAGCAATTGAAAACCCAAATGATCAACGCAAGTTATCAATTTTAAAAGCGTTATTTGAATACGGCGCGAGTTTATAACTCGTTATAAAATTGCGAGTTAACGCAGACTTAGCCGCTAAGCCTGCTGCTACACCACGGTTATGATGTTGCATTGCAAATTGCAATATCATCACCGGACCAACACCAACCTAAGTGAAATTCCACGACCAAAACATTAATTATCTATTGTTTTTAAACACAAATATTTACAAGTAACGCCGATGGCATGATGTTTGATTAACTATATTTAAACATAGGGAGCATCGTCATGACAGGATCAACACACACCTCCAGTAATTATTACCTCAAGCGTTACGGCACCATATTAAATATTTTCTGCTTTATCGGTCTGGTTTTTATCAGTAATTCGAGCAATGGCGCTCCATTTACTAACTGCCCAAGCAAGGCCTTTTTATTTCAAGGCAACCCTGTATCAACTTATGGGATCAATCTGGTGACTGGTCACTATACCTTGCTTGAAGATGACCCCGGTATAAACGCAAACATCAATGGTCTAGGCTTCAATGAGCAAGACAAGTATCTTTATGGCTATAATACCAGCCACTTTGAAATGGTGCGAATGGGCAGCGACTTTCAGGTGCAAACACTTAATTTAACGGGTTTGCCTGCTAACAAAACTTTTTATGTCGGTGATGTCGCTCAGCATTATTATTATTTATATCGTCGTAATGTTGGGTTTTATAAGGTTGATCTCTCACCATTAGACCAAGACGCTAACGCCTCGTTAACCGCACAACTCATCACCAGTAATACCGCCGTTGGTTTAACTGATTTTGCTTTTCATCCGAACAGTAAAAAATTATTTGGGGTCGATAATGCCAGTGGTATTTTATACCAATTCGATCCCGACTCAGGTGCCACACTAGAGATGGGCAATACCGGACAAACCGGTACTTTTGGCGCGATGTATTTTGACGTAAATGGTTATTTTTACCTTTCACGTAATCAAGACGGCCAAATTTATCGGATTAATCTGTCCAGCTTAACCGCTAGCACAACTGACACTCAATTAATCAATCTGGACGTTACTGCAGTAAAATTTGCCGATGGTCCCAGCTCGAGTCAAAATGACGGTGCCCGCTGTGCTAGTGCCCCACTGATTGATGAAGACACCCCATCGACGATAGATTTTGGCGACGCACCAGCCAGCTATGGCACAACCTTAGCCGATAATGGCGCTCGCCATTTAATAAACTCTGCAATATTTTTAGGCTTAAACCAACCCGATGGTGATTATGATGGCTATGGGGGCAATGAGTCCGATGACAATACCTTGGTCAACTCAACAAGTTATGACGATGAAGACGGCGTTAATTTTGTTACTGCACTCGAAGCAGGCCTCGACAGTGTCGTCAGTGTTTATGCGTCGGGTTCAGGGGTACTCAGTGCATGGTTTGACTGGAATCGAGACGGTGATTTTAGCGACGCCAACGAGCAAGGCATCATTGATGTCGTGTTAACCCCCGGTCTTAATGCTGTGGCGATTCGAGTGCCACCTGACGCCGCCGTTGGTTCAAGCTGGAGTCGCTTTCGTTTTAGTGAGCAAACGGCCCTAGGTTATTCCGGTGGTAGTAGTAGTGGCGAAGTCGAAGACCACCCGATCAATATTTCTGCAACGAACCTTAGTTATCGCTATTACCCAGGAGAAAATAGCTGGGTTACCTTGGCTTATGAAGACAAATGGCCAGAAAGTGAAGATTACGATATGAATGATGTAGTGCTGCATTACCGCACAATTGAGGTCATTGAAAATAACATGATTGTTAGAATAGACATCGAAGGCGAGTTACAGGCATTAGGGGGTTATCATCACAGTGGTTTTGCCGTTCAACTGGAGAGTATTGATGAGACTAACGTTAACAGCCAAACATTGCGTTTAATGCACAACAATGTAAAACAGCAATTTAGTGGGGTTAACGGCGCTACCGAGTATGAGATCCTTGAAAGTGGCAACGAAAATGCTGTCGTGGTTGTTAGCCAAGACTTGTGGAAGCACGTCTCTAGTGTCTGCATCCATTACCGCAGTGAACCCGGCTGTTCTCAATCGGCGGTATTTACTTTTGAGCTCAGCATCCCGTTCATTAACCCGGTACCACTAAATGAGATGACAGCGGCACCCTATGACCCCTTTATCTTTGCCACAGAGGGTCTTTACCATGGCGAGATATTTAGTACTCACCCGGGGCGCAGTTTAGAAATTCACTTAGCTGATCACGCGCCAACGACAAAGTTTAATCCTGCCTTTTTAGGCTTAGCTGACGATACCAGCGATCCGAGCACTGGCCGCTATTTCAGAACCAGTAATAATTTACCTTGGGCGTTAGAAATAACCGATCCGTGGCACTGGCCCAGTGAACGAAAACCCTTGCTTGCAGCATACCCAAACTTTGCCCAGTTTGTGCAATCACAGGGCACACAATATACCGATTGGTTTCAACTCAATCAGGCTATTAACCAACACCTATTTGAATAATATCGCTATCGGGAGCAACTCTCATGACTAAGCAACATCAACCTAGATCAACCTTGTTTTTTATAATGGCTAGCTTAACAGCGCTGAGCTTAATCAGCTGCGGCGGTGGCGGCTCGGATGACAGCGCTAGCAATTCAGGCAGCGTTGATCAATCCATTGACGAAGCGCTCAACATTAATCAATTAGTTGCCGCCAATGATTTCTCTTTCACCACCAAAAGCACCATTGAGGTGGCGATTGATCTTGCGCAATACAGCGATCAGCGTGCCTACCTCAATATATATCGCAGTTACCAATTACTCGATTCGGGCCAATATTATCCCGATCCGGCAAGCAGGGTCCTTGCAAGTGCGCTAACCGAAGGCAAAATTAACCATTCATTTATTGGTTTGCACCAACAACCCGAGTATTTAATTGAAATTTGGCGCTATGACGGTCAACTGCCTCAACAACAGACAGTTATGGTCGTTGATAATCGGATAATTATCCAGTAATTGACTCAACAGCAAACCAGCATGATTACCACAAGACGCAGTCCTCAATCAGAAGGCGCTTGAGCAT
>Ga0209292_1000952_pt1 | contig 36491 bp, 34 predicted proteins | sample GOMGulsemesocosm_2_FD_184634 | JGI IMG/M metagenome (GOLD analysis project Ga0209292, IMG submission 184634) | Methane-oxidizing microbial communities from mesocosms in the Gulf of Mexico - GOM9C Gulf of Mexico (SPAdes) (version 2) | ecosystem: Environmental > Aquatic > Marine > Cold seeps...
TAGCGATGTCGTTAACTTCAGATCAAATTAAGCATCTTATCTGTTATCAGGTCGGGGCTTTGCAAAGTCTAGCTAAATTGTATCAAGTTGATGTGTTGTACGTTAAACCACATGGCGCGTTATACAATCAAATGATGCAGGATGAGCGTATTTTCACTGCAATAGTCGAGGCCATTAGCTCACTGGAGGCGCCACTTAAGTTGATGTTATTAGCGCGACCAGATTTGCAGCTATATCAACAAATCGCACAACGAAATGGTGTGCCCTTGATGTTAGAAGCCTTTGCGGACAGAGCTTACGATGACAATGGGTATTTAGTTAATCGTAGTGAGCAAGGGGCTGTATTAGCAAGCGCTGAATTGGTGGAAGCGCAAGTAAAACAGTTGGTTGAAACATCGACTATAACCACGATTAACGGTAATAAGATAGCCTTACAGGTTGATTCTATCTGTGTGCATGGAGATAACCCTATCGCCGTCAAGCAGATACAAAAACTGTCAAAATTATTATGAAAATAGAAGCGGTTAATGAAGCGTGTTTTTTAATCACCCTCAGTGAAAAAATAGACCTTTCATTAACCAATCAGATTGCTTGTTTAGTTAAATTGATTGAACAGGAATTTAATGAAACGCTAGTTGATATCACTCCCTCTTATACCACTATTTTAGTGCAGATAGACCTACTAAAAATATCCCCCCTCGTTGCAGAGCAGTTATTAATGCAGCTCTGCGAAACAAAGCTTACCAGCGAAACATTAACCGGGAAGTTGATTGAATTACCTGTTTATTATGATATTTGCGTTGGCTGGGATTTACACAAGGTTGCAACGGATAATAGCCTATCCGTTGATGAAATCATCAACCTACATTGTGCTAAAACTTACCAAGTCTGCGCGGTAGGTTTTGCGCCCGGTTTTGCATTTCTAGCGGAGCTTGATGAGAAAATAGAACAACCTCGCCATGTTTCGCCACGTACTTTTGTACCTGCGGGCAGTGTTGCCATTGCCGATAAACAAACAGCTGTTTATCCTAGTGATAGCCCCGGTGGTTGGCATATTATTGGTAACTGTCCAACAGGCCTGTTTGATATTAACAATAACCCGATTAGCCCTTTTAACATTGGTGACTCAGTTAAATTTTATGCTATTAATCAGCAAGAGTTTACTCACTTAGGGGGCAAGATCATTGAGCAGTAATAAGACTGGGTTAATCGTCAGGAAGGCGGGTTTATTTACGCAACTGCAAGACCTAGGCCGCTTTGGACAAGCTTTGCAGGGCTTAAGCCAAGGTGGTGTTTGTGATGAACTTGCTGCGGGTTGGGCTAACTATTTATTACAAAATAGTGCGAATGCACCACTGCTTGAAATAAGCTTTGGACAAGCAGAGTTTGAAGCGACAACAACAGTACAGTTAGCATTAACAGGTGCACCAATGGGGGCAAAAATTGTTAAATCATCGGGTTTAAGCAAAAAACAGGGCAATAACCAAAGCTTTGTTTTGTTTAAAGGTGATTGTTTAACACTCTCATTTGCAACCAGTGGTGTGCGCGCTTACCTTGCTGTTGAAGGTGGCTTTATTGCTCAACCAATACTTGCTAGTGTGAGCTGTGTTAAACGTAATTCCATTGGTGGTTTAAAGCAGGATGGCAGCGCTTTAAAAGAGGGGGACTTCTTGCCGACATTTGAACAACAAACAGAATTTATTAAGCGTCAAATACCAGAGGCGTTTATCCCTGATTATAACCAAGCTATCAAGCTTGCTGTGATTGAATCCTATCAAAGTGATACCTTTTCAGTGTGTGAAAAAAATCGTTTTTATAATAGTGAATACACAATCGATAAACAAACTGATCGCATGGGTATGCGCTTGCAGGGACAAGCTATTACAGGGAGCGTAACAGGCATTATTTCTGAAGGTATCGCGTTAGGCAGTATTCAAATCCCTGCAGATGGCCAGCCGATTGTTTTGTTGCAAGATAGGCAAACGCTTGGTGGGTATCCCAAAGTTGGCTGTGTTTCCCGTTGTGATTTAAGTTTACTTGCCCAACAATCAGTCGGAAAAAAGATTCGTTTTAAACGCGCAGATCTACAGGCTGAACAATTACGCTACCTACAACGGTTGCAATTTTTTAATACACTAGCAAATTAGTATCAATCAAAAGCGCTAACCCTCTGTTTAACCACTGAACTTCACATTGACCATTTTCTGACCTCTAAGCCCTGTTATATAAACTAAAATTAGTTGTGAACATCTAAAGTTTAAAGGGGGATTTATGGTTAATAAACTTACCTATTTGATAGCAATATTACTGCTATTTATACTTTCGGCGTGTGGAGGAGATAGTTCATCAAGTAATAGCTTAATGGATAAGAATGCCACCACTTTCTCGCTGTCTGTCAGTGATGCGCCCGTTGATGAACTCTCTGAAGTTGTGATCTGTTTTCACCAAATTGAGCTTAAAAGCGAGCTCGAGGATATTGTTTTTGAAGTAGGGGAAGGTGAACAGATGATTGCCGCTAATACGCTATGTTTAGATGAGAGTGAAGAGCCTCTTGCGAATACATTCGGACTGAATATTAAACTCTTTACAGGACGCAAAGCATTTACCTTGTTAGAAGGCTCATCTATTCTTCCTGGTGACTACACACAATTACGTTTGATTATGGCCGATGGCTCGTACGGTGTGTTGGCTGAGGGCGGGGGGAAAGTTGCCATCAAAGTGCCTTCAAATGAACTTAAATTAGATGGCTTTACTGCTCCCATTGGGGAATTAGCATTAACCATTGAATTTGATCTGCGCAAAAGCATGACTAATCCGGTTGGGTTAGATCATTACTTTTTAAAACCGCGCGGTGTACGCCTTGTTGATGATAGCGAATCCGCAACTATATTTGGCAATGTGGATGCCAATGTACTTTGTGGCTTAAATGACGCTAATATAGGTGGCAGTGTTTACTTGTTTGAAGGAGATGGACTTCAACTTAGTGATTTGATGGATAATGGGGCAAGTGAGTCACTGTTTTCTTATGCCAGTACTGTGGTGACATATGATGGAGAGGATTACGGTTACGAAATCGGTTTTGTTGCCCCTGATGATTACACTATCGCGTTTAGTTGCGATAGCTTAGATGATCCTGATATAGATGATAGTTTTGAGTTTCTACAAAAACAGGAGATAACTGTTGCAACAGAAGATCTCGATGTAAATTTTCCACCTGATTTTGAACCCTAATCGTTATGTATCAACTTGTTTTTTACGTTCCGGTAACACACTGCGAAACGGTGAAGTCAGCTTTGCTGGAAGCAGGGGCGGGTTGTATTGGGGATTATGACCACTGTGCTTGGCAGGTATTAGGGCAAGGGCAGTTTCGGCCACTGAAAAATAGTGTGGCATTTATCGGGCAGGTAGGGCATTTAGAAAAAATAGCAGAGTACCGTGTTGAAATGGTCTGTGAAGAGGCGTTCATTAAAGTAGTATTAATGACTTTAATGAACGTACATCCTTATCAAACACCGGCGTACAGCGTAATAGAGTTTAAAAGCCAGCAAGACTTTTAGAAGTAATAATCAAGATTCAAATTGACCATATCATCATGTTGATAATAATAGAGCGGATCAGCGACCTCATTAGAGTTGAACACCCAGGCTTCTATGCTTAACTTGTAACGCTCGCCTATACGTTTGCTTGCTTGTAAGCGACCACTGTAACTCATGTAACTCAAGTCTCGGGCAATACCAATCAATAACTCACTACCATCTTCATCGTTTAATACTACACGTGCCCCCACAAAAAGATCATTCTGATAAGGGGTGGTTGCATCCTCTTGACGTTGGTCCCAATTATATTCGCTTAACAAGCCAAGGTCTGCATTACTGTCAAATAAGCCCACTAAGGTATATTCAAATCCAGCTACGCTAGCATGATACGACTCAGGTTTGGTATCACGGTATAACCACTCCAATTTCCATAGCCACTCATTTTGTGTGACTTGAATATCACTGCTGAGCTGTGTCATCTGCATATAATAGGGAGTGAACTGTTGATTATTTTTATCAATGCTTAAATTTGGGTCTCGGTTAGTGCCATGAAAGGCTGAAAATCCTAAGTCCCAATCACTCAAATTTTGACTATAACGTAATGCGACATCGATATGCTTTTTGCCACGTGATGATTCATATTGGCTATTGCTCTCATCAATTAACAGCGGTAAACGCAAACGACCATTTTCACCTGCAAAAGTACGCTCTCGAAATCCAACAAGCACAAAACTTTCTAATACTCCCCAGTCATCAACCCACGAGAAATGAATCATAGGTTGTCCGAGTTTGTCATCGCCATTAATACTTTCAACACTATCGGTTTGATTAATCACATCAACAAGGTGTTGTGATTCTGTCACCCCCCAAAAGACAATGGCAGCACCAACCTCTAACTCCCAGTTATCGGCTAAATGTAGCCATTTAAGCTCTCGTATATCCCAGTGACTACGCTCTTCATCGGCACTATCGACACGCAAAAACGGGGTGAAGGTTAAGCTATTATCACCATTTTCATCAAGGTCCCAATATAGCTCTGGTTGCGTGACAAAAGAGGCTTGCAAGTCTGTTTGTTCTGATTGCAGAGGGTCTTCATAAAAGTACCTTACTTCAGCGCCCATATAACCGCGGATCTCTACGGCATGCGCTGTTATCGAAAAGAGTGTTATTAAGCCTAAAAATAATAATCGCATAATGTTCCTTTTGAGCGTGTGAATACACGCTCATTATCTATACCCATGATGCTTCACGATGCAAAGCCAGCAAGAAAAAGTGTGCTGAGATACTAGGCATAAAATTGAAGCCTAGTCATTCTAAGTGATCGTTACAAAATAACTTGCGATAAATTGTTTCCAAAAAGCCTTAAGTGACTGGCTATATTAAAAACAAAATCGCAAATAATGTTGAAGCCAATCCTAAGTCGAAACTTTATAACGACGTAGATTGGTACAATTTTTCTTGCCCTACGGGGCGCAAGCTCGAAAACCACCTCGGCGTTACAACAATCGAAAAGTGAATAACAATTACCTCATGTTGTGCCTTGCTCTGGTTATCGAGCTTGTGCCTGACAAAGCATCTTGAGGCAACATGGGTATATTGCTATCACCTAGCACGTTTTAAACGGTTTTTATTAAAGTCACTCTCTTTTAATCCAGTTAGAAACTGGTAACTATTCCAAGTTAACTGAGTGCTTTTTCCGGTTTGGTGGTTATTCATTACCATTTGGTGTGCACGCCAATATTTATCTAGATACTGTTTGTAGTTACTTGGCGTTAGCGTTTTTAATAAGCTACCTTTGCGATCGTAATACTCAGCTTTTAAAACACGGTAATCATCTTTATCTAACCAGGTGATTAGTTTGCTATAACCCGAGTATTTATCTGTAGGTACTGATTCCAGCATGTAACTCTCTTCAGTGGCTACTTTTTCATCACCTAAGTAACGGTAAGTGTATTTTTCTACTTCAAATGAGCTTAAGTCTTCGTAAGCAAACTCACTGCCCATAAATGGCCCTGACTTATTGCGTGATGAGATACGTTTCACACGTTTTAAAGCGGGTAGATATAACCATTGATCATCAGCGCCTTCAACATGTGCAAAAGTGAGGAATGCGGCACCACGTATATCTTTAGGTGAATCAAAGATAGAGATAGATTTATCACCATCTCCTTCAATTTCTAAGTTCTTCATACGCAGTTGGCGCAGACTTGTTTCACCTTGTTTGTTACTCAGCAACATCTCCATTGATGCTTGGCTATCGGTCCAGCCTTGATCGGCAACTTTACGTGCTTTGGCAATCTCTAAGCCACGGGTTTCCTGTGCGATTGATGGCAGTGCAAAGGTAAGTGCTAACACACTTATTACAGCTGATTTAATTAAAAAGTTCATATTATCTTCCTTGTGATAAAGTGGCTTGTTGTAATGATTCAGTTTCTGGTTTTGTCACTTTGCTTGGTTTATCAAACAGTACCAAGAAAGCGGGTAATAAGAGTAGATCTACAAATAGTGCAATAAAGATAATGATGCAGGTAAGTAGTCCCATGTCGGCATTCATTGCAAAATCAGAGAGTGTCAGAATACCAAAACCAACACATAGAATAGCGGTGGTGATCAGTAGCGCTCTACCCACACTTGCAAATGCGTAACGAACTGCATCCTGCGGTGATTTACCCTGCATTTTTGCTCGCTGGTATTTACTTAAAAAATGTACCGTATCATCAACAACAATACCGAGTGTTAAACTTGCAACAACAGAGAGCGCAAGATTAATTTCTCCACTAATTAATGCCCATAATCCAAAACCAGAGATGGCCGGTAATAGGTTAGGAAGTAGACTAATAAATCCAAGGCGCATCGATTGTAATGCGATACCAACCAAGGCTGAGATCAATACCAGCGCAAGTGCTGTGCCTTGAATCATGCTATCCATATTACGTTCACCAATATGTGCAAACATAGAACTAGTACTGGCGATATCAATTTTGATATTAGGTGCATGAGTGGCAAACCATTGTGTGGCACGATTTTCTAGATCAATGATTTCAATGCTACCTAGGTTTGTAAATGTTGCGATAACACGTGTCGCTGATTTCTTAACATTGATTTGACCGTTTAGATCTAAACCATAGGGCAAGCTCATTTCGTACATTAGTAGGTATTGTGCTGATAGTTCCTGTTGATCTGGAATTCGGTAATATGCGATATCATCATTATGCATATTTTGATTAAGGCGTTTGATGGTATCACTGAGTGAATTCACGTGATCTGTTTCTGGCTGAGCGCGTAACCAATCGGTAAAAGCGCTTAAGTTGGTTAAAAACTCCGGATAATTAATGCCACTGTTTTTGCCTGTCTGCAAACTGAACTCTAAGGTTGTCATACCAGAAACATGTTCTGCCATAAAGTCAGCGTCTTGACGGAATTCAGTGTTTTTACTGAAGTATTTTAGTGAGTCATCACTCACGTGGTTACTTACAGTTTGCGTGCCTAAACCCACTATTAACAGCAATGATAAAGGCAAGATGACTCGGCTGTTTTTAATCACAAATTCTGCAAAGTTATCCATTTTGGTGGTCTTTTTAGCAACTGTTTTTACTTTTAACGGTAATAAAACAAGTGTTGCAGGTAAGATAGTCATGGCTAACACAAATGCAATCATAACGCCGACAGCGACTAAATTACCAAGGTCTGCTAGAGGTGGAGAATAAGAGAAGTTAAGCGCAAGAAAACCTAACGCGGTAGTGATACTAGTGATAAAGACTGGTGTTAAGTTGATATCTAAGCTGCTAAGAATCGCCTCTTTTTTGGTTTTTCCGGATCGCATTTCAAACAGTAGGGTGCTAATTATATGTACACAGTCGGCAACTGCGAGTGTCATGACAATCGTTGGTACGTTAACGGTTGCGGTAGTTAGCGGAATACCTAACCATCCAGATATACCCAAAGCACCTGCAATTGAACCAACAATCACTAATAGACTTGCAAAGGTTGCCGTAATGGAGCGCAGTAAAATACCTAGCATGACTAAAATAGCTAAGAACATCGCAGGGATAAGTGTGCTTGAATCGTTTTGCGCATATTCTGCAAAACTTGTATTTAGCATGATCATGCCCGATAAACGGATATTACTGTCAGGGTATTTCTGTTCAAACTCTGCTTTTAGTGTTCGCCCAAACGCGGCCACCTCAGGTATCTCAGTTAGTTTGTTGATATTAGGCAGTTGAATAGTGACATTGATAATGGCAACCGATGCATCTTGCGCAAGCAGTTTATTCACTAAATTAGGCTCAGCAAGCGCCGCTTTCTTTATTTTTGCTATTTTATTACTGTTGAGCATCTCTTTTTCAAGCAGCAGATCTTCAACTAAAAGGTCATCATAATCTGCCTGTGTATGCTGGAAGTTAGTAATAGAATCAACACGTAAAGAGTAGGGGGTATTCCATGCCTGCTGTGTCATCTCATATATTTGCTGTAATGTTTGCTTTTCAAAAACATTACCGGACTTTGGGGTGATCACAATCGCTAGATTGTCACTTTTAGTATATACATTTTGCATCGACTCAAAGGCGAGCATCTGCGGATTATCATCACTAAAAAAGACTTTATAGTCTCCATCAAAGTAAAGTTTTTGTGCGCCATATGCAAAAGCATAAATGGCCATGAAAACAGTTAATAAAGTAATTAGTGGTTTATTAACGACGAAGCTAAACACTGTTTTTTTCATCTTTCCCTCTCTCTTGGCAATTGCCAATTCCATAAATTGTTACGAATCGTTTTTGTTTGACGAAGCGTCATTGCATTTGCTAAAAAAACGACAAAAAGTCGTTACAAAGCGTTACTAGTTGACGAATCGTCATTAATATTTAATAAAAAAGGCATTTAAGCCCTTTTTATTTTATTAATTGTGCTATCTCTGTTGCGTAAACTTCATTTTTTAATTTTAGCCATGTTTGTGCATAATCAAAATCATCGTTTAGAGGTGACCAGCCTAAGCCATCTAATAACAAAGAAATGTGGTATAACAAACTGTTATCAACACAAATATTATCAATACAGGATGAATTACCGGATTCACCAAGTGTCTGCATTAACGAAACGGTACCAAACGCTGTACACCAGATTGAAAATGTTACCTGATATAAGTTTTGCGCGTATTTTTTGCTCAGTTCACCCGCTTCAATGGCGCCGTTAGCGATTGTTATCATCATCTCAATCAATTCATTTTCAGCTTCAGTGATGGCATTGCCACGTTGTGGTGATGCTTTCTCTCTGATTGCAGACGTTTTTACCGTTAGTCCAACCATAAAAAGTGCTGGGTTAAGTTTTGCAAAGAGTTCATAAGCAAAAGCAAAACCAACTACCTTTTCACGTGAACAGGCATCAAATGTAATGAGCTTGTTATATAACACCTTTTGCACTCGAATTGCGCGTAAACAAAGTGCAGTCAATAAATCCTCTTTACTTGAGAAGTGGTTATAAACCGTTCCCTTCGAGTATTCTGATTGCTGTGTTAATTTGTCCATTGTTAGTGTTGAGAAACCGTGTTTTTCAATGATCTCAAGTGCAAGATCGAGCAACAGCTGCTCTCTATCGGCAACTTCACGTGCTTTTCTGTTTTGTGTTTTATTCATCTGTATCGTATTCATTGCATAGTGCCTTTTATTTCGCGCTAGTATACCTCAAAGCGCATAACAAAATGAATCATTACCTATAAAACTGTGACGCTACAAAACAGTTTGACGATGCGTCATATATGAAGTGTATGTAATTGTGAATAATAGATCAATGAATTGTTATAAATAATTTTATTGTTTAGCCATTTTTTTCTATATCTACCCATACTGTCGCTTTCAGTTAAAGAAATAAAAGTGAAGCATTACCTTACATTATTTACAAGTGTACTGTTGTTGAGTGCATGTGCAGATTTCCCTTACTTGAGTAGCATTTACTCGCTATTTTTATGAAGGAAAGGGCATCGTTGATGGTTTGTGTGTTTACTTTGCTAATTGGCAGTTAAAATATTAAAAATAAAGTGGGTGTCTTCTTTTCTTTACATTTCAACAAGCCTGTCAGTACTACTGTTATCGTCCGCATAATTCAAGGCAGAGTATTGTTGAATCGCAGCAGTGTTGGCAAGATGAATATGAAAGTTAGCTTCGATTAATGCGTCAACTAGCCAATACCAGTTGCACGTAGACTCAACGACTAGCGCTTTTAATTGTTGCTAAAAAGGGGGGTGAAACACAAAGATCTGTTTTATACCCTTGGGTAACTTCCATCGAGCGATAACATCACCAGTTTTATCTTTTATTGAAAGAATACTGTTGTTTGAATGTAAGTAATACCGTCATATAGTTTCATTTTAAGGCCCTCACTTCAGCTATGTGTATAACGTGCACTCTAGGCTTGAGCATAAATCAAAGGAGCTTACTATATGATTATCAGGTCTTTCATTGTGTAGGCAATACAAATTGAAAGACCTGACCCTGATGGCTTATTACATTGATTTTTAGTTAATATATCACTATTGTTACGCAGGAATATCAATCAATTAGCCTACGGAGCTTTGCTGAATGTATTATTTTTGGGTGCCGTTTTTACCCATGTTAGGAATTATTGTTCCTCTACTAACCAATCGGTTCAGTCGCAGCGCCTGTGCATGGGCCACTGCAATATTACCGGCCTTTGCACTTTTTCTCATTTTACTCGACTTGTCCGCAGTTTTTTCCGGTCAATCGTTTAGTCAGAGCATGGAGTGGATCCCTTTGTTGGGCTTAGCGCTATCATTTCGCCTTGATGGACTATCTGCTTTATTTGCTTTGCTTATTTTAGGCATTGGCTTACTGGTCATTTTATATGCTCGATATTACTTGTCTGCAAAAGATCATATGGGCCGATTTTACAGCTACTTAATTATGTTTATGACTGCAATGCTGGGCATTGTTATGTCAAACAACATGTTACAACTGTGGTTCTTCTGGGAATTAACCAGCATTAGCTCGTTCTTGCTGATTGGTTTTTGGTCACATAATAGCGGTGCGCGTAAAGGCGCTAGAATGGCGCTCACCATAACTGGGGCGGGTGGGCTAGCACTATTAGCGGGAATAATATTGCTAGGCCAAGTAGTAGGCAGTTATGAGTTAGATATCGTACTCAATAGTGGCGAGTTAGTACAACAGCACCCTTATTACTTAGCCATTTTAAGCCTATTTTTAATTGGCGCGTTTACTAAGTCTGCTCAATTTCCGTTTCATTTTTGGTTGCCACACGCAATGGCAGCCCCCACACCGGTAAGTGCGTATTTACACTCGGCGACCATGGTAAAAGCGGGCATTTTCTTACTTGCTCGTTTTTACCCGGTATTAGCAGGGACTGATGTTTGGTTTCTGGTGGTCTCACTAACAGGTTTATTCACTTTATTACTGGGGGCATATTCCGCACTATTTAAGCATGATTTAAAAGGATTGTTAGCTTATTCAACTATTAGCCACCTGGGTTTAATTGTGTTGTTACTCGGCCTAAATACCGAGTTAGCAGCCATTGCAGCCATATTTCACCTTATGAACCACGCTATTTTTAAAGCTTCATTATTTATGGCCGCCGGTATTATTGACCATGAATCAGGTTCGCGAGATATGCGTAAACTTAATGGGTTATGGCGGTACATGCCTGTTACTGCCACGTTAGCGATGGTGGCATCGGCGTCAATGGCCGGTGTGCCTTTGCTTAATGGTTTTTTATCTAAAGAGATGTTTTTTGCAGAAACATTAGATCAAAGTATTTTAGGTGCTATGTCTTGGTTAATTCCAGTTTTAGCGACGATAGCAGGGGCCCTTGCCGTTGCTTACTCACTGCGTTTTATCCATGATGTATTCTTTAATGGCGAATCAAAGGGGTTAAGTAAAACGCCACGCGAGCCACCGCGTTATATGCGTGTTCCCGTTGAAGTATTAGTCGCGCTTTGTCTGCTGGTGGGGCTATTTCCTAACTACACCATTGGCTTGCTATTAAGTAGTGCGTCATTGGCGGTGCTAAATCAGCCTTTACCAGAGTATAACTTGTCACTTTGGCATGGCTTTAACATTCCATTAATGATGAGTGGTTTAGCGATTGCTGGTGGCATAGCCACTTATTTGAATCGACAACATTTTTTCAAATTTTCAGGTCAGTTTCCCGATGTTGACGCTAAAGCGGAATTTGAAGGTTTTATTCAAGCCTGTGTGAAGTGGGCACAGAATATCGTCGGAAAACTGGAGACAGGCTCTTTACAGCGTTATGCATTTTTTCTCTGTTTCTTTGCCTTATTGCTTATCGCCCCGCCATTATTAGAGTTAGATACTACTAGCGGTAGTCTATCGGGCACACCAATAAATGGCGCGGTAATTGTTGCTGCTATTTTATTAATAGCAGGCTCCCTGGCAACCGTCATTTGGAGTCATTATCGTATAATTGCTTTATTAATGTTGTCATTAGTTGGTTTAGTGGTCTCGATAACCTTTGCATACTTCTCGGCACCTGACTTGGCCCTTACCCAACTTTCGGTAGAAATTGTCACGGTTATTTTGTTACTACTGGCGTTATATTTCTTTCCTCAGCATACTCCTAGCAGTAAAAACAGGCCTAGTCACTTGGTTCGTGACTTAGCGATCGCTTCTTTAATAGGTTGTATTATCGGTAGTATCTGTTTTGCACTAATGACGCATCCTTTAGATAGTATTTCTGATTTCTTTTTAGCAAATGCGAAAACAGGCGGTGGTGGTACTAATGTAGTTAACGTTATTCTGGTTGATTTCCGTGGTTTTGATACCTTTGGTGAAATTACCGTGCTGGGTATTGCTGCATTAGGTATTCACAAGCTGATTGCTGGTATGCGTTTATCGTTGCGCACGAAAGATCATGATGGACGGCTATGGGGAACCGATAAATACCCGGTATTATTATCGGTTGTTTCGCAAAGTTTATTACCTTTGTTCCTACTGATTTCTGCTTATATCTTCATGCGTGGGCATAATTTACCGGGTGGTGGTTTTATTGCTGGTTTGATTACATCTATTGCCTTAATTCAACAGTACCTCGCCCATGGCGTTGGTTGGATGACTAAACGTGTGAGTATTAGTTACCATTATATGTTTGCCATTGGGTTAGTGATTGCGGGGTTAACAGGCTTAGGTAGCTGGGTATTTGGTCGCCCGTTCTTAACTTCTTGGTTTGAATATGTGTCGCTACCATGGATAGGAAAATTTGAACTTACCAGTGCATTGGTATTTGACCTAGGCGTTTACTTCACCGTGATTGGCGCAACCTTACTTATATTAGCTAGTCTAGGCAAGCTAACCACTAAAGAACGAATCAAAGGAGAAGGGTAATGGAGTTGGTCTACGCCATTTGTGTTGGTTTTATAAGTGCATGTGGCATCTTTTTAATGTTGCGTGGTCATACATTTACCTTAGTGATTGGCCTTACCTTGTTATCATATGCTGTTAACTTGTTTTTATTTGCCAGTGGCGGATTAACAATAGGGGCGCCCGCAGTGCTTAACGGCAGTGAAAATTATGCTGATCCATTACCGCAAGCTTTGGTGCTTACGGCGATTGTTATCGGTTTTGCAATGACAGCCTTTGCGGTTATTTTAGCAATGCGTGGACGCTCAGATATGGGTAATGACCACGTAGATGGTACTGAACCGTTCGATCGTTTAGCTGCGGAGAAAAAATCCTAATGAGTTTGTTTGATCATTTAGTTATCTTCCCGATTTTAGTGCCGTTCTTCGTTGCGGTTGCGTTGCTTTTTCCAAGCCTAAGTAACTCGTTGCTGAGACAGCGGGCAATGACCATTATTGGCAATGTTTTAATGGTCATTATTGCGTTTGTATTGCTATTTAAAGTTAAGCAACAAGGCATCCAAGTATATGCGTTGGGTGATTGGTCTGCACCTTTTGGTATTGTATTGGTGGCCGATGCCTTCTCGGTATTATTGATCTGTTTGAGTGCCATTTTGGGCTTAGCTGTCACCCTGTATGCCAGCGCTGGTGAAGATAAAAATGGCGCCTTCTTTCATCCATTGATTATGTTTCAATTGATGGGCATTAACGGTGCGTTTTTAACGGGTGATGCATTTAATCTATTTGTATTTTTTGAAGTATTGTTGATTGCCTCATATTCACTGATGATCCATGGTGGTGGGAAGCAGCGCGTACAGGTTAACATCCATTATGTGTTTCTTAATCTAATTGGCTCGTCGTTGTTTTTGTTTGCGTTAGGTACTTTATACGGCACCTTAGGTACACTTAACTTTGCCGATATGGCCGATAGAATTCCACAACTCTCAAGCAATGAATTATTAATCACTAAGTCAGGGGCATTATTATTACTGGCTGTCTTTGGTTTAAAAGCAGCCATGTTACCTCTACATTTTTGGCTACCAAAAGCTTATGCAAGTACCAGTGCACCTGTTGCTGCACTATTCGCAATCATGACCAAAGTGGGTATTTATAGTATTTGGCGGGTACATGGCGTTCTGTTTGGCGATCAAGCTGGAGAGCTAGCTAATATCGCCTTACCCTGGTTATGGCCGATTGCTCTACTGACCATTGCTATTGGCGCCATTTCCGTATTGGCGAGTCAAAGCTTGCGTGTGCTGTGTAGTAATTTAGTGATTGTATCTGTCGGTACGCTGTTAGTGACGATTAGCTTGAATACGGTTCAAGCGACTACTGCTGGTATTTACTACTTACTGCACAGTACCCTGGTTTGCGCCGCGATGTTTTTACTCGCAGGGGTCATTCAGCAGCAACGCGGTAAAGCTGAAGACCGATTTGTTACCGCGAGAACGATGCCACAGGCTGGAATTTTGGGGGTTACCTTTGTGTTGTTGGCAATAGGTTTAATTGGTATGCCACCACTGTCTGGCTTTATCGGTAAAGCCTTAATTTTGCAGTCAGTGACTAACGCAAGTCAAGCAATGTGGATTTGGCCACTTATTTTAGGCGCGGGGCTAATAGCGTTAATCGCTTTATCACGGGCTGGTACTACCTTGTTTTGGCGAACCAATGGTGAGAATACTACAGTCTTAAAAGGCCACCCGATGCAATATTTAGCCATTGCTCTATTGGTCATTACTTTGCCTCTGATGGTGATCTTTGGCGGAGCAGTTAGCGATTTTTCGCAATTAGCAGCAGAGCAGCTTAAAGCGGGGTTAAGTTTACAGCAACTCAATGAGGTAGCAAAATAATGGATAAAGCACGCAAGTTTATTTGGTTTCCCACACCTTACCACAGTTTATTACTGTGGTTAGTGTGGCAGATCTTGCATGATTTTAGTCGTGGACATATGGTGTTAGGTGCGCTGTTTGCCATTGTTATCCCCTGGATTGTTGCACCCCTCACTGAAAAAGAGCCGATAGCAAAAAATCCTATCAAAGTGTTGTGGTATACATTACGTTTGTTGTTTGACATTGTGCTATCTAATTACGATGTAGCGAAACGTGTCTTTCAGAGTAACCGTAGTTTAAAGCCTGCTTTTATTGCAGTGCCATTAGCCATAAGTGAACCTTTACCACTTACCATACTTACCAGTAGTGTTTCATTAACACCGGGTACGGTAAGTGTAGAGTTGTCGGATGATAGACAATGGTTATATGTACATGTGTTACACCTTGAAGATGAGCAACAATTAATTCACCTTATCAAACAACGGTATGAAGCACCTTTAAAGGAGATTTTTGGATGTTAACCTACGCTATATTGATTGCTTGTGGTTTAATTTGTTGTGCTTTAGCGCTAAATACTTGGCGCTTAATTATTGGCCCAACAACACCGGATAGAATTATCGCTGTGGATACCATGTACATTAACAGTATTGCTTTGATCGTATTGTTAGGGCTTTACCAAGGTTCAGCGAGCTATTACGAGGGGGCGTTATTAATTGCACTTCTTGGTTTTGTAAGTACTTCAGCCTTTTGTAAGTACTTATTGCGTGGCGATATTATTGAATAAGGAAGAGTGATGACTCTGTTGTTAGAAATAGTGGTGAGTGTTTTATTGGTATTGGGCAGCGCTATTATGCTAATTGGCTCCATTGGCTTAGCAAAGTTTCCTGATTTTTTTACGCGTTTGCACGCCCCAACAAAAGCCAGCACGTTAGGGGTAGGCTGTATCCTGATTGCTTCGATGATATTTTTCAGTCTTGAACTGGGGCACCTTAACTTGAAGGAAGCACTAATAAGCATGTTTTTATTGATCACCGCTCCCATTGCCGCACATATGTTAGCTAAAGCAGGCTTACACTATAAAGTAACGATGAAAGATAATACCCAAAATCAACATTTAGCGAAAAAGGCTTATTTACATCAAAACCCTGATGGAAAGTAGCGAGATTCATCAAGAGGAAAGAGATGTGCACAAACAAATGATTGAATCTGACGTTTTGTACATAGGCAATTTCAGGCGTGGATAGATGTTGAAATATAAGCATAAAAACGTCTTTTATTTTAAGTGATAGGGCATTAGAGCTGGACTGATCTTTTGGTCCACCCATCATCTAAAACACATCATAATGTTATTCCAATCAGAACAAGTCTAGGTAGCCATTTTCCGTTTATCGGGCATGATGAAACATGGCTTGGTTTAGCGAGTGACTTTGCTAAAACCTACCATGGTGCAGTAGGCTTATTGGAAGAGTTAGCGCTATTTGTTGAGCACACGGGCAAGCAATGAATATCAGGAAAAATAGATTACGACGAATTTACCACTAACCAATATTATCCTACTTCTAAATCCTACTCTTAGCCAGCAACTAAAAATTAGTGTGCCTGTAAACCACTATACTTCACGGCAACTTGTTGTATATATTGCTTGAATACTATTACTCATCATTTTTGCGAACCAAAGAGCTGTTTGTTGATGTTTTGTGTGTTTACTTTACAAACGGAAGTTGGGATGTTCTCTTTCCTTCGTCTCGGATAGTGGTGTCTCTTATAGGCTAGGTATTTAGTGGATTTTAGGTCTTTCTCGAAGCTGTCATTTTTTGGTGTGGTCTCCTCACAGGGACTCGAACCCCGATCATCCGCTTAGGAGGCGGGTGCTCTATCCTGTTGAGCTATGAAGAGATTTCCTTAGTATATCAACTATTTAATACGGGCTAAATCATTAATTTGGATATTACCCAGTGGTAGGTTATCTAATGTGCGCAACCTTGCACTATTCTGCTCAACTTCAATCACTTTCATGGTGCCTTGGTACAGAGTCTTTGAACTGCGCTCAATGCCAAATTGATCTTTGTGGGTGCTAGAGTAGAAAAGCGACAAAATAGTACCATTTTTAAGACCATTACTCCGTCCAAGGTTTATTTGTAAACTATTACTTTCTACTGAAACCACTTTTGCCGTTGGCTGTTGGCATTGCAGTGTTTTCTCTAAATCAATAGTTACATCATCAAGTAGGGCGATAATAGCTTGGCCATAATCTTTTTTCCAAAATATTTTACTCTTTAGATTTGCCTCTTCATGCTTGTTATATTGCCAAGGTGCTTTACTACGGTACTGCTTAGTAGAAATTAATTGCCCTTGTAATGCATCGTACAAGTAAATTGTAAGATAAAAATGACGAGTTGGATTGGTTATCCAGTAGCCCAATGAATTCTTACTTTTAAATTTCACTGAGATATCATTGATCTCACCATAAACGATGAATTGACTGTCTGTTTTTGTAGCCAATGAATGTAGCGTGTCGGTTTGCTGATTATCTTGGTACTGCTCACCTAGTTTCATTGGAATATTAACAAACTGCCTAACATTTAAACTTTGTGGTGATAATTTTAATTGATTAAAAAGTGTTTGGCTTATTTGTTTGTTAATCGTAAATATGTTGCCATTGGTTGCTTGCTCTGGCGTGTTTAACTTGAATCTTGCAAGTGAAATCGATTTTGGAAATTTGCTGCCATAGCAAATTTTCTCAGAGGCACGGATATCAACTTTCAGAACGATATTAATGACTTCATTTTCACTGTCTTTTTGTTCATCAATAATGGTTAATGCTTTTATCTCCCCTTCACTATTTAATACCAGACTGTTTTTAACTAAAACGCCTCTACTTACCTGTTGCAAGCTAGAAATTGTTCCCCCTGAGTACACTAATGCATTTTTAACCGCTTTTTTGATGGCGAGATCACGTGCTTTATCCCAATCGTCATCAACCACTATTGCACTTGCCGAGGATTCAAACCATTGAGCTTGAGCTAAGCTTGAAACAAATAGTAAAAATAGTAAAAATAGTAGGATAAATTTATTCATGGGAGAACCTTATTAAAACTAAATAATATTCGAATGCTAGGGTATTAAATAAAGCAAGATTTATACCATTGATTAATATGTGTAACTATATATGCCTTATTGAGCATGACAATTATCGAAATTAATTCCCATAAATTGATATTACTCTTTTGTTTTATTGGAGATCGTGGTGGCTTAAGCACTGTCATACAATGATAACATTAGGAATCATACTATGATTAGCTGTGATACTCTTTTGGCTAAGTAAATGTAGAAACTGAAGCTAACTGCTAAGAATCATTACCCAACAGGAAGTTGTCAGTAAAATGGCTGAACAGTTTTTGTATAGCTGTTCTAATAGGCAATACAATTACATTGGTCTGTGTTGTAGAACCAACCGGGTCGCTATGACGAACTATTTATGGAAAAGCGAATATGATTTCGCCTTGCTATACAGCAATCACCAGTTAGCTTGGTTAAATGAATTGTATCTGGCTTGATTTTTGCATTGTTACTGTTAATAACCAAGCAAGGAAATTGTTATGAAATCATATTTATCTGCACTATTAGCCCTCTCCCTGTTATCTGCGTGTAGTCATTCAATTTATGAGGCGCCAGCTAAAACAGAGCAAGACTATCAACATACTTTTACCTCAGTTGGTTATGCGCCTATTGAAGCGCAGCCTGGTGAGAGTTTTGATCAAAAAATATTAAATGCAATTAAAGCATCTAAATTGGAGGCCTATAAAGAGATGGCTGAGCAAGTTTACGGAGTGTTAATTACTGCTAGTGATAGCACTGATGGTGCTCTTTTACTCGATGACAAAGTGGAAAGCCAAGTAAAAGGTTTAGTTCGTGGTGCGCGTGTATTGAAAAGCTATCATGAAGGCGGTGTGTATATCACTGAGTTAGAGTTGGATATGCAGACTTTGCCATTCTTGAAAGTTGTTGAGTTTAATCAGCAGGGGGGCAAGATAATTAAGGTTGAAGAGGCTGTTTATTATTAGCTACGATTGATTAATGCTTAAGCTTGGATGTTCTTACCAAGTAATTGTCCTGCATTTAGTGCGCCTTTTTGATCATAGGTAACACTGTTTTTTCCTGTTGCCTGTGTCATAAGTTGCATTAAGTGTTTATTACTTTTCATACTTAGCTCAACTAAACGTCCGTTGACTGTGTTGAGTTTTTGACAGTTTAACAAATTTATTTCAAGGTTATTTTTTATTGCTGTTAGCTCTTCACTTTGCTTTATCTGTTCGAGGGTGTTTTCGTTAGTGAGCTGTTTGTCAAGTGTTGCGATGCTTTGAAGTAGTTTTTGTTTGTTAAACAAAATATCATTGAAGGTGCTGAAATCTTTTACTGTTAAGCAACGTTTCTCCTCTTCAAGAACAACTTGTAGATCAGAGATATTTTTTAACTGTTGTGACAATTTAGTTTGTAACATAACTTCTATTTCTTTGATTTGTTAAGCAAATGCTTTTCCAAAATCACCTTCAAATTTACTGAGTTTCTCTGCTAATCGTTCGGTATTAATTTTGTAGTCACCATTTAAGATGGCTGCTTTAAGTGTTTCAACACGTTGTTTGTTTACTTGAGGCTCACTTGAAGGTTGTATTTTATTTAAACTTTTGGCTTGTGATGTAAGTTGCACTGAGTCTTGGTTTTTTTGTGTCGCACTGACCCCTTGATTGCTTACATCCTGTTGCTTTTGAGCTTTGTTTTGCTCTACAACAATATTTTTTTGTGTTGCTTGGCGATTAATATTTATGCTCATAATTATCTTCCAAAAAGATTACATATCCATAATGTCGGCACGGTTAACTATTTCTTTAACTATTTTAGCTTTTATTTTAGAAAAAGAGTAACTATTTCTAAAATGAGACTTTTACTTTTTTAAGGGCGTAAACAGTGCCTACAACTACTCGCTGTGTACGGCTGTTCTTTACCCTGACAGTGCCACCAATGTTTGCATCACTTAATGCAATGCCTGAGGCCCTTATTGATAACCCTGTTTTAGTTGCATTAATTGTCACTTTATCACCTTTACAAACAAAACAGATATCTCTATCTTTGATTATTTTATTAGCTGATAAATTACGTTTCAATCGCGCGCCATAGAGGGAGTTAAGGGAAGTAAAGCTACCATTACGAATGCGTGATCTATCCATGTAGATGGATTTTACATTGCTCTGATTAAGTACCTGTCCTTTACTGAGGGAGCTATTTACAATAATAGCTTGTTGTAAAACGGACACTTTTACGCGTATATAGGTTGTCCATTTTTTTTCATCAAGGCAACTTACTTTAACTGATGTAGTTGACTTTATTTTATTTTTAACTACTTCTCCCGTTACTCCTGTTTGGCAAACTGGATAATTTGTGCGTTTATCAAGTGGCGCGACTTTTAAACGTAATTTTTGATTTTTTTGTAGTTGATATAGCTCATTATATTTATCAAAAACAAGTGTTTGAGCAAAGTTTTCTAGCTCTTTTCGATAATTAGTCTCAGCAAAACTGTAGGAGCAGCCTAAACTAAGAAAAAGAAAGACAAAACGTATCAAAATAATTACCCTGTACTAAGTGAGTTAATACTGAAAAATAGTGTATTTGATTCATGTAAATACTAATATTATAGAACGATTTGCCTGTAAATGCCTACAAGATATAAGGAATAAAATATGGCTGGTGTGTTAGATTCGGTGAATCAACGGACTCAATTGGTCGGACAAAATAGGCTTGAGTTACTACTGTTTAAGCTAGGTGGCATTCAACGTTACGGTATTAATGTATTTAAAGTAAAAGAGGTATTACAGTGTCCGCCATTAACTGCACTACCTAAATTACATCATGCCATCCGAGGTATTGCACATATTAGAGGGCAGACTATCTCGGTTATTGATATGAACTTAGCAACGGGCGGGCGAGAGATTGATAATATTGAAGAGCGTTTTATCATTATTACCGAGTACAACCGCTCTATTCAAGGTTTTTTAGTTGGGTCTGTTGAGCGTATTATCAACATCAATTGGGAAAATATCTTACCACCGCCAAACGGTGTTGGCCGTTATAACTACCTGACGGCAGTCACTGATATTGATGGGTCTTTAGTTGAAATATTAGACGTAGAAAAAATCCTTGATGAGATCGCTCCTGTAAATACAGAAGTTGCTGCTGAAATTATAGATGAAAACATCCAAGAGAAGATCGCTAACAAGAAAATTTTGGTTGCTGATGATTCTTCTGTGGCAAGAAAGCAGATTCAGCGCGCAATTACTGCATTAGGTATAGAGTGTGATCTAGTAAAAGATGGCAAAGAGGCACTTGACCTATTAAAAGAAATTTCTAAAACACAGCCTGTAACAGATCGATATGCATTAATGATTTCAGATGTAGAGATGCCCGAGATGGATGGTTATACACTCACATCAGAAGTGAAAAATAATCCAGATTTGTCTGATTTACATGTTATTTTACATACCTCGTTAAGTGGTATTTTTAATCAAGCTATGGTTGAAAAAGTAGGAGCTGATGATTTTATTGCTAAATTTAACCCAGATGAATTAGCCACAGCAGTACAAAAGGTGATTAATTTAGATGACCAAAATAATAATTAATAAGTGAGAAATTATTTGTGAGAGCACTCTCTGACGACATATATAAACAATTCTCTGACTTTTTAGAGGTGCAATGTGGCATTGTGCTAGGCGCTAATAAGCAGTACTTAGTGAAAAGTCGATTGATTCCTTTAATGACTCAGTTTTCAATCGAAAGTCTTTCTGATCTGATTCATCAATCGATGAGTTATAAAAATAGAGCCTTAAGAACGGCCGTTATTGATGCGATGACAACTAATGAAACGCTGTGGTTTCGTGATAAATATCCTTTTGAACTGCTTGCTAAAAAGATCTACCCTGAAATATTAGAGAAGAAAAAAAGCATTAAACTGTGGTCAGCGGCTAGCTCTTCAGGTCAAGAAGCTTACTCTATTGCGATGACCTCTTTAGAGTACCAAAAGCAGAAAGCAATGTTGGGTATGAGTGTTCAGATTGTTGGTACTGATATCTCTAATACGATGTTAGAGCAATGTAAGAATGGTACTTACGATACGCTTGCTTTATCACGGGGGTTATCTGATGAACGTAAAAGACAGTTCTTTAATGCGGTAAATGATGGATCTGGAAAATTTCAGGTTAAACCAGAAGTCAAAAAACTGACCAGTTTTAGAAATTACAACTTATTAGACAGTTATGCAGGTCTTGGTAAATTCGATATTATTTTTTGCCGCAATGTACTTATTTATTTTTCTAGTGAAGTAAAATCAAAAATATTAAATCAGTTTGCTAGTGCTTTGAATCCAGGTGGTTATCTTATTTTAGGTGCATCAGAATCGTTAACTGGATTAACTGACAAATTTGATATGGTTCGTTGCAACCCTGGCATTGTCTACAAACTTAAAAGTTAACCTACCCGTTGCCCCTTTATAATATAAAGGGGCAATAATTGCCCCTTTATATTATTCACTTCCCACTCATCAAGCTTAATGTTTTTCTGCTTATTGTTTATCTTAAATATCTATTTAAATGCAACGAAAAGTAGCTCTAATCGCTACTCCTCCCTTAATACATGCATTTTATTCTATATATGGTAAATAAATAATAGCTGTGTAAGTTATTTTGGCACATGCATTGCATTGTATTTAGTAGAGGAGAAATTTATGGCGATTAACTTTGAAAAAGCATTTGGTATACATCAACACACTGTTGGTATCCGTTCACGTCGTACAGAAGTATTAGCGGGAAATATTGCAAATGCAGATACACCTGGATATAAAGCGCGTGATATAGATTTTAAAGATGCTTTGTTGAACGCAAAATCAAGGTCTGGTGTGCATTTAGATCGTACTCATGACAGCCATAAGTTTGCTCAATCATTTTCAATGGCACAATCCGGTGAGTTATACCGTGTGGGAAATCAACCTGATACAGGTGATGGCAATACGGTAGATACTGAAGTTGAACGTAATTTGTTTATGAAAAATAGTATGGAATATCAAGCGAGTTTAGATTTCTTAAACAGTAAAATTTCAGGTCTGCGTAAAGCGATTAAAGGCCAATAGGTGCTACGAGGAGAATAGTTATGAGTTTATTAAGAGTATTAGATGTTTCTGCAACGGGCATGAGTGCACAATCTCTTCGTTTAAACACCACTGCCAGTAATTTGGCAAATGCCAATAGTGTTAGTAGTAATCGTGAAGAAACATATAGAGCTCGCCACCCAATTTTTGCTGCTGAGCTAAATCGTGCCAAAGGCGGTTTAGGTAGTAGTGTTGGTGTAAAGGTGCAGGGGATTGTTGAAAGTGTTGCACCTTTAAACCAAGAATATGCACCAAACCACCCTAAATCAGATGAAAATGGTTTTATTTATCACTCTAACGTTAATGTAATGGAGGAGATGGCAAATATGATCAGTGCTTCTCGCTCATACCAAACTAACGTGCAAATTGCAGACGCAGCAAAGCAGATGTTAAGCCGTACACTACAAATGGGCAAAAGTTAAGGGGTAACATATGACAGCAATTAATTCGTACTTAGATCTTACTACGCCGTTAACACAAGAACAGATTGCGGCTAATAAAGAGATTGATGCAAAGCAAAAATTACAACAAGAAGATTTCTTTGCGTTGCTTTCGCAGCAACTTGCTTATCAAGACCCATTCAAACCTGTTGATAACTCTGAAATGATTGCTCAAATGGCATCCTTCACCACTGCGGAGGGGATAACCACAATGGGGACAGAGTTTGCCGGTATGAAAGAAGTATTAAGCTCAAGCCAGGCACTAGAGGCATCATCATTGGTTGGTAAAAAAGTATTGATTCCAAGCAATCAGGGGCACCTTGCTGAAACAGGAGATTTATCTGGCTCAATAAATAGTAAAACTGGTGCTTACAGTACAGTAGTCTCAGTAACCAATAGTGGTGGAGAAGTCGTCCGCAGTATTGAAATTGGTGATATCGGTGCTGGTAATAAACGCTTTTCTTGGGATGGCCTTGATGGCGAAGGTAACCGTTTACCTGAAGATACTTATACTTTAAAAGCAAATGGTACGGTAAATGGTAAAGGTGAAGAGTTAATGGTGGCGACTTATGCGCACGTACAAAGTGTGAGTTTAGGTGGTGGACAAGCAGGCGTGCATCTTAACCTACAAGGGTTAGGTGGTATTAAGCTTTCAGAAGCAATTGAAGTTGCAGAAAACAAATAAGAGGAAAATATTATGTCTTTTAATGTTGCATTAAGTGGTATAGCGGCTGCGCAATCAGATTTAGATTCAACAGCAAATAACATTGCTAATGTTGGTACTGTAGGTTTTAAAGAATCACGTGCTGAGTTTGAAAGTGTGTATGCTAACTCTTTGTTTTCTAATAGTAAAACAAAGACAGGTGATGGTGTTTCAGTTTCAGCTGTTGCACAGCAGTTCCATCAGGGGAGTCTTAAGTTTACCCAAAACCCTTTAGATTTGGCGATTACTGGTAGTGGTTTTTTTGCAACATCGAGTGAGTTAGATGCACAAGACATGGCCTTTACCCGAGCGGGTACTTTTAAATTAAATAATGATAACTTTATCGTTGATAATAATGGTAATTATCTACAAGCCTTTCCGGTAAATGAAGATGGCAGTTCATCATCAACCAGTTTAAGTACTACTAAGCCGATTCAGATCCCAGAAACAGCCGGTACACCAGTACCAACAAGTGAAATTAATTTGACTCTAAACTTGTCATCAAAAGCAGATCCAATGGATCCTGCAGATTTTGATCCTAACGATTCAGATACTTACTACAAAAAATCCTCTATCAATATTTATGACTCTCTTGGTGAGGCACACACACAGGCAACCTATTATATCAAACCCCACGATGCTTCTTATACTGGTTCGAGTCAGTGGGTAGCCTTTGTGACGGTTGATGGTAAACCCGTTGATCTATGGGATACTAATACAGGAATGGCGACTGCCGGTACATATGGTAAAGATATTAATGGTGACGGGACTGCTGATACTATAGCTAACCTAACTGCTTCAGTAACCACCTTGACGGCAACTGCGACAGCTGCATCGGCAACTGCGACGGCATCAGCAGCTGTTTCCGCTACATCAACGGCGACTGCCGCAACAGATGCCGCAGCCGCTGCCGCAGATGCAACGGCATTAGCCGCTAATCCTACTAGTGCACCACTAATTGCAGCCGCTGCAGCCTCAGCTGCAACAGCCGCCACTTCTGCAGCTGTTGCAGCTGTTGATGCAGCTCAAGCTTCAGCCGATGCCGCTCAAGAAGCCGCTGCAATTGCAGCCCGAGACGCCGCTACCCTGTCTTTAACTACCGCCACAGTAAATGGTGTTGGAGGTACTGCCACTTATACCGATGCAAATGGCAATACTCATACGGGTGGCGTACTAACTTTTAATGATATCGGTGCTTTTACTGGTAGTACACCTGCAACGTTGAGCTTTCAGTCTCTCGGAGTAGATGATCCAAGCTCCGCTGCACCTGCTGATGGTGCCGATATATTAGATCCTGGCGCAGATGGAACACAACGTTTAACTTTAAACTTTGAGAGTCCAACACAATACGCCTCTGCTTATGAGGTAACCGGACTAGAGCAAGATGGTTTAACTGTTGGTCGTTTGACAGGTGTTGAGATTGGTACAGATGGTTTAGTTAAAGCGACTTACAGTAATGGCACATCTCAACCATTATCACGTGTGGCAATGGTACGTTTTCGTAATGAACAAGGGCTTTCTCAGACAGGGTCTAACTGGATTGCATCACAAAATTCAGGTGATCCAATTGCTGGTGAGGCCGCATCAGGTTCTTTTGGGGCAATTAAGTCAGCTGCACTAGAGCAATCAAACGTCAATTTAACGACAGAGTTAGTTGATCTTATTACAGCTCAACGTAACTTCCAAGCAAACTCAAGAGCGTTAGAGATTAATAATACCCTACAGCAAACGATACTACAGATTCGATAAACGCTTCTTTCAATCAGTTACCTCTCTAAACGCACCTTTTAAGGTGCGTTTTTGTTTTAATCCCTTCGAAAAATCCTATTGGCATACCTTTTGCATTTACTTAAATACAAGTCATTAATTAAAACGTATATCGAGCTAGCTCGGTTAAGGAATGTAAATGGATAAGTTTCTTTATATCTCAATGTCAGGTGCCAAAGAGAGTATGAATGCTTTAGCTATTCATTCAAACAACCTTGCTAATGCAAACAAAACGGCTTTTAAAGCAAGCTTTGAACAAGCTCGTAGTATGCAAGTATATGGCCCAGGCCAACCATCCCGCGTTTTTTCAGTGACGGAATCGCCTGGACAAAACTTTGAAAGTGGCATTATGCAAACAACAGGGCGAGATCTCGATATTTCTATACAAGGGGATGGCTGGTTCGTTGTTGAGTCTGAACTAGGCGGGGAAGCAATGACCCGTTCTGGTGGTCTTAATATTAATCAACAAGGACTTCTAGTTGATAGCAATGGCAGTCAGGTGCTAAATACTCAAGGTGAACCAATCTATATCCAATTACCTATTGAGAAATTTAATATTCGTCAAGACGGTATGGTTGAGGTACGCCCAGAAGGCGCTCCCGCTGATGCAATGGAAGATATTGCACAAATTAAATTAGTTAACCCTAATGTAAAAGATTTGATGCGTGGAGAAGATGGTCTGTTCAGGCGTATTGATGGTCAAAATGCTGAGCAAGATCGTGGCGTACGTATACAGAGTGGTACGCTTGAAGCGTCCAATGTTAATTTAAGTAGTGAGTTAACCAGTTTAATTAACTTGCAACGACACTTTGAAATGCAGATAAAAATGATGAAGAACGCCGAAGAGATAGATAAAAGTTCAGAATCTTTGTTACGCGTTGTTTAACCGGTCATCATTAAAAATTTAATAAATCTAAGGAGTAATTTATGCATCCCGCTTTATGGATAAGTAAAACAGGGTTAGATTCCCAACAAACTAATGTGGCGACTATCTCTAATAACTTAGCAAATGCCAGCACTGTTGGTTTTAAAAAGAGTCGTGCAGTCTTTGAAGATTTACTCTATCAAAATATCAACCAACCGGGTGCAAATGCGACACAAAATACTAAATTGCCTTCTGGGTTAATGATTGGCTCTGGTGCAAAGGTTGTGGCGGTACAGAAAAACTTTGCTCAAGGTAATGTATTAACAACAAACAACTCATTAGATATCATGGTTGATGGGCGTGGTTTTTTTGAAATCGAGATGCCGGATGGCAGTTCTGCTTATACTCGTAATGGCCAATTTCAGTTAAATGAAGAGGGGATTATTGTAACCCCTGGATCAGGTTACCCGTTAGTGCCACAAGTTCAGATCCCTAATGATGCACAGTCAATTAGTATTGGTGCTGAAGGAGAAGTTTCTGTGCGTATTAATGGTCAAGGTGAAAACCAAGTGGTTGGTCAACTTAATGTTAATGATTTTGTAAACCCGTCCGGTCTTGAACCGATGGGGGAGAACTTGTATGCCGAAACGGGGGCAAGTGGTACGCCATTGCAGGGTATTCCAGGTGCTGATGGCATGGGTTTTTTACGTCAAGGTATGTTAGAAACCTCTAACGTAAATGTAACGGAAGAGTTAGTAAACCTTATTGAAAGTCAACGTGTTTATGAGATGAACTCTAAAGTTATCTCTGCCGTGGATGAGATGCTCTCATACGTAAGTCAGCAGTTATAATTGGAGGATTTATGATTAAATTAATTTTATCCGTAAGTATAATTTTATTGGCTGGGTGTACTTCATTGCCAAATGAAGAGGTAAAAAATGACCCTGAATTTGCACCAATTGAACCAATTGAAGCGGGTGTTGATGTGGTTAATAGTGGATCAATGTTTCAAGAAAACTACGCTAATAACCTCTACTCAGATATCAAGGCGCACCGTGTTGGTGACATTATTACCGTCTATTTGGAAGAGGCAACTTCAGCAAGTAAAAAGGCGGGTAGTAGCCAAGAAAAGAAAAATAGTTATGATTTAAGCATTGATCAAACGGTTGTTCCTACTGGAGGCAGTACACCAATGATAATCTCTGGAGGAAGTGCTGGTTTTGGCCAAAAAACTAAATTTGAAGGGGATGCAGATGCAGACCAAAGTAATAATTTGCAAGGTAGTATTACGGTTAATGTTGTCCGTGTATTAAGTAATGGTAACTTGGTGATACGTGGCGAGAAATGGTTAATGCTAAACAATGGTGAAGAATATGTACGTATCAAAGGTGTGATCCGCTCAGAAGATGTGAGCTCTGATAATTCAGTTTCATCAATGCGCGTTGCTAATGCACGCATTCAATATGGCGGTACAGGTGATTTCGCTAATACCCAAAAGCAAGGGTGGTTAACTGCCTTTTTTAATAGCCCATACTGGCCTATCTAACCTAGCTGGCGAATCTTATTCAAGGAGTATTTAATGACTATATTTAAAAAGATCTTAGTTAGCATATTAATTATCAGTTTTTCTGCAAGCTCTTTTGGGGCGCGTATTAAAGATGTTGCTAGTGTACAAGGAGTGCGTAGTAACCAGTTGGTTGGTTATGGATTGGTAGTTGGTTTACCTGGGACGGGTGAAAAAAGCAGTAAGTTTGCAGAGCAAGCATTTGCCACCATGTTACGTAACTTTGGTATTAATATGCCAGCGGGACAGAAGCTAAAAATTAAAAATGTAGCGCCCGTTGCTATCACAGCAGAACTAAAAGCTTTTGCAAAGCGTGGTCAGAAAATTGACGTTACTGTTTCAGCCATCGGCGAAGCAAAAAGTTTACGTGGTGGTGAACTGTTACAAACCTTCTTGAAAGGGGTTGATGGTAAGGTTTATGCATTAGCACAGGGTAGTTTAGTCGTTGGCGGGTTAGGCGCTGAAGGTGCTGATGGGTCAAAGGTTGTAATAAATACACCTACTGTTGGTCGAATCTCAAATGGCGCGATTGTTGAACGTGAAATTATCTCTCCATTTTCAAAGGGGGATAGTATTACTTTTAATCTTCATCAATCAGATTTCACAACAGCGAAACGTTTAGCGGATACGATCAATAATTTGGTCGGCCCGAACACCGCGTCATTGTTAGACGCAACATCAGTTAAAGTGTTAGCACCGCGTGAAGTGTCGCAGCGTGTTTCCTACTTAGCCACACTAGAAAATCTTCGCTTTGAACCTGCGCGTAGTAACGCAAAAATCATTGTAAATTCACGTACGGGTACAATCGTTGTTGGTCAAGACGTTAAGTTACTACCAACTGCAATAACTCATGGTGGTATTAGTGTCACAGTAAGTGAGGATAAAGAAGTCTCACAGCCTAATGCGTTTTCTGGCGGTAATACCGAAGTGGTGGATAACAGCACGATTAACATCACCCAGGAAGATAGTCGCATGTTTAAGTTTGATACAGGTGTTAGTTTAAATGATTTAGTGCGAGCTGTTAATGAAGTGGGTCTTGCACCTGGTGATTTAATGGCAATACTTGAAGCACTTAAGCAGGCAGGCGCTCTGCAGGGGGAGTTGATAATTATATAGATATTTAGCTATCAGCTATCAGTAAAAACTAAAAATCCCCGCTTTGAAATTATTTAAAGCGGGGCTTTTTTTAACTGACTGATTATTACAGGCTCATCGCCGCAATCCAACCAAATGCAATCAAAGGCAAGTTGTAGTGTATGAATGTTGGTATCACTGTATCTCTTATATGGTCATGTTTTCCATCGCTGTTTAAACCTGATGTTGGTCCTAACGTGGAATCTGACGCTGGAGAGCCTGCATCACCTAATGCGGCGGCTGTACCCACTAATGCAATGGTTGCCATTGGTGAGAAACCAAATGCGATAGCTAGTGGTACGTAAATCGTTGCGATAATTGGAATCGTTGAAAATGAAGAGCCAATCCCCATAGTAACTAGTAATCCAATGAGCAGCATTAACAATGCCGCTAAGGCTTTATTATCACCAATGCTACCACTTAGGTAAGCAACTAAGGTTTCAACACCACCGGTTGATTTCATCACGGCTGCAAAACCGGCAGCTGCAATCATAATAAAACCTATCATCGCCATCATATGTACACCTTTAGTGAACACGTCATGGGTCTCTTTCCATGCGATAACACCACCAGCGGTAAACACAACAAAACCAGCCAGTGCGCCAATAATCATTGATCCTGAGAACAGTTGTGCGCTTAAAGTGGCAATAATGGCAATGGCAGCAACAATAATATGACGCTTATTAACTGTTTTAAGCTCAGGTTTAGCCTCAACTTTCTCTGCTAGTGCATAATCACGTGGTTTTCGGTAACTAATAAATACTGCAATCAATAAACCTGTCACCATGCCTAAAGCGGGTAAAATCATCGCTGTTGGTACTTGTGCTGCTGTTGCTTGAAGGCCGTTATCATGCAGGCTTTTAAGCAGAATGTTATGTAAGAAAATGCCTCCAAAACCGACTGGTAATACCATGTAAGGAGTGATTAAGCCGAAGGTTAAAACACAAGCCACTAAACGTCTGTCCATACGTAGTTTTGCAAAAACAGTGAGTAGCGGTGGAATCAAAATAGGAATGAAAGCGATATGAACAGGAATAATATTTTGAGAGGAGATCGCAATTAATAGGATGCAGGTTAGCAGCGCATACTTTATGGTGAGAGAAAGCTTATCTGGGTGATGGCCATGCAAACGTTTAATAACGGTTTGTGCCAACAGGTCGGTAATACCTGACTTAGAGATTGCCACTGCAAATGCACCTAACATCGCATAGCTAAGCGCAATCGTTGCTCCTCCACCAAGACCACCTTCAAATGCGCTAACGGTATCGGCAAGTGATAAACCTGCACTTAAACCACCCACTAAAGCACTCAGCGTTAATGCTACAACGACATTGATACGCATCAATGACAATACGAGCATTAAACAAACAGCTAATAAAACTGGATTCATCTTTCTTCTTCTCCATAAAATTTAAAGGGGCATTTTACGTGACTAGATCTGTTAAGCAACTTTAATAAAGTTACTTGTATTTAGTGTCTCAGTTGCAGTAATAGTTAATGATGGCATCAATATTGCTTTGTTATAACAGAGAGTAAAAAACAGGTTAAACGGGGCTAATAATGGCAACTAATACAGTGACACAATCTAGCAATTACTTTGATCTACAAGGGTTAGATCAACTGCGTCAAAAAGCGCAGGGTAATAGCAAAGAATCGATTCGTGAAGTTGCGAATCAGTTTGAGTCGATGTTTGCTTCTATGTTAATCAAATCGATGCGTCAAGCTAATGAAGCGTTTGAAAGCGATAGCCCCTTTAACAATAAAAATACTAAGTTTTATACCGATATGCAGGACAAACAGCTTGCACTTGATATCAGTCGCCATGGCTCTCTCGGGCTTGCAGATGCGCTAGTCCGTCAACTTGATCCCACTTCAATAGCACGACCGCAAGCTATTCCGGAAAATAAAATGGTGATGCCAAATAGTGAAAAATCGCAAATGATGGATATCAATAAAGTCCTTCCTGCGGTTGACCTTAACAAACCTGATCAAACACAACCTACAGCAATGGTGTTTACTGAGAATAAAACAACAGGCAGCGATAAGAGCGTTTTCACTGATCAAAAATCATTTATTGATACCTTGATGCCTTATGCCAAAAAAGTGGCAAAAGCCTTAGGAATTTCTCCTGCAGCATTAGTTGCTCAATCAGCATTAGAGACTGGGTGGGGTAAAAAAATCATTAATGGTGAAAATAACCAAAGCAGCTTTAATCTATTTAACATTAAAGCGCATAAAAATTGGCAGGGTGAAAAGGTTGCTAAAGATAGCCTTGAAGTTGAAGATGGGATTGGTGTTAAACGTCGTTCTGATTTTAGAGCTTATGAAAACTATGCACAAAGCTTTTCGGATTACGGAAAATTTATTACCAATAATCAACGATATAAAGAAGCGTTGCAACAGGGGGAAAATGCTGGTCGTTATGTTGAAGAGTTGCAAAAAGCGGGTTACGCAACTGATCCACAATACGCAGACAAGATTAAACAGATAATGGATAACGACACCTTTAAAGCGGCATTAGCGGAAGGAGAATCAAATGGCTGATCTATTTCAAATTGGTTTGTCGGGAATTGCTTCTTCACAGGCAAGTCTAGCCACTACCGGGCATAATATTGCCAATATCAGTACTAAAGGTTACTCACGTCAAACAGTAGAAGTAGCAACAGGCGGTGCGGATCGTTTTGGTGATTATTTTATTGGTCGAGGTTCGATTGTAGCCGGTATTGAGCGCGCCTATGATAAGTTTGCTTTCACTGAGAATATTATGAATACCTCTCAGTACTCTTATTCTAAAGAGGCTTTTATGCAAACGAACCAACTGGATATGCTACTTTCAGATGAGAGTACGGCTGCCACTAAATCGGTATTAGCTGTTTTTGAATCGATCAATGGGGTAGCCGATCATCCTAATATGCTAGAGTCTCGCAAAGTATTCTTAGAAACGTCAGGCAACATGATTAACCAATATAATCGCTTATACGATAACATGGAGATTCAATATACCAGTATTAATAATGATATTAAAAATACTGCGACAACGATTACGACTCTAGCCGATAACCTTGCAAAAATTAATAAACAGATCTCTGCGGTATTGGGTAGTGGTGGTAGTAGCAGTAATGCCAATGATCTGTTAGATCAACGAGATCAGGCTATTACTGAACTCAGTGAGTTTGTCAATGTACAAGTGGTGCCCGCTGACAATGGTATGGTTAATATTTTTATGGGCAATGGGCAGTCATTAGTGATGGGCGGTGATGCGGTTAATCTGGTTGCCGTTAATGGCGATCCAGATCCATCTCGCAAAGAAATTGCTATTAATTCCAATGGTGGTCTTATTTCTTTAAACGGTGAGCAGTTAGGTGGAAAAATAGCTGCCTTGTTTGATACGCGTAAAAATGTCATTGAGCGCGCTTTTAACCAATTAGGCCAAAATGTCATTGGCTTAACCCATGCGATTAATGAACAACAAAAGCAAGGGCAAACCCTTGAGGGGCAGATAGGCACCGATCTATTTAATGATGTGAACTCGGTAGAATCGATGCGAAGTCGTGTGATGTCACATGATGATGATTTAGGTAAAGCGCAGCTTAGTTTACGTATTGATGATATTAGCCAAATCTCTCCTGATGAATATGATTTAGTAGTAAATAGTTATGTCGCAGGTCCACCAGATTTTATTGGTTTTGATATTACAAATCAAACTACGGGCGAAACACAAACATTAGGGCCAATTGATCTGGCTGCAACTAAACGTATCGATATTCCCAATTCTGGTTTGAGTTTAGGCATTGATAATATTATTGCCAGCGATCCTCCTCGGGCCGGAAAAGCATTTACTTTACGGCCAACTCGCTTAGGTGCACAAGAAGCAAGTTTGCAACATACCGATCCGGTAAAAATTGCAGCTGCAGATGCTGAAATTAAAGTGATACCTGCTAGCACAAATACAGGCACAGCAAAAATCCGCACCAGTGGTTTATCTAATTCACTTGACCCACTGTATATGGATAAAGATAACCCTTTAGAGATTGTGATAACAGGTAAGGCGGGTGGTGTGATCACCTATGATATTGTTGATAAAAATGGTAATCCCGTCACGCTACCAGTAGGCTCTGCAAGCAGTTATGTACCTACTAAGGTGGCAGGGGATCTTCTCACTGGTTTATCGGTAATGCCTGATCTTTTAACGGGTAAGGTAACGTTTTCGCAAGCTGGAATTGACATTGAGATGTATGCAGGATCACCTACAATTGGTGATAAGTTTAGCCTGACCTACAATGAAACCGGTGATGGTGATAACCGTAATATGTTAGAAATTGCCAATCTTCAAAACAAAAAAATTATGAATAATAATAAAGCCACCTTTCAAGATGTTTATAGTGGTATGTTGTCAGAACTTGGTTCAAAAACGGCTAATGCCGATGTTTCTATGCAGTCATTACAGGTTTTGCATACTCAGTCTACAGAGCGTATTCAAAGTACGAGTGGCGTTAATATGGATGAAGAGGCTGCAAACTTATTGATGTTTCAGCAACATTATAGTGCTGCTGCGCGCGTTATCTCAGTAGCAAATGAACTATTTGACACTATTTTACAAGCCGCGCGTTAAATGATTTGAAGTATTTAGCCACTGGCTACCAGACCACTCTTGCCTGTTTTCCTGAGCAATCACTAGCCGCTTAACTGCATGGGCTTGTACTAAACCAGCAGCCCATTAGCAAATAACAGTTTGAAGCATTGCTATAACACCTCCTGCCACACCCCTATATGTTGTTTTTTTGGAACGAATTTTGCATTAAACCATTAGCTTGAGTTATTAAACTCATTTTGAATGAAGAGAGGCAACGATGCGAATTTCTACCCAGACATTTTTCCAGCGAAATACACAAAGTTTATTTACTAAGCAAACTGAATTGAGTCAGCAGAATGTCCACCTATCGACACAAAAGCGTGTTATTCACGGATCGGATGATCCGGTTGCTATCTCAACAATTCAGCGCTTGAAGCAAGACTTAAGTGTCGGGGAACAATACCTAAAAAATGGTGAGATGGGTGAGACAGCTAATGCATTAGAGGAAACCTCATTAAATCAAGTCACCAATATTCTGCAACGTGTGCGCGAACTAATGGTGAGTGCGGGTAATGATAGTTATAACGCAGCAAACCGCGAAGCGGTAGCCAAAGAGCTTGAAGGGCTGCGTGAAGAGTTGGCTGGCGTCGCCAATACTCGTGATGGTAATAGCCAATTTATATTTTCAGGTTTTGAAGTAGACACTCAACCTTTCCAAACAAATGAGTTTGGCACTATTGAGTACCATGGTGATAATGGTGATCGCTCTTATAAAGTTGGTCCTGGTGTTTTAGTGCAAGGTAATGATTCTGGCTCGGCTATATTTACTGAAATATCAGAAGGTAATGGTACATTTGTTTCAGAGGGGCATGAAAATAATAATGGCTCTGGTGTAATTAATGAAGCATCAGTTATTGATAAAAATGCAGCCAATGGATTTTTAAGTGAAGATTATACCGTTGCTATAACAGAAACAGCACCGGGTGCAGATCCTGATTATTCTGTTTATGGCTTAAAGGAAGGTACGGTTACTGGCAATGCGAGCATTAATCTAGCTTCGGTTGATATTAATGATGCAAACTTTGCGACCTTTGATCCTGCTTTATATGATCCAAATGCAGTTAGTGGAGCTACCATAAGTTTTTTTGCTGTTGGCCCATTGTTAGAAGTAAGGCTAAATGGTGCATCGGCGACACCAGCCGCTATGTATGACCCTGCCAATACAAATCAACAAACAGTTGACCTTAATGGATTAAAGTTTGAAATTGAAGGTGTGCCTACAACCACAGATACTTATACTCTGAATAAATATGTTGAACCAACAAAATATACAGAAGGGCAATCAATAGAGTTTAATGGCATCAAAACAGAGCTTAAGGGTAATGTAGTTAATACCGACTCTTTTTCATTACGTCAAAGTGGTGAAAAAGATATTTTTGCTACTATTCAGGATGCGATTGATACATTAAGGATTCCTGGTGAAGATGATGTTGCCGGTGCACAACGTGAAATGCGTTTGGATATGGTGCGTTTACAGGTTGATAATGCCATGGAGAATGTATCCGGAATTCGTACCTCGGTGGGCGCACGTATGCGTACTATTGATAATCAAAGAGAGTCCACGCAAGATTTTAACCTTACCAATAAGAAAACTCTTTCAAGTTTAGAAGACTTGGATATGGCAGCAGCTATCAGTGACTTTAAGATGCAGATGAGTTTATTGGAGGTTTCTCAACAAACGTTTGTACAGATGCAATCACTTAGTTTGTTCAAGTTGATTTAAAACAACATTTTTAGTGACAAAAAAAGAGGCAATTGATTGCCTCTTTTTTTTTGCCTCTGTTTTATTGACCAATTGTAAATTATTTAGTCCAACGTAACCCCTTGCTAATCGCCTGTTTTATAGACTTAATGCTTAAAAAACAAACCAAAATAAAAGTTGGCATGTAAATCGCATTATAAACCTTGAGAGTAAAAATTGACGGCAATGATTAGAACGGTTGCCGATTTCCCCAGCAACGGGGTAGCAAAGGAACTAGGAGTAAATTATGGCTCAAATGATAAATACCAACATAATGTCGCTTAATGCACAGCGTCAATTAAACAAAAGTCAAATTACGCAAAATGAAGCGATGGAACGTTTATCTTCAGGTCTGCGTATCAATAGTGCAAAAGATGATGCCGCTGGTCTTGCAATTGCAACCGGTATGGAATCACAAATTCGTGGTATTAACCAAGCCGTGCGTAATGCCAATGACGGTATCTCAATGTCGCAAACCGCTGAGGGTGCGATGGATGAGATGACAAATATTTTACAACGTATGCGTGAGTTATCTATTCAGGCTGCCAATGATACTAACTCTGCATCTAACCGAGGATCAATCCAGAAAGAGGTTGATCAACTTTATGAAGAGTTAGATAGAATTTCAAGCGTTACCCAGTTTAACGGTGTAAACCTACTCGATGGTAGTGGCGGTAGTACTACTCTTCAAATCGGTGCCAACTCGGGT
>Ga0209292_1000959_pt1 | contig 36328 bp, 27 predicted proteins | sample GOMGulsemesocosm_2_FD_184634 | JGI IMG/M metagenome (GOLD analysis project Ga0209292, IMG submission 184634) | Methane-oxidizing microbial communities from mesocosms in the Gulf of Mexico - GOM9C Gulf of Mexico (SPAdes) (version 2) | ecosystem: Environmental > Aquatic > Marine > Cold seeps...
GGTCTCACTAGCTGCATTATTTTTTCTGTGGTGCTCTTATTGGCCGCCAGTATGATCGCTATTTTTCTCCCAAACCCATCTCATCATGAAACAAAGCTAAATTAATTGATCTCATAGAAAGTGTTCATTTGACTGTTCAGCTGAACAGTCATGAACAAGGTGAACAGTATATTCCTGTTCACTTATCATTTCGTAAAAAATATAAAACAAACATAAGTTCATTTAAAGTTTATATAAAACAATATCTTACGGTTTATTTTCCATTGTTGGCACGACACTTGTATTAGTCTTAATACACGTTTTACACGGTGCAGTACGTTTTGCACACAGTGACAACAACAATAAATAAACTGGAAATACCATGTCTTTGACTCTTGAGAAGATAACTAAGGTAGTTGATGGGGAATTACACATTAATGATGTGAACCTCAACTTTGAACCTGGCTCCTTTAATGTTTTGCTTGGCCGTACCTTGGCTGGCAAAACCTCCTTGATGCGTTTGATGGCGGGTCTTGAAAAACCTACCTCAGGTCGTGTTTTGATGAACGGTGCTGATATGACAGGCATTCCTGTACGTCACCGCAATGTCTCTATGGTGTATCAGCAATTTATCAATTACCCCAATTTAAGTGTCTATGACAATATCGCATCGCCATTACGTTTGGCCGGTGATGATAAAAAAACAATAGACAGAAAAGTAAGAGAGACGGCTGAAATACTCCGTATTGAGAGCTTTTTAAATCGTATGCCACTTGAATTATCAGGTGGTCAGCAACAACGAACTGCTATGGCCCGTGCCTTAATTAAAGATGCAGATCTGATTTTGTTCGATGAGCCCTTGGTAAACCTTGATTACAAGCTCCGTGAAGAGCTTCGACAAGAAATGCGCGAGTTATTTAAAGTACGTAATACCATTGCTGTATACGCTACAACGGAACCAAACGAAGCCTTGGCGCTAGGTGGTACTACTACGATATTGCATGAAGGTCGTGCGATTCAATATGGTGAAGCCGCTGAAGTCTATAACTTCCCTGACACGGTTGAATGTGCTGAACTTTTCTCAGAGCCGCCATTAAACCTGACCAAAGGTGAAATTTCTGATAGTGAAGTAACCTTAGATCAGGCAACCCATTTTCCACTTAATGCTGATTTAGCCGGTCTTGGTCGTGGTAATTACATCTTTGGTGTACGTCCGAGTCACTTGGCGCTATTTCCTGTTAACGAAGATGATCTAGAGATATCCGTTAAAGTTGAATTGGCTGAAATTAGTGGTTCAGAAACCTTCTTGCACGTTCGTAACAAGCACCTCTCCTTAGTGCTTCATCTAACCGGAATCTATCAATACGAGGTAGATGCGCCGATTAAAGTTTACATGCCAACGCATAAAATATTTGTATTCGATGAGGATGGGAAAATTTTGAAAGTACCCACCAGATTGCCCATTGTAAATCAGGCCGCTCAGGTAACAGGAGGTCTTCAACATGGCTGAAATACATTTAAGACAACTTGCTCACAGTTACAGTGCTAATCCACAGGGTCACAAGGATTATGCGATTCGTGAAATGGACCATGTGTGGGAGAAAGGTGGCGCTTATGCACTTTTAGGCCCTTCTGGTTGTGGTAAATCGACTCTGTTGAACATTATTTCTGGATTGGTTACCCCTTCTGAAGGTCAAATTTTGTTTGATGGGCATGAGGTTAATTCGTTAACGCCACAGCAGCGAAATATTGCTCAAGTTTTCCAGTTTCCAGTGATCTACGACACCATGAGTGTGTATGACAACCTTGCTTTCCCACTACGTAATGTGGGTAAAACTGAGGCTGAAATTAGCGCTAAAGTCAAAGACATCGCTTACATGCTTGAGTTAGAAGATGTGCTCAAGAAAAAAGCAAAAAACCTAACAGCAGATGAAAAGCAAAAAGTCTCAATGGGCCGTGGTTTGGTACGTGATGACGTATCTGCCATCTTATTTGATGAACCACTGACCGTTATTGATCCGCATCTAAAGTGGAAACTGCGTCGTAAATTGAAGCAGATCCATGAGCAATTCAATATCACCATGGTGTATGTCACCCATGACCAGTTAGAAGCCTCTACTTTCGCCGATAAAATCGCTGTTATGTATGGTGGTCAAGTAGTGCAATTTGGCACTCCTAGAGAACTATTCGAAAAGCCTGAACATACCTTTGTTGGTTACTTTATTGGTAGTCCAGGTATGAACTTTTTTGAAGGAAGCTTTCAGCAGAACGAACTTTATCTAGAAGGACAATTGATCAGTCTAGATAAAGAGATGAAAAGCAAGCTAGCGATCACGCCTTATAACAGTTTGAAGCTTGGGATTCGTCCTGAATTTGTTGAAGTATTAGATGCGAATAGCCCTTTATTAAACAAGTTAAATTCAAACGACAATGACGCCAAAACAGCCCTACTAGAAAGCTGTGCAAACTGCTTTAAGTGTGAGGTGCTTCTGGTCAGTGATTTGGGAACATACAAGATAGTCACACTTAAGTTAGGTGATACCGAATTTAAGGCGCGATTACCGGAAGAACAAACCGTCCCCAGTGGCTCTGTCTATGTTCGCTTTCCTGGTAACTGGTTAAAAGTATATGCCGACGAGTATCTCATTGATTAATCAATGATGTGTATTTGTTAGTACGCTTTAAAACGATGACCTTGCAAAAACTGCTGAGACTTTTGAGATGAAAAAAGTAGAAAATAATAAAGCCTGGCTTTTAGTATTACCCGTGTTTTTACTGGTGGCCTTTAGTGCCGTAATTCCGCTGATGACAGTGGTGAACTACTCGGTACAGGATATCTTCGATACCACTAACCGCTATTTTGTTGGGGTGGAGTGGTTTAAAGAAGTATTACGTGACCCTAGGTTACATGACTCCTTAATCCGTCAATTTACCTTTTCGTTTTTTGTGCTGCTGATTGAAATCCCTCTGGGAATCAGTGTCGCGCTAATGATGCCAAAAGAAGGGCGTTGGTCTGCATTGTGTTTGATCTTACTGGCGATCCCTTTGCTCATCCCTTGGAACGTTGTCGGTACCATTTGGCAAATATTTGGTCGTGCAGACATAGGTTTAATGGGGTATTACCTCAATGCCATCGGCATTGATTATAACTATGCCAATAACTCTGCAGATGCTTGGGCAACCGTATTGCTCATGGATGTATGGCATTGGACCTCTTTAATTGCCTTGCTTTGTTACTCAGGTTTACGCGCTATTCCGGATGCTTATTATCAAGCAGCACGTATTGACCGTGCTTCTGGTTGGGCCATCTTCCGTTATATCCAGTTACCTAAATTACAAAGTGTGCTTTTGATCGGTGTTCTACTGCGCTTTATGGACAGCTTCATGATTTATACAGAGCCTTTCGTGCTAACTGGCGGCGGACCTGGTAACTCAACAACCTTCTTGAGCCAAACATTAACAACCATGGCGATTGGCCAGTTTGACCTAGGTCGTGCTGGCGCCTTCTCCTTGATTTACTTCCTAATCATTCTATTGGTTAGTTGGTTGTTATACACAGCAATGCAACACGTAGAGAAAGGGGAATAACATGTCGACTAAAGCCCTAAAAAGCACGAATGACTTTGCCCTAGCGGCGAAAAAAAATAAAGGCATATCACTCCCTTTTACCAAGGGTCAGTTTGGTATGGTGTGCTATCTGTTATTTGTTCTGGTACCTATCTATTGGTTGTTGAATATGTCATTCAAAAACAACCAAGAAATTATGGGAGGCTTATCGCTTATTCCTCAAAATTTCACCTTAGATAATTACCGTGTCATTTTCACCGATCCAACTTGGTATAACGGTTATTTAAACTCCATTTATTATGTGACGCTGAATACAGTGATCTCATTAGCTGTGGCTTTACCAGCAGCTTATGCCTTCTCCCGTTATAAGTTTGTGGGTGATAAACACTTGTTCTTCTGGTTGCTGACTAACCGTATGTCACCACCAGCGGTATTCCTATTACCTTTCTTCCAACTTTATTCCAGTGTTGGTCTGTTTGATACGCACATAGCCGTGGCGCTTGCTCACTGCTTATTCAACGTACCCTTAGCGGTTTGGATTTTAGAAGGCTTTATGTCTGGTGTGCCAAAAGAGATAGATGAAACTGCCTATATCGATGGTTATAGCTTTCCACGCTTCTTTGGCAAAATCTTCTTACCCATGATTCGTTCAGGTATTGGTGTGACTGCCTTCTTCTGCTTCATGTTTAGTTGGGTTGAGCTTTTATTGGCTCGTACTTTGACATCGATTGATGCTAAGCCCATTGGTGCAGTTATGACCCGAACCATAACCGCCTCGGGGGTCGACTGGGGAGTCTTAGCCGCCGCAGGCTGTTTAACAATCGTACCGGGTGTGTTGGTGATCTGGTTTGTTCGTAACCATGTGGCTAAGGGCTTCGCCCTTGGTCGAGTATAGGAGAAAGAATATGAATTGGATGGCTTGGACCTTACCTGTCGCAATCTTTTTTGCTTCTATCGCGGGCATTCTTGTTCTCATGACGATTAACGAAATTCGTCACCCTGCAATCGAACGTAAAGGTTTCTTACCGATTAAGACAACACCTGGAGACAGGTTATTTATCGGTTTGTTAAGTAGTGCTTTTTTCCATCTTTTTGTATTGGGAATGAGTGAAATCAGTATTTGGTATCCCTTTGGGATCTCAATAGTTTGGCTTTTGTTTGTACTTAAAAAAGGTTAAGTGCATATAGACAGTCACTTATACCTTCTTAAGTGACTGTGAAAAAATTCAAACACAATGAAGCAAGTAGTACGTCAACTAGTGAGGATTATATGAAATACAATAAAAATAAAGTGTATAAATCGGTGCTAATCGCCAGCGCTATTGGAGCCTGCAGTGCGAGCTGGAATCTCTATGCAGACCAATATCAAGATGCAGCAAAACGCTGGATCAGTGACGAATTCACCGTCTCTACTTTATCATCAGACCAACAAATGAATGAGTTTGATTGGTTCACTAATGCAGCTAAGCCATACCGTGGTATGGAAATTAATGTTGCTTCTGAGACGATTGCGACCCATGAATACGAAGCAAAAGTTTTGGCTAAAGCTTTCTATGACATCACAGGGATTAAAGTTAACCATGACTTGATTCAAGAAGGTGATGTGGTTGAGAAACTACAAACACAAATGCAATCAGGACGTAACATTTATGATGCTTATGTGAATGATTCTGATTTGATCGGTACTCACTTCCGTTACGGTAAAGTGGTTCCTATCAGTGATTTTATGGTAGGAGAGGGCTCGAAAGTGACCAATCCTGACTTGGATTTGGATGACTTTATCGGCATCAGTTTTACCACAGCACCTGATGGTAAAATTTATCAACTTCCTGACCAACAATTCGCTAACCTTTACTGGTTCCGTGCTGACTGGTTTGAACGCCCTGATCTAAGAGCAAAATTCAAATCTATTTATGGCTATGATCTAGGTGTGCCGCAAAACTGGTCTGCTTACGAAGATATCGCTAAATTCTTCTCTGAAGATGTCGGCTCTATCGACGGCAAAAAAGTATATGGTCACATGGACTATGGTAAAAAAGACCCTTCATTAGGCTGGCGCTTTACTGATGCTTGGTTCTCTATGGCAGGGGCTGGCGACAAAGGTATTCCAAACGGTCTACCGGTAGACGAATGGGGTATCCGCATGGAAGATTGCCGCCCTGTTGGTTCAAGTGTCGCTCGTGGTGGTGCAACTAACGGTCCTGCGGCTGTTTATGCAACCACTAAATATGTTGATTGGTTACGCAAGTACGCGCCACCAGAAGCTCAAGGTATGACCTTTGGTGAAGCAGGTCCTGTGCCTGCTCAAGGTAGCGTAGCTCAGCAAATTTTCTGGTACACAGCGTTTACAGCAGGTATGACATCTCCTGACCTTCCGGTTGTTAATGCAGATGGCACACCAAAATGGCGTATGGCACCTTCTCCAAAAGGTCCGTATTGGGAAGAAGGTATGAAGTTGGGTTACCAAGACACAGGTTCTTGGACTCTGATGACAAGTACCCCTCTTATCCGTCGTCAAGCGGCTTGGTTATATGCTCAGTTCACGGTTGCTAAATCTGTATCCTTGAAGAAAACCTTAGTTGGTCTAACACCTATTCGTGAATCTGACATCAACTCTCCTGAGATGACAGCAGCGGCTCCGAAACTAGGTGGATTAGTTGAGTTTTATCGTAGTCCAGCACGTGTAATGTGGACGCCAACAGGTGCTAACGTACCTGATTATCCTAAGCTTTCAGCGCTATGGTGGCAGTACATTGCAGAAGCTGCAAACGGTGAAAAAACACCGCAAGAAGCTTTGAATGGTTTGGCAAAAGCACAAGACAAAGTACTACAACGTCTTGAGCGTGCTAAAGCACAAAAAGTATGTGGACCTAAGTTGAACCCAATTCAAGATGAATCTTATTGGTTAAATCAACCTGGCTCACCAAAAGCTAAGCTGACTAACGAGAAGCCACAAGGTGTAACAGTACCTTATAACGACTTGTTAAAAGCTTGGTCAGAAGGTCGTGCTAGCTAAGCACAATCTTTAAAATTGACTCTTTTGGTTGTTAAACCTCCGTTGGCCCTCTTATAAAGAGGGCCTTTTTTATGGTTTTTTATTAGCTAGACCGAATAAGTAAAGGGCAAAAGAAGGCTAATCTTGTTTAAAGCCGAGCTTGGCATTGAGACAAAAACCCTCAGCGCGTACAATGAGCGCCTATCAACTCCCACATATTTGAAACTGTGCTGAGTCTGACTTTATTAATTTTCTATATAGGTGTGTTTAGAAATGCCAGCTAAAACAATGGATGAACTCGTCTCCCTTTGTAAACGTCGCGGATTTATTTTCCAAGGCAGTGAGATCTACGGTGGTATGCAAGGGGCTTACGATTACGGTCCGCTTGGTGTGGAATTAAAAAACAACCTGAAAAGCGCTTGGTGGCGTGCCATGGTTTATGAGCGTGATGACGTTGAAGGTCTAGACGCAGCCATAGTACAAAACAAGCTTGTTTATAAGTATTCAGGTCATGAAGACACTTTCACTGACCCTATGGTTGATTGCCATGAGTGTAAAGCGCGTCTACGTGCTGACCACATGAAGGACATTAAAGTATGTGATAACTGTGGTTCTTCTAATGTGACAGAGCCTCGTGATTTCAACTTGATGTTTAAAACCAATGTCGGCCCTATGGTAGATGAAGAGTCTTATACTTACCTTCGTCCAGAAACCGCACAAGGTATCTTTACTAACTTTAAAAACGTGGTGGACTCTACGTCACGTACCTTGCCTTTTGGTATTGCGCAAATTGGTAAATCCTTTCGTAACGAAATTACGCCACGTAACTTTATCTTCCGTGTACGTGAATTCGAGCAAATGGAATTAGAATTCTTTTGCAAACCAGGTGAAGATGAAAAATGGCATGAGACTTGGATCGCATTGCGTAAGCAGTGGTGGTTAGATCAAGGTCTTGGCGAAGATAATATTGAATTTGAATATGTTACCGGTGATGACTTGTCTCATTATTCGAAATCTACCGTGGATATCTTGTACAAGTTCCCACATGGTTTTGAAGAGCTAGAAGGTATCGCAAACCGTACCGATTACGACCTAGGTTCTCATACTAAAGCGCAAGACGAATTTGGTATTACAGCTAAAGTAAAAGCAAACTCTGATTCTACGGCTAAATTGGCGATACGTGATCTAGCTGAGAACAAATGGGAAGTGCCTTTCTGCATCGAGCCTTCAGCCGGTCTTGACCGTGGTGTTCTAGCGGTAATGACAGAAGCTTATACAGAAGAAGAGTTGGATGACGGTAAAACACGTACCGTACTAAAACTTAAGCCTCATTTGTCACCGATTAAAGTGGCCATTATGCCGCTTAAAAAGAACAAACCAGAGATTGTCGCTTTAGCAAAAGAGCTAAAAAACAAACTTCAAAAACTGGGTCTTGGTCGTATTCTTTATGAAAACACAGGTAACGTAGGTAAAGGCTACCGTCGTCATGACGAAGTCGGTACTCCGATTTGTGTGACTGTTGATTTCGATTCAATCGAAAAAGAAGGCGCGCCAGTAACGGTACGTGACCGTGATACTATGGAGCAAATCACAGTACCAGCAGCAGAGCTTGCTAGTTACGTGGTTAACTACTTCATCAACCAAGACTAACTCATTGAGTTAAAACTTGATTGAATAAAAACGCCGCTTTATGCGGCGTTTTTTTTGAGTAAAATAAAGTTCTCTGGTTTGTGTGACGCATAATTTCGATTCAATCGAAAAAGAAGGCGCACCAGTAACCGTACGTGACCTGCATTACCTTTGAATAGTATGGAGCAAATCACAGTACCAGCAGCAGAGCTTGCTAGTTATGTAGTGAATTACTTCATCAACCAAGACTAGTTTATATTTTTAAACTAGCTCTTAGTTGATAAAAAAACGCCGCTTTAAGCGGCGTTTTTTTATGGCTCAGTAAAGTTGATAGTTATGTCTTAAAGTAAGCCGAATTCTTTATGAAAACATCAGTAGCCAAGGTGATAAGGCGCACCAGTTACCATACGTGATCGGCATTACCTTTGAATAGTATGGAGCAAATCACAGTACCAGCAGCAGAGCTTGCTAGTTACCTGGTTAACTACTTCATCAACCAAGACTAATTTAATCTCTTAAATTAGAACTTAGTTGAAAAAAACGCCGCTTTATGCGGCGTTTTTTATGGCTCATAAAGTAGGAAATACTATTGATTTCGATTCAATCGAAAAAGAAGGTACGCCAGTAACCGTACGTGATCCTGCGTTACCTTTTGATAGTATGGAGCAAATCACAGTACCAGCAGCAGAGCTTGCTAGTTACCTGGTTAACTACTTCATCAACCAAGACTAGTTTATATTTTTAAACTAGCTCTTAGTTGATAAAAAAACGCCGCTTTATGCGGCGTTTTTTTATGCCTCTAATTAAGCAAGGTCTGGGTCGTATTCTTTATGAAAACACAGGTAACCTAGGTAAAGGGTTTTTTAAATCAAGAGACGTGTCGTCATGATGAGATTGAAACCCCTATCTGTGTGGCGCATGATTTCGATTCAATCGAAAAATAAGGCGCACCAGTCACCATACGTGATCGGCATTACCTTTGAATAGCATGGAACAAATCATGGTACCTGCAGCAGAGTTTGCAGGTTATCTTGTGAACTACTTCATCAACCAAGACTAACTTATTGAGTTAAAACTTGATTGAAAAAAACGCCGCTTTTAGCGGCGTTTTTTTTGGCTCAGGTCGTAAAAAATATGATGTTTGTGTGAAGATTGTGCAAATTCATTGGTATTGCTTATCTGATTATTTATAGTCCCAATATCCAATCTTTATGAATACAGCATCTTGTTTTATAAGTTAATTTATTAAGACCTTTGCTCAAGGAACTAGCCTAATGAAAATGAACCTACCAATGAAACCTTTTGCGACTCTAGGGCTAGGTGTTGTTATCTCAACATGTGCTATGGCAGATGATTTTGACCTTGATGAGAGCCCAGACTTCTATTTAGGAGGCGGTTATCACTCAGGTGTCTATTCTGGTACCTATTCAGAAGATGCTGTGTATGACTTTGATATGGTCGGTTATCAAATCGTTATAGGGAATTATTTTGATGATAATGATGCATTTGAATTAAGGCTGACTAAAGGCGCTATTCCAACTGAGGTAACGATTTCGGAGGTGGATTATGAGTACAATTTAGAGGAAGCCTATTCTATCTTTTTGAAACATGATTTTGCTCTTGGGAATAATGTCGACCTTTATACCTTATTAGGTTATTCCACCACAGAGTTCACCTTAAACACAGAGGGGGAGTCGAGTACCACTTGCTCCGGTCATGGCCCTTCAAGAACCTGCAATACATCAAGCACCACTGATACGCAAAGCTCGGAGTATTCAGGTTTTTCTTATGGGGGTGGTTTAAGCATTCATTATGCCAATGCTGTTGCCTTTTATGCAGAATATGTGTCCTACCACAGAGATTCCGGTACTTCTGACTATGGTAATTACTTCGCTAATTACGATAGCTTTAATGCCGGTATTAATATTTTATTCTAACTAGTGTTCAGTCTCTTTAGAGGCTATTAATACGTTAGGGAGCGACATAAAGCTCCCCTAGAATTTGTTGCAATTCTCCTGAGTTTCTCAGACTCTTTAAGCCTGTATTGAATTCCTCAATAAAACCTTGTTCTACGCCACGACAGACCAGTGCATCACTGTGAATCGCGATGGGTTGACCTTTTTGGTATTGAAATTGGGCTGCATCAACGTCTTTAAATGCTTGGTGAATATCTGGAGCATAAGCAATCATTGCGTCAATCCTGTTAATAAGCATCATATTAAAATTTTGTAATAAGCTATTTGTAATGGAAGGAATAAAGTCTGCAGTCGCAACCGCTTTGCCGTAATTTATGCCTCTCTCTATGCCGACTCTTTTACCTGATAACTGTTTGAGGTTGGAATATATCTGACCCCCTTTATGACTAATGATATAGGCCTTTGCTGTATTAAAAGGAAGCGTTGATTGAATATCCTCACTATAAGAGTAGAAGTCTGGGTTTAAGTTACTGGGGGAATAACAGCAATTTAGACAATTAGAAAACGCTCTAAAAGCTCTGTTGTTAGGCATCACTTTATGCTCAAAATGATCATTTTGAGCTGTGATTAATTGGATAATACGATCATAAACACCTTGCTTATCCGTTTGAAATAACCCAGGTATTGATTGGGAATAGAGCGTGATGTTTTGTGCACTTAGGTAGCTTGATAGCAGGGTAAAACACAATATTAGAAGGCGTTTCATCATGATAAAAGAGCGGCTGATTTGTTGGGTTATTCTTTTAATATTATGCTGAAAATTTGAAAAAGGCGAATGGGCTTATAAAGATAAATGTAGCAGGTCATGGCTTGTTAGTGCGCATGACCTGCGTATTATAGGAGGGGAATTAGACTTTAAACTGACTGACTAATTGTTTTAATTGAGAGGCTTGGGATTCAAGTTGTAGACTGCTCTCATTAGAGCGAGTTGCACCTGAAGCGGTTTGAGTGGCCACAGCGGTAATATTATTAACATTACTGCTGATGCTATCGGTCACGCTACGTTGTTGCTCAGCTGCACTGGATACTTGAATGATAAGGTCATTCAAATCATCAATGTTTTCTATGATAGTGATCAGTTTTTGATTGGCTTCTAATGTCTTGGTTTCTGATTCTACCGCTCTTTCACTTCCCACTTGCATTGAATTAACAGCGTCTAAAGCACTGGCCTGCAAACGCTCTATTTTCTCTTGAATTTCAGCGGTTGAATCTTGTGTGCGTTTAGCAAGCGATCGTACTTCGTCGGCGACCACAGCAAAACCTCGACCTTGTTCGCCAGCACGTGCCGCTTCTATGGCAGCGTTTAATGCCAGTAGATTAGTTTGGTCTGCTATCCCTTTAATCACATCCATCACAGTATGTATTTCTTTACTATCATTGCTCACACGATTGATAACCTCGCTTGAATGTTTGACATCTTGAGCAAGTGCTTCAATTGAGCTCTTTGCTTGATTCAGGACATCCTGGCCTTGTGCGGCAACGGTTTTCATTTGTTTGGTTGAGTCAGCCGCTGAGACAGTATTGTGCGCCACATTTTGTGCTGTTGCGCTTAACTCAGTGACCGCAGAGGCAAGTTGCATCACATCGCCCTGTTGTTGATTGGCGCCCTCAAGTGTTTCAGCCGATATATGAGCAGATTGCATAGCATTGTCAGTAATGTGGTCGCTAGAGCTGATCACTTGTTTGAGTAATGGCTGAATTTGATCAAGGAACTGATTACAGGCATCACTTAATTGACCTAGCTCATCCACAGATTTGTGCTCTAATCTATGGCTAAAGTCACCTTTAGCCACTTGCTTCATAAAGCGAGTGAGCTTAAGTACTGGTTTTGAAATTTGGCTGGATAACCACCAAATCATCAGGATAGAGATAAGGGTAATCAGCAGACCTACTAAAATGAAGCTAATATTTTGTTCAAATTGCTTCTCTTCAGTTGATTGATTTAATGCAATAAAATCAGCCAGAACGACGGCTTTTGGCACGCTAATCCAAAGAGACCAGTTAGGGATTTTGTCTCCCACTTTAATACTAATCATGGCTTGGAAATGTTCATCTGCAGGGTCGTTTACTAGCTCAAACTCATCCTTATTCATATTTTCAATAATATGACTGGCTTTCTCAGGTAATAAATCTTTGATGTTATTTCCTGTTTCTTGACCTTGGCTATCGGATGCAATACCACCGCGATTACTAATAATCAGGACCCGGCTTTTACCGTCGTAGAGCTTTTCGCTAAGCTGCTTGGTAATGTCATCAAGGCTTTTTAAGGAAATATCCAGCCCAGTAATACCCACAAATTTATGATTGATGATAATGGGCGTGACTAAGGACGTCAGTAGGGTATCAACCCCATTAACAGGGTAGATATATGGCTCAAGCAAGCAGTTATTATGGCTATCTTTCGAGCAGAGGTAATATTCACCGGCTCTATCGCCACCATCTATGCGTGTTGTATCTTCATAGCTGAGTAAGGCTTCAACTTGTGGTTTGCCTGAATTAGATGTTGTCCAATAGGGAATAAAACGACCGCTGGCATCATAACCAAGCTGACTTTGATTGCGGTATTTTTCATCCTGCTTATCTAGTGCGTTTTTCTCCCACAGAGTATACACCCCTAACACTTCTGGGCGACCTTTAAGGGAACTTTTGAGGATTTCATTAAAGCTGTCTCTTAAATCATTTTCTTTGTTTTGCGCTACTGCTTCTTGTTTTAAGCTAACAAAACTACGTGCCAAGCCATCATTAATTAAAAAAGCACTTTGGAATAAATTTGTTATGTGTTCGGAACTGTTTTCTAAGCGGCCTTCAAGTTGGTCTTCAAATAAGTTGTAGAAAACATCTTGAGTATTTTCTTGTACCTGATTCTGCAGCTGTTTGGTCGATAAAATAGAAAATGCAGAAAGACAAAGGATAGCGATAAGAGTCGCTAGGCCAGTGAAGAGTGAGATTTTTAACTGAATTGATTTCATTAACAGAGTTCTCTTGTGTAGAGTTTAATCAATATGTGGGGTAAGTAAAAAAGCCTAAGCATTTCAACTGGTTATAGTTTTTCTATGGGTGCTCTTTAGTTTTTCTAATGTAAGTCAATGTTAAAAAGCGGTCGGATTGTAATCAAATTGTTACTTTTGATCTAGTTAAAATTAACGAAGAGAATTAACGATTTACTCTTTTAAAATTAAAAAATAACTCTTACAGAACAATGAGTTTGCTATTTTAGGAAGATGAATTAAGAGAGTGATTAGCTAGAACTAGCCAAAATAAAGGGGTTGAGGGTTTTAAGGAGAAGGTTATCAATGAAATGCTATGTGAACGTTAGGTTAATTATTTATTACATAAAAGAATAATAAATTAGATTTATATGAGAAATTAATAATAGCGCAGTGACTTTTTTGAACGGTAATACAAAAAGCCATGTACCTAGGTACATGGCTTCTCATTCGTAATGATTTAGGGATGAACACTAAAGGTTAAGTGTGATCTCTTTTGTTGTTATTGCACCATCGTCATCGGTTACCGTTAAAGTGACGACTTTTTCACCTTTAGTCGGGAAGACATGTAGAACAAATCGACCTTGTTTGACCTTGCCATTAGGCAGAGTCCAAGTGGTAGACACGATTTTTCCATCTTCGTCCTTGCTCTTAGACTTCAGCATAACAAGACGACCAAACTGCTTCACTTTTGCTTTAGCAACAGGAGCAATATTATCAGGCTCAGTTGGCTCTTCACCTTTTACATTCAAACGAATGATTGCATATTGGTTGTTACTGTCTTGCTCAACGATTTCAACGGATAGGCCCTGCTCTGTTAATAGGCGACCTGAGTCTGGTGCCTGAGGAGAGCTATAGTCTTGATCATCAGAGAAGTAGTGATTGCCAACAAGATTAGTATCAACTAGCTGGTTACCATCTGTCGCTGTCAGAGTAAAAGGTGTTTGTTTTTGCAAAGAGAAAGTCGCATCACGCATTTGATAACGAGTTTGAGCAATGGCGTTATCGTCTGCCCAAAGTAGCGCATTCTGATCTGCATCCACCACACCTAACCAACCTTCACCTGGGTGATTACCGACCCAGTTATCAGAGCTTGATAGGTCAACATACCAAACCAAAAGACCTGGCTGGAAGTCCATGATTTGATCCATACGCTTGATGTTGGCTAGGCCTTCATCAACACTTTCATGACTACGCCATTGTAGAAGATAGTAGTGTTCAGCCGTATGGAAACCTTGGTTGATATTGTAACCATTATAGGCAAATACATTATCTGTTTCGGCGTCAGAAATCAGCTGAGCAGTACCATCGGCAACAAAGTTTAGGTTATCAAGATAGAAACCTTCTTCGGTTAAACCACCGTCGGTGACATAGTCAAAACTTAAGGTGATTTCTTGACCTGCCCAAGCGCTTACATCAAATGTCAAAACTTAAGGTGATTTCTTGACCTGCCCAAGCGCTTACATCAAATTCAGCATCAACCCAACCATCAGAAGAACCCGAAAGAGCAGGGACTAGGCCTGTGCCGTAAGGGTCATCCATGGTGGTGATATTACCGGCAATGGCTTCACCGTTAATTAAAACACGAGCGAAGTCATAATCTTTCTCGATGGTAAACCAAGCTTTAAACTGTAAACTCACGCTACTGCCTTCTGGCACTGTGACGCTTGCTGACATAGACGAGTTAAGGTCATCACCCTTATCAGAGTAGTAATGATTAGCGCCTTCGAATGGAGTGACACCATCCACTTGTTTCAGTGGTAGATCAACACGTACTAGGTTGTCTTTAGTGTTATCTGTGGTTTGGTTAAGCGTAATCAGTGTTGGGTTATCGGTTAACTCTTCTAGGGTAAACCTTTGATCATTGATCCAGTTACCACCCATGTACTCTTGTAAGTAGACTTTTGCCCACGCACTGAAAGCACTAGGTTGAGTGCCGCCGATTTCGCCAGCCCAGCTACCTGAAGACATGATAGACCAATAGGATACTGGCTCACCTTTACCTGTGTACTGAGTATCGTATTCGTCAGGAAGGCCTAGGTCATGACCGTATTCGTGTGTACAAACACCCGCAGCCGCATCAATCGGTTGAATGGTATAATCATAAGCCACATATTCACCACCAAAACGATCTAAGCCACTTGATGTGCCTGCAAGTGCATGAACATTACCTAGGTTGTATCTGTGTGACCAAATCGCATCATCACCAATCACACCACCACCGGCTTCTTCACCGACAGAGGCGTGGAACACCATAAGGTGATCTATCATGCCATCGGGTTCACGGTAATTTCCATCCCCATCGTAATCATACCTGTCTTCGATATCATAATCGGCAAGGTTGATATTAGGGTCTTGAGCTAGTTGATTTAATGCTTCACGGACTAGGCCTTGAGCATTAATGTCGTTATCCGTTGTTTCTGAGTTACCACCATAAGTCGCAGCATTTTCACTGGCACGGTACCAACCATAAACGGCACCATCGACAGAGTAGGTCTCACCTGATTCGTCTTCATAATATTGACGCATTGAAATCAGGTTCTCGTCGTTTGGACCGGCATAACCTGCATTGGAGAAAAGTAGATCCTGGTAATGGTCAGTACTGTAGGCATCGTAAAGCATTTCCGTATGCTCAGATGTTAGGCCATTGTCGTCCCAAGGAAGGTCTGGGAAGTCAATCAATAGGGCTAACACTTTATCAGTGCGCATTTCTGGCTCAACTAAAGCGGCACTTCTAAGTTGTTTATGACCACGGTTTTTACCTATGGCTTTTAATACACGGGCACGTTGCTCAAGCATTTTTTTATCAGGTGTATGGCTGTCGATTTGACCGCCTTTACGTTTACGCTCTAATAACGCTTGTACGGCAGCGCGACGCTCAGCAATGCTTGCATTAGCATCAAGTTCACCTTTTTTGATGAGCATTTGAACGAGTTTATCTTCATTGGCGATCGCCAAATCTGCGACTGGCTGCGCATGGGTTGGCATGCTGGATAATGCAATGGCAACCGAGGCTGCGATCAGGGTAGTTTTAACCGGAATCATTCGTTAGTCCTTTAGCTAAAGTTGGCAATTTTGACATGCAAAAAACGTCAACTTGTTTACTGGAATCAGATTTTCATTTGAGTTTATTGGGACTAACTTGTTGGGCCTGCTGCCGGCAGCGCGTTTTTTCGGATTTACCCTCAACGGCTTTAGGTGGCTTGTTATGTGCTTTCTTTTGCATTTTTTTCTGTAGATAGTCTTGCAGTGCTTGCTGCTTTTCAGATGGGCTTAGTGCAGCACAAATGATGCCTCTATCTATTAATGATTTGAGTAATCTCTCATCATTAATGCTACTTGCAAAAAGTGATTCAGAAGGCAGTATTGAGGCAATGCAGACAAGCGAATAAAAAACATTTTTTTTAAACGTTTGATTCAGTTGGCTTTTTGTTAAAGCCTTGAATAAGGAATTGCCCATAACGAAACCTAACAAGTTGTTCACAATAAACTCCGCTCTATTACAGGTTTTCACGAGGACTTCGTCAATAAAGTGTAAGCGAGTGTATTATCCAAAGGTGAATGAATTAGCTTAAAAACCCAAATATATAGATCTTAACCGACCGGACAAGATAAGAGGTTTAGTTTTAAATAGCGAATAATATCGTCCTATTTCTTGCTGGGGCTCATGCTATGGGCCAACGAATACCGCTTTTAAAGACTTGCTAGATAAGCGATAAAAAACACTAAAAATAACTTTAAAAGACTAACAAAATCGCTTTTATGATGTCTTTACGCTTTCGATATGATGTTTCAATTATAGTTCTAATAACTTAAAGGTATGTCATAGGGTGGTTTTTGTGCCAAGCAGTAGTGAATTTATTGATCTGCAAAACACCCATAAAGGTTAGTGTCGAAAGCACTAGGTTCGAAGCTTGCGAGACAGTATTTGAACAGGCATGATGTTGGCTCGAAGATGAAGGGTTGAGTAAATGGATATTAACTTAGGGTTTGATTTAAAAGCACTTTCTGTATTTGTTTTGGTGGCTGAGACGGGTAATATGTCTCAAGCTGCTGAGCGTCTTGGCACCACACAATCTTCCATATCACAAACCCTATCTAGCTTAGAAGCCAACCTTAAAACCCAATTAATTGACCGCAGTGTTAGGCCCTTGGTGATTACCTCGGCGGGACGCTATTTCTATGACAGGGCGTCTTATCTATTAAAGGAAGCCGCGCAAACAAGCCGAGATATTAAACAGGCCAACTACGAGCAATTAAGGCAGGTGAATATTGCCATAGTGGACTCTTTAGTGACGGCTGTCGGCGGCCCTATTTTAGACGCGGTAAAACACAGAACCCGTGATTGGAGTATTAAAACAGGTTCCTCGCACATGCATGCCCATGGTCTTCTTTCTCATCAATTGGACATCATATTATCGGATGATGCTTTGGAAGATCATCCTGACTTATGTCGTTTTCCTATTCTTCGTGAACCTTTCATCATTGCCTTGCCTAATGACTATCAAGTCAAACAACTGGATCTGGCGAGTCTCTGTCGAGATCTCGACTTTGTACGTTATTCAGAGCATTCGTTAATCGGTCAAAACATAGAACGTTATCTAAGGCGGATTCACCTTGAACCCGCCATGCGCTTACAGCTTGATAACTCTTATGCCATTGCTTCTATGGTGTCAGCGGGTGCAGGTTGGACCATCACCACCCCTTTATGCCTATTTCAATCGGGTATTAAAATGCACCAAGTACAGTGCTTGGAGTTACCTGGGGACAGTTTTCAAAGAGCGTTAACCTTGGTGGCAAGAAATAACGAATTGTTAGATCTGCCTAAGACGATTGCCAAGGACAGTCGCGCCATATTAAAAGACAAGTTTTTACAGGAAGTAGGGGCTCATTTGCCCTGGTTGGAAGGTCAAATTGTAATTGATTAAGTTTCCTATTGGAAACTTTTTCTCTGTTAGTAATTGTTTTGTAAGGGAATAAATCCATACTATTAATTTTTTTAATAGTATGGATTTATTTCAGATGATGGTGTTTGCAGCATGAGAAAAAAATCTTTTACTATCAAGCTGTATTCAATGTTCGACCATTGAATCGCTATTTAAAAATCAGAACAATCGCTTTATCCCAACAATAATTAAAAAAGGAATAGCAAGATGTCAGAAAGTAATAGCGCACCAGGTTACGACTCAGTAGCGAATGAATATCTTCAAAAAAGGCAACTCAAACAAGGTGCAGCAGGCTGGGTATTACTCGCAGGTCTTGGGGTGTCTTATGTTATCTCAGGTGACTTTGCCGGATGGAACTTTGGTTTAGCGCAAGGCGGATTCGGCGGTATGCTAATCGCCACTGTCATTATGGGCATCATGTATACCTGCATGGTGTTATCTCTAGCAGAATTGTCGGCGTCCTTACCCACAGCAGGCGGTGGTTATAGTTATGCCCGTCGAGCACTAGGGCGTACCGGTGGTTTTTTAACGGGTACCGCTATATTACTTGAATATGCGATAGCACCTGCCGCGATAGCCGTTTTTATTGGCGGTTACTGTAATGAGTTATTTGGTTGGGATGGGGCCAGTGTGTATGCCGCTTTCTATGTGATATTTATTGGTATTCATTTATTTGGTGCTGGTGAAGCGCTAAAAATTATGTTGGTCATCACCTCCATTGCAGCATTAGCCATTGTTGCCTTTATTCTTGGCATGATTCCTCATTTCGAAGTCGCTAACTTGATGGATATCGCGGTGAATACCAGCGCCGTCGGGGCCAATGCCTTTTTACCACAAGGGTATATTGGTATTTGGGCGGCGATTCCATTCGCTATGTGGCTTTTCTTAGCGGTTGAAGGTGTGCCTCTTGCTGCCGAAGAAGCAACAGATCCAGCAAAAGACCTGCCTAAAGGTATTATTACCGCCATGGTTATTCTATTGGTTTTTGGCGGTTTGATATTAGTACTAGCACCCGGTGGTTCCAGTGCTGATTTAATGAAAGACCATGCGGCACCTTTAGTCGGTGCGCTACAAGCGGTATATGGTGAAAATTCAACGATTGCCATGTTTGTTAACCTAGTGGGCTTAGCAGGTTTGATCGCTAGTTTCTTCTCTATTATTTACGCTTACTCACGACAGGTATTTGCCTTGTCTCGTGCAGGTTACTTACCACGCGTTTTATCCTTAACAGGCAAGCGCAAAGTACCTACCTTGGCGCTTATTGTCCCAGGTATTATCGGCTTCCTATTATCTTTGACAGGTGAAGGGGATCTGATGATCACCATGGCGGTATTTGGCGCTACCTTGTCCTATGCCTTGATGACACTGTCACACATTATTCTACGTGTTAAAGAGCCTGATCTAGTACGCCCTTATAAAACACCGGGTGGTGTAATCACGTCAGGCATTGCTTGTATTCTTGCGATATTCGCTTTTATCTCTACTTTCTTAGTGAGTCGTGAAGCGGCTATGTGGTCAGCGGTTTTCTACGGCATCATGGTGGCTTATTTCTTCCTTTATAGCAGACACCACCTTGTGGCTCAGGCTCCAGAGGAAGAGTTTGAAGCCATTGCTAATGCTGAAAAGGAATTAAGTTAAGTTTGAGTGTTAGTACTAAATCATAAGATTTAAAAGTCTTGGTTATAAAAATATAAGTGAGTAATAAGTACAAGGATGTAATAAAGAGTACTGGTTAAGAGGACTTAGGATGAGCCTTCTTAACTCTTGAAAGAATTTTAAATAGGTCGTTTGCCCTTCTATTCGGTGAGCTGACATTTTCCTAAAAGAATATTTCGAACAAGAGTACGACATTATGTTAAATGCAAAAGATGTGAAGACGGTAGAAGATGCGAGACGCATTGTTGATGAGCGTAATTTAAGCCATGTAAAAGTCGGTTTATTTGATATTGATGGCATCATGCGCGGCAAATACATGAGCAAAGAAAAGTTCTTCTCTTCGTTAGAAAGTGGCTTTGCATTTTGTGATGTGGTGTTAGGTTGGGACTCTAAAGATCAACTTTATGACAATGGTAAGGTAACCGGTTGGGAAACGGGTTACCCGGATGCACCCGTGCGTATTTTACCTGAAACCTGTCGCGATATTGTGGATGAGCCAGGCCAACTCATATTTATCTCTGAATTTGTGGATGAAGCCGAAAAAGTCTGCCCTCGTGGCACCCTACGTAAGGTGATTGAAAAGGGTAAAGCCATGGGCTTTGATGCGTTTGCTGCCCTTGAATATGAATTTTTCATGTTTGATGAAACCCCAGACTCAATTCGAGAAAAAGGCTTTCGTAACTTAAAACCTATTACCCCAGATTCCTTTGGTTATTCTGTGATTCGAAACTCTGTTCATAGTGAGCTTTATCAGAAAATTATGGGCATGAGTGAACTGATGGACTTTCCGATTGAAGGTCTGCATACAGAAACTGGGCCGGGTGTATTGGAAGCGGCATTAGCTGTTGATGATGCCACTAAAGCGGCCGATAAAGCCGCACTCTTTAAGACCTTTATGAAGGTATTAGCACAGCGTAATAATATGATGGCGACTTTCATGGCCAAATGGTCCGGTGATTGTCCAGGTCAAAGTGGTCATATTCATCTATCTCTGAAAAACAGCTCAGATGGTAGTTCTGCTTTTTATGATGCTAATAACAAACACAACATTAGTAAAATTCAGCGTCACTTTATCGCCGGACAGCAGCGATTGATGCCTGAATTATTAGCCATGTTTGCACCTACTGTGAACAGCTATAGTCGTTTGATTCCTGGCTTTTGGGCACCAACCGACGCCACTTGGGGTGTCGAAAACAGAACGACTGCGCTACGTGTTATTCCGGGCTCTCCGAAATCTCAACGGGTGGAATACCGTTTAGGGTCTGCCGATGCTAACCCTTATCTCGCCCTAGCGGCAGCGCTGGGCGCTGGGCTTTATGGCATTGAGCACGAGCTAGAACCAGAGGCTCAGGTTAAAGGAAATGCTTACGAGCAAACGCATTCACCAGAATTAGCCTTGCCAAGAACCCTGTGGGAATCGGCACAAAGGTTAAAACATTCACAAGCGGCTAAAGATTTATTTGGTGACACCTTTGTTGAGCACTTTGCAGCGACCCGTGAGTGGGAAGAAAGAGAGTTCCGCCGTCATATAACTGACTGGGAAATGGAACGCTACTTCGAAATTATTTAATAATGATATAAACAGTTTTTTGAAAATTAAAAGCCTAATGGGCAAGTTTAGGCTGGCTTGTTAGGCTTTAGAAACAGGTAGATAGAATGACAAATATGATTAGAACCATCTCACCTATCAATGGTGAAGTGTATGTTGAGCGTCCACTAGCGGCGACTAATGAAATAGACGAAACCTTGATCAAGGCTAGATTAGCGCAACAAACTTGGGCGGCTAAAAGCGTGGCCGAGCGAGCTGAAATTTGTAGCGCCGCTGTGGATGCTTTTGTTGCCAATAAAGAGGTGATTGCCAATGAACTGACTTGGCAAATGGGGCGTCCTATTCGTTATAGCCAAGGTGAAGTAGGCGGTTATGAAGAACGTGCACGTTACATGATAGAAGCGGCTTCTGATGCACTTGCACCTTTAAAGCTTGCCGAAAAAGCGGGCTTTACCCGTTATATTAAACGTGAAGCTCTAGGTGTGGTATTTGTAGTTGCACCTTGGAATTTCCCCTTCATGACAGCGGTTAATGCCGTTATGCCTGCATTGATGGCGGGTAATGCTGTGGTACTTAAACATTCAGCACAAACGCCTTTATGTGCTGAACGTATGGTGGAGTCCTTTGAAAAAGCAGGTTTGCCAGCGGGTGTTTTTCAGTACCTACACCTTTCTCATGGGGATACCGAAAGTATTATTGCCTCAGATAAAGTCGACTATGTGGCTTTCACCGGTTCTGTGGGTGGTGGCGAAATGGTTGAAAAAGCCGCCGCCGGTACCTTTAAAGGTATTGGACTTGAATTAGGCGGAAAAGACCCTGCTTATGTCCGCGGCGATGCAGACATTGATCAAGCGGTTGATACGGCGATTGACGGTGCCTTCTTTAACTCAGGCCAATCATGTTGTGGTATTGAACGTATCTATGTAGATGAATCTGTCTATGACGAGTTTGTCGAAAAAGCGGTTGCGCTTGTTAAGGCTTATGTTCTGGGTCGCTCCGATGACGAGGCAACCACATTAGGGCCATTAGTTAAAACTAGCGCCGCAGAATTTGTTCGAGGCCAAGTCGCTGACGCTGTGGCACAAGGTGCGATAGCGCATATTGATGCCAGTGACTTTGCCATGGATGAAACAGGCACGCCTTATCTAGCACCTCAAGTGCTAACGGGTGTCGATCATTCCATGCGCATCATGCAAGAAGAATCGTTTGGTCCCGTTGTTGGCATTCAAAAAGTCAGTGATGACGAGGCGGCAATCCTGCTTATGAATGACAGTGAGTTTGGTCTGACTGCCAGTGTTTTTACCAAGGATATCGAAGCGGGTATTCGCATTGGAGAGCGCCTTGAAACGGGTACCTTCTTTATCAATCGCTGTGACTATCTAGACCCTGCATTAGCCTGGACTGGCGTTAAAAACTCAGGCAAAGGCTGCACCTTGTCTTCTCTGGGTTATGACTACCTGACTCGTCCAAAATCTTTCCATATTAAATTACCTTAGTCGGAGCGCCTATGACACATTCTCAATTTACAACTAACTGGAATTATCCGACAGCAATACGTTCAGGTATTGGCCGTATTTCTGAATTAGCCGATGCCTGTAAAACCTTGGGCATGAAAGCACCTTTATTAGTGACTGACCCAGGTTTAGCTGCCCTACCTATGGTAACCGATGCGGTTGCAGCCTGTGTTGAAGCGGGTCTAGATTGTCGTTTGTTTAGTAATATTAAAGGCAACCCAACGGGTGAAAATGTCAATGATGGTGTGATTGCTTTTCGTGAAGGCCAGCATGATGGCGTTATTGCTTTTGGTGGTGGTTCAGGGTTAGACGCGGCCAAAGCCATTGCCTTTATGTCGGGTCAAACGGCTGATCTTTGGTCATTTGAAGATGTGGGTGATAATTGGAGCAAAGCCATTGAGTCGGGCATAGCGCCAATTGTTGCTGTGCCAACTACCTCAGGTACGGGTTCGGAAGTGGGCCGTGCGTCTGTGATTACCGATGATGCTAACCATGTTAAAAAAATCATTTTTCATCCAAAAATGTTACCTGAAATTGTCATTCTTGATCCAGTACTCACTCAAGGATTGCCTGCAAAAATTACGGCAGCCACAGGAATGGATGCCTTGTCCCATAACCTTGAAGCTTATTGCTCACCTTTTTATCACCCGATGGCAGAAGGGATCGCAATCGAAGGTATTCGCTTGGTAAAAGAGTATTTACCTCAAGCTGTGGCCAATGGTGCAAACCTGGACGCCAGAATGCAAATGCTTGTGTCGTCTTCTATGGGCGCAACGGCTTTTCAACGCGGCTTGGGTGGTATGCACGCTCTCGCTCATCCTTTAGGCGCTTTATATGACGCTCACCATGGTTTGTTAAATGCCATCTTGATGCCTTATGTTCTGAAAGCTAATCAGGACGTAATCTCTGAGAAGTTGTCCCGATTAGCGCTTTATATCGGTCTTGACGGTAGCTTTGAGGCTTTCTTGCAATGGGTATTAGATATCCGTGAGCAACTGGGCATTCCTCATACCTTAGCGGAAATCGGCATTGATGAAGAAAAAGCGGAACTTGTCGGTCGTATGGCAACAGAAGATCCGTCTGCGGGTGGTAATCCAATTGCCTTTACGCAAGCTCAATACAGTCAGCTTTTCCAAAATGCGGTACAAGGTGTGCTTTAGCACCTTGTAAGTATCAGCCTATTAAGGATGGTTTAGATGAAGATTGGATTATTACAATGTGATTCGGTCATGGACAGCTTACAAGGGGAGCATGGTAATTATCCTGCCATGTTTCGTGATCTGTTTAAGAGCGTCGATGACAGTATTGAATTAAGTATATTTGATGTGAGAGAAGGGCAGTACCCTGACGATATTCACGCTTTTGATGGGTTTGTGACGACAGGCAGTCGCCATGGTGCAGAGGATGACCTGCCTTGGATCACTGAGCTGATTGGTTTTGTACAAAAACTCTACCAAGAAAAGGTCAAGCTGGTCGGTATCTGCTTTGGTCATCAGATTATTGCCAAAGCCCTAGGCGGCCAAGTGGTGAAGTCTGATAAGGGCTGGGGAGTGGGTGTATCTGTGAATGAAGTGGTTGATGATAGCGCTCAAAAGCTGACTTGGATGCAACCACATAAAGCTGAAATGAAACTCATTGTGAGTCATCAGGATCAAGTGGTTCAGCTGCCAGAAGGTAGCCAAGTACTGGCAGCCAGCGATTTTTGCCCTGCTTACATGTATCAAGTGGGTGAATGCTTTTTAAGTGTTCAGGGTCACCCTGAGTTTTCTAAAGCTTATTCGAATGACCTGATGGAATCCCGACGAGACCGCATCTCCCATGATGTGATCGAAGCAGGGCAAGCCTCGTTAGAGCAAGACGTTGATGATGAGTTAATGACCCGCTGGATCATTAACTTTTTAAAGGCTTAAACTGCTTTAAGCTCTTTAAAAAAAGCCCTACCAAGAGATTGTTAGGGCTTTTTTGTTATGCGACTTTGAAACCTTCTAATTTAAGAGAATGTTCTAATCAATTATTCCATGGGCTTCTTTAAAGTCTAAAACGCGTTGCACCCTGTCTTCAGTGATAGGGTGGGTCGATAAATACCCTTGGACCTTAGAGAACAAGCCTTTTTCGGTTTCTACTTCTGAATGGCCGCTATTGGCATCAGCTAAACGTCGCATAATGACACCAAAGTGATCGATATTGATATCGGCTTGAAACATCTGCTCTAGGGCAAACTGGTCTGCCTCAATCTCAAAATCTCGGGAATAAGAGAGGTCTAATAAGAGGCTAGGCAAACCGGTAATAATGTCCAAGGTATCTAAATCACCTGTCACCATGAGAATAAAAGATCCCATGAGAGACGCCTGTATAGCGCGCCTTAACATGTGTTTATTCGCTAAGTGTCCAATCTCATGGTAAAGCACCGCTAATATTTCATCATCACTCTTGGCAAGCTTAATAAAATCATCGGTAAAAACAATCGTACCATCGGGTAAGGCAAATGCATTAGCGCCAAAACCAGAACGAAATTCAATGCGAATATTGAGCTGGTTAAACGCTTGGTAGTAGGGTGCCATGAGGATTTTCAAATCTTTCTGGTGAGCAGGACTTAACTGGCTTTCCTGTAAAATACTCTGGTCAAGTAGGGTTAGGCTGTCACTGAACTGAGCTTCAACCACATTGGGTAGATTATCTGCTAGCCAATGGGCCGATTTTGGAACGCCATATATCAGAGCTGCGTAGACCATGGCGACCATGATAAAAGTCGCGAGTAAGATAGCGCTAATATTAGACTCAAGTTTATGCAGCCAATCCCTTTGTTTTAGTGTTGGCGATAACCTATTGGCAAGAGCATCAATGCCATCATTGTCATAACTAATGAATAGCTGTTCTTCGGCTAAGGTAATCTCTCTGGCGGTATTAGCAAGACGCGATTCTATCTTGATCGCATCCAAATTAAACATGATGAGCTCTTGGCCTATATGCTGTGCACCAGCGCTATGAAGATAGAGCTTAATGCCATTATGGCTATTGAGCTCAAGGTTAGCCTCATGACGTTTAGATGACTTACCATCAAGGTAGTACCCTTTGATGTTCATGTGTTATTGCTCTTATGACACAAGGGTTTATACGCCAAATTCAAAGGACTGTCCCATTTCTTCGCCCAGAGCACTCACGTCTTCTGGTGTTGCGGCACTAAAGTTTTCAAGTGAGCCGTGGACATTAAGGGTCACGTTTTCGGCAAGGTATTTAAGCAAACGAATTTTCGCAGCGGGTAAATAAAAGCCAAGGGTAATTAGGGTCAAAAGGGTGTTGATTAAGATGACTTTGAATAGGCCCGCCATGGTGTAGTTGGATGTAAAATGATGCTTTTGAAGTTGTAAGTTTTGATAAAAAATATTATTCACAGTAACAATAAAGAAAACGATCAGGGTGAAATAAGTCAGTACAAAAATAATAGGCGCGATGAATTGCAGGCTAGGCCATATTTCACTGATTCCCCATACACTAAGGCCGAGACTTAATACGATGGCAGCAGCAAAGAGGGCCGGTTTTCCATAGTCCCAGGTGCTTGCACAAAAATGGAACTTACTTTTACCATAGGCAGAATTATTGGCGGTATAAGCATAAATTTCTTTGAGTGCTTTTGGATAAAGTAGGCCCAATGTCAGTATGCCTAATAAAGGCCAAATGAGGGTTACCATAAAAGCCTGTTTATAACTGGCATTAAAGCGAAATTGAATGTTTTTGTAGGATGTCATGCGACGGTTAAATGCCATCGACTTATTAACAAAATAGGGAATGCTGAAGATTAAAAAAACGGCTAATACTAAGCCAATAATAGGCATAGTTAGTAATACTATGTTGTAAATAACCAAGAGGGTGACCGCAATAATGCGACCTTTTAAAATTTGTATTGGGTTAGCAAGATAACGAAAGTGAGAGTCATTAAGGTATAAATTAGCATACAGGTAGCGGTTATTTCTGACCGTTGCCCAAGCGGAATAAATGCCCAATGTCATCACGCTTAATAGGGCATTGACGACCCATAATTTGAAGTATTCAAACCCTTTACCACGAAATTCAAACGAGAGTTTCTTAGGGGAAAGTGGGGCGTCATAATGGGAGGCGCGTTCGCTAATAGTTGATTCAGACATTTAAGCTTTCCTTACTTAAGTTATCCATTTTTTAATATTTTATCTAATTCTAATATATTGCCTTATTTAGTGCCTTTTTTATATTGTAAGTTTGTAAATAGAAGTCCTTATAATATCTAAAGGATCACTATTTGTAGTCTTAAGTATTAAAATGTGAGGCTGATTATCGTAACAGAAGCATTTAATGGGATATTATTATTCAATTCTCAGAAATAAAGTAATTTATAGGTGTTTATATATTTCATAAGGATTGAACGTATTTTCTAAAAAAAGCCATCCATGGCCAAAGGGATTAGAGTTCCATTTTTACTTAGCAAGCATTTCAATTCGTTTATAGATAGTTATAGCTGTTCGAATTGTTTGAGTATTTTTTCATAGGTTCCGTTGGTTTGGATCATGATAAAACCTGCATTAAAGTCATCACGAATTTTCTCGGAGTTATTGATATTTTTAGAGACCATCACATAAAGGTCATTTTGTTCAATTGGAGGCTGAACCATGCTTAGTTGGCTAGGGTCCATGCCGATTCTGCTGGCAATACTTTTGACTACAGAAAGGTTATCTGCGTAAAGGTTTATATCACCATTGGCCAAGGCTTTCAGACCTTCTTCTGCGCCGTTATAACCTTGAATATTTTTAAATGGGAAAGCATCGAAGCTTTTGCCAATGACAGAGCCTTCCATTTTACCTATCTTGTATTTGTTCAGCATTTCAAAAGAAGAATAAAAGTCTAGATCGAGTTTTTGTTGTTTAATAACACCAGTCAGTACTGAATAAATAGGAATGGAGACATTATAATCCATTGCTCTTTCGTCAGAATAGTAAGCGCCAACTAAGACATCTTTTTCGCCTGATTTAACTAGTTTAAGTGCGTCAGTGAATTGAGTGAATTCAATCTGGCTATCATAACCTGATGCTTTGAATGACTCAGAGACAATGACGGAGATAAAGCCACCTTGCTCTAATTCATTACCATAAAATGGCGCCCAATTAGTGGCAGAAAGAGAGATTTCTTGTGCCTGTGAAATGCTGGAAATACTCATGCTCAGGGCAAAAACTGTGTTGATTAAAACCTTCATTGATAAACCTCGTGCCGATCAGTTGATGGAGCGTTTTTGAATGTTTCGCAGCCTAACCTAAATGTTTTGAAGGAATATAATGAAAAACGACCTTGTGACTTAGTTAGCGCTTTAATGGTCGTATATGATTAAAATTTGAACGGGCGTTTAATAAAAACGGTAAAAAATATAGGTTAATCCCCCGTTTTTTTATGATTTAAAAAGTATTCTATTTAAGTTTTTTGCCGCTTATGAGTTCGGCTTCTTCATTGAGGGCTGACCATAAAAAACGGGCAAATACTTTTACTCTTTCGGTGGCGATTGAATCTGGGTGAGTCAAAATCCAAGCGGGAATAAATTGCATTTCTGCTCCATTAAGACGCTCTAACTGAGGCTCTTTCTCTGCGGTAAAACTAAATAAATAGGCAAAACCGAGCCCTGCTTTAACGGCTTCTTGTAGCCCTAATGGGTCCGCAATACTGTGCTGTACTTGGCAATGGAGGTAAGGAGTTGTTTTTATCCAACGGGATAATAAACCATGATTATTCAATTTCTCCCAAGATAACCAACGGGCACTGGGGGGTTGGCCGGTGAAGGTGTGTTTGGCTTTGTAGTCGGTACTGGTATAAACAGCTAAACCAAAGTCGGGCAGTTTACGACCAATTAAATGCTCTTCAGGCTCTGCTTGAAAACGAATAGCGATATCCGCGTTACGTCTATCTAAATCGACTATGCTACTACTGGCATCAATTTCGATATTAATATCAGGATAAAGGGCTGTAAATTTGACAATATGGGGAATAATTAAACTTTGCGCCAAGTGAGGTAACATAGTGATTCGTATTGGCCCTGCCAGTAAGGCATCTCGACCAAATACCTCACGTTCCATACTGAGTATTTCACTTTCTACCCGTTCAGCCCTTGCCACCATAGCTTCACCCATTTCAGTCAGAATGAAACCTTCTGTATGACGAACAAAAAGCTTTAAATCTAATTGAGATTCCATGGCTTGAAGTCGCCTGGAAATTGTCGAATGGCTTACCCCCATTAATTTTGACGCAGCGCGTACCGAACGTCCTCGATAAATAGCTAAAAAAACACGCAAATCATCCCATTCAAATACTTTCATTTTTTACCTTAGACCTAGCTCACAAAGACGGAAAAAGTGCTGGTGCAAAATCGGAACAGCTGTTTGCAATTATAGCCAGTTATGTATTGAAAATGAATTGGTTATCTTAGCTCACATGACGCAACCAGATCCCAAATACTCGTTTAATCCTGAGTTCAGGACGCATTAACCAGGTATTTGGAATCTTTGCATGTAAACCATTACTAACCATGACTCAGTGTTCATGGAGGAATCATGAAAGATAAGTTTTTTAATTTTGTGGTCAGACATCCGGTTTGGGTGATACTGGCATTTTTAGTTTTTGCTTTTGCGGCTGCTGCAGGCGCGCAAAAGTTAGTATTTAAAAGTGACTACCGAATATTTTTTGATGATGAAAATCCTCAACTTGTCGCTTATGAATCTATGCAAAAAATCTACAATAAAAGTGATAACGTCACTTTCATCGTGGTACCTAAGGGTGACACTGTTTTCACCCCAGAACACTTAGAAGGACTGAGTCGGCTAACCAAAGCAAGTTGGCAGATACCTTACTCAACAAGGGTGAATTCTTTAACTAACTTTCAGCATACCTATGCCGAAGAAGACGACATGATAGTGTCGAACTTGGTTAATAATGCTAAATCCCTGTCAGCACTAGAGCTTGAAAGTATTAAAAATATTGCTTTATCTGAGCCTCAGTTAGTCAACAAAATAGTCTCTAATTCAGGCCATGTTTCTGTGGTGGATGTCTCTATTAAATTGCCAGGATTGGACCCAACGGCTGAAATTCCAGAAGTGGCGGCCCATGTGCGTCAACTTAGAGATGGCTTTTTAGCGACTAACCCAGGTACCCAAGTGTATTTATCTGGCATGGTGATGCTCAATAACGCCTTTGCAGAATCTTCAATGGAAGACAGTGCAACGCTTATTCCTCTGATGTTCTTAACTGTGATTGTTATTATTGGCGTTTTACTGAGAACGATTTCAGGCACTATCGCCACAGTCGTGATTATCTTTATGAGTATTGTGACTGCTATGGGATTGGCGGGTTGGATGGGCTTTTTCTTGTCGGGTGCTTCGGCTTCAGCGCCAACCATTATTTTGACCTTAGCCGTGGCAGATTGTATTCATATCCTCGCCTCGATGTTTTATGAAATGCGTCACGGTGCGGATAAACGCAGTGCTATTCTGACTAGTTTGAAAGTCAATCTACAGCCTATCTTTTTGACCAGTATCACTACGGCGATTGGCTTTTTGAGTATGAATTTCTCTGAAATTCCGCCTTATCGTGATCTGGGTAATATTGTGGCAATGGGTGGCATGCTGGCTTTTGTTTTCTCGGTTACCATTTTCCCTGCTTTATTATTAGTCTTGCCGATTCGCGTTAAGGTTGAGGCTGAAGACACGCAAAATAACATGGCTAAGTTTGCCGATTTTGTTATCGCCAAGCGCCGTATGTTATTACCGCTCGTCAGCGTTGTTGTCGTGGCACTGACGCTTTTCATTCCGAAAAACGTAATCAATGATGATTTCGTTAAATACTTTGATTCCAGTGTGCCCTTTAGAGCCGCGACTGATTTCATGCAAGACAACTTGTCAGGTATGACTGTCATGGAGTTATCGGTTAAATCGGGTGAAGCCAATGGGGTGAATAATCCTCATTACTTAAAACAAGTATCAAATTTTAGTGATTGGTTAAGAGCCCAAGCTGAAACGGACCATGTAAATACACTAACGGATGTTCTAAAGCGTTTGAATATGAATATGCATGGGGATGATGCTAGCTGGTATCGATTACCTGATTCACCAGAAATGTCGGCTCAGTACCTCCTGCTATATGAGATGTCACTGCCCTACGGTTTGGATTTAAATACCCAACTGAACGTGGATAAGTCGTCTACCAAGCTGATTGTGACCTTCAAAAACTTAACCAGCGGTGAGCAAATAGAACTAGGACAAAGGATCGAAAACTGGTTTGAAGTGAATGCGAGTCAATATGAGTTAGACGTGGCAAGCCCAAGCTTTATGTTCGCTCATATTGGACAGAAAAGTATTAAAAGTATGCTAGTGGGAACCTTAGTGGCTCTAGTACTCATCTCTGCCTTACTAGGCTTTGCTTTAAAAAGCTGGCGTTATGGTCTGATTAGCTTAATTCCTAACCTGTTACCCGCAGCCGTTGCTTTTGGAATCTGGGGCATTATCAATGGGCAAATTGGGATGAGCATGTCCATGGTGATAGGTATGACGTTAGGCATAGTCGTGGATGACACAGTCCACTTTTTAAGTAAGTACCTACATGCCCGTCGTAACAAGAATAGCGATGCTATCGAAGCCGTACATTATGCTTTTGGTAATGTGGGTAGCGCCTTATGGGTCACAACATTAGTCCTAGTGGCAGGTTTTACCGTTTTGGCTCAATCCAGCTTTAAGCTGAATGGCGACATGGGTTTATTAACCGCGATTACCATCCTAGTGGCATTACTGATCGACTTCTTACTCTTACCGCCTTTGTTGATCCTGATGGATGAAAAACGTGCTAGTAAACAAGCAACACTGAATAATAAGCAGGCTGGTTTAGCCGACTTACCAAACGCCTAAAAAAGAAATTGGAGAATATGATGTTTAAAAAAAGTTATGTATTAGGCGCCGCTATATCAATGGGCCTATTGAGTACCCTTAGTTTTGCCAATACCGATACTGTCTCAGCTGAAGATCTTGCACTAGCCGAAAAAGGTAAACAGATCTTTCAGGAAAACAAAAAAAGAGATGAAGGCTGGGTCGACTTTACCGCTGACATGTTGATGATTCTGAGAAATGATCAGGGTCAAGAGAGCGTGCGTGAAGTGAAGATGAAGTCCCTAGAGCAGCTTACGGATGGGGATAAAAGCCTGACTATCTTTAACAAGCCTAAAGATGTGAAAGGTACCGCCTTTTTGAGTTATTCCCATGTGGTGGGAGCGGATGATCAGTGGTTGTTTTTGCCTTCAATCAAACGAGTGAAGCGTATTTCGTCAAGTAATAAATCAGGCCCATTTATGGGCTCTGAATTCTCATTTGAAGATTTAAGTTCTTTTGAAATTGATAAATATAGTTATAAATATTTGGCAGATGAAACAGTCGCTGGGTTAGACAGTTTTAAGGTTGAGCAATATCCTATAGATGAAAACTCAGGTTACACACGCCGTATTGTCTGGGTAGATAAGGATGAATATCGCATTATCAAAATTGATTTTTACGATAGAAAAAATGCCTTACTCAAAACACTATCTTATAACAATTTTGAACTTTATTTGGGACAGTACTGGCGCGCGCTTAAGTCAGAAATGCTCAACCACCAAACGGGCAAAAGCACCAGTCTAGTTTGGAACAACTATGCTTTTAAAACCGGTTTAAAAGAAAGTGATTTTAGCCGAAGCTCCTTAAAACGTGCGCGATAAGGTTTTGTGTACTTGTCATAAATAGCGAATGAGAAAACCGCTTTCTTCAGCTTGAAGTAAGCGGTTTTTTATGTCGAATTTTTTAAAAAAATCAATTTAAGGTATTAAGTGATTAAGGCTAAATTAAGGGGCATTTAGTCTCGTCGTTATTCCTAAAAATTCTTATACTAACCTTGCATTGACAAGTGCGACTATCATAATTTTTTTGAATAAGTAACTTAGTATATTTGTCGCCTTATAAGCCATTTTATAAGCCAAATGAATACTTTAAACCTCTTTTTTATGCCTTTCTCATTCTGCTTTTTGCGTCCGTTTTAATTTTTGTTGAACACATAAATCAACCTATTTTTAACATAATTAAGTCGTAAGTGATCGCTGAAAATATCTGATTTTAGTAAACACTATATAAAAATATAACACTGTTAAGGAGAACAGAGTATGAAACCCAATACATCAAATCAAACTGAAATGCGCTACCAACAACTCGGCCAAAATGGACCACTTGTATCTAGGTTGTCCCTAGGCACCATGACGTTCGGTGCTGAAACGGATGAAGCTGAAGCTTTTCGTCAGTTAGATTATTTTGCCGATTATGGCGGTACTTTTATCGATACAGCGGATGTCTATTCAGCTGGTGATTCAGAAGAAATTATCGGTCGTTGGATTGCTAAACGAGGCGGTCTTGGCAATATGATACTCGCCACTAAAGGGCGCTTTGCTCCGCCTGCTGGCAGTTATGGCGGTTCACGACGTGCCATAGTTAAGGCGCTTGAGGCGAGTCTAAAACGGTTACAAGTGGAAGCTATCGATGTGTATTACATGCATGGTTGGGATATACATACCGATATCGCTGAAACTGTTAGTACCTTGGGTGATTTGATTCGTACGGGTAAAATTCATCATATTGCTTGGTCAAATGTATCAGGATGGCAAATCCAAAAAATTGTCTCAACCTGTGATCAGCTTGGTGTAGCACGCCCTGTGGCGGTACAGCCTCAATATAACTTGTTGGATCGTGGTATTGAAATAGAGGTACTGCCTTGTAGTCTCGATAACGGTATTGCACTTGCGCCCTGGTCTCCTCTTGGTGGCGGTTGGCTTACAGGTAAATACAATCGTCAAACGCAGCCTTCAGGCAATACTCGATTGGGAGAAGACCCTAGTCGTGGTGTAGAAGCTTATGATAAGCGCAATACAGATAAGACCTATAAAGTGTTGGATGTACTTGAGACAATTGCTGTTCAGCATAAACGCCCCATGTCACACGTGGCTCTTGCTTGGTTGCTGTCTCGACCGAGTGTTGCAACCCTGCTAATTGGCGCACGCACCTTAGCTCAGTTGCAAGACAACCTTGAATCGATCAGCTTGAGGCTTGAGGGCAAAGATATTCACTCTCTAACCCAAGTATCAGCTCCTGGTTTGCCAGAATATCCTTATCAATTTTTATCTGACTGGTCTGGCATGCCTATTTGGGATGAACTAGGGACCAAGGCTACTAGATAAAAAGAGAATAAGGTCGTACTTCAATAGAAAATCATGTCTAAAAATATCTAAACACGCCATGAATTTTGGGGTGTTTAGATACCACCTATTTAAGCTACAAAATACCCTGTAAATAATTTCAATGATCATAGATAGTTTATCTGTTTTATTTGATTTTATAGTGGTGCAAAAACGGAACTAAAAGCATTAAATTTAGCCAATTACTAATCAGATTTGAATTCGTTATTCTCTTTCCATCGCTTTGCTTCTACGCATATTGAGAGCAAAGCCCTTTTATTTTACAGGCCTAAGGGCAAGGGAAAGATATGACTAAAACATTGTTTGGTATGGGGATAGGTCGTTCGTTTCGTACCTTATGGGCCGCGGAAGAACTGGGCTTAAATTATCAATATATTCAATTGGCATTTGCCGGAAAAGGCGAGCAAGGGAGTCAAGGTGAAACCTATAAAAAACTGAACCCCCAAGGCAAGGTGCCAACCTTTATTGACGGTGATCTGGTCATCACAGAGAGTGCTGCGATTGTAAATTATATGGCGGTTCAAAAGCCGGAATTAGGCTTGATTCCCCAAGAGGGTAGTACCGAAAGAGTTAAATATGATGAGATGTGCTTCTTCATTCTTTCTGATCTTGAGCAGCCTATATGGACAAAAGGCAAACATAAACACTTTTTACCCGAGTCGCTAAAATTAGGTGACGCGTTGGAAGATACTCTGACGTATGAATTTGAAAAGTCACAACAGGCATTGATCGTATTAATGGGTGGCACAACCTATGCTGCTGGAGCGCGTTTTACCATGGCAGATGTGCTTTTATGCCATACCTTAAATTGGGCGCTACGATTTAACTTTTCCATTGAGCAAGGTTTATTGGACTATAAAAACAAATTGGAATTAAGACCTGCTTATCAAAAAGCAATGCAAAAGGCGATGGCATAAAACCATCAAGTGGATAAGAGGAATAAGCAATGTCCCAATACCCAGATGTGACAGCCCACATTGATATACAAACTTTGTTTGAAAATGTATTTTTTGTTCAAGGCAGTGTCATGATGGCGCCGGGTTTTCAAGTTAGCCGTAATATGATCATTGTACGTGAAGGGGCTGATTTAACCTTGATTAGTGCTGTTCGTCTTGATGACGCAGGCCTTAAAGCGTTAGATGCTTTGGGTAAGGTAAAACATGTGATGAAACTCGGCGCTTATCACCTAGGTAGCAAGAACGGCTTGGATGATGCTTTTTATTTAGACCGGTATCAGGCGAAATTTTGGGCCATGCCAGGTATGAAGCATAAGGACGACTTAGTCACTGATATTGAACTGACAGAGGAGGGCGAGTTGCCTTTTTCTAAAGCGAAGTTTATGGCTATTCCCAGTTCAAAAATGCCAGAAGGTGTGATTATACTTAAAAAAAACCATGGTGTGATGATCGCGGCGGACAGTTTTCAGAATTGGTTAGCGGATGAGTATTTTAGTGAAAATTCCTTGATTCAGATGCAAAAAATGGGATTCATTCGTGCGGCTAATATTGGCCCAGAATGGCGTCGTGTTTGTGAGCCTGTTAAAGCCGATTTTGAGCGCATTTTAAGTGAAGGTTTTCAGCACTTGCTTCCATCACATGGACAACCCCTTTTATCCCATGCTAAGTCAGCTTTTAGTAAAACCTTAGATGAAGTGTTTGATTAATTGCTTAAGAAGATAGGTAGCGCTTGCCATCCATGGCGATGCTTTCAGGAATGTCGTTTAGACTAGATTAATTTTGATTAAAGCGGGCCAATATCTTGTCGTAGGTGCCGTTAACTTGGATTTGAATAAAACCCGCATTGAATGCGTCTCTGAGTTTGACCGCGTCGGGGATTTCACGTGAGACTAAAATGTAGAGGTCATTCTCTTCAATGGGTGGTTGTACCATATGTAAGGAAGCGGGGTTGATACCGATATCCGCAGCCACCTGTTTCACTACTGCAAAACTGTCTACATACAGGTCAATCTCTCCCTTGTTAAGCGCTTTTAGGCCATCATCGACCCCTTCAAAACCAATGAGGTTTTTGAACGGGTAAGCATCAAAACTCTTGCCGACAACGGACTTGTCTATTTTACCTATTTTATATTCATCTAACATTTCAAAGGAATTATAGAAATCCAGTGGTAAGCCTTCCTTTTTGATAATGCCAGTTAATGCAGAATAAATAGGCAAAGAAAAGTGATAGTACTTGCCTCTTTCTTCTGAAAAATAAGCCCCCAATAAGATATCTTTATCGCCTGTTTTAACCAGCTCCAAAGCATT
>Ga0209292_1000960_pt1 | contig 36317 bp, 28 predicted proteins | sample GOMGulsemesocosm_2_FD_184634 | JGI IMG/M metagenome (GOLD analysis project Ga0209292, IMG submission 184634) | Methane-oxidizing microbial communities from mesocosms in the Gulf of Mexico - GOM9C Gulf of Mexico (SPAdes) (version 2) | ecosystem: Environmental > Aquatic > Marine > Cold seeps...
AACTGGAGCAGGGTCAAAGTTTTGTGCGCAGGCATTTGAAACGCCCAGAGCAACAAGAGATACAACAGGTAAAAATTTCATTTTCATCCCTAAATATGGTTACAATTACTGAATAGTTTAGTAATAACAGTATGTTATTACGTTTTTGTGAATCTTTTAAAAAAGATCTCTAATTATGTTCCCTGCTGTCACGCAAGCAGTTATTTTTAGAATGTGTTTATTCTAAAAATACTGTTCCCCACTAGCTATACTTTATCGACTATGTAGCGACGATAGATTGTACTTTATGTTTAATAAATAACAAGACACATTAATAGGCGTTCTTGTTAATAAAACCTTTGAATATTGTTAAAAAAACGATTTTTATATCAAGTAAAAGTGACCAATTACGGATATATTCAAGATCAAATTCAATCCGTTTTTCCATTTTATCTAAGGTGTCTGTTTCGCCACGCCAGCCGTTTATCTGTGCCCACCCGGTGATTCCAGGCTTTACTTTGTGTCGCAGCATATAAAAGTCAACTAAATTACGGTACTCCTCATTATGTGCAACCGCATGCGGGCGAGGTCCTACGATGGACATTTGTCCTTGAATAACATTGATAAACTGAGGTAACTCATCTAATGACGTTTTTCTTAATATTGCGCCTAACTTAGTAATGCGTGCATCACCTTTTGTTGCTTGTTTAACCACGGCACCATTATCAGCTACGGTCATTGAGCGAAATTTCCAAACTTTGATCGCCTTTCCGTCTAATCCGTAACGTAGCTGTTTAAAAAAGACAGGACCAGGAGAATCCAGCTTTATTAACATCGCAATGATTAACATCGGAATAGCAATGCCACACAGAATAAGAGCAGATCCAACAATGTCTTCTATGCGTTTGGCAAGTGACGCTAAACCACTTAACGGAGATTCATAAACACTGATTGTTTGTGTATTGCCAACATGTGTTAAACGCGCATGTAATAGATTAAAGGTGAAAAAGTCGGGTACTAAGTGCACATCAACGGTGGTATCACCTAGTGAACGTAAAATCATCTCGATGCGCTTTTGGGCAGCAAGTGGCAAGGCGATATACACAACGTCAAACTTACCGGAGCGCGCTAACTCTACTCCTTCGTTTACACTGCCCTGTAATCTATCTCGGTAATCTTCAGTAAGGCGCTCAGGTTCCCGGTCGTCATAGAATGCCTGTAACGAAAAACCGGTTTCAGGATGGTTAACAAACTCATTAGCAAGGCGCACACCAGACTCTGTTAGGCCAAATATAGCCACTTTACGTGTATTTAGCCCCTGCCTGCGACGTTTAAACAGGTAAAGGCGGAATATCATCCTCCAAGTAACCAAAGAGCAAGCACTAATAACAAACCATAAACCAATCACCACACGGGAAATATCACTGCTGGTTTTACTGAAAAATAGATAGGTTGTGACCGCGAATATTGCCCCAATCCAACTAAGGAAAGTATATAACGCTAAACGAGATGAAAAACCGGTGCGCCATGAACGGTATAACTGAACTGTTTCGGCAAGCAGGTAGAATGAGATAGAAGCTATCAAACCTATCATAATATAGGAATCACTGAGAGGGGTAGAGTAAAACCTGATAGATAAGAATAGAATAACTTGAATCAACATAAAATCAATTAAACGGTAAAGCGCTGAAAATTGATTAACATTATCTTTAACAAAACTTTGTTGTGACATGAAGTCCCTTTGATTTTTCCGTGCGTTAAACAAAACGCCAAATATTTGTGAGCAGGATAGCAAAACAGTTTCTATTTGACAATATTTTCACCTGTTAAAGTGGATGATATTTTATTATCAGCTATGTAAATTGAATTCCATTATGGAGCTAGCTTAAACTCAAGTTTAAAAGCTGTTTGCTAAGTTAAAAGCTTTTTTGAAATTATTTAAGTGAGGTATTCCTGTAAAAATAACTTCAGAATTACATTCATCACCAGATAACTTTTGAAACGATAGAAAATGCGCATCATCTTCGAGCAGTTGATATGTCATGGTTAAACTGTAGCCTTGGATCCCCTCCAAAAACCACAGTGCCTTATTAAAAGTCGAAATTGTTCACAATCAAAAAGGCCAAGGGTTCAATAAATAATAACTCCCACACATTTACTTTTAGCCGCTAATGCACGAAATTATCTAAGCAGGCCTTCGCAATCAAATGTGAGGCGACAACAGTAAAACGTAAGGATTTGAGGTGACCGAACAAAGATGGCCTCAGGCAAAGATTAAGGCGAAAAAATAGGTTGGCCAATAAAACCCTGCAGGCATATGTTCTGCCGCGATTAGAAAGTGAATACCTTATTGCATAGTCCTAAATCATTCCATTGTTAAGCCCCTTCACTTTAGCGGCTTGAATATTTTTTATAAAAACTGTCAACAGTAATAAATTGATTATTTTTTTCTAATATACATAGAATCCGCGTTAATGGACTGAATATTGAAAAATCTTTTGGGTGGCCTATTAGTGTTATTAGCGCATCATCACCATGTATTTCATTTAGGCGCTGTGACTGATTTATAAATCGTTTAATTTGAGTTCGACTTGATAAACAGACATCAAAATTTGCATTGGTTAACATTTCCGGATTTTCTGGTTGACTTAATAATTCCCTTTTTAAAGGAAGCTTTTTTAAATGACGATTCTTTATCTGGCTATATAGACGCGCAAGACTTAGCTTCTCTGTAAATGTTGATCTAATTGATAGAAGCGGTAGCTCTAAACATTGAGCAACGGGACTATTTGATGGAATCAGTAGAGAATATGAAGATTGCCAATACGGCATCTGTTCGTCTACAGCAGTATAGTCATAGTTAGAAAATGACGAACTTGAAAAAAAGCCCGGGCAGACAGATGAATCTAACTTAATACCATTATTTATTAATGCATCAATACTCTGTTTATCATTACCAATGTTATAACCCCCTGCACGGAATGCGGTGCACTGATAATCTGGATTCAACTTTTGTAATCTTTTCTCTAAAGAAGCTTTACCTTGCTTTATAAGATCATATCTACCGGGGATCCCGCTATTATCACTACGATAAGGCAAGGCTGAAAAACGCCACCAATCAAAATTCAACTGCCAATGGCCTTCAATGTATTGAGCGTTAACCCATTGAGGGTGTAAATGAAGTTGAATATCATGTCCCTGCTGAATAATATCAGCTAATTGTTGTTCAACAGCGATGGCTTGCATATGCTCATAACTTTCAGGGGCAAAGCAATTTTTGAGGTCAATAATGGCATCAACTTCCAGCTGTTCAACAAAAAATGTAGCCTTGATATTCAGTTTCTTAAGAATGGCCAAAATCGACTTGGTTGGGTTTATTAAATGTTTAAAAACATCCCCTTTGCCACTACCGAATAACTCATAGTCAAACGTTAAAATATAACTCAAACTTCTCCCCTTTCTCACACACCAATAAAAACAACAAACATTTAACAACAATCAATTTTATGCGAGTAAAATATAAATACTACTGTTTTAAGCGCTTAATTAACAAATTGACATTAAAATGTCATTTTTGCGTGATAATACAACACTATTCTTCACGACGGCAAGCAACTAGGAAATCATTAAGGAGGTTAGCAAGTTATTTTTGACGGTTATAGACTGCAAAAGAGTAATAAACCCATGCTTGTGTCCAACGAATATAGTTAATATTATTACTGATGTTTTTATGCTTTTGATACATAAAATGTTGTTTTTTAGGTATATAAAGCGTCTCAATAGCACGATTGATAACTTTAGCAGCTAACTGCTTGTCTGAGTCAGTACCACTGACTTTCATCAAGGTTAATACCGCCTGTGAGACACAGTGCATATCAAGTGGATAACGATTGTTGTTATAATATTTTGCAGTACCGTCCTCTTCGATCAATTCACGACGATAATACGCTAACCCTAGATCGATCGCCTGGTCAAACTCGTTTGTCATGAGTGATTTTCTTAAAAGGTCCAACGCTTCAAGATTATAGCCAGTATGAAAACCATCAATAAATTGATGGTGGTGTCGTGAGCCATAGACCCATGACCCATCAGCGGCTTGCTCTTTTATTGATTGCCTAGCAACTTTTGTTGCCAATTCTCGGTACGCATCATTATTTGTTAACGTAGCCACCTTAGCGACCCACGCAGCTCCCCATAAACTAGCATTATGAACAAAAGTAGTTTCGCCAGGAATATATGCAAAAAATTTACGGCCATCAAACTCGGTATATAGTGTATTAACAATAAAGTGCGCCACATCAAAAGCGGCCTGCTTATGACGTTCATCAAGGGTGATCTCATATAATGCATATAATGCTTGAGCAACATAAATGCTAGTAATCACGTTAGGTTTGCCTTTAGGTACAAAAAAAGCGCGTGCATTCCAATCAAAATGGTAGCCCCAACATGCGTGCTGCCATTTTGATGGTTCACTTTTTTGTTTTAACAACCAATCAGCCAAAGCCATCGCTTGGGTGAGGTGTGTTTTGTCTGCTTTATGCTTATATTCTTCTAGCAGACCTAATATAAATAACGCAATTCCCTTTGGATTACGTTTTTTGGGAATGCCTAGTAAACCACGAAAATTTACTATAGAGCGCTTGTGAAACTGGATCCAAGCCAGTCCAAATAAACCTTTTTTTAATGTCGGAAAAACAGAAAAAAGGCCACTATTCAAACCATCAAAAGGGTCTTGCCCAGCGAAGTCATTTTTTATTGTGTCAGTTAAAATAGCAGAACTGATCGCAACTATATCGTTTTTCATTTTTAAGTCCATTTACAAATAGTAGAGTGTGTTATTGAATAACTAACACTTTCGTGCTGAATTGACCTACAAAGTTATGCCCTTGTATTACGGTATGTATTGGTTTATAAGATTTACAAGCTTGGTTTCAGTGGAGGTCAATAAAGCCACAGGTGCAAAACAATAAAATTCGACCTTTGTCATAGAGGCATAAATAGAAAGCTAATCACTACCAAAAAGATCACGGGTATAGACTTTATCGGCGACATCAGCGATATCGTTAAGCATACGATTGGCAACAATCACATCAGATAATTGCTTGAACTCAGCTAAGTTGGTAATAACTTTGGAATGAAAAAATTCATCTTCATTCATCACGGGTTCATAAATAATAACTTCAACCCCTTTTGCTTTTAATCGCTTCATGATGCCTTGAATACTTGATGCACGAAAGTTATCTGAGCCGGCTTTCATGATTAAGCGATAGATACCAACGACTTTTGGATTACGTTTTAATATTGAACTAGCAATATGATCTTTACGGGTAGTATTAGAATCAACAATTGCATTAATCAAACAGTTAGGTACATCTTGGTAGTTTGCACGGAGCTGTTTAGTGTCTTTAGGTAAACAATAGCCACCATATCCAAATGAGGGGTTATTATAATGGTCACCAATGCGAGGGTCTAAACCAACACCACGAATAATTTGTTCTGTATTAAGTTCGTGAGCCTCTGCATACGAGTCCAACTCATTAAAATAGGCAACTCGCATTGCAAGGTAAGTATTAGAGAACAGTTTAACCGCTTCTGCTTCTGTCGAGTCGGTGTACAAAATATCGATATTATTTTTGATAGCCCCTTGTGCTAATAAGTTAGCAAAGGTTTCAGCACGCTTAGAAACCTCACCCACGATAATACGAGAAGGGTGTAAATTGTCATATAATGCACTCCCCTCTCGTAAAAACTCAGGAGAGAAGATCAAGTTATTACAGTTAAGCTCTTCAGCTATGCGTTTAGTGTAACCAACCGGAACAGTTGATTTGATCACCATCACTGCATTAGGGTTTATTTGCATCACTATTTTAATCACCGCCTCAACAGAGCTAGTATTAAAATAATTGTTTAACGGGTCATAGTCAGTTGGGGTGGCAATAATAACAAAATCAGCATCTTTATACGCCAACGGTGCATCTAGCGTTGCTGTTAAGTTTAATTTTTTGTTTACTAAAAACTCTTCGATTTCAACATCAGAAATAGGTGAAAGTTTATTATTAATTAGTGCTACTTTTTCTTCTATTATATCAACAGCAACAACCTCATTGTGTTGCGCTAATAAAACGGCATTGGATAAACCAACGTAACCTGTTCCTGCAATTGCTATTTTCAAAAAAAGCTCCTCCAATGTTAGAAACGAAAAAAATGCATTGAAGCCTTTTTTAAGATAATTTACAATCATTAATTAAATAATTAAATTAAAAATCAAAGATGTAATCAAATTAACATGCGAAAAATAGGTTCAAAATCTGTTATTTGATATATTTAGTATAATAATATTGGTAGCGTTCATTACACGTCCATTGTTTATGGTCGTCCTTATCATTACCTTTTTTAAAGTAGTTGAACGGTATATGTTATTATTAAGGAAACTGACCGTTCTCATCAATATTGTTATACGAAAAGAATACTGATTACGAATACGGTTTCATCTTGCTTACTTAGTAACAATGAACCGTTCAGTATATTATGAAATGCGTAAAATTAAAAAGGCTCCCCGAGGAGCCTTACAGTGACTTATATGTAGCAGCTATTTGATTGTACTTGAACGGTAACTGTTATTAAGTAACCAGCTATTTTCCTCAACAAGTGGAACAGTGCCATCTTGATTGATATTGGTCATATGGAAAGAGTGTTGATTCCAAATGCGCGTAGCATTTACCCATGGTTTATTATTATCAGATGATTGGTAAACTGAAACACCTGTATTGATATTATAATTACCTATTTTATTGTTTGAAACGACAATCATTTCAGCGTTATTATCACCTTCTAGATCTACAACAATTGGGTATTCCCAAAGTGTGGCTGTTGAGTTAGCTACTTGAAATAACTCTTTACCTGTTAAGCCATCAACTATAGCTACTTTGAAATGGTCTTGAACAATTACTTCATCACGCCCATTACCATTAAAATCGTAAGAGCTTAAACCAATTTTGCCACTGCCCATATCATCCATTAAATATTGCCAAACAATTTCGCCATTTGCATCTAACATGTCAACAGATGTATAACCAGCATAAACAATACCTAGTTGTTCACCCCCAAAAAAATTAGATACTGCTTGTGTACCACCACCATGGCTTTTAATTCCATCTTTTCTCCACTTAACATTACCGTTATGTTCTAACAAAGCAATTGTATGTTCCGTAGTATCTATACCTGGGATTGAAAGCACAATTTCTGGCTGAGAGTCGTTATCAAAATTTGCAATTGACGAAAACCACGGGTGACTCTGAGCAGTAAACTGCCACAGCAATTGCCCGTTATAATCATATAATGAACCAGCAGCTAGAATCTCTTGCTTACCGTCATTATTGCTATCAAATGAGATCGAATCAGCTGACCAGCCATGAGAAAAAACTAACTCACCAGCAGCATTAATGACAGAATTTCCAACCAGAATTTCAGCAAGACCATCATTGTTAATGTCAGCAATACTGATGTTTCCTGCAGATTTACCTACAAGGGAGATCTCTTTTTGAACAAGCCCTAAGTTGTTTGCAATGCGTAATACCCCCGCTTTTCCATCTGCGACTAACACTTCAACCACACCGTCACCATCTAAATCTGCGACAGCAGGAGAAAAGCGAGGATCAGCGAGCAAAACTGAGTCGTATTGCCAAAGTTCGCTGCCATCTATCCCACTAAGTGCACGTACAATACTCGGTACTTTATATGCACTACCTTTATACGTCGTTACAATAACATCAGCGACATCTAGATTAGAGATAATACCATCATTATTGTCATCATTTAACTGAGCAACAACAGGCGTTATCATCACTTGATTGAATTCAGGCATAAAAGAACTACTATTCCATTGCCATTTTACTTCTGCAGAGATCGGTTGAACATCCTTTGATCCTGGTAATTTACCATTGAAGGGGTGATAAGCTAAATGCATAGAGCCTTTCCAGCTATTAGCTATAACACTTACGTTTGAAGTGCCTGAAGGAGCATCAATATCAGCTTTTGGTGCCAAAACCATGCCCTCTAATGCAACACCAGAAATTGATAGTGAGGTTGCTTCATAAAGGTTAAAAATCGTTTGCTGGCGATGAGCAGTGAAATCGCCCAAACTAATATTACTTAAAGGTTTGAAATTTTCTTTGTTGCCACTAATGTTAACAATGACGCTAGCACCATCTGGTACACAATTAAGAGCTAACGTATGGGATTTTTCAAGTTCAAATCCATCTAAATTAAAAACCTGAATATCACTAGTACAATCACCTTCAAGGTAAATGCCCCCCCATTGCATCGTAACCGTACCAACATTTTGCTCTTTGCTTAATGCTTGTGAATACTCAATGCTACTTTGTTGCAGGCTAGAGAAATCAACAGGAAGGATAGCCGAGCCACTAATAGTAGCACCATCAGCAAGTCCTAAATATACTGTTTCAGATATATCTGAGACAGATCCCCCCGCAATAATACTGCCCTTATACACGCGTCCAGCTTGGTAAGAAAGGTCACCACTTACAATTAACGAATAATCATGAGATGCAAACTCCCCTTCCTCCGTCATAATACTATAACCATTTAAGTATGCATCTCCTGCAATAGCTAAAGGTCCAGTGCTTGCCGCATGCGGAGAATCAAAATCCCCAAAAACGAGCGCACTGTATTTCGTTTCGATTGCGTTTGCTGATAATGATGCGCCAATCAACGAGATTGCCACCATTGTTTCTATTGTTTTCATTGCTTTCCTTCCCCTTTTAAGTGAAAGCAAAGAATACACCAGTCCTACCTCATAAAATAGATGTAAATGACTTTTATTTGGCCTTATTTACCTTTTATTTCAATAACATCCAAGCAAACTTTGAATTAGTCACTAAATAACGTTCCACATACGCCTTGGCTCCTGAATGATTTGGTAAAACCACTCCAGCACATAATATTGAAAACATTTTGGGGCTCGGTTTACCTTACCAGCCATCATATCCAAGGTATTTCCTACGTCCATAGCAAACTCAACACCTAATTTTTTTGTCATTTATCGATGAATATTTTCATTTTTATGAGGGGGGGGGAAAGCAACTAACTGCACTTTAGAGGATTTAACGCTATAGGCACTAGCTATAAACTAGTTTTATCCGGGTTACTAGAAAATTACCCACTAAATTTTCATATCAATTAACGATATAAAAAAATTGTGGACATCCCTTCCTTGCAATATTACTTAAATTTTTCTTTGAGTAATAACCAAGCAAACTTTGAATTAGTCACTAAATAACGTTTCCACATGCGGCGAGGCTCCTGAATGATACGATAAAACCATTCAAGTCCGTATTCTTGCATCCATTTAGGGGCCCGATTTACCTTACCTGCAACCACATCAAAGGTACCACCTACTCCCATGACAAAATCAACACCTAATTGGTCTTGCCACTTATTAATAAAGTTTTCTTTTTTAGGGGAAGTAATAGCAACAAACAGAAGTTTTGCACCTGAAGCTTTAATTTTATCTACTACTGCTTGTTCATCTTCCCAGAAATAACCGTCATTAAAACCAGCGATAGTTAAATTAGGGTTTTGCATTTTTACTTTCTCAGCGGTTTTGCTAACAACATCATCTGTCGCACCCAATAGAAAAACGGGAAAATCTCGTTTGGCACTCATTTCAAGCAGTTCATGGAAAAGGTCGACACCAGCTACACGTTCAGGCACATCAAAACCTAAAAATCGAGCACCAAGCACCACGCCCATGCCATCAATATTAATCACATCACACGCTTTCACCGAATCAGCTAAAACTGGGTCCTTTTGCATATTTACAATTTTGGCTACGTTTACAACCACATGTTGTAAAAACTTGCCTTCATCCAATTTACCTTCAACAAATGAAACAGTTTCCCCCATTGTTGCAATGTCCATTGGTGACTTTAAAAACTCGATACGTTTCATTTTATTCCCTATTCTTGTTTCAGTAATGGTTGCTCGATTATAAAAAGCGATGAATAATAGCCCTACGTCTGATTCAGACGTATATACTCGAGTTTATTTATGATATTTTTATAATTAAATTCGAAAATACGAATTAAGTAATTGTAATCAGATTATTTTACTCAACAATTAGGTTTTTAATTTTCCCATTTTCTAGTCTAATTAAGGTTTCATTTGTTGAGAAACTTATGGTTATACCTTTTAATTTTTTTTGAATTTCACTCTGAAAAATGCAAGTGTCTATTTCATTCTCAGTAATTAAATTTATAGCTAAATGCTCATTTTTAAAAACTGCTTGATATGTCTGTATACATTCATTTAAAGAAAATAGTTTATTAAAAAATGATGAGTGTAACAAATCTCCACCCTGAGTTTTAATCATATCATTAGTGCGTCCCTTTATACTTTTTAGCAAAGGAAACCCTCTTCCGCAGGCGCATTTTTCTTCACTATACTCAATTAGGTCTCCTGTTGAATAATTGAGTAGTGGCATAACATCATTTACAAGATCGGTCGAATGTAAACAACCATCTTGATCAACCGATATGTGAGCTCTTAAGGTATTTAAATGAAGCCCATTATGCTCTTTGCACTCAAAAGCGGCTAAACCGGCATCATTACAGCCATATTGATCGAAAACACTTGTTTTAAATGCTCTTTCTATTGTTTTCCGCATAATAGGAGTCAACACTTCAGAAGTTGTGATCACTCCCTTAATATTCATTTGGACATCTAATGCCTCAGCAATTTTTGACAATTCAAAAATTGCTGAGGCATACCCATAGATAAACTTAACTTTCTTTGCTTTCAAATCATGTATATATTTTTTGCAAGTGCTTTCAGTTAGGTTATTTGCATCCATTAGCACCGTATTCATTAGTGAGTAATAGATTTTCTGGGAAATGTTTTTATTTTTAAATAAAGAGGCACCTGCTAACATTGCAACTTTATCTCCGATCTCATACCCAGCGGCACTCCAGGATAACAAAATTCCAGCCCATAAGTAGGATTGAGATTCTTTACTCGTATAATATGTAAACGGAGCTCCTGTGGAGCCTCCTGTACTTTTTTTTACTGCTTGGGTTCTATCTACTCCTTCAGAGAAAAAGGAATTATAATGAGATTTTACTTTTTCTTTTTCTAGGTACGGCATTGTAGAAGCATTACTATATCTTTTATCATTTTTGTAAAATGGAACAGTCTTAATCACTCTCTTAAAGTGTGCCTCCATTAATCTAGTTGACTCATTTGCAATCTGTTCTTGAGATAGATATTGTTTTTTGGACATTTCTTCAAAAACTGATAATGATGTAGTACCTCTAATCAAGTCAATTATTTGAAAACCAATTTTATTCCACATATTTAACCTTTTTTACTATAAATAGATGAACACGAAGACATAAATGCATTAGAAGAGTAATTCTGCTTGAAGTTCATTAATACGTTTTTTACCAGCAGAGAATAGCTAGCCTCAGAGGAAGTCAATAGACCTACTGATATTTCACTTGGAGAATTGCCACTTAGAATAATTGAGTCAACGCCATCAATTAGCATCTCTTCTATAGCCCCCACATTAGTGACAACTGATGGAACACCTTGTTGCATGGCTTCAATAACAGATAATGGCATAGCTTCTATTTCAGATGGAAGTACATTAAAACTATACTCATAATACTTTATAGTTGAATCGTCGACCCAACCTTTCAACGAAATAACGTCACTCAAATTCATGTTGTGAATTAACTCGCCAAGTTCTTCTTTTAAAACACCGTCGCCATATATGTCTAGATAGTATATATGCCCTAGATTCTTTAAATCATAAATTGCCCTAACCAAATTTCTTATTCCCTTTTCTTTACATAACCTTCCGACAAAAATAAGGCGGTTGTTATCTTTCTCCCCAATAGTAAATTCATCCCCCCCTTCAACGCGACCAGGGTTCTTGAGTACTGTAGGCTCATGGAAAAGTTTAAAGTTAGAACTCAGAAATAAATTTAGCTGCAGAGTCAAACAGACGACCTTGCACTTTTTACTTTTCACTATAAATCGAAGTGTCTCCCTTGCGAAGCGAGATCCTTTGATAAATTTCTCAAAAGCCCCGCCATGTATGTGGATAATGAAAGTTTTACTTAACATCAGTGAAAAAATGAGATACAAAAGCTTTCTAAAGTAGCTTCTTTTCGAGGCAACATGGATATGGACCACATCACACCTACTAAATAGCAGGTAAAAAGGGAAATATAGTACCTTCACTATCTGACTAATCATAGAGTTACGCTTACCTGACGTAAAATAATATTGGCATGTCAAGTTATTTTTAGTAAAGATGTTGAACTGTCTTTCAGCAACTTTAACAAGACCACCGTTATTGCAATTATTAGGGCAAACAATTAATACTTTCATAAACAAACCTTATTAATTTCTCTTCGTAAATATACAGAGCGTATTATTTGCAGAGTACAGAATGCACTGTACATTGCAACAACGGCCTCACTCCCAACTTCAATCTGATTTACAGTTAGATATACGAATGAAATAGAAATCAAAAAATACACAATATTACTTTTCAATACCACTGATGGTATTTCAAAAATAGAGAACATACATGATGGTGCTAGGGACAGCTGAGATAACATAAGGTAGATAACAATTACAAAAAACATTGATGCTGTGTTTAAATCAAAAATATCAACAGACAAATATATTGGGGCACAAACAATCCACAGTAAGGGCGAAATAAGTAAGAATATTAATATAAACTTTACAACGAGCACATCAAACTTTCTGTAAGTTAATTTTAAATTGCCACTTGTTTTCTGTTCACCCAATATAGGCAAGTAAAATAGAGATATCGCACGAGGGACGAGAAGACCAACACTTACGACACTTACTATCATGGAAATATACCCAACAGTAGTCACAGAATAATATGTAGCAATAAATGGAAGGATTAATAAAGGGAGACCACCAGAAAGAGCATTGTTCAACCCGAAGCTTACACCTATGAATGAAAAATTTGTATCTAAAAAATTAAAACTTTGAAGTGATAATAATTTCACAGCATATATGGTTGAAGTCACGAAATAGCCAATGAATATATATGCAAGATTATCGGCTTTCGGTTCAAAAATTAGAATTATTAAGATTGAAGAAGAAAGGGATATTATATCTATTATAATTATGGCGGAATAGGAACGAATAACTATAAGAGTTCTTCTCACAAAACCATATGAAAACAATGCAAATATCAAAAAATAATCAGATGTAACGAACTGAGCATCAAATATAGACCAACCAATGCCGAGTAGTAAAATTAAAAGTGCACCATTCAGGTAAAGAGAAATAACTTGCCCTTGCTTCTTCGCAACGGAGTCTAGTTGAGGAAGTCGACTATTAAGCAAAATTGAAAATCCATCAACACAAATGAGACACATAAACACAACAATCCCCCACTTATATGCCAGAAATCCAGTGCTCTCTATTCCTAACTGAGAAGCTATTACATAAAGAATTAGAATTTTTGCAATACCAGGAAATGCTGTAGATATAAGCACAGAAAACTTACTCTTACTTAACATTATTAGCTTCCAGTATATTTTTTGTTGGGTTAAGTAGAAGTATTGCTAACGCAGTAAATAACATGTAGGAAGGTAAAGGGCGAACAATCATTCCATTACTAAACAAACTAGTAACACAAAATGAAATTATTAGGTACTTGCCTATTTTATTTGTTTGGATAGAGTAAAGCTTAAAAAGCAGGAATAGCATGGTTAAGAGAAAAAGCCCCCCACCTTCAACAATAAAAGTTAAGTAATCATTATGAGCACCTTTTTCTGACCACCAGATGTCAGTCATAATTAAATCGGAGCCATAACCATTACCAAAAATCCACTGTGATATATTATTATCCATAAGCTGGGAAAACTTTGCTTTATACATGCTTACCCGGCCCGAGCTGATGAGATCTATTAGATTACTATTTGCTATATATAAAATGAAAAATGGGGTCGTTAATAAAAATACGTACGAAAATATAGGCATAAATATTTTACTTGGTAATTTTAACTTGCTATACACGTTTAAAAAAACAAAAACAAATAACCCTAATAAAGCAGTCCTAACCCCCCAACCACTTGAAACAGAATAAACAACTAAAAAGAATAATATCGCTACTAATTCAGCCTTAATAGATTTTACATATAGCAATGAACAAGAAATGAAGAATAAAGATACCACAAGATAAGCAGTGGTATGAACACCACCAAAATAACTAGGCCACCAATACTCAAACCTGTTGTATGAATCAGGTAGAATTATTAGACCAACTACAGTTAACAGGATTGCCAACTGTAATAGTCGCTTCCCGGCAAACTTTACCAAGTGAGAGTCAGTAATTGATACTTTAATTAAGATAAGTAAATAGATTATTGGTAAATACATTCTAAGAAGGTATATCCAAGAATCAATAATTGAAGTCTCATTTAAAATACCACTAATAAATAGTAAAACAGCAGAAAATCCCAGTGATAAATAAACAAAAATATACTTCTTAGGGGTTTCAGGAATTAAATACAATCCTATAGATAGTATTGACAGATCGGTTAAGTAATTTACAAATGTAATCATTAATATTGAACTTTCCCCTGAAGCCCATGGGGAAATAGCCAACTTAACAAATAGTAAGCTTATTACTAAGTGTATTATTACTTCATTCTTTTTCATTCTATTTTCTATACCTAATAATTTTTGCAGGTACTCCACCTACAATACTAAAAGGCTGGACGTCCTTTGTTACGACTGAACATGAACCGACAATTGAACCTGTACCGATAGTAACACCAGGCATTATTATTACCCTTGCTCCAATCCATACATCATCTTCAATTGTAATTTTTCTTCTAGGAGTTTCTCCTTGTTCACACATCGGAATGTCTATTTCGGCGAAATTATGAGACCTTGTCATGCAAGTTACATCAGGCCCCATCATCACATTGTTCCCTATTTTCATGGGTGAAGATAGCTTGCAATTATGGCCTATACCCGAATTATCGCCAATAACTATGCCATGCCCATCAGCGAACATGGCATAAGATTCTATTGATAAATTACTACCTGCTTTATCAAATAGTTTCTTAACAAAATACGACCTAATTATATTTCCAAATTTAAGATTATAATGTTGTTCGCCAGGAATAAACCTGAAAAATGCATAATATAAAATCAGTAGTATTTTCTTTTTCATATAATCCCGCGAGTATCGATCACAACTTTTGTTGCAAATTGTGTGCTATCAGCAGCCTTGAATTCTTTGTGATCAACCAATACAACCACTACATTTGCCACTTCTAACGCAGCTTCTAGCGTTGCTAGTTGTACGCCCTCTTTAGAAAGGTTTGCAGGTAGTTCATGAATATTAGGCTCAATAGCAATGATTTCACCAATATCACGCGAAGCAAGTTCTTTTACGATTTGTAGCGCAGGACTTTCACGTAAATCATCAATATCCGCTTTAAATGCAAGGCCTAAACATGCAATCACAGGGCGTTTGAATTCATCGGCAGCTTTTGTAATTTGGTCAATCACATAGAATGGTTTTGCATCATTGGTTAAGCGAGCCTGACGAATGATTTTTGCTTCTTCTGGACAGCTATCAACAATAAACCATGGGTCAACGGCGATACAATGGCCACCTACACCTGGACCAGGGTTTAAAATATTTACACGCGGATGGCGGTTAGCTAATTTAACTAACTCCCAAACATTGATTTTAAGTTTGTCGCAGATAACAGAGAGTTCATTTGCAAAGGCAATGTTTACATCACGGAATGAGTTTTCTGTTAATTTTGCCATCTCTGCCGTACGTGCATTGGTGATAATACATTCACCACGTACAAATGTTTGGTAAAGGGCTACCGCTTTTTCGCTACAAGCATTTGAGATGCCACCAATGACGCGGTCATTAGAAACCAACTCTTGTAATACATAACCTGGCAATACACGTTCAGGGCAATGCGCCACGTTAATGTCAGCTGCATCGCCTTTATCTTGTGGGAAGCTTAAATCTGGACGTGCTTCTTTTAACCAACCAGCCAATTTTTCTGTAGCGCCAACTGGTGATGTTGACTCAAGAATCACTAAGTTACCTTTTTCAAGTACTGGTGCGATGGTTTTCGCTGCAGCTTGAATGTAAGAAAGGTCTGGTGAGTTATCTTCGTTGAATGGAGTAGGCACGGCAATCATGAAGGCATCAGCAGATTCAGCTTCTGTTGTTGCACATAATTTACCAGTCATTACCACTGAACGAACAACGATATCAAGATCAGGTTCAACAATGTGGATTTCACCTTTATTGATGGTATCTACTGCTTTTTGATTTACATCTAACCCAACTACATCCATACCACGTGATGCGATAACAGCTGCCGTTGGTAACCCGATATAGCCTAAACCTACTACTAATACTTTTTCAATTGACATCTTTATTCCCTTAATTTTTATTAATCTATAATTTTATATTTATTAATCAGCTAATAGTGCATTCACGATACGTGTACATGCTTGGCCATCACCGTATGGGTTATGTGCTTTTGCCATGGTATTATACAATGCTTGGTCATCTAATAACGCTAATGTATTTTCTGTAATGCATTGTGTGTCTGTACCTACCAATTTAACGGTACCTGCTTCTACCGCTTCTGGACGCTCAGTGGTATCACGCATTACTAGCACCGGTTTGCCTAGTGATGGGGCTTCTTCTTGCACACCACCTGAGTCTGTAATAATTAGGTAACTACGGTTCATTAGGTATACAAACGGTAGATAATCTTGAGGCTCGATTAAAAATACGTTATCAAGACCGGATAAAATACGGTTAACAGGCTCACGCACATTTGGGTTCATGTGCATTGGATATAAAATTTGTACATCGGGTTTTGCTTTGGCAATATTTGCTAGCGCTTCACAAATACGCTCAAAACCACCACCAAAACTTTCACGGCGATGACCCGTTACTAATACTAACTTTTTGCTTTCATCCAAAAACGGGAATTTTTTAGCCAGCTCTGTACTGATATTGTCATCACTGTCTAGTTTTTCTTTTACCCATAACAGCGCATCAATTACCGTATTACCCGTTGTTTCGATACGGTCATCGGCAACATGTTCTCTAATTAAATTATCTTTAGAGCCTTGTGTTGGCGCAAAGTGATAATGCGTTAATACACCTGTTAATGTACGGTTTGCTTCTTCTGGCCAAGGAGAATATAGATTACCAGTACGTAAGCCTGCTTCTACATGACCAATTTTGATCTGTTTGTAAAAGGCAGCTAACGACGCAGAGAAGGTCGTTGTAGTATCACCGTGTACTAACACCACATCTGGTTCAAAATCATCTAACACTGTTTTTAAACCAGACAGGATATTACCCGTCACATCAAACAGATCTTGACCCGGTTTCATGATATCTAAATCGTAATCTGGTGTTATTTCAAATAGGTTTAATACTTGGTCTAACATTTCGCGATGCTGTGCAGTCACACATACACGGCTCTCTAAATTTTGCTCAGCTGCTAACTTATGCACCAGTGGTGCCATTTTGATCGCTTCAGGACGCGTTCCAAATACGGTTAATACTTTTTTCATTTTGAATCAGACCTATTTATTTGATTTAGAAAAATGATGGATAATATTGACAGTAAAATCAATACAATTGAATAATCTTGTAACACAAAATCAACACTGCTGTGCATCAGCATACCAATACAGGCCATTAAACACCCAAGGGCTAACCCGTGGTTAAATTTCCGGCGACTATTGCGCATAATGCGAATTGCTTGCCACATGACATATAACAACATGGCAAATAAAGCAAAGCTTGGTATTACTCCGAACTCTGTTAAAAATTGTATATACTCATTATGAGCATGGTCATAAAACGCTTGATATTCAGTAGTTTGGTATTGTAAAAAACTTGAATAAAAACTACCAGCCCCGGTGCCTGTTAACCAAACATCTTGAATAAGCGGTATGGCATCTCTCACAACATCATCTCGTGCTTCAGTTTGAAATGAGGTTGCTTCTAAGCGCTCTTTTAGCTTATCAACACCAAAGTAGGTACCGACAATGACTAAATCTAAGATAACTAAACTTGCTATCAGCCATTTAAGTGTATTCGGGGGACGTTTCATTATTATTAAGGCCAATACACTGGTTACTAATAAAGAGATAAAAAAAGCAGAGTTACCCATGCGTGAACGGGTCATTATTAATGCCACCACCATGATGATAATGCCGATACGTACAATCCATTTGGGGCTCAGCAGCGCTTCAATGACGGTAGCTAACTTTGCCCGATTTGATACGGCTTCAACACCCGTTAAGGAACCAATTAAGTATCCGATTGCAACACTTAAGCAGAGTAACAGATAGTTTGCTAAATGATTCCAGTAAACAAATGAGCCTGTTGCACGGTTACCAATATTGAAACCCAGCGGACTTGTTTGCCAACCGGAATATTGTAAGAAGATTGCGTACAATGCTTGGAATAAGCCCGATAGCATGATAGCCCAACATACTGTTTTTATGCGTTGTTGCTTGTTAACTAGTACCGCGAGATTAATAATAAACAGGCAATAGGTAATACCTTTAATTAGCGCTATTTCTGTTTGGCTTGTATCAATCGAACTCAGTGGTGAAAGATTTGGAGCAACGCCACCTAACCATTGTAAGAACACCCATATTTGCACAGCAAAGATAACGCCCAAAATGACTTTCACTTTTTTAAGTTGTGAAAACAGGTTAGCAAATGCGTGTGTGTAACAGATCATAATGGTATTGATTGCAATCAGCACTTCAATCAAGCCCCAAGCCCAAGGACGATTTGCGCCGAGTGGAATGGGTGATAAGAAGACTATGCAGCAAAGGAGATAAAAGGCGTATTTACTGCGCACAACAAAATCCATTCGTCTGTCTCTGAGTTTCAGAATATTTCATACAATCCATTGTGCTTGCTAGCAGGGTAAGCGCCTACTTTGCATATTACATTTGTTGTTGCGCATTTATCTTGCCAATGGGTTTGGCTGGATTTTTGCTTCGGGGAATTATAACGGTAACAAAAACAGGACCGTAGTCCTGTTTTAAATTTGCTTCTAGTTTGCTGAAGCTGTTGGACCACCGCCACCTGTTCCACCACCTAAACCAGGCTGTGAAGGGGGAGCGATTACTGCTGGTGCTGCAGGAGCTGTAAAACCACCGGCTGCCGTTTGTGGTGCTACATCTTGCTCACTTGCACCACCTAGTAGTGCAGCAACAACCATTTGATCTTGATCTTGACCTGTTGCAACAGCTGCATTAACTATCTCGCTTGACAGTGCAGGGTTTGCTTCCACTGCTGCCTGTGTAATTTCAGCTGCTAGTTCAGGGTTTTCTTCAATGGCAGCTGCAATAATCTCAGCAGCCTGTTCAGGGTTTTCGTTAATCGCAGCGGCAACAGTCTCAGCGATTGATTGTGCTGGCGCAGATGACGCGGCAGAGACATTCACGGATGGTGCTGCATTTACTTCTTGAACAATTTGTTCTATTGACTTACCAGAAGCTATCTCTGCAATCACTTTATCGATGCGTACTTTTTTGTCTTCTTCAGCGTGTGCAGTTACCGTGAAGGCAGCTAACAAACTTACAACTAATAATTTTTTCATTTTACTTTCCCTGAATTGTCTAAATTAAAGTTTTGTTACAAATACTTACACTCTAAATCAAGTCAAACAAATGTATACAACGGCTGTATTTTATTGATTTCGGTGTTCATTGTCACTCTTTTTATGCATATTTCTGTGATTTATTTTAAATTTAGACTAAGCACTAGCATCAAATATTCCTATTTCTAATAAATCCATTTTTCAGTTGTAAAAAACAGTCTATATATTAGCAGGTTACCCTATTACTGTGGGTCTACAAATTACATAACCCAGTGCGGCATCTACATTTAATGCTTTTAGTTTTTCTAGCTCTTGTTCTGTTTCAATACACTGCGCTAATACGGTTATATCAAGGCCATGTGCCATACGTGTGAACGCACTCACCATCTGTGCATTGCTCTCTTTCTGGTCAATGTTTCGTGTATATGCAGGTGATAATTTAACCTGAGATGGTCTTATCTCCATTAGATATTGTAAAGACTCCATACTGGTGCCAAAGCGGTTAATACAGATTGCACACCCCTGCTCTCTTAATGTTTCAATGATCTGGCTGCTGCGCTCTAGGTTACCAAGTATTGATGATTCTGTAATACCGATAACCAGTGACTCACCTAAACCACTTTCTTTTATTAACTCTGTCACTTCAGACATTTTATCTGCATCATTAAACGTTAAACGAGATAGATTGAGTGACACTGTTTTTTTGGCAAACTTGCCTGATTGATACCAATTTTGGAAACGGTTTAAAATAGTCAGGTCTAACTGGCCTGCTAGTTGGTATTGGCTAGCAATCGCAAACAGATCGCCTGTATTGATTGTCTCATTTTGATATTCAAAGCACGCAAATAGTTCTGCATCAAACGCAGGTCGTTCATTCAAGTGACGAACTGCCTGGCTTTTCAAAATAATATGTTCATCCGGATTTGATAAAATAATATCAAGCACTGCTTTCAAATTTGTTGCAGTGCCCCGCTTTTCAAGATCCGCTTTGTGTTGTTGACTGTTTTGAATGTAATATCCTTCACTACTCTCTACTGCATTGTTTGTTGCCATATCCAGCTTATACATAATATCAGCAAAGTTTTCACCACTACTAAAATTAACAAAACCAAATGCCAAAGAGCTGTCCTCATTGCTTTCAATATTGAGGTTTATTCTGTCAAGCAGAGCAGTTAGTAGCTCTAGTATGCGTTTTTCTTGGTAGTTATCTATAAATAAACAAAATTCAGAGCCCGATACACGAAATAACTTAACCTCGTTGTTTACTTTTGCGCTTTCATTAATCTCATTGATTAATTGTCTTACCAGGTTATCACCCGCTTGATAACCTTGATTCTTATTGAGTTCTGCAAGCCCGTTGATACGCGCCATCATGACATAGCCCCGATGTTTAGCAGACTCAGCTAATAAAGCATCCATTACATTGATAAATGATCTACGATTCGCTAGGCCAGTTTGTTCATCGATATATGCAACGCGATGTGTTTCGGCTGCATCCTGCGTTAGTTCATCAAAGGTATTCTTTATATTTGCCACCATTTTGTTCATGGCGATAACAAAGCTTCTTAGCTCTACCGTGCTTGGCAGTTTTTCTATCATTATAAATTGACGCTTTTGAACCGCTTCGGCCTGATGTGAGATTGCTTTTATTGGTCTGTAGATTTTTTGTAATAAAATATAGGCAAATAACAACGCAAGGATGAATATAAATAACGTTGCATGGGTAATATTATTGGCACTTTTCCAAAGCTGTGCATGGGCAATACCGGTGTGCGATTGTACTTTGAGTACGCCACCGATTGTCCAGCCTGTATCTATCATGGTTTTTTGCTCTGGTGCATTAAGCGAAAACAGTTCAATAAACCAGTGAGGTACTTGTTCCGGTTGGTTGGTTATTTCACGTTTGTAGAGCACCTCTCCATCAACACTTTCTAAGGTTATATGGTGATAAAAACCTCTATCGAAAATAGCGTTTATGGTTGCTTCAACAACGATTGTTTCCTCATTAAAGATTGGATCACTTAACGAGAGTCCTAAACTGGTTGCGGTATCCTGCGCATGAGAGGCTAGTTGGCTATTTAAGAAATGCTGCGTATTGAAAACATTTATCCATACACTACCAATAAAGCTCATCATCAAAACGGATATAATCACTCCGTTTAATTGTGCTCTTAATGTCATTTTCATTATTTCAATACCTGTTTATTGATTGTTTTTAAATTCACTGTCTTCTATGCGAGTCACAATATCTTGCCAACGTGTCACACCGCCCTTGCCTTTTACCTGCTTACCTAGTCCCTTAGCTTTGGCTAGCCATAAACCATCACCATTAAAACTGTAAACGGGTTTTAAATCACGGCGATGGTTTGCGGGTAGTATTTTAGGGTTTATGTTGTCGAGCACCAGTGGCATCTCATCCACTTCTTGTGAATAGATAAGTACCATATGTGGTTGATTAATTGTTAAGGCACGTACGTACATGAGTCGCATATAACTTGGGTTTACGCCCATCGCTTTGAGCGTGAAATATTTGGCTAGGGCAAAGTCTTCACAATCCCCACCTTGGGTACCAATAAACTCAAGTGGCGTGGCCCAGTAGTCTTTTTCTTTCCAGTGGATGATGTCATTTACAAAGGTAATTTTTTTATTAAAGAAGTGATTTACCAAACGCATCTTGTGCCAGTCATCTTGATCGCTGTTTTCTGTGATTAAGGTTAACCATTGTTCAAGTGTTTTTCTGGCTTTATCACCGTAGGTTGCTGTGAAGCGTTGTTTTAGCTCTGGTGTAAATAAAGTGAGGAATTTTTCAGAGTCTTGGGAAAATAAGTTACTGGATAAGAGAAATAGCACGATTAAGAGATGACGAAATTTATTCATCACTCGGGTGGTTTTTAGCTTTGCTATTAATGGCTTAAGCATTATTAGGTTAAACGAATTTTATTTGGGTAAAAGTGTAATACAATTGATATCCTTTTCAATTTTTTTAAAACCGCAAGGCTAAAGCCTTGGCCCCTGTCGTTAATTACCGGGGAAGGACTTTAGTCTTGCTTGTGTTGTTTATTACTGTTTACGCCATGTTGTGCCGTTTGCGCCATCTTCTAGTACGATATTTAATGCAGCTAATTTATCGCGAGCGTCATCGGCACTTGGCCAATCTTTATTAACACGTGCATCATTACGTTGCTTGATTAACGCTTCAATCACTGCAACTTCGTTTTCCGATTCATCACCTTGCATAAATTGGTCAGCGTCTTGATGCAATAGACCTAACACATTAGCTAGTTTCACTAACATTGTAGCTAGTTCACTGGCTTGTTTAGTTTCTGTTGCTTTAATACGGTTTAGCTCTTTAGCTAACTCAAACAAAACAGCCAGCGCTTCAGGGGTATTAAAGTCATCATCCATCGCTACTTTGAATTTTTGATAATATGGGCTGTTGTTATCAAGCTCTGACTCTGAAAGCTCAATATCACGAATTGCTGTGTATAAACGTTCTAAGCTTGCACGAGCTTGTTTAAGATTATCTTCTGAGTAGTTCAGTTGGCTACGATAATGTCCCGAAATCAAGAAGTAACGCACAGATTCACTGTCGTAAACCTCTAATACATCTTTAATTGTGAAAAAGTTGTTTAGTGATTTAGACATTTTCACTTTATCAACTTGTACCATACCTGAATGCATCCAAGTATTTACGTATTCACCGTGGTGTGCACAACATGATTGCGCGATCTCATTTTCATGATGTGGGAAAGAGAGATCTGAACCACCGCCATGAATATCAAAAACGTCACCAAGATGTTTATTATTCATTGCTGAACACTCAATGTGCCAACCTGGACGGCCATTGCCCCAAGGAGAAACCCAAAAAGGTTCACCCGCTTTGGCCATTTTCCACAATACAAAATCTAATGGATTATTTTTGCTGTCTGTTTCGGCTGAGTCAACACGTGAACCTGCTTGTAACATCTCAAGGTTTTGACCGCTTAATTTGCCGTAATCGCCATAACTCTCAACTGAGAACAATACATCACCATTTTGTGCTACATAAGCATGTTTTTTAGCAACAAGCGTCTCGATCATGCTAATCACTTCAGGCATGTGATCGGTTACACGAGGCTCAAGATCAGGCCTAATCATATTCAGCGCATCAAAATCTGAATGCATCGCTTCGGTAAAACGTTGCGTTAATTGATCACAGGTTTCACCATTTTCGTTAGCACGTTTGATGATTTTGTCATCAACATCGGTAATGTTACGTATGAAGGTTAAATCGTATCCGCTAAAGCGTAAGTAACGTGCAACAGTATCAAAAGCAACAAAAGTTCGGCCGTGGCCAATATGACAGTAATCATAGATGGTAACACCACACACATACATACCGACTTTGCCAGCGATAAGGGGTTTAAATTGCTCTTTTTGTCTTGTTAGTGTGTTGTATATCTTTAACATCTTATTTCCATCAATGGGGTAAAGGGACATTCTAACCAAACCCTACAACAAATTCACCCTTTGTATTTAATGAATTAGTGTATTTATAGAATTGTATAGTTAAGGTATGATGACGTTTTTTATTATAGATAGGATCTGATCATGATTACGTTACACACAAACTTTGGTGATATTAAACTTGAGCTAAACGAAGAGAAAGCACCTAAAACCGTTGCTAACTTCATTAAATATGCTGAGTCAGGTCATTACGAAAATACAATCTTCCACCGTGTGATCGATGGTTTCATGGTTCAAGGCGGTGGTTTTGCACCCGGTATGGAAGAAAAAGATACCACTAAACCTGTTAAAAACGAAGCAAACAACGGTCTTTCAAACAACAAATACACAGTTGCAATGGCACGTACCATGGAACCGCATTCAGCTTCTGCTCAATTTTTCATTAACATCAACGATAATAAATTCTTAGACTTTAAATCAGAAACGACAGATGGCTGGGGTTACTGTGTATTTGCTGAAGTGGTTGATGGTTTTGATGTTGTTGACAAAATTAAAGGTGTAGCAACAGGTAACTTTGGTTTTGTACATCAAGATGTACCCCTTGAAGATGTATTAATTACAAGCGTAACGGTTGCTTAATATGTCTACGCTTTTCATCGCTGATCTGCACTTAAGTGAGCAACACCCTAAAATAACAGAAACGTTTTATTCGTTTTTAAAATCGAATAACAGCAACGTTGATGCTTTATATATTTTAGGCGACCTGTTTGAAGTGTGGATAGGTGATGATGAGCATACGCCGTTAATGGATGAGGTAGCGCAAAAGTTAACCGCTTACTCTAACAGTAACGGCATTCCAATCTACTATATTCACGGTAACCGTGACTTTATGATTGGTAAAAAATATGCAAAACAGTCCAGCATGCAACTTTTACCAGAGCATTACGCGTTGGACTTATATGGTAAAAGAGTATTATTGATGCACGGTGATACACTGTGTTTAGCAGATAAAAATTATCAAAAGATGCGTAAGGTAATTCACAACCCACTTCTTCAGTTTGTTTTTAATTTGCTACCACTACACTTCCGTAAAAAAATTGGCTGGAAAATACGATCCGCAAGCCAGTCGAAAAAAGTTCATAAGAATAACAATGTGATGGCAGTGACACAAAGTGAGGTTGAGCGTTTGTTGCTGAAGCATAACTGTCAAACGCTAATCCATGGTCACACGCATCAAGTTGCAGAGCATCGGTTTGACCTAAATGGAACAAACTACCTTCGTTATGATGTGGGTGATTGGTTTACCAACTACAGCTATCTTGAAGTCACCAGTAAAGATACGCAGCTACAGCGCAAACCAATAATTTAATGCTCTTTTAAACGACGTCGTAAAACTTTTCCTACGTTATTTTTTGGCAGTTCAGTAACAATCTCAACCAACTTAGGTCGTTTGTATGCCGTTAAGTATTGTTTGCAATGTTGCTTTATACTTTCAATGGTTGCTGAATGATCTTTTAATACCACAAATAACTTAACTTTCTCACCCGTTTGTTTGTCTTCAATGCCAATGGCAGCACACTCTAAAACCGCTTCAAATTTTGCTACTACGCCCTCAATCTCATTTGGATAAACGTTAAAACCAGACACCAATATCATGTCTTTTTTGCGATCAACGATATGCAAAAAACCCTGATCATCAAACAGGCCGATATCGCCACTCTTGAGCCAACCATCAACTAATACCTCATCAGTTTCTATCTGATTGTTCCAATATCCTGACATCACTTGAGGTCCATTAATTTCTACTTCCCCCGTTTCATTATGTTGAGTGACAAAACTGCCATCATCACGACACAAACGAATATTGGTACTTGGAAGCGGTAGACCAATACTACGGTTAAAGGTGGTTGAGTTTGGTAGATTTACACTCACTAAAGGTGAACATTCAGTTAAACCATAGCCTTCAATGATGCTACAACCCGTTACCTCTTTCCACTGCGAGGCAACCGATTCGTGTGTTGCCATGCCACCTGCTAAGGTGATTTTTAGTCGGCTGAAATCAACAGATTTGATATCTGGGTTATGTAACAATGCATTAAACAGGGTATTTAAACCTGTAAAATAGCTGAAAGAGTGTTTTTTAAGTGTTTTTATAAAGGTATTAATGTCACGTGGATTGGTGATAAGAATATTGTTACAACCATTTTTTATAAAAAATAGGCCATTAACGGTTAATGCAAACGCATGATAAAGTGGCAATGCCGTGACAATGGTATCTTTTTTGGGTTCCACAGCAGAGCCAAAAAAGGTATCAGCTTGTTGCAGGCTGGCGATCATATTTGCATGAGTCAATATGGCACCTTTAGAAACACCTGTAGTGCCACCTGTATATTGAAGAAATGCAATATCTGAAGCATTGATAACTGGTCGTATATATTGACCTTTCGCTCCCAAACGCAGTATTTCACGATAACTCAGCGCATCGGGTAATCTGAATTTTGGTACCATCTTTTTAATATGGTTAATAACAAAGTTAACTACACTGCGCTTTATTAATGTAAGTTCATCTGCAATCTCAGTTAATACCACATGTTTTATTTCTGTTTCTTCTACCACCATTTCTAGGGTACTGGCAAAGTTAGTAACGATGAATATCGCTTTAGCACCAGAGTCTTTAAGTTGATGTTTTAATTCAGTCGCTGTGTACAGCGGGTTAACATTCACAACAACTAACCCTGCACGCAAAATGCCAAGTAATACAATTGGATACTGCAAAAGATTGGGCATCATAATCGCAACGCGGTCGCCCTGCTTTAACTTTAAGTTTTGTTGCAGATAGGTGGCAATCTTCTGTGAGCGTAGATCAAGCTGTTTGTAACTTAACTTCTTATCCATATTGATAAATGCACAGTTTGATGAAAACTCTTCGAAACTGTTTTCAAATAGATCAACCAATGAGACAAAATCAGGGTCAGAAATATGATGGGGAATGTCTTTGGGATAGTTTTGTAACCAAGGAATAAACATACAAACGACTTATATTAGATAAAAAAAGGCCGACTAAAAAAGTCGGCCTTTGGAAAGTTAGAAAGATTAAAGTTTAGAGTAATCTAATGTGATTGCTGCAGCTTCAATTAAGAATGCATCAATGGGTTCAAAATCATCGGGTAGATCATCGATAGATTTAACCTTGGGTAAACCGGCACGTTCAAGACGCTCATTGTTGCGTGTTAACGAGCGTTGCTCTTTTTCTTCACGCAATTTTACACGTTCATTCTCAACCAGTGTTATAGAGGTATCATCTTTTTCTGCACGGTACTCTTCAATATCGCTATTAAGATAACTAAACTCTACTTCACCTTTTATACGTTTATCATGAATTTTAGCCAGTTTAGAAATATCACGTTCTAAATCAGTAAACTCTTTGTAAGTCGCTGACTTAATATTATCCCATGGTAGTGCATTTTTCTCTAAGCTTTCGCCAGTATCTTTATGGTCGATTGCAGTAGGGAACAAGATATCAGGCGTGACACCACGATGCTGTGTGCTACCACCATCAATGCGGTAGAACTTAGCGATGGTATATTGAACAGAACCAATCACCTCGGCATCTTCATCGTAAAAACGAGAAATACGACGGTGTTGCTGAACAGTACCTTTACCAAATGACTGTTCGCCTAAGATTACAGCACGACCATAGTCTTGCAGTGCAGCTGCAAATATTTCTGATGCTGAGGCACTGTAACGATTAATTAATACTGTTAAAGGGCCATCGTAACTTACGACTTCGTTGACATCACGGTGCACTTCAATCTTGTTGCGACTATCACGTACTTGTACAACAGGGCCTTTACCAATAAATAAACCAGTAGAGAGTGTTGCTTCAGAAAGCGAACCACCACCATTATTACGTAGATCAATAATGATGCCTTCAACGTTCTCTTTTTTAAGCTTAGTGATCTCTTTATCGATATCTTCACTTAGTTTTACATAGAAGCTAGGAATGGTAATAACACCAATTTTTTTACCACCAACCTCTTCAACTGATGATTTAGCGGCTTTATCTTCTAAATGTATTTTTTCACGTACGATGACAATGATGCGATTTTTGTCACCCGCTTTGCCTGACTGGATCTGTAATTGAACCTTAGTGCCTTTAGGCCCTTTAATAAGGTCTACAATATCATCTAAACGCCAACCAATAATATCAACGATCTTTTGACCGTCTTGACCAACACCGATGATTTTATCATCTTTAGATATCTGCTTAGATCGCTCTGCCGGACCACCAGGTACTAAGCTACGTACCACAGTGTAATCATCTTCAAGTTGCAAAACGGCACCAATACCTTCAAGAGACAAATTCATGTCTTGCTTAAAGCGTTCCGCATTACGTGGAGAAAGGTAACTTGTATGTGGTTCAATGGTATGCGAATAAGCATTCATAAAGGTCTGGAAAACATCTTCGCTTTCAGTTTGCGTTAAATGTTTAATTGCACTTTTATAACGTTTACTTAGGCGCTCTTTAATCTCAGGCCACTCTTTACCAGTCAGCTTAAGAGAAAGTGCATCAGACTTTACTTTTTGTTGCCAAATTTTATCAAGTTCAGCAGCTGTTTTTACCCAATCGGCATCACTGCGATCAAATTGGTAACTATCTTCTTCATCAAACTTGATTTCTGTTTTTAACAAAGACAATGCGTAACTAAAACGTTCGTATCGGCGTGTTAAGTTAAGTTGGTAAATAATATATGCAGGGTCAATAAGGCCGGATTTAAGACTATCATCAAAAGAAAATTGATGAACTTTCAGTTCATCAATATCGCTTTGTAAAAAGATCTGTTTGTTGTAATCAAGCTGTTGAATATAACGTTCAAATACTTTTTGCGACAATCCATCATCAAGTGGAATAAATTTATAGTGAGAACGACTGTAAAGGTCGCTCACTCTTTTCACCACTTTCGCATGTTGTTCTTGTTGCGCGAGTTGTGGAATATCTTTGACATCAAAACTAGCAGTAGCAGAAAAAACAAACCCAGCATATAACGTGCTGGCAATTATGAGAGAGTGGCGAAAAAATTTATTCATTAAAATACCTTTTATACGATTAAATGCTTAGCTTTAACTTTTACTGTCATGCCTGAGTTTAATTGAACTTGAACATCATCTTTCATGATTTCAACAACTACACCAGAGACAGGCGCTTTACCTAATAGAACTTTGACTGCTTGATTGATAGATAGTTCAGAATGCGTTGCTTCTTTATAGTTACTAAGGTCTTCAACAACTTCTTTCTTAGGTGCTGATTTTTTAGTGCGGTTAGGTACGTTCACTTTTTTAGGTGCACGTTTTGGTTTATCTTCAGCGTTGTTGGTTGCTTTTTTCTTGTTTGCAAACGCTTTTTCTTTGCTTTCTTTTAATGTTTTCAGTGCATGCTCTGCATGCTCTTCAGATACTTCATCGCCTTCAACACCATCTAAATCAACACGTTTAATTGTCTGTTTAACACAGTGCAGGTAACGCCAACTTAACGTGTATTGACGAAGTGCACCACGCAGTTGTGTTTTACTGACACGAGTCTCTTCCTCTAAACGTATAGCAAGTTCTTGAAACAGACCAATTTTAAGTGGTTTAGCATCGCTACTGCCAGCGGTGAAACATAATGGGAATTGCTCAGTTAAAAAAGCAAGGATCTGTTTGTTGTTTGTAAATTTTTCTGTGTTTTCCATGTAAAACCTAAATGTTTGATGTCAATAAGTTGACGAAAAGTAATTTTAAAGAATCGAAATATTGCCACATTATAGTGATGCGTTAAGGAAATGTGAAACTTAATTTAACTTTGCCATGCTTTTTAACGAGTTATATTAAAAAGGTAGCGTAATTTGCTAATATTCCACGAAATTTTGTTGATAAACCTCACAATCCTTTCTCTTTGTCACAAAAAAGCGTAAACTTTGCCTCCCTGAATATGCCTGTTATTGCGCTGAATTGAACTCAGAAGAGACTTTTATGAAACCTGAACTACTTTCCCCTGCCGGTACACTTAAAAATATGCGTTACGCTTTTGCTTATGGAGCAGATGCTGTTTATGCAGGACAACCTCGTTATTCATTACGTGTTCGTAATAACGAATTTAACCTAGAAAAGCTTAAAATTGGTATCGACGAAGCGCATGCTCAAGGCAAACAGCTATTTGTTGTCTGTAATATTCAACCACATAACTCTAAGTTAAAAACTTTCATTCAAGATATGAAGCCGGTTGTAGACCTTAAACCAGATGCATTAATTATGTCAGACCCTGGTTTAATCATGATGGTACGAGAAGCGTTTCCAGAGATGATTATTCATTTAAGTGTACAAGCCAATGCAGTGAACTGGGCAAGTGTTAAATTTTGGGAAACACAGGGTATTAAACGTGTCATTTTGTCTCGCGAACTTTCATTAGATGAGATTGAAGACATTCGTCAGCATTGTCCTGATATAGAAATTGAAGTATTTGTACACGGTGCGTTATGTATGGCCTACTCTGGCCGATGCTTATTATCTGGTTACATCAATAAACGTGATCCCAACCAAGGTACTTGCACTAACTCTTGTCGTTGGAAGTATGACGCACACGAAGCAAAAGAGAATGAAACGGGTGATATTGTTGCGATCCACAAACCAGAGCCAACGTTAGGCACAGGTCAAACAACTGACCAAATATTCCTGCTTCAAGAAGAGGGACGCCCTGACGAATATATGCCAGCATTTGAAGATGAGCATGGCACCTATATTATGAACTCAAAAGACTTGCGTGCTATTCAGCATGTAGAGCGCTTGCTTGAGATCGGTGTTAACTCATTTAAAATTGAAGGCCGTACTAAAAGCTTCTATTACTGCGCACGTACAGCACAGGTTTACCGTAAAGCAATGGATGATGCAATTGCTGGTCGCCCTTTTGATGCTAAATTAATGGGCACATTAGAAAACCTAGCTCACCGAGGTTACACAGAAGGTTTCTTAAGTCGCCATACTCATGATCAGTACCAAAATTACGATTATGGATATTCAATCAGTGATACTCAACAATTTGTTGGTGAGATGACAGGCCGGAATGAAAATGGCCTTGCGGAAGTCACTGTGAAAAATAAATTCTTAGTGGGTGATGCGTTAGAGCTAATGACACCACAGGGTAATATCAATTTCAAACTTGAGCAGCTACAAAACCGTAAGGGAGAGTTAGTTGATGTGGCGCCGGGTTCAGGCCATGTTTTGTATATGCCAGTGCCTAAAGAGATTGACCTGAGCCATGGTTTATTAATGCGTAACTTATCTAACGGTGCGGATACTCGCAACCCGCATAAATAGTAGCTATGGCATTATTAATTAAAGATAACTGCATCAATTGTGATATGTGCGATCCGGAATGCCCGAACGATGCGATCACTTATGGTGCAGAAATATATGAAATTGACCCACTGCTTTGTACTGAGTGTGTCGGCCATTATGATAAACCAACCTGTAAGGCAGTGTGCCCTATCAACAATTGTATTATTGTTGATCCAAAGCATATTGAAAGTGAAGAGCAACTATTAGATAAATTTGCGATGATTCACGGTTAAGGTTGGTTATGCAACATCAGGCACGGTTTTTACAAGGGTCAATTTTCAAACATGTGATCACCATGTCTGCCACTAATGCAATTGGCCTTTGCGCCATTTTTTTGGTGGACTTGGTTGATATCTACTTCATCAGCTTATTAGAAAACAGCGCATATACTGCTGCTATTGGTTATGCCAGTGCGATCATTTTTTTTACTACCGCAATTAGCATCGGGTTAACAACCGCCAATGGCGCGATTGTTTCAAAATATATCGGTCAAAATAGGCGTGATATTGCACGCTTTTATGTTGCACATATATCACTTTTTGCATTTCTATTTACCTCACTGATTAGTTCTATCATCTGGATTTTTGCCCCACAGTTGCTAAGTGCAATTGGTGCACAAGGAGACGAACTCTCTGAAGCAATTACCTACCTGCGTATTATTATCCCCTCTTTACCAGTTTTAGCCTTAACCATGCAGATGAATGCAACACTGCGTAGCCTTGGGGATGCTAAACATGCAATGTATGCAACCTTGCTTGCAGGTATCGTTAATGCGCTGTTAGACCCAATATTTATATTTGTTTTTGAAATGGACCTACAAGGTGCCGCTATTGCCTCTGTTATTGCACGAGTTAGTGCACTACTGCTTAGTATCTTTTATGTATTCTACCGCTATCAGATGGTAAGCTTTTCGAAATTTTGTGACTTCTCATCAGATGTAAGGATCATTTCAACAATTGCATTTCCAGCAATGTTGACACAAATAGCAACGCCACTGGGTAATATTTATGTCACCTACGAGGTCGCACAGTTTGGCACTGAATATATAGCCGGCTGGGCAATTATAGGTCGTGTCATTCCCGTTGTGTTTTGTTTGATGTTTGCTGTTTCCGGGGCTATTGGGCCTATTATTGGCCAAAATTATGGTGCCAAAAATTTTCTACGTGTACGTGAAGTATTAGCAGAATCACTCAAGTTCATAACCAGTTACTGTTTAGTGATTGCACTCATTTTATCGCTTGGACAAGAGAGTATTGTGAACCTGTTCAGTGCAAAAAATGAGACTGGGGAAATTATTCGAATTTTTTGCCAACAAATCGCGATCACTTTTATTTTTACAGGTATTACCTTTGTAGCAATGGCATTTTTGAACAACCTTGGTTTCGCAAGATCTGCAACATTATTAAACGTTGCTAAAATGACTTTAGGCACGGTGCCTTTTGTGATGATTGGAGCTACCTATTATGGCGCGCCAGGTATTCTATATGGGCAAGCGTTAGGCAGTATTATCTTTGGTTTTGTAGCACTTGTGTTGACGCTTAAGGTGATGAAACAAATAGAAACTAGCCATTATGTACAAAATAATGATCAATCCCCAAGTTATTGATCAATTACATTAATTGTTTCTCGAAATATTGTTCTAATGAGCGCAGATAAACTAACGGACTACCATTTACTCATGCGATTTATACTTACTTATATCAGCTTAATCTTTTTGTCTGGTTGTTATCAATCTGAATCCACATTAACTAATAGTTTAATCTATTGTGCAGATAAAGCGCCAAGCTCTTTTAATCCACAAATTAGCCATGACATTGCAACACTTGACGCGACAACACATCAACTATATAACCGCCTCGTTAAAATAGATCCTATAAGCCAACGATTTGTTGCCGATATCGCAACACATTGGAAAGTGAATGAAAACAAAACACGCTACACTTTTTTTCTCCGTGAAGATGTTAACTTTCATGATACAAGTTTTTTCTCACCAACAAGAAAATTAAATGCTGATGATGTGATTTTCAGCTTTAAACGCATGTTATCAACTCAACACCCTTATCACTCAGTAAATAGTGACTCTGACAACTATTTATATAACCACCCGTTCTCAAATTTGGTCAGCGATGTCGTAAAAATAGATGATCACACCATACGTTTTTTATTAAATAAACCTGATGCAACGCTTCTTGCAAACCTTGCTGCCCATTACTCTGTTATTCATTCACAGCAATATGCAACACAACTGTTACAAGCAGGTCATCCAGAACAGATTGACTTTAAACCCATTGGCACAGGACCGTATCAATTTAAGGCAAACAGTAGTAAAAATATTATCCGTTATCAGTCACATAAATCGCCATGGCAGCTGCCAGCAAACATTGAAAATTTGATTTTTGATATTACTAAAAATAGTACTAAGCGTTATGCTAAATTACTATCTGGCGAGTGCGATATCATTACTAATCCGGCCTCTAGCCAAGTAAAACACATCAGTAAAAATAGCGAGGTTTCGCTAAGCTCTCAGCCGACTGGTAATATTGCATTAGTCGCTTTTAATACTAAAAAATCACCATTTGATAGCGCTATTAACCGCCATGCATTAAGTAATTCAATCCACCTTGATACTATTTTAGAGGCTGTATTTTTTGATACTGCGCTTGCTACCAATACATTATTAGCGGAACATTCATGGGCTTATAATCCTCGCATTACAAAAATCAGTTATTCCCCAGCGCACAGCCTACAAGAATTAACCGTCAACAAGTTTAACTTCAGTCAATCGTTACGCATTATTGCACCAGTAAAGAGCTCTATCTTTAATCCCAATTTTTATAAAACGGCTGAACTGATACAATCTAACTGGTTAGATATTGGCGTCAGAAGTGAGATAGTTCTACTACGCCCATCAGAACTTGATATCGCTTTACAATCAGGAAACTATGATGTTTACCTAACAGGTAGTAGCCCATATATTAAAGATCCTGATAACCTGTTTCGTCCTCTGCTAAGTTGTAATGCAAGCGCATTAGAAGGAAACAGTAGTTATTGGTGTGACACTAAGATGCAAAGTATTTTAGATGATACTCTACTTGAAATCAGCTTCATTCAACGAGTTAAAAATTATTATCAACTACAAGCACTTCTTCAAGCACAACGTGTCTATTTGCCCATCGCACATCTATTACGCTTTGATGTATTTAATGACAACATTACAGGTATAAAGATTGACCCACTTACCGGTATAAACTTTCATTTCACTAAAAAAAATGAGCCTATTGACATGAGAGAAGAGCAATAATATGTTTAATTATCTCTTAAGACGAATCTATTTATTGTGTATTACCGCGTTTGTTCTTACTTTAATCGCGTTTACCATTGAACATTTGACTGTACATACTCATTTCAGAGAGAACACTTTTACACATTATTTAAATTATATATCGGCTATTTTGCAAGGTGATTTTGGTTATTCAATCATTGATAAAAAACCTATTTTAGCTACAGGGTTAATCGCTTTCTCATCAACGCTCGAATTATGCCTATTTGCATTTATTATTGCCTGCATAGTCGGAGTTCCTTTAGGTATATTCGCAGGGCTGTATAGAAATAACGGACTTGATTACACCATTATGAGCCTTGCTCTCATTGGTTTGGCGTTGCCTGTATTCTGGGTAGCAATTATATTTAGTGTGCTACCAAACGCGTTCGGCTGGGCGATGCCCATCGATGGAAATATCAGCCCTATTTATGAGATTCCTGTAGTGAGTGGTTTTCTTTTAATTGATACTCTTTTAGTGACTCAGCAATACCAATTTGATGCCTTCTTGAATCATATGATCCATCTTATCCTGCCCTCGTCTGTGCTTGCAATTTTCCTTATGTCTGAAATTATCCGTTTAACTCGACACGCAATCACTATGGTGATGAGAAGTAATTATATTAAAGCAGCACATACCAAAGGGTTAACACGACGCCAAATTGTATTTCGACATGTATTAAAGAATGCTTTACCACCTATTATTCACCAATTAAGATTACAACTCAGTACAATCATCTCGTTTGCAATGGTTATTGAGATTGTATTCTCATATCAAGGTGCGGGGATATGGCTGTTTGATAGTATTCAACAGGGTGACTACCTCGTACTGTCTACTGCAATACTCATTATTTCAGGCTTTATACTTTTCTCTAGCATTATCATTGATCTGCTTTTAGTGTTTATATCGCCAACCAAGAGGAAGTCATTATATGCTGATCAATAATGAGTTTAATGAACAAAAAATTCAGTCTCCCTTACAATATATTTGGCATATCTTTAAAGGTAAAAATATTGCCGTTATTGCAATGTGGGCAATTATAGCCATGCTTATGATAAGTATATTTTGTGATTATCTAATGCCTTTCCCTCACAGCCAACAGCACCCCGACATGCTATTGCTTCCCCCGTACTGGTCCGATGGGGCAAATCCAATACACCTATTAGGTACAGATGATCTTGGCCGAGATACATTCTCTCGGTTGTTAAAAGGGATTCAATTAACGTTAATGGGTGCGCTACTTATCACTTTTATTGTCTCAATTTTAGGTGTAATAGTAGGTGCAACGGCTGCGCTTATGAAAGGTTTTAAAGCAAGTATAATGCACCACCTTCTTGATGCATTATTAACAATACCAACACTTTTAACTGCATTAATATTAATTGTATTATTTGGCATGAGTTATGAGAACAGTTTAATTGCAGTATCATTATCGTTATTGCCTCAGTTTATTCGTGGTATCTATATCTGTATTGAAAATGAGCTACAAAAACAACAT
>Ga0209292_1000961_pt1 | contig 36276 bp, 30 predicted proteins | sample GOMGulsemesocosm_2_FD_184634 | JGI IMG/M metagenome (GOLD analysis project Ga0209292, IMG submission 184634) | Methane-oxidizing microbial communities from mesocosms in the Gulf of Mexico - GOM9C Gulf of Mexico (SPAdes) (version 2) | ecosystem: Environmental > Aquatic > Marine > Cold seeps...
TGTCAAGGGATGGTAAGGTTCTTCGCGTTGCATCGAATTAAACCACATGCTCCACCGCTTGTGCGGGCCCCCGTCAATTCATTTGAGTTTTAACCTTGCGGCCGTACTCCCCAGGCGGTCAACTTAGTGCGTTAGCTGCGCCACCCACAGATCAAGTCTACAGACGGCTAGTTGACATCGTTTACGGCGTGGACTACCAGGGTATCTAATCCTGTTTGCTCCCCACGCTTTCGTTCCTCAGTGTCAGTATTTGTCCAGGTAGCCGCCTTCGCCACTGATGTTCCTTCCAATCTCTACGCATTTCACCGCTACACTGGAAATTCCACTACCCTCTACAATACTCTAGTTTGCCAGTTCAAAATGCAGTTCCCAGGTTGAGCCCGGGGCTTTCACATCTTGCTTAACAAACCACCTACGAACGCTTTACGCCCAGTAATTCCGATTAACGCTTGCACCCCTCGTATTACCGCGGCTGCTGGCACGAAGTTAGCCGGTGCTTCTTCTGTTGCTAACGTCACAGTACCCGTTTATTAAACGAATACCTTTCCTCACAACTGAAAGTGCTTTACAACCCTAAGGCCTTCTTCACACACGCGGCATGGCTGCATCAGGCTTTCGCCCATTGTGCAATATTCCCCACTGCTGCCTCCCGTAGGAGTCTGGGCCGTGTCTCAGTCCCAGTGTGGCTGATCATCCTCTCAAACCAGCTAGAGATCGTCGCCTTGGTAAGCCATTACCTTACCAACTAGCTAATCTCACTTGGGCTAATCAAATGGCGAGAGGTCCGAAGATCCCCCCCTTTGGTCCGTAGACGTTATGCGGTATTAGCAGTCGTTTCCAACTGTTGTCCCCCACCATAAGGCATATTCCCAAGCATTACTCACCCGTCCGCCGCTCGTCAGCAGATAGCAAGCTATCTCTGTTACCGCTCGACTTGCATGTGTTAAGCCTGCCGCCAGCGTTCAATCTGAGCCATGATCAAACTCTTCAATTATAAATCGTTTGTGATGCTCACCTTAACTAACCGAAGTTAACTAAGAAAAAACATCTGCTCAATGAATTCTGTCGTGTTACCAACCGAAGTTGATAACGCATTACATATGTTTTTATCTTTCCTAAGAAAGATAAAATATTTGTTTTGCATGAACATTATTCATTAAGCTGTTTTTTTTGTTACCCGAAGGTAACTATGTAAAATCAACATTAATGTGAGTGTCCACACAAATTGCATGATAACTAATTGTTAAAGAACATATTCTTTCTTATATAAGTAAAGAATATCGGTAAGAATCTCATTCGCTCTGTACCGTAAAGTAATTCGTTGCTTGAGTTAGACGCTAGGCCTTGCCCGAAGCAGGATGCGTATCATACGCTTCCGAGTTTTGATGTCAACGTTTTTTTGTATTCTTTTTTAACTTTCTGATTCGAAAATTAAAACGTCATTTTGAAACGTTAAGTTAAACCTCTTTGCTCGAAAGCAAGGGTGATAACTTATCAAAACGTTCGTTTGGTGGTTCGTTTTGACTGAACCCCTTGGAACTGGAGCGCATTGTAAAGATTTCTAACTTGGCGTCAATACTTATTTTAAATAAACGGTCTGAGTGCTACTTTTTCATACAAACCATGGTTGGTGTGGCGTTTAAAGTCGCACTATTGTTATTTTTTAATCGTTTGAATATAGAAAAGAACTCTTTCAGTTAAAGTTATATCTGATGGTTTTGTCTATTTCATTATATTTTGACCACTTTACCTTCTATTTAACAATAAAATGATAACAAAATACGGATCTATATCCGCTCCGCCACAATAGATAGCTTTCAGTAAACCTGAGAAAGGGTAGCTACAAAGCATTGATTGAAAGGCATAGTCATTCTTTTGTCAAAATACACCATAACCAAAATCAATGATGTTTAAACAATTATGTCTAAATAAAAAGCATAGGAGATGACTCCTTATCCCATTTCCCGTAGGAAGATAAACTAGAAAATAGTCCAAAGTTACAATATTTGATTAAAGGATAACCAGTATCTTCGTATTGACTCTTGGTTTGATTTCTTAACATAACTCCAAATTTGTATATTAAGGCAAAGCGGGCATAACTCTATTGAGAATAAAACAACCAAAAGTCTGTTAATAACCTTAGTGATATTTTCAAAGTACTGCCCTTATGAAAAAGATGACACATTCGTCTAGTTCACTGTAAGCTATTACTCCACTATAAGTTAAGCTCTTTATTTTTGGAGTTACCACTTTTGCAATATTGGTTTTGAGTGGATGTTAATGTCCCTTTATAAAAAGGGACATCAATCGATATAAGAGAAATGTAATAATGCTATACAAACACGATGTGAAATTAGCAGCATTCAGAGGTCTATTTAAATATTGTATGAACATCGCAATTTTTGTACAAACTCACCGTACTTTGCAAGTCTAATAGCTCTTTCGATTTTTGTTCAATAAAGTTGATAACACCATTTGATAATGCAGGACCTATGCTAAAACGTTTGACTCCTAGTTCTCGCATAAGCTTTACCTCCGTTAAATTTGGTAATGACATAGTATTTAATGGTGCATTAACCGAAGAAACAATTTCTTTTATTTCTTCACTATCACTGATCGCAGGTACAAAAATTCCATTTACTCCACTATTGATATAGGCCGTTGAACGGCTTATCGTTTCAGCAAGAGGGTCACTAAGTAGAAAATATGTATCTGTTCGAGCGTTAATGAAAAAATCGGTAAAGCCGTTATTATCTAATCGACTTCTAATTCTCTCTAATATTTGGCATTGCTTCGAAACGTCTAACAGCGTGGTTCCATCCTTTGATGAATCCTCAAAGTTAATACCTACAGCACCTATTTCGGCAATTTTTAAAACATTGTCTGTAATAATGTTAATGTTTTCAGAATAGCCCGACTCCACATCTACCGTAACAGGGATATCAACAGTTGATACCATTTTGTTAGCCAATGCCAATAATTGTTCAAATGTTATTTTTTCGCCATCACTATAACCCAACGCATTAGCAACCCCCCAGCTAGTTGTTCCTATCGCTTTAAAGCCACTTTGTTCTAATATTAACGCTGAAAGTACATCCCATGCATTTGCCAAAAAAAGTGGTTCATCGTTTTCGTGCATTTTTTTAAAGTTTAATAATTTATTCATTGTTGTCCTCTATTTTAAAAATTGGGTTTTTGATTGTCTGGTATGCACAACATTTTCTATATTGAGCAATTTATGATTTTTTGAATTATTTAACGTTATCCCTTCATGTGTTAGCAGCCATAACTTTCTTTCAACACCACCAGCATATCCAGTTAATGCTCCGTTAGTACCGACAACTCTATGGCACGGCACTATGATACTGATCGGATTTCTACCATTAGCACCACCAACAGCTTGGGCTCCTTTAGGGCATTTAACAAACTTTGCGATATCAAGGTACGAGGCTGTTTTACCAAAAGGAATATTTACTAAATAATCCCAAACTTGCTTTTGAAAAACTGTCCCTTTTGCATCGAGTGTAAGTTCAAAGACTTTACGTTCACCTGAAAAGTATTCTGTTAATTGCTGTTTGCATTTATCAGTAATTTCATTCGGTTTTGTTACACTGCGTTGCGCTCCGCAAAAAATGAGTTGCGTAATGCCAACTTCAGATGCTTTGAACTCTATCGTTCCCAAACGGGATTCTAAATAATCGGTATACATTTCATTAATTTCCTATTTAAAACATTAAGTACTCTAACCAAAGCACACTCTTCCTAATCTGAGTTACCTCAACATTTTAAAACTTTATGACTTCACACTTGCTTGATGTATAGCGTATGCATTAAACAAATAATAAAGGATAGTTTTTTTCATACTGGCCATTATCGGAACTGAATGTTCAAATTAACCTTCTCTTTCATCATTGTAATATTAGTGAGCTAAAAAGGATGTTGTCGCTTTCAATATTTGTTCTGTTTGTAAAAACGTTGCCATATGTCCGTTGTTTCCTTTAAGTTCAATGACTTTACTTTTTAATAATTTGGCCAAGGCCAATGAATTTAAAGGATTAACTAGATGATCTGAACTTGATACTATGGTCAGTAATTGCGCTTTAATTATTTGTGAAATATTATCAATTCCACCATGACTATATCGGTAAATATCGTGGGCTATCATGGCTTTTACACTGACTAAGTAGTCTTCTGGATTCATCATATTGTTATATTTTTTTAACATGAAGGCTGACAAGTCCGCTGGAGCATGTTCTCGAGAAAATGCTGTTGGTGTTGTCAGGTTCATATGCAAAATATCGTAGGCTCTCTTGATAGCCAAAGACGATTTTCGTTTACTTTTTTCTGTATCATTAAAAAGCGCGGCTTGCGTTTTCCAAACAAGAAGATCAAAGGATGACTGCTTAGGGGTTGAGACAATAGTAATAACTTTGTCCATGAAACTGGGATAACTCACTGACCATTGATAAGCCTGCATTCCTCCCATAGAAATACCAATTATTGCGTGTAAATGGGTAATATTTAAGTAATCAACCAATAAAGCATATTGAGAATTAACCATATCTTGAATAGATATATCAGGATAATTTGGCGTATTAGATGGTGAAGAAGAAACGCCGTTAGCAAGAGAGTCGACAATGACTATATATAATCCTTCTGTCTTTAATATGTTTGTTAATGTTCCGGTATTGATCACATCTCCACTTGTACCAGTGAACCACGTTGGCCACAACACCACATTGCTTTTGTCGGCGTTTAGCCTTCCTATTGTGCGATAAGTTATTTTTAAATCTTTAATCACCTCGCCGTTGCTAGCTCCAAAATCACCAAGCTGAGCAACTTTCAACTCGGAATTTCTTGACAAGGTTGTTGCTGACGTTTCTGTTATTAACATTAATAATAGCAATATTAAAATAACGATTTTTGATTTATTCATAGTTAATCTGTATAGCAGTAATGACTTTATTTTTACAATTTTACAGTGTTAACCAATCATTAATAATCATCATTTAAGATATGTCTTATCACATATAATGATGTAACATTGCATATCCAATAAAAGAAAAATGGTTATCACTCCTTAGTATGCGCCCACAAGAACTTAATTTATTAGTGATTTTTGACGTTATAATGACGGAAAGGTCGATAAGTAGAGCAGCACAACAGCTATCATTAACACAACCTGCTGTATCAAATGCCGTCGCTAAAATGCGATCTATGTGGAAAGACGATTTATTCATTAAAGACGGTCGTGGTATTCAGCCCACTGCCTATGCACAAAGTCTATGGGGACAAATACGTGATGCACTGCAAAGTTTAAACCTAGCGATAAAACCGGACGAGTTTAATGCTCAAACAAGTAAACGAACTTTTAGAATAGCGGTAAGTGGTTTGATGGTTGACATACTCTGGCTAGAGTTACGCTTGTTATTTGAAAAGAGTGCACCCGGTATCCGCTTGCATGCTTTACCCTATACGACCCTTGATACACAAAAATTATTGGACGATTCAGACGTTGATATCGTCATAGGCGCTGTAAACGCTGCTCAAGAAAATATATTATCGACTCATCTTTACGATACGATATATCTCTGTGTGATGCGAAAAGACCATTCATTGGCGGATAAAAAATTGTCGATTGAAGAGTTTGCAAATGCAGAACATTTATTGGTATCACTTTCCGGCGATACATATGGCACCGTTGATAATTCACTTAATCAACTGGGCTTAAGTCGAGATATTGCGATGACAGTAAATCACTTCTCTAGTGTTATGCCTATCATCAATAAAAGTAACCTTATTGCTACGCTACCTTCCAGTGCAATTCACAAATACTCTGATCCAGAACAGTTATCGATATCTCAACCGCCTATTAATATACAGGGCAACCCTATTTCTATGTTATGGCATAAACGGCAAAATGATGACACGGGATTAAAGTGGTTACGAAAACAAATTAGTAACAAGTTTATCAATCAGTGGGGTCAAGGCCTAGATAATCTACATCGAATAAGTGATAAATAATTTGCTATGACAAACAACTTGAACTCAAAACACAACCCCATTATACTCATGCAAATCAACACCTTACACTACAACCTTTTTCTACTCAATGAAAGCAGGATTTTAGGGTGTGACTAGTATAATTATTACAAATCAGCTATTTTTATTAGTTATCTTCGTATAGAATCCTCCGTGTAATTTTTTTGCCTATTAATTATTTTAAAAAATACATCTTTCTGGCGATACCTTCTTACCTTTTCTGAAATGACACAATACAAATGAATGATAAAACGATAGCAACTCACAATGGCAATTTTCATGCAGATGATGTTTTTAGTATCGCTGCACTTAAGAATGTTTTCCCTTCTTTTAACCTCATACGCACTCGTAATCTAGAACTTATCGCCAAGGCAGACATTGTTATTGATGTAGGTGGTGAATATGATGCTGATGCTGGTCGATTTGATCATCATCAACGAGGTGGTGCTGGTGAACGCGAAAATGGCATTCCTTATTCCTCATTTGGCCTAATTTGGCAGAAATATGGCTTAGAAATATGTCAAGGAAACCAAGACGTTGCTAATTCTGTTGACGCGGGCCTAGTATCAACAATCGATGCCATTGATTGTGGTCATGTCGAAGGTGTTTCTCAAGGCATTAGCCTTAGTCATACTATTTCAATGTTTAATCCAACTTGGCAAGAAGATAGCCACTTTGATACCTGCTTTGATGAAGCGGTTGATTTTGCATCCCGCGTTTTAACACGTTTCATTGCTTCGGTTAACGGTGGTATTAGTGCAAAATCAATTGTGGCCAAAGCTATTGATAATGCAAAAGATCCAAGAGTCATTGTCTTAGAAAAATACATCCCATGGAAAACGACGGTGCACACCTTATCTAAAGAGGCTCTGTATATGGTTTACCCATCAGGCTCGGGCCAATGGAGAATTCAAACGGTACCTGTTGAACCCGGTTCATTCGAAGACAGAAAGCCATTACCTAAAGCATGGGCTGGTTTATCTGATCAAGCGCTTCAAGAAGTTACAGGCCTTGATGATGCCATGTTTTGCCATAACGGTTTATTTATCGCAGGTGCGGAGTCATTCGAAAGTACAATGAAAATGGCATCCATTGCCTTGCAAGAAAAAATAATCTGATAAGAATAGCTCTTTTGTTTCTTGTTCTCGTTAAATTCTCAAAATATTAACGACACATAAGGAGCTTAGCTCTGAAACCGTAAGTAAAGTGGAACGAGTATGTTTAGGAAAATAGAAATTAATGTTAGGAAAGTAAGGATATAATAGGCATTTACTGATAGGTTTAGCGTTTAAATGCCTGCCTATACTCATTAGGTGTATAAGATAAAACTTTTTTAAATGTTCTCCTAAAAGCGGCATCATCTGAAAAGCCCAAGCGAATAGCAATGCTATTTACGGTATCGGTTCCATAAATTAAATACTCCGTGGCCTGATATAACTTAATAAGACGCATGAAGTATGCACATGAAAGGTTGGTCTGCGTTTTAACTTTCCTCGAAACTGTACGTTCTGTAAGGTTCAGATCTTTGGCAAGTGATTTAATCGCAAGCTCTTTTGTTGGTGTTGCCTCTGTCCATACATAAATTTGTTGCATAAGTTTATCGTCTAATTGCATTAAGCTTATGAACTCAAATGGCTGATTATTATTATTAGGTTTGGGCACTACCATTAAATCGATGATGTCGCGCAAAATGTCCTGCCCACAATTTTGTGCAATCAACTGTTGCGCAATAGGTAAATAACCATTCACTCCTGACGCAGTTGCATTTTGCCCTTGAAATACATAATTTTTTGTAAAGCTCCACGTAACCTTGGGATACTTTTCTTGCATGTGATCTGCTAACCACCAAGTAGATGTCGCTGATTGTTGATTTAATCTTCCTGACTCAGCTAAAAAACATACAGAGGTGCAATAGGCCCACACTCTCGTTTGGGACGGGAGTTGTTTTAATGCCCTTGATATGGCTTTATATTCACTGAGTATCGGACTTACCTGTCGTATGCCATTAGTCCAAAAACCCGGTAATAAAATTGCATCTATCGATCTATCAGATATCGTCGTGGTAGGAGATATAGATACCTCCATTCTTTTACTGCCAGTTGTTACCGAAACATCTTTATGGTCAATGCCTACCCACATTGTCTCAAAATACCTCTTCCCTGATCGCCTATTAGCCGCTTCAAGCAGCTCAGAAAATGCAAACAAACCTGAAACTACACACCCCGGATATATTACTAAACCTATTTTCATCGTAAGTACCATATTTAATGCCGTATGTCTGACATTGCATGTCTAATATCGAATATGGCATGTCTAATATTGTATGCTTTATGTCGTATCTTGCCATTATGTCTATCAAAAATATTTAATACAATAGCCCAAATATACTTAATTAAGAGACTCATCATGAAAATAACACAAATTCGTAATGCCACAATTGTCATCCATTCTGGAGAAAATGTTATTTTGGTTGACCCTATGCTTGCATCAAAAGGCGCTATTTTTTCTCTTAAATATGCAACCACTGATCGCCGTAGGAATCCATTAGTAGAATTACCTGAAGAGTCAGAACAAATTTTGGAAAAAGTAACTCACTGTCTTATCACACACTGTCAAAAAGGACATTTTGATCATTTAGATAGAGCGGCAATAAAATGGCTAAAAGCCCACAACATACCCGTGTATTGCTCTGAACAAGATGCAGAATTTCTAATAAAAAAAGGCTTAGATGTACATATACTTAAAGCCAAAAATAACAACGACTTTTTAGGCGGTTCTATTAACTTAGTCCCCTGCATTCATGGACGAGGGGTCATTGGAAAGTTTATGGCCCATGGTTATGGATTTGTGCTTCAGTTGCCTGAAGAGCCTAGCCTTTATATCACCGGAGATACTATCTTAACCAAAGATGTTCGCCATTGTATTCAATCAATGCAACCTCATTGGATTGTATTACCGGCCGGAGGAGCGCGTTTTGATTTGGGTGGCGATATCATCATGGGTAAAAAAGACGCTATCGAGGTAGCCGAGTTTGCCAAAGGCAAAATTATAGCCAACCATCTAGAAGCTTTGGACCATTGTCCTGTTACTCGCAAAGAATTAAGAGCAGAGATAATAAACCGAAACTGGCAGCAAAAATTTTATGTGCCAAGTGACGGAGAAACTCTCTCACTCAGTATTGTATGATTCAATTTATTTTATTTCTGTGGAATTTACAGGGAGCTGACATCATTTCATTTAAAAATAATCCTCATTCAATGCAAGTTGACATTCATGTGAGACGTTAAATGTTATTGTCGCAATATACCTTGGTCTACCCATTTGAGAATATAGGATAATGCAACGTTACTAGCATCTTCATCTGTATTAATTTCAAGTAAATAGTCACATAACGAAGAGAAGTCATTACCGTGGAGTAACATATCAATAAGGTGCTGCTCGACAAATTCCAACGAACGAAACTCTGTTAATCTTTCACTATTTCTCCATAATAACCACTGCTTTGGTGATTTGACTGCCTGTTCAGGATTTTTCTTAGCCTTTAACGCTTGCCAACTTTCAACGGTGCTCCACTGAAACTGACAAATTTGCACACTAGGGTGTAAACGAAACGACATTGTAGGCCAATTTTCATGAGGGATTTCTTGCAGAGACTGCCTGTTAAATCTGTCGGCCTCTTGAGCATCAAAAGCTGTTAAAAGCATACGTTCAAAATGCGCCAATTCACTTAATATAGGATGTTCTGAAAAAGGAGGAAATTGTTGTAAATAATCAGGTAATTTATCCGCATACTGTCTTAAAGATGTATTGTTTGATGGATTAATCTTAATGTAACCGGCTACCATTTGTTCAAAAAGTTTATCACCCAAGTAGAGACCTAATACTTCATGGTCGGTATCAATAACATCACGCAGTCTAGAAAAATAAGCATTTTTGTAGATGTTGAGACGCGTTTTATTATCGACATTGCCTTGCGTCATAATTTCTTGTTCGATTGTTTGATCATCTTTAATTAAAAAATCCATCAATTGATGCTGAATCTGATGCAGAGACAATTTTTCCATACTAAATACCTACAATAATTTATGTTTCAGACGTTATTGAATTAGAGATTACTGAATCAGAGATTTTTCGCGCTATGTCTAGCTCTGATAATAAATCATCTAAAACGGGAATATTATCATCTCGCTCGATCATAGTGCTAACCAAACCAAAACGGCTTACCGCATCACGGTACAAGTCCCATACAGGGTCTACAATAGGCTGGTCATGGGTATCAATAACATAATCACCATAATCCGTATGTCCCGCCAAGTGAAATTGTCTTACATATTTAGGACTAATTCCCGTTAAGTAGTCTTGAGGATCGAAACCATGATTTCGCGCACTGACATAGATATTATTAATATCAAGCAATATATGACAATCAGCTCGTTTTGCCATTTCGTCAATAAATACCCATTCCGACATATCAGATTCTTTAAAAGTTATATAGCTGGTTGGATTCTCAATGAGGATTTGCTGTCCTAAAAAATCTTGAACTTGCGAAATTCGGTCAACAATATGCTGTAACGCTTCTTCATTATAAGGTACGGGTAATAAATCATGACTGTTGATGCCATGTGCACCCGTGAAACAAAGGTGATCAGAGATCCATTCAGGTTGTAACTCGTTTATTAATGTTTTCAATTGGCGTAAATAATCATAGTTCAAAGGATCAGTAGAACCTATTGATAACGATACACCATGCATCACCATGGGATAATGTTGCCTAATTTCATGTAAATAATGTTTTGGTTTTCCGCCAGCTACCATAAAATTTTCAGAAATAACCTCAAACCAGTCCAACGGCGGTCGTGTTTCAAGTACTTGTTGAAAGTGCTCGGTTCGTAAACCTAAACCAAAACCCAAATAGTGATCATTTTTTTTCATAGTTTATTTTTCATATATTACTACAGCCTAAATAAAGGAGGGTATAGCACCCTCCTTTATCTACTTAAGTAACTTAAATTGCTTAAGTTACTTTAATTACTTTAATTACTTTAACTTTCGCCTAAGCGCCAACTTCGCCACCAACATCGTCACACGCTTTAGATGATATAGCGACAAAACCATGACCTTTACATACCGCATGACCCGCACAAGCGTTTTCTGCCGTTTTACAGTCATTATGTCCTTTACAAACATTGACGTTATAACAATGTGATAATTCAGCAGTATTCACTTCTCCACGCCAATCATCTTGTAGATCACCACCAATATCGTCACAAGCTTTTGTAGACATAGCGACAAAACCATGACCTTTACATACCGCATGACCAGCACAAGCATTTTCCGCGGTTTTACAATCATTATGACCTTTACATTTGTTAACATTATAACAATGTGCCAAGTCAGTAGAATTTGCTAAAGAAGCAGAGGTATTTGAGCTAGATGTTTCCGTCGTTGCGTTTGCAGAGCATCCCATCATGCCAGCAACGGCAAGTGCAATTGCACTGCCATGAATTTTAGATTTAGTATTGTGTTTCATAATGAACTCCAAAAAATTATTTAAACCAAAGAGAGCGACACAAAACTTGCCTGAGCTTGATTTGCAAAACTACTTTGGCGGTGATTTAACCTGGTATTAATTCTATTAGTAAATTTAGATAAATAAGTGACAAAAAGGCCTGAACTCTTTACTAATAGTTCAAATTTTATTAATTATCTATTCTGTTTAACTTTTTCTTAATCCAATAGTCAACACTGAAATACCGACCAGCCCCCATAAAAAACAACATCAATAACATGATAAAATAAGTAGCAGCGAACTCAATACCGTTATTAAGTATGACAATGTTTCCGCTCTGCGTTAACCATTCATAATTACCGTGTTCTTGAAGAATGGAAATAATGGCTTCCTTCTTTTCTGCTGATGCACTGACTCTGTCATTGGCGAAAGGCGCTCCAGGATCCGCTATCGCTTGCCAGCCATATTGTCCATGAACAGATGTCATCGCGATGATCATGGTAAACATCATAGGTAGTGCCATAACTCTTAGCCCAAAACCTAATAAAAGCGACAACGCGCCAATAACTTCTGCGCTTATTGCCAAAATCGCCATTAAAAACGGAAAAGGTAACCCTAAGCCCCAATCACTATTGCCAAACCACTGCACGATATTGTCAAACCCTGCCATTTTATGCGTACCCGCCATCCAAAAAATGGGGACAAGATACAATCGCATCAATAAGGGGGCTAAAAAGTCGAGTTTTCGTGTGGTATTGAGCAAGCTTTCTGCTTTTTTTAAATAAGTAATTATCATATTTTTTCCTTTCTGTTCAGTTCAGTAGGTTATTAATTACGTTTTACGCTTGTTTAACCATATTTTCTCGTTTAGCTTTACTTGCATATTCAGACAAGACTTCAGGAATAGGAAATACATTTTCAAGTGGCTCTGGAATACCACTCGCATTAATGATTTGAGCATGTTTACGTTGTAATTCTCTTGGTTCGCGAACACCACATGAGTGCGCAATAACACCGACTTCATAGTTCATATTTCGAGCATATTGATTAACTCGTTCAGCTTTATTCATTGGGTCTAAACCACGTTGTAGCTCTTTCTTATGCGTTGTAATGCCGGTTGGGCAAGTATTTTTATTGCATTGCAACGCCTGAATACAACCAAGAGCAAACATAAAACCGCGAGCGGAAACAACAAAGTCAGCGCCAATACACAATGCCCAAGCAACGTCAGCAGGATTAATTAATTTTCCAGAAGTAATCACCTTGATACGGCCTTTGAGTTGGTATTCGATGAGTTTGTCTATGACTAACGGTAAGCTGCGTTTAATCGGCAACCCCATATAATCAATAAGGCTCTGCGGCGCAGCGCCAGTACCACCATCAGCACTGTCGATAGTGATAAAATCTGGAGCATCACCCAATCCTCGTTGGTGGATTGCTTTAAACAAAGTACCTAACCATTCAGTACTTCCAATAACCGCTTTAAATCCAACAGGTTTACCTGTCACTTTTCTCACTCTTACAACCATATCGAGCAAATCCTCGATATTGCGAATATCTTGATGTCCATTTGGACTAATTGAGTCCTCTCCTGCTGCAATACCACGTATTTCGGCGATAGTAGCAGTAACTTTTGTTCCGGGTAGAATTCCACCTTTACCAGGCTTTGCTCCTTGGCTCATTTTAATTTCAAACATGCGAACTTGTTCATTGGCAGCAACTTGTTTAAGTTTTTCATCAGAAAGTTTACCGTCAGGCGAGCGCACACCATATTTGGCGGTACCAATTTGAAAAACAATATCGCAACCACTTTCAAGATGATAAGGTGATAATCCGCCTTCCCCCGTATTCATCCACATTCCAGCTTTTTTTGCACCTAGTGATAATGCACGCACTGCGGGAATAGAAAGCGCTCCAAAGCTCATACCTGAAATATTAAATATGGAAGTCGTAGTAAAAGGTTTATCGGCATAACCATGACCGATAACAATTTTTTTTGCTGGAATAGCATCTTCACTAAGAGTGGGAAATATACAATTTAAATATAATATATCACCAGGTAAATTCAGTGGTCTGGTCGAACCAAACGCAACGGTAGCATCTTCATTTTTTGCGGCTCTATATGCCCATGAACGTTGTGCTCTATTAAAAGGTAATTCTTCACGGTCTTGAGCAAAAAAATACTGACGAAAAAATTCACCTAAATGTTCAAAAAAATAACGAAAACGACCAATAATAGGATAGTTTCGTCTTATTGCTTGTTCTGTTTGTGTTATGTCTCTGACATAAATAACGATTAAAGCAAGAAGTGTTATACCAACCATAAAAACAAAAATAAATGCCATGACTTCTAATGCCGACATCGTAAAAACTGAAAGTTGTTGTAAATTCATCGTTAATTCCTATTAAAATTTGAGTGATTTTTTACCATACTTATTCTTTTGAACTACATTTCGTTAATGACATATTGGTATTTCAAAAGGTAATCAAAAGCAGTTAGTGACTTGTCTTTAAGTAAGTGACCCTCACCGCAATAAATTATAAATATTTTAATTGATTGCGGTGGTGCTACACTTAGCGCTAAATTTTTTTAGCTTTACTATTCGTACAAAAATCTATGACAGCTAACATTGACCTAATCGACAAGATACTTTCAGGGCATCGCTATAGCGGTACCGTTATTCTTCATCCAACTTTTGGTAAATCTTTTAATGATAAGAATTCCAATTTAACAAACCGCCTACCCTTTCATTATGTTGAAAAAGGTACTTGCCGTTTACTTGTTGATGATAAGGAATATGTATTAAATGAAGGTGATTTCATTGCGATCCTCAAAGGATCGGTTCATTTTCTTCGTAACGTTACTGAAGAAGCTCCAAGTGAAACGACGCTGATATGTGGATATTTTGAATTATTAGCTGGTACCAATCAGTCATTAACTGATAGTTTTCCTGACGTACAGATTATTAGTCATAAAGATATTGCGCAATCTAGCCGAATGAAAAAACTGCTTCACATGCTGGTTGAGGAAGTCAGTAGTGATTTACTGGGTGCTAAATCTGCCGTAAAAAGTTTAGCCGATTTATTTTTCACCTACGTACTAAGAAATATTCTTACCGGTAACAATGTTGAACATGGCATTTTAGCTGGGCTTGCTGATACACAATTAGTTAAAGCGTTATCAGCATTTCATGATGATTTTCATAAGTCATGGTCATTGGAAGCATTAGCGTCTGAGGCTGGACTTTCAAGAACTAAATTTGTTTCTCAATTTCGGGACATTATTGGAGTTACGCCGGGCGCTTATATGACCCAGTGGCGAATGAACTGGGCTGCAGCAGAACTATTATCTACTGAAAACATTATTTACGATATTGCACTGTCTACAGGCTATCAATCTGATGCGGCTTTTTGTCGGGTTTTCAAACAACAATTTGGTGTGCCACCTTCAGAATTCAGAAAGGCCAGTATTTAAGGTAAAGCTAATTTGTTGGTTAGCGTTTACCCACTTTAGCTAAACGTGAAAAAATTCCAATACCAATCAACATAGATAAATAAGCTGGAAATGCATGAGGCGATAGACTTGGCATGTAATTAAGCAATAACGCATCATTTCCTCCTGGAATTAGCGTGGCGCCTATTCCCATGAACATTCCTCCTAAAAAGTAATATAGCCACTTTTTATTCGGTTGTATTAATAATCTAAATTCCTTTTTTAATAAGGAGGACACCATGATTCCAGCCAATAAGGCAACTAACAACAACCAGAGTATCATTGACATTTCTTGATAAAAAACAGTATCGGGCAAAAGTTGATTCGTTATACTTTGAATCATTGTATTTGTGTACATCCAAGGACCAACAACTACAAATAGAATCCCATTGCTTACTCCCAAAATTGCAGCCGCAGACCTTAAGTCATATTTGGAAGAAGATAACCTTTTCCACCAGTGATAAATATTTACACTGCCCATTGTTTTAATTAATTCGATAACCAATATCGTTAACAGTAAAAATGCGAGAGGTAAATACAGACTTTCAGGAAATACAATATTAGGCTCTGTAGGAACCGCCGCTAGAAATGTATATTTTAGTGATATAAGTTTAGTTAACATTGCTCCCGACGCTAGACCTAAAATGGTTAATACCATGCCGATATCACCGGTACCAAGCCGACTTAAGGTATGTAATGCGCAACCACCATTAATCGACGCGCCCAAGCCAAACATTAACCCTCCTAAAATAGTGATAACAGTAAAAGCATATTCCTGAGCAGCGACACTTTCAAAAAACAACGATGCCAACATTGTTATCACGAGTGACCATAACATCACCCGAAAAAAACTCATTAATACCTTTGTTTGATGTTTATTTATCACCTCATCAACGGCTCGTACCGCACAAAGCGTTGTTCTATTGGCCACAAAACCGATAAAAAAAGCTAAAATCAGCAGTAGCGGCCAAGTCACAATTGAGTTATTCATAGTTTCCTATAGGTTAAGCTAAAGAGGTGAAGTTCAAGTATTTTGTAACTTTGTTGTTATATGTAATTCACTATGCAGGGTTTTATGTACAGGGCATTTATCTGCTATTTCGACCAACCTATTGATTTGTTCTTGCGTTAAGTCACCTTCAATCCACAATTTTCTTTCTATTGTTTGAATGCCTGTTGCTTTACTTGCACACCCTTCACAATCAGCTTGATGATCTCGGCTATGACTCAGTTCAACTTTAACATCGGTCAAAGGTAAATTTTTACGTTGAGCATACATTCTTAATGTCATACTGGTACAAGCACCTAAGCCGGCTAATAAGTGTTCGTAAGGATCCGGACCGAGGTTACTACCACCGACAGCTAAGGGTTCATCCGCTAACCAATGATGATGATCTGTTGTTATCATCTGAGAAAACTTATGATCTTTTTCTTCAACTAATACGTTACCACCAGAAACAACAGGCCGAGTAAAGTCAGCGTCTTCATCTAAATAACGACTGACCCATGTTGAAATGGTTGCAGCAACATAATCGGCATCAACTTTATGAGTCAATAAATGATCTGCGCCATCCAAACTGATAAAACTCTTTGGATGCTTAGCCGCAACATATATTTTTTCAGCCTCTTTAATACTAACCGTTCCATCTAAAGGCGCATGCATGACTAAAAGTGCTTTTCCTAATTTGCCAATATAAGCATTATCATAACTTTTAATATCATCAAGAAATTGTTTTTTAATTGTAAATTCTCGAGCACCAAGCTTTACTATAGCCTCACCTTTACTCTCAATATCTTCAATAGCAAAAGCAAAATTATGTGCTACATGTGCGGCATCTGATGGTGCACCAATTGTTGCGATAGCTTTTACTTCTTGCACTTTACTCGCCACACCAAGAACAGCTGCTCCACCTAAACTATGGCCAACAAGTAACTTAGGGGCACTATAGTTTTCACGAAGAAAATCTACGGCTGCAAGTAAGTCTTCAATATTGGAAGAAAAATTAGTATTAGAGAAGTCACCGTCACTATTTCCTAAACCTGTAAAATCGAAACGAAGCACAGCAATACCACGACTCACCAAAGCTCGGCTAATTCTTGAAGCTGAATTTATATCTTTACCACAGGTAAAACAATGAGCAAACAAGGCATAAAAACGCACATCAGTATCAGGCGTTTCTAATAAGCCTCTAAGTACCTTTCCTGCACTATTAAATTCAATTTTTTGACGCATGTTACTCTCCAACTCCGTTAATGACCAAATAAGCATAATCGTAATTTCGACAAATATATTACCCTATCAACCGTAACTATTTGCACATAGTACAGAGCTCTTTAAATTTCCCTTCATATTTAAAGACTCTATTTGTAAAGAGTAAACATGAACTAAAAGACAAATAGTTTGAACGATAAATCATACTCATTTTTAAATAAGTATAGATAATGTAGTTAACTTATAACGAAGGAGTTTGTAATGATCAATACTAATGAAATATCAAATTTAACCCTATACCATTTTCAAGCCTGCCCTTTTTGTGCCAGAACGAGAGCCGCCATGGCTGAACTTGGACTAAATATTGAACAGCGGGATATTAGACTAGACGCCGATTTTAAAAGTGAATTACTTGAACAGGGTGGAAAATCTCAAGTTCCTTGTCTTCAAATTAAAAAACAAAACAAAGAAACCCAATGGCTTTATGAGTCAGACGTTGTTATTGATTTTTTAAAAAACAATGTTGATGACCTACTTCATTTAACGCTGCAGTAAAAAATAACATTCGAAGGAGTGTCAGAGGAAAAGAGACTCTGCTCTTGCAGCTTTCCTCCCGCTATTCAGTTACAACTTAAGTTTAGATTTTTTGCAATTATCGATAACAGACTAAAGCTAGCTCCTGCATAGTGTCTGCTCTGGTCTGCATCGATATATTGCGATTAAACTAACGAGTCAAACGCTTGACTCGAGATCACAAGGCAGGGATATTATTGTCGAGCCAAGTAATACGCGATTGCAACCATGTTTTCAAATATAGTACTTCCTCTTGATGAGAGTCGCCGACAAACGGATTTGGCCAAACATACTGCCCTAAAACACCCCAAACAGAAAAATTCTCTGGCACAGATTTACTGCTTTCAAGCAGCAATGCGATATTATCGATTTTTTCTGCTAAGTGTTCATCGCTAAGCACAGTAAGTCTTAATGTCTGCCAGCGGCTTTTGACTTTATCTGAGAAAAAAGGATCACTTAATAATCGCTGCCACCAAAAAGGAACAGGATTTGCGTCACCTGGACATATAGCACTAAACCGGTAGGCCCAACTACTAACATTATCACCCTCACAATAATTCGCATTACCAAAAGCCAAGTTCAAATCCCACATAGGGCCCATTGCTAATTTAGCATTTTTATCTTTTACCAAATAGGTACTTAACCGATAACTATCAACGTTATGGCCAAGTTCATTTAAAATAAAATAGTCAACAAAGGTGTCTACATCAATATACTTCCGATAGCCTGTTTCTTCATCTGTAAAAGTCGCTGATTGCAACGCTTGTTCAAAATCATGCAAATAGCTTTGAATATAGTTTTTTTGCTCAATGGTTATTTCATCAGCATCTGGCGTGTCATAAAGAAAGTGGTGTTTTTTATTGCTCTCTGACAAATGATTAGAAGCAAAAGAAATAGTGTCATTATAATCGCCAGTTCCATTTCCATCACCTACAGTTTTATCAATCTTTAAAATGTAGCCTCCTGTAACGTCGTCACCATCATTTTCATTATCTTTAAGTTTATTAATATTGATACGAAAATCATCTCGTTTCATCTTTTCTAGCAGTACATAAATCCCCTGATATTGTTCATTAATGTATAAATCAAAATATTGCCAGCGAGATGCATAACGGTTTAGGTCACTGGAGATAGAAAACATCAAAGGATTACGCATCAAAGACTTATCACTATAAGGACCATAAAACACCCAATCATTTTCTTCTGGAAAGCCCATCAATGAAATATTTAAATTACTATCATCGTCATTACGCGTTTCTACTCCATAAGATTTTTTGTCAAACGATTGAGATGAAGCCCCGCGAAACTCCATTCCAGCAAATCCTTGATAAGTAATAGTTTCAATACCCTCGTCATTTAACTCCCTCACTATCATAATAGTTTTTGTTTTAGGCTCATCAACAATAGTACCTCCCAGAGTATCAATTTCTATTATAGGCAATTTATCCAAATTGACGGAAGGCAGAGTTGGAGTTGGAGTTGGAGTTGGAGTTGGAGTTGGAGTCGATGATGAGTTGCTTTCACCTCCACAAGCGACTAAAAAAAAAGATAAAAATACGATACTTGTTAAAGATTTCTTAATCGACAGGTTATTCATAAAGTAATATTCCAAATCAAATGATTATTTAGTTCAAGCATCTTCCATAAAATCGACAATTTAAAAGCACATTAGATAAATTGCTTCCGTTCATTCAATACTTGAGATGAAATTTATATTGTTAAGTGCGATCTAAAATGACTTGCTTAGCAAGCAATATAGTCATAGTGCCAACGTAAAATGGAACTTTAAAAATAGTGATTGGCCACTTCTGTATTTGTGTATGTAAATTCAATATTAAAGGTTATCTACGCTTACTCGGTAATAAAATACACTATTGGTATTACCACACACCAGAACCGCAAGTTACGAAAATCAATAGAATTAAATTCATCACTTATTTCCAATATTGATTCAAGAACCAACAATGTATCCTTTTCTGCAATCGATTACAATTATAGTTTAAAAGTACAAATATCTGCCCTATTAATGGCATAGGCTATTGTGCAGACTTTAAAAAATGACCACTAATACAATACCAATAGGTCTTCATTTGTGAGTCAGATAAAACAGAATCATAAAGCCATGCAAGTAATAGTGGTCTGTCCCCTACTCACCTTTGACAAGAAAAATAGCAAACACAGCTTCTTCACTAAAAAATGACTATTCTCTTACACTTAATACCTGATAACATTTGATAAATTGAGTACTTTAAAAATTGAATTTAAACCATAAGAAACTTTATATGAATAATAACAATAAAATCATCACTAGCCTTTTGTTAATAATCACGCTGGCAGCATGCTGTGGAGGGGACCCTGCATTAAAAAAAGTAGATAGTTTTATTAAAAAACAAGCAATAGATAAAACAGACTCCGCTTGGAAGACCAAATTAAACAAACCGCCACTGCTTACCTTTGCAAAAGAAAAAGATTACATTTGGGAGCTACAAACAAACCAAGGAAAACTCGCTATCAAACTACTAACCGAATCAGCACCTATGCATGCTTCTAGTACGGTTTATTTAACGAAACTTGGTTTTTATGATGATCTGATTTTTCATCGTGTTATTCCAGGTTTTATGGCGCAAGGTGGTGATCCTCTTGGTAATGGAACTGGCAACCCTGGCTATATGTATGAAGGTGAGTTTGGAGCTGAGATAAGTCATAGTGAGTCTGGAATATTAAGCATGGCAAATGCAGGTCCAGGCTCTGATGGCAGTCAATTTTTCATAACGTTTAAACCTACGCCATTTTTAGATGGTAAACATACCGTTTTTGGTAAAGTAGTCACAGATTTGGAAGATAGTTTAACAAAAATTGAAGCACTAGGTAGTCGCAGAGGTAGAACCAAAGAAGAGATTAAAATCATTAAAGCCTCTATTCGTATAACTGATAGAAAATAATAAATCGGATATGTTTTTCAATATAATAGAAAGTGGTAGGCTTTAATATTCACATGCTGTGTTGTTAGCTATTAAAATATAGCCATTTGAACAAAGCTTTCATAAATAAGGCCTACTTAACAATACCTACTAAATAAGATCCTAGGAGTCTTTTGTGTCATCCTCTTTTACAAGTAAATTACCAAACCTAGAAACCAGTATTTTCACTGAAATGTCGATAATGGCTAATCAACATCAGGCAATTAATTTATCTCAAGGTTTTCCTGAATTTGATACGCCAGAGTTTTTGAAAGACAAAATTAATCAAGCTATTACTCAAGGAAAGAATCAATATTCGCCATCAAACGGTTTGCCTGAGTTGTTAATTCAAATTGCCGAAATGGTGCACAGACAGTATCAAATGGACCTGGCTTTCGAACAAAAACTCGATGGTTTAAAAAACGTTACTATTACTTCAGGGGCCACTGAAGCGTTATGGGTCGCGATACAAACCCTTGTACGTGCCAATGATGAGGTAATTATTTTTGATCCCGCTTATGACTCTTATGAACCTGCCGTTGAACTTGCTGGCGGAATTTGTCGCCATATCGCACTTGATGCGCCAAGTTATGCAATTAATTGGGCTCTTGTAGAACAAACCATTAATGAAAATACACGTGCCATTATTATTAACAGCCCACACAATCCAACGGGGTCGATACTTAGTCAGTCTGATCTTATTACACTTCAGGCTTTGGTTGAGAAATATAATTTATATATCATCAGTGATGAAGTATACGAACATATGACCTTTGACGGCTTACGTCATGAGAGTGTCTTGCGCTATCCTGAATTATTTAAACGCGCCTTTGTTGTGTCGAGTTTTGGTAAAACCTTTCACTGTACCGGCTGGAAAATGGGTTATTGCGCCGCACCGGATGAGCTTACCGCCGAATTTAGAAAGATTCATCAATACGTCACCTTTTGCTCATTTACGCCAGCGCAAATAGCCATCGCGCAAATGTTAAAAGAACAGCCATCGCATGTCACTGACTTAGCAAGCTTTTATCAGCAAAAGCGTGATGTACTTATTACAGCCTTAAAAGACTCTCGCTTTAATGTATTACCGTCAAAAGGCACTTATTTTTTATTGTTAGATTATTCAACGATATCTGAACTCAATGACCGTGAATTTTGTCAGTGGCTAACCAAAGAAGTCGGCGTTGCCGCCATTCCACTTAGCCCCTTTTACCCTGAGGATCAACTTTCGAGTTATCATCAGCAGCATAAAATCATTAGACTCTGCTTTGCTAAAAACGATGATACTTTACTCAAAGCAGCGGAAATATTATGTCAACTTTAACTATAGCAGCAGTGCAATACGATATTTATTGGTTAGAACAACAAGCCAATTTTGACCACTTAGAACAACTTATCAATAATCATTTTAATGAAAATTCGGCTGTCGATTTATTATTATTACCAGAGACATTTTCGACAGGATTTTGTATTAATAACAAAGACGTGCAAGAGCCTGAAGATGGAGGTCTTGCCTTAACATGGTTAAAAAAAATAGCACAGCAATATAACTGTGTCGTTGCTGGCACTGTTTTAGTGAGCAAAAATGATAAAAAAGTGAATCGCTTTTACTGGGTGTTTGCTGATGGCACTGTTGAACATTACGACAAACGCCATTTATTTCGTTTGGGTAAAGAACAAGATCACGTTGAACAGGGTACAAGCAAAAAAATAATCACCATTAACGGCATAAAAATACTGCCATTGGTTTGTTATGATTTACGTTTTCCAGTCTGGTCGAGAAATCGGCAAGATTATGATCTGATGGTTAATGTCGCCAATTGGCCAGCGTTGCGACGCCATGTTTGGGATACCTTATTAAAAGCACGAGCAATGGAAAACCAAGCTTTTGTTGTGGGTGTTAATCGTATAGGAGAAGATGGTAAAAACACCCCTCACTCTGGCGGTACAACAATTATTGATTTTAGCGGGGAAACCATTATATCTGCTACTGATAATCAACAACAAATTATTAGCACACAACTCGATTTTACTAAGCTTGATAAATTCAAACATAGCTTCCCTGCTTTTTTAGATGCTGATGAATTTGAATTACATTAAAAGTTAAAATAAAAAGAACAACGTACAAATAAATATGATGATGATTTAAAAATAAAAATCAAACGCCATTTTCTGGAAAGATGCTCCTATTCTTGTGAAATTCTTTCTAGTTTCATTATCTATTTTGCCTTTATTAGAACGCTGAACTTTTTCTAATATATAGTCATTTATTAAAAACCATCATCAGGGTAAACACACTTTATTGGAAGTTGCAGATCTTCGATGTGAAAAACACTTACGCACATACTTTCAAAAATTCAACAGTAGCTTTCACGTTTATCTCATTACCAAAACTAACCAGTGAGATGGCACTGAATAAAAACAGAGCAAGTGCAATCACCAAAACGATCCTTGCACCTGAACCATAATATCATTACTCACAACGTAATGAATGAATCGGTTTTGTCATTGCCGCTTTATACGCTAAGTCGCCAACGGTTAACCACGACACTACTATCGTTAATACGCCGCTAAGTAAGAATATCAACGGATGTAAATCGATACGATTGGCAAAAGTTTGCAACCAATCATTCATAACGTAATAGGAAAATGGCCAAGCCACAACGTTTGCGATGATCACCAAACGCGTAAATTCACTGGTGATCAGGCGACTGATTTGCCATACACTGGCACCAAGCACTTTACGAATGCCGATCTCTTTGATACGTCTTTGGGTCGTGAACGAAGCCAAACCAAACAAGCCTAAACCAGTGATCATAATAGCTAATACCGCAAAAACGTTAAGCATATTCGACTGCTTTTCTTCATTTTGATACAAGGCATTATAATTATCATCCAAGAAAGTACGGCTGATTGGTGTACCTGGATTCATCTGCTTCCAACTGCGATTAATATGACTCAAACCGCTAAGTAATGCACCATCCTTAATTTTGACAGTGGTTCTTGGCATCGTGAATTCGGCTGTTTTGTTAAGGTAGTTAAAATAAATCATCGCTTTCATCGGCGTACGAATAGATTTGTAATAACTGCTATTCACTACTCCAACGACCTTATGCTTTTGAAGTGAATTGCTAGACCCCATTGCCACAACTACACCTAAGATATTTTGAGGTGTCATTCCCAAACTTCTCACTAATTCCTCGTTGACAATGATATTCCCTTTGATGAGAGCTTCATCATCATTATCGACAAAAACGTCTTGGGTAAATTCTTCGCTAAACACACGTCCTGAAATCAGTTTAATCCCGTAAGTTTTGAAAAAGCCATAACCGACATAGTTGTTGTCCGTATCAACACGGGTTTCTCTACCTTGTTGATCAATAACGCGAGCCAGTGTGGTGCTTCTTGGCGACTCCGTAGGCACAACATGAGACATCACTACCGTTTCAATATCGGGGCTACTGAGCAATTGATTAGAAAGCGCATCAAATGATTCACCGACGTTATTCAAAATAATCAGGTTGTCACGTTCATAACCCAATGAAATACTCTTGGCCAGTTGCATTTGCGAATAGACAGTCGAAGTGGCAATAATTAAAGTTGAAGCAATGGCAAACTGCAATATCACAAGTCCCTTTCTCAATAGAATACCTGCATTACCACGACTGACATTACCTTTAAGTACCAAAGCGGGTTTGAAGGCAGAAAGATAAAAAGCCGGATAACTACCAGCAATTGCACCAACAAAAATAGCTAAAATCAACAAGCCGATGACCAGTAAGCCATCAAACAACGCAAATGGCATATCAACGCCTAGCAAGTCGATAAAATGGGGAAACAGTATCGTCACAAAAACCAACGACAATACAAATGAGAGCATTGCAAAAGCCACTGACTCACCAATAAATTGCACCACCAGCTGACTGTTATAAGCACCTAGAGATTTTCTGACGCCAACTTCTTTAGCTCTTTGAGTGGCTCTGGCAGTCGATAAGTTCATAAAATTAATACACGCTAAGAACAAAATCAATACCGCTATGGCCGAAAAAGAATAGACGGCGGTGATGCTACCATTGGGAATCAAACCACGGCGGCTTTTAGCGTGAAGATGAATATCCAGTAATGGAATGGATTTGACGCCATAAGATCGGTCCGGTGAGGTGACTTTTCCGCGTTCATCGGCATATTGGCTAGCCCGTTTGGTAAAACTATCAACATCAGTGCCCGATTTGAGCGTCACATAAGATCTCACCGAAGCACCATTCCAAGTGGTTAGGAAGAAATTTGCAAATCCAGGACGAGCAATGACTGCCGCTTTAAGGGGCAAGATAATATCCACCGGTAAAGTGGTCGGCCCAAAATTGGAAGAGATAACCCCAGTCACTTTAAAGTCATGCCCCCTAATACGCAAAACTTGATCCAGAACATTGGTATTACCAAAAAACTTTATTGCTTTCTCTTCGCTCAGCACAATATTGCTCGGCGCACTCAACGCGGTAAGGGGGTCTCCCGAAACAAAAGGGAAGTCAAATAGTTCAAACAGATTTTCATCAGCAAAATAGGTAAATTCATTAAACGCATCATTGTTGTCACGTTTGAGCGTTTCTTTCCACTGAATAATACGGACAAAATCGTTAATTTCAGTGAATTTATCTTTAAAAGTTTCAGCCAATATATAAGGTGTGATCGCCAAATCAGCTGAATTTTGAATATGATCCAAGCGATAAATCGACTCAGCTTTGCTAAAAGCTTTATCGTAACTGGTTTCAAAATTGATATATAAAGTAATCAATATGAAACAGCCAAATCCCATGGTTAATCCCAATAGATTAATGATACTGCTTAACGGATTATTGAAAAGATTTCGCATCGCCGTCATTAAATAATTACTAAACACTTAAGGCCTCCCCTATTTCGTCATGCACCTTCAAACGGTATTGCTCGTCTGCATTTTCAACCTTGTGATCACTAAGCACTTTGCCATCAAGTAAATTAATAATACGACTGCCATATTGAGCGTGCATTTCGGAGTGAGTCACCATCACAATTGTCGCTCCTTCGTAGTTAAGTTTTTGCAACAGAGTCATGACATCATGGCCATTTTTTGAATCGAGATTGCCTGTTGGTTCATCGGCAAGAATCAATTCTGGTTCTGACACCAACGCTCTTGCAACGGCAACACGCTGTTGTTGACCTCCGGATAATTGTTGTGGCATATGCTCGCCGCGATGCGCAATGTCGACTTTGGCTAAAACCGCTTCAACCCGAGCTTTACGTTCATAGGAAGGTACATTTTGATAAATCAGAGGTAACTCAATATTGTCCCATACGGACAATTCATCAATTAAGTTGAAACTTTGAAAAATAAACCCTAAGTGTTTCTTACGAATGTTTGCTAGGCCTCTTTCGTTAAGACCAGACACTTCCTTACCAATAAATGTATAGTCACCACTGGTTGGGTTATCCAACATGCCAACGATATTAAGAAAGGTTGATTTACCACAACCAGACGGTCCCATTACAGACACGAACTCACCTTTGTTGATGGTCATTTCCATATTGTCAATGGCCACAGTTTCAACATCTTCTGTCTGATAAAATTTGCAAAGGTTTTTGAATTTCAACATTTTTAATAATACTCCTAATAAACATTATAATTTCGTAATAGGGACTCATTTGTAAACACACCTAGAACTTTACCAATCGACTAAAACACACAAAAAAAGGGCAAGCTGATACAGAACAGCTTTAGATTGCTCAATATCCAATGTCTTTATTTGCGATAAAAAGGCCGCCATCTAAAAGCAATGGCACTGTGACATCTCACTATAGAAAAATAAGCCGATCCATTTTTGAATACTCACCATAACTGGAGGTAATGATCCTTTCACCTTTAGCCAATCCCGACGACACCTCCAATACATCGGCATTACGCTTGCCAAAAATGACACTACGTTTGCTCGCGGCTTTGCCATCAGCATCCACTACAAACGCCCAGCTCCCGCCAGAATCCTGATAAAATCCCCCGGTATCAACAACTAGAGATTTATTGGCATCACCCAGCTCAAGTCTGATCTGGAGTGTTTGACCACGGCGAATATGCTTAGGAGGCTCACCGATAAAAGTCCAATCAACTTCAAATTGACCATTGGTCACGCCGGGGTAAACTTTGACCACTTTCAATTGCAAACTTTCACCAGACAATTTGTAACTACCTATCTGATCTTTGGCGACACGATTGATATAGAATTCATCCAGCAATGTCGTAACTTTGAAATTGTTAAGTACATCAATTTGTCCCAAACGTTGACCGGCGGGCATCGATTCACCCAACTCAGCATCCAAAAACGTTAGCTGACCATCAATAGGAGCCACCAACTTTAGGTTATGCAAACTTTTACGTGAGATCCCCAGATTGCTCTGCAACATTTTCACGTTACTTTCGAGCTGTTTAATTTGCTCGGCTTGCAACGCCAACTCTTTAACCTGACTTTCTTTGACCACATCACGACGCGCTTGAAAATAATCAAGTTCGTCTTTAACTTGATCAAAATCATCATGTGCGATGAGACCTTTGGTTAACAAGTTTTTATTCTTGCCTAGGTTTCTTTTAAGGCCTTTGATTCGATATTCAATTTCAATCAAATCGGTTTTCTTGGCCAATCGGCTACGTTCCATTGCCAAGCGGGTATTACGCAGGTTATTGATCTGTTCAGAAACATCGGCTTCACGCGCCAAAACGTTAAGCTGCAAACTTGAATTACTCAATTCGAGAATTTTATCACCAGCTTTTAACATCACACCTTCTTCAAGAAATATTTTCTCTACCCTGCCACCTTCAATAGCATCGAGATAGATCACCCTTTTGGGCGAAATAGTGCCTCGAACAGGCAAGAATTCTTGAAATACTCCTTCTCTTACGGCACTAACCACCAACCGCTTGGCATCTATTTTCAGGCTCTGTCCCTTGGGTGTGGAAATAAGGTAACTGCCTATAACGCCCACTATTACGACTACGGTAAAAGCTTTATACATCGATTTTCTTTTCAACGAGAAAAACGTTTTTTTATCGACTTTCCGATCCATGCTATCCAACCCTACTAATAATTTTAATTATATGAATATCTGGAATTACTTCTGTTAGGTTACTTGGGCCTAATGTAATGATTAAAAAACAGCTAAAATAGCCGTAACATCAACTTATCTTTTATTTGCTTTTTTGAAGCGATATACAAAACGGTCGGTTTTTCCTTTGGTACTTTCTTGCCAAACATCAGTAGTAAAATGATCACTAGGATTGGCCAAAGCAGTTGAAGAACGATCTAATATAAAACCCGCATTGATAATTTCGTTGAGTACAAATGTATTTTCTACGCGATGAAGCTTTTTCGTTTGTGATATGCCAGTACCTGGGGCTGCATTGTGGTCAATAACAATAAAATAACCATTGTCGTTAAGTTTGCTATGAATTGTTTTTAAGAGTTTTTGGCGGTCAAATCCCTTTTTATTGATAATGTCGTGATAATTTAGTGCAGTGAATATTCTATCAACTGGTTCATTTAAATCAGATAAATCAAGTTCTTTTAATACTGATATATTGTTAAATTTTGATAAGTCTCGTTTTTCTAGTTTACCTTTAACACTGTATAGGTTGCCTGAGTTATTAAGCATTCGAGCGAATAGGCTGGTGTAATAACCACGTCCAGCAATAAAGTCGACAACGCTCATGTTAGGTTGAATATCAACCAAGGTTAATATGTCAGCAGGCTTTCTAGCTGCGTCTCTTAATTTATCTTGTTGCGGTCGTTCCGACGCATTGAGTACTTTGTTGATTGCATTAGCGTGTGTCATTAAAGGTGCCGTTAATATAAGTAAACTTGAGAGTAGCAATGTAGTTGTTTTCATGTATATTCCTGATAAATTAGTGAAGACTCATTTTTAGCGCTAAGTTGATGATTAACAATAATCAGGTTGTGATATCTTGTTTATTTTCTGATGATGTTGTTTATTTTCAATAAATTTTCAATAAATTAGATAGTGATAACTAGAAGTTAGATACGATAGAATAAGTAAAAAATAAGGACACGTTAGTGGTAAAAGTATTATCAAAAATATTTTCGGTGGGTGAATTTACCATTGAAAGAGATTTAAATACCATTTCGCATAATGGCAAGTGTCAAATAGTTGAACCAAAAGTGATGGCATTACTTTGTTATTTGTCTAGTCATGCAAACGAAGTTATTTCTCGAGACAGGTTGATGGAAGACGTGTGGCGTTCACAAGTGAGTGAAGGAGCTGTTAATCGCGTTATTGGCCTACTTAGAAAAACACTGTCCGATAATGCCGAATCTCCCCGTTATATCCAAACAATTGCCAAAAAAGGCTACCGATTAATTGCCGACGTCAAAAATATTGAAGACGTAAACAACGATACAATCATCTCAGCTAAAGAGAATTCTCATCCTAATTTATTGTTAACAAAATTTACTGCTAAAAAAGCGCTATTATTGAGCTTATTTGTGGTATTGCTCTTATCAGCTATAAACTGGCAAAGCTTCACTGCTTCTTCAAACAAAATTTTCAAAATAACAAACCCCAAATTTGAACAATTAACCAGTGAACAAGGTTTTGAATACGATGCATCTTTATCGAAAGATGAATTGTGGTTAGTTTATCGTCACCGTAAAAATGCTGACCAGCCTTATCATTTATATCTTAAAAAACGCAACAAATTACAAAAAATACAGTTAACTGATTCTGATTTTAATGATCGCTCGGCCACTATTTCTCATGATAAAAGTAAAGTTGTATTCTTTCGTAAAGGACAAAATACCTGTCACCTCAAGTTATTAACATTGGATAAAGACGCAAACCCCATTAAAGTTGAAGAGCTTTTTCAATGTGGCGCTGTAGAACATTACAGCAATGTTGTTTGGGCACCTGACGATTTGTCGGTTTATTTTACCGATAGAATTGATAGTTCAATGCCATATCAGATTTATCAACTGCACCTAAGTACACTTAAAGTAGACGAAATAACTCATCGTGAAGACAATTATTATGGCGATAATGAATTAGCGTTGTCGCCGAGTGGCGAACAATTATTGTTTTTTCGTAATAAATATTGGGGAAATAATCAAGTTTTTGTTAAGAACTTACTCACAAAAGAACAGCGAAAAATTACAGAATTGGGTTTTTTAAGTTGGACTCCGAGTTGGACCCCTGATGAAAAAGGTGTTCTTTTTAGCGATAATCGTTCGGGCGGTAAATTAAAATTACTCGACATAGCAACAGGCGATATTCAAACATTATATCAGTCAGCACAATCAATTAACTCTCCGCAATTAAGTGCCTCTGGCAAACATATTGTTTATTCAACTAAAACAGCTGATGTGGATTTATGGCAAAGTGACCTAATAAAAAACACTACCAATAATTTGGTCGTACAACCAAGGGTTAAACTGGACATTAATTCTAGTCGTATTGATAGTCAGCCAATCTATTCAAAAGATGGTAACTCTCTGTTGTTTTTGTCAAATAGAAATGGAGAGCTGCAATTATGGCTAAAAAAAGAAGGCGGCTTATTATCGGTCGAGTCATTTCCTAACAACACAAAGATAGACACCTATGCTTGGCATCCTAATGGAGTAACGGTAATAGTTGCGACAAGTGATAAACAAGTATATTTATTAAATACTCAGACCCTAACCACAGAGTTGATTAATCTCAATGGACAAAGTGCTGCTTTCCCAAGTTTCTCATCTGATGGCAATACCATGTACTTTACCTCAGATATAAGCGGCGATTGGCAATTATGGAGTTATAAACTCTTAGAAAAAAGTCTTGTGCAAATAACCCAAAATGGCGGCTATCAAGCAAAGGCTGATGACATTAATGAAATGTTATATTTTAACAAATATCGACAACAAGGTATTTGGCAGCTGGATTTAAAAACAGCAAAAGAAAAACAGATAACGAGTAATGTTTCGCGTAGTTTAAACTTTAAGGTTTGCTCTGATTCAATTTATTATTCAACGGAATCAGATAACATTGAACTTTGGCAAATGAATTTAAAAACAACAAAAAATCAGAAAGTACTGACTTCAACACTTAATTCAAATTTCAAATTTGATTTGATTGATGATTGTCAAAAATTAATTTTTTCAAAAAGAGAAAACATAGAATCAGATATTTTGATGCTTAACCTTTAATATAAAGAGAAAATTCTAGACTACTCACGAATAAAAGCACGTTAGTGCTCCTTCTCTTTTTTGGGTGCTGTCGCCACCGCGACAATATAACCACCAGATAAAACAGGGATATGAAAAAAGTAGTGCTCTCTCCTTACTTTTTCGGCTATAAATGAAATTATTTACCTTAGAGTGAGTGTCTACTTAATAAGTGGACGTTTAATTCCGTAATTGTGACTATATAATCACAAAATGAAACAGAAATAAGAAACAATTTAACAATTATGGTCTGTCTCCTATTTCCTTCATATTTAAATAAACTCAAATATGGCTTAATACACTTAAAGTGCATCTGCCCCATTTATTTACTGACTTTAAATTGAGTGAATCAATTTAGCCCAATTGGAAGTGTTCAATCAAGGCTCCCATTTTTTGTGCTTGCCCTTCTAATTCGGAAGCCTCGCTAATACCTTTTTCTGCATTTTTATGAAATATGTTTGATACATAATTGATCGAGGTTGTATTGCGGTTTATTTCTTCCGTTACAGATGTTTGTTGCTCTGCTGCGGTAGCTATTTGTGTTGCCATATCTGATATATTTTTTATTGCAATTGTTATGTCGGCAAAACTCCGTGTTGCTTTTTCAGCATCCGATACGCTAGCACTGGCTAACTCATGGCACCCTCCCATTGTTTTGACTGCGGACTGTGTACTGGATTCTAATGTTGATATCATCGTTGTAATTTCTTCAGTCGAGCTATGTGTACGTTGTGATAGAACCCTAACTTCATCAGCCACGACTGCAAAACCTCGCCCTTGCTCACCAGCTCTAGCGGCTTCTATCGCCGCATTTAGTGCTAATAGGTTCGTTTGTTCAGCGATGCTACTGATGGTCTGCACTATGCTACTAATTTGCTGACTGTTACGATCTAATTCAGCGATTATTTCTGATGCTTTTGACACTTCTTGTGCAAGTTGAGTAATCGTTTTTTGACACGTATTAGCAAGATCACCACCCACTTCACTGGTTTGAACCGTTTCGTTAGAAGCAAGTGCTGTTTGTTCTGCATTGCCCGCTATTTCTTGTGTGGCAGCCGACATTTGTGTGACGGCAGTGGCCACTTGACCCACTTCATTTTGCTGTTCACTTGCTTGGCTTGCAAGTGTTTGAGCTGAATTACTGGTCTCACTTGCTTGTGTTGTTAACGTATTGGTCACTTGATTTATTTGGGAGAATGTCTCGTTTAGCCGTCTCAAGAAATTATTGGTTTGTTCTACAAGTAACGAGTCAGTAATTGTATTATCGATTTGTTTAGATAAATCACCTTCAGCAGCTTTTTCAACAGCACCTATCACCAAGTTAGATTCAACAAATTTTTTGTTACCTTCATAAATATAAAACGTAGAAACAATAAGGGATAAAACAGTAAAGATTACATGATAAATCAAAGGTGCGAATAATCCCCACCCTGTTTGTTCACCCCAGGAGAAAATGGTAATCGGCTGTCCCCATAATTCAACTCCAATACTCTGACAGTAAGTCAGAGTTAGGTGGTGAACAACAGTCAAACCTACAAATATTAATAATGGAAGTATATCGCGGTAGCGAATTAAAATAGTAAAACCTAAGAAAAATAAAAAGTGACCTTCACCTAATCCATTAGATTGCTGTACGGTTATTGCGAGCAATCCTGTGAGCGCTGTCGCCATAATAACTCGAGACATGGTGGTTCCTGCCATGCTTTTATAGGCAATGGTGCATGTAATTGACATTACTAGACCACCTACAATACCCAACATAAAGTAACCGTGTTGTAGTGAGGTCATAAAAGCGACGGTAATAGAAAAAATCATCACTGAAATTAGCAATACTTTATCAGCTATTTTGAAGTCAGCCTCGAATTTTTCTTTTAACTCCTGAGACATACTTTTGTCGTAATATATAAATAAAGTTTTGAACATTCCGTACTCCTGCAAATAATGTTATTGACTATTTTTCCGACAAAGGTGTCGAGTATTCAGATTTAATTATTGATATTGAATAATTCATTTCGTAACGTTTTCACTGAAAAACTATTAGGATTGTAAATTTTTACTAACTTCCAATTATTTACTTTTCGCCGCAACAAATAGGTTTTACCAAGATGTAAAATCTGACTGCCTTCTTGTTGTATTTTCAAGCCAAACTTTCCCGAGATTTTGGTTAATTCTTCAAATGAAACATGCAAACCAACAAATGAAGAATGAAACTGTTTAGCAAAATCTGAGGCTTGAGTAGAGTCGCTGTTAGCATCTATATCGACAAAAATAACTTGTGGCCACTGAGATGTATCTTGCTGTGAATCAAAGAACTGCTTGAGTGTCGATAGAGTCATTGGGCACACGTCACTACAACCACGAAAACCAAAAAAAACTAGTGCGTTCTCATTACCGTCTTGGTCCAAAAATGAAACTTTTAGTTCTTTGTCTAGCGCCAGTGGCATAAAAGGAATATAGAAAATAAAGATTAATAAAACAAACCACAAAACAAACCCAAAAGTCCCCTTAGGAATTCCGTTCACGAGCATATTTAAACCTCAAGTGTTCACTGCCACGTACAATGTTATTTAAAAGTACTATCACGCTAAGGCTAGTAGATATTTGTTCTTTTTCAATTTCATATTATTAATAGCATCACATTTACGAGTAAAAAAGAGGCGAAAGTTAAGTATTATTCTCTAATTAGGTTTGTGACTCCGCTATAGAAAGCAAAGGGTGGAGCGACATAAAACTTCAATTAAGTTTGTGACTCAGCAGTTAATTTCAAGTGGCTTCTTCACTGAAAATTTAATAAAGGTTGTGACAATACAATAAACGTAAATCTACAATTGCAGCCTTTATCTTTTGAGTAATTAAAGGCAAGTATGAGGCCTCTCGCTGTCATAATTAGACTTTACTGAAGTGATATCCTTGTGAGCACAGAATAAATAGTAAATCTTTTCCCTTAACAATTTAGACAACTATTCATCACTTAATAATTAATTCTAACAATATTTGCTTCGTTGCAGCCCTCAAGCCCATTTTGATTCACATGATTAATTAACTGTGGGAAAAACTCTAAAAACACAGTATCCAATGCATTATAGTGGTGATGAATATCTTCAACGGCTCCAGAAAAACTATTGGCAAAGCGGATTCGTTTGGCAATATTGTCAAGTGCGAAGCCTATACCGGCTATGGTTTCGTATTCTTTGAACCAATCATTTTTAGTCATATTACTGACTACCTGCTGCATTCTGTAAGGCATATCAAAAATCCGTTCGTTCAAAAGTTGATAACTTCTTTGTTTAAAATCTGCTAATGGTTCTTTATGAAATTTTTGCCAATGCCGAATGAGAAAATGATCAAACACTACGTCAATAGCAATACTCGCGAATCGTTTTCGTTTGCTTGAAAAGTACTGTTTAGCCTCTTTTATTGCCGGGTGGCTATCAGTAAATTTATCAACTAAATAATGATTATCTAAAGCCTTTTTTACTGTGATTGGTATCTGCTTTACATACCTTTTACCGCCAAAATCACCTAGAAGATTGCCAAAATAGGAGTCTGCATTTGGCTGTGCTAAGTAAAGGTGAGCTAAATAGTTCAAAGTATTTTCTATTTACTTTCTAGTAATAAATTTCGGTATGCTGATGGACTATGACCAACTACATTTTTAAACGCTGTATTGAATGTCGACTTAGAATTAAAACCAACATCAAAGGCAATAGTTGTAATTAACTTGTCTCTATCCTGTAAAGCCTGCTTCGCTTCTTCGACTCGAAAGCCATTAACAAATTGGAAAAATTTAGTGTGTAAAAATTGAGAGAGTGTTTCTGAAATGTGATTTTCAGTTTCAGAGATAGACTCAGACAGCTTGTTTAGCGACAAATTGTCCTGCAAAAACAACTTATCTTCTTTCATTGCGTGCTCAAGTTTTGACGCTATTAATTGCATTTTGTCAGCACTAAGTAACGCAGTTCTTTTTTGGTTAGCGCGAGGGACGCCCTTCTCTGACTCTTTAAGTACTTTTTGACTGAGCGCTTTTTGAATAAAAATAGCTAATATCATCGTTTCAAAAATGGGCAACACAATGCCTGTTCCAAACCAAAATACTCTTAGAAAACCTAGCGTATATTCAACCGTGTGCATAAACCATGCAGCTCCCCAAATGAACAATACAGGCCTAAACCACGCCAAAGATTGCTGCTCTATATCCGAAAAGCGCTCCATAAGTTGTTGACAATGTCTTTCATGGAGTTTTAACGCCAAAACTAAATAAAAAAAGGTATAAAAAACAAACGCGGCGGTGCTAGAAAAACAAGTAAATACTGCTATTTTCCATAGCTCTGGATCTCTAGTTGCGGGGTTAGCTAAAGCCAGTTTTTCTTCAGGACTTATTACGAAAATAAAAGGAAGCATGGCAAGTAAAACAACAACAGGACCAAATAAAGCTAATACAGATAACCGTTTATCCGACTCCTTGTACGATGACATTGTAGCCTGAGCATAAAAATAGAGTGCAGGCCCAAGTAAAACTCTAAATGGCAGATGAATAGCTGCTAGAGATGGAGCATAAACATAGGCACCGGAATAAACAAACAGCTGTCCACCAGAGTGTAATAACAGCAAGAACAACAAAGCTTTTAAGAAAAAATTCTGCTTTTCTTTAGGGCGGCTAAAAACCTCTAGTAAAGCAATTGTTGTCATTCCCATCATGCAGGAATATATAACGGTGGGGAAAACGTGGACCATGAAATTACCAAAGAAAAAGATTTTATGACTTATTGTAATTATAAAACTAATCAACGCCATTATCCACATATCGTCAATTGAGTTTAAAGACCTAATGACAAACAAGAGATGAAGTTCACTAACCACTCTTATGTAGTTAACATAAGAGCGACTAGTGAACTGATAGAGCTCTATTTATTGCTTCTTAGTAATGGTTAAATAACCGCAACAGTTCTCAAAAAATTAAAGGTTATATGGAGAACTGGGTTGCCCCTCATAGTTCCTTTATCTGCTTACATTAAGCTCCTAATAATACCAACTACCATTGAGTTGAAATTACGCTACCGTTTCTGACTGTTTCGGTTTTTCATCCAAGTTAAACCCTTTTACAATTAACCAAAGTGGTAGAATAAACTCAAACAAAGCGCCTGGAATATACAGCAATGAACCACCTAAACTAACGTCATAAAAGTCAAACAGTATTTTCAGCAAAAGAGCAAAATATCCCAATAAACCTAAACCCGATAGTAGTCTTGGCACAAGTC